>Ga0315272_10001134_pt1 | contig 13311 bp, 14 predicted proteins | sample C3_middle_MG_FD_203918 | JGI IMG/M metagenome (GOLD analysis project Ga0315272, IMG submission 203918) | Sediment microbial communities from Yellowstone Lake, YNP, Wyoming, USA - C3_middle | ecosystem: Environmental > Aquatic > Freshwater > Lake > Sediment | place: USA: Wyoming | collected...
TCAAGGGCTTCCGCATGATCGCCGAAGGCGAGTGCGACCAGTTGCCCGAGCAGGCCTTCTACATGGTCGGTGGCATCGAAGAAGCCTTCGAAAAAGCCAAGACGCTGCAATAAGCCCTCCAAAAGGAACAATAATGGCCCCCCACGCTCACTATGTTCGCTGCCCCCCACAGGGGGGAACATGCCCCCTTGGGGCGGCCCTGCGGGAGACATGATCATGGCAATGACCGTTCATGTCGATGTCGTCAGCGCGGAAGAGCAGATCTTTTCGGGCTTGGTCGAATTCGTCGTGCTGCCGGGCGAAGCGGGCGAACTGGGCATATTGCCCGGCCACATGCCGCTGATGACCCGCATCAAGGCGGGGGCGGTGCGGCTGAAATTGCCGGGCCAGGCCAATGAAGAATTGATCTTTGTTGCTGGCGGCATCCTCGAGGTGCAACCGGGTTTGGTGACAGTGCTGGCCGACACTGCAATACGCGGTCGTGATCTCGACGAGGTCAAGGCGAACGACGCGAAGCGGCGTGCCGAGGAAGCACTAGCCAATCGTACTGGCGAAATGGACTACGCCACCGCGCAAGCTGAGTTGGCTGAAGCCGTGGCCCAGATCGCGGCGATCCATCGTCTGCGCAAGGGAACACATTAAGCGTTTGTCGAGTTCTGGCACCAAGAGCAATAAAGGCAGCTACGGCTGCCTTTATTCTTGGGCGGTAGCGGCTTGACACGCTACCTGCATGGCCCTAAGGTTGGGCATCCAGGATGGAGGCGGGGATGGCGCAGGAAAACCAGCATGAATCAAAGTCACCCGCAGTGGACAAGGGTGAGTCGGACAAGACGGTGAGGGCCGACTTCGCCGACGCGGGAAGCGCGTCCACTGACGCAACCCAGCAAGTCGACTTTGCTGTAGGCGTGGAAGCTCAAACGCCCCCAACGCCTTCCGGTAACCATGTGTCCTTGCCGCGGGGATATGTCCTGCAGGAATACACCATTGAAGCTGTGCTTGGCGTCGGCGGTTTTGGCATTACCTATCTCGCACAGGACAACAACTTGCAGTGCCGGGTAGCCCTCAAGGAATACCTGCCAAACGATCTTGCCATCCGAACTACCGGCCAGACAGTGATACCGCGCGCAGACTCGGACGCGGAAAACTATCGCATCGGCCTCGACCGCTTTCTCGCCGAGGCGCGTGTTCTGGCAACATTTCGTCATCACAACATCGTACGGGTGTCGCGTTTTTTCGAGGCCAATCACACTGCCTACATGGTGATGGACTACGAGAAGGGCGAATCATTGCGTAGCTGGGTCGACAACCACGGCTCGGTTACCGAATCCGACATCCTGCGAATGTTCCTCCCGCTGCTGGAAGGGCTGGAAACTGTCCATCGGGCCGGCGTCGTCCATCGCGACATCAAACCGGCAAACATTTACGTGCGTGACATCGACGGCAGCCTCGTGTTGCTTGATTTCGGGGCGGCGCGCCAGACAACCGGCGCCAGCAGCAAGAGCCTCACCAGCATCATTACCCCGGGCTACGCACCGTTCGAGCAATACCATACGCGAGGGGCGCAGGGGCCGTGGACGGATCTGTATGCACTTGGCGGCGTACTTTATTGGTTGGCAACCGGACAAAAGCCGATCGAGGCTCCCTCGCGTGTACGTGACGATCCGATGATTCCCGCGGCAACAGCCGCCGCCGGCCGCTATGGTTCTTCTTTGCTGAGTGCTGTCGACTGGGCACTGGCCGTCGACGAAAGCAGGCGACCGCATAGTGTGGCGGATTTTCGCGCGGTGCTCACCGGCGCTTCGGCGGTGCCGGCAGCGGTCGCACAGGATCAGGTCGTCGCTGCGCTTGTTGCGCCGCAAGCGGTCCAAGCCGTATCGGGCAGGGGCCCTGGCAAATATGCTATTGGCGTTGCTGGAGCGGCCATCATCGCAATTTTGGGGGCTATGTTTGCCCGGCCTAGCGGAACAGACCACCAAGCGAGTACGCCGCCAGTGTCCAAACCGGAGACTTCCGCCGTTTCAACGCCACCGGCGAAAGCGTCAGTTTCTCCTGCTTTGGCGAAGGCGCCCGAATCCAGGGCCAAAACCGTGCCTGCCGGGAAATCCAAGGCCACTCAGGCAGCAACCGCAACTCTGACGTTCGAAATCGTCCCCGCAGGCGAAAGCGCCGAACTGATTGTCGATGAACAGCGGATAGGACGTGTGCCACCGCTTACGGAATATCGTCTGCCGCCGGGAAAACACAAAATAAAGCTCAACGGCAACAAGCGGCCGAACGTCTATCACTACTGGGTCGATTTGGCACCCAACGAAAAGAAGAAACTCTGGGCGAAATTCTCTGACGAGTAAGTGAAGGCGGGTGCGCTACGCCATCTGCTTGACAATCAGATTCAGGCGCGACTCCAACTTCGCCAAGTCGTCGACAAAATCACGAAGATCCTCGCCGAAGGCGTCGACTTCCGGGGGCCGGACCAGCATTGCACTTTCTTCCGTTGCGTACTCAGCAACGTTTTCGGCCAGCCGCAGCGCAGCGTCCCGGTGCCATGCACCGAGTTTGTCCGCGGCGTGAACCAAGCGTTGCGCGGCCACGTCGCCGACCCAGTGCGAAAGATCTTCCCCGGCATCCCAACGCAGGTTGCGCAGAACAAAGGAAAGCTCGGTAGCCAACTGTGCATTGCCCTCCACCCGGGCAGCTTCGATGACCTTGTCTTGTCCCTGCAATGCCCGCAGCGGCGCGTCAAAAGGCAGTGTCATGGTAACGTCGGGTTCGACGGTTGTTGCGGCCTCCAGGCGGCCATCGCTGTCGATGGCAAAGTCGAGCAGCCATGGCTGCATGGCAATGCGCGCACTTTTCCCGGCGAACGGCACCAGCCTCGCTCGCGCCCAATCCGCCTGACTCAGCAGGTGATTCAGGCTGGCGAGCGACAGCGCCGCGAACACGGGATTACTGGAATTGCTGGATGCCGGCAACGACCCAACCGCCGTCACCGGACTTCGGCTTTGTCAGGTGCCAGACTTCGTCCAGTGCTTCGACGGGGCCACCGGCCTCCTCGCGGATGCGACCGGAAAAGCGCACGCTGACGACGTGGCGACCGGCTTCCTCGGAAACATCGAGTACGACGGCTTCCAGTTGCTGAACATCGGTTTCCTGTTTCGAACGGCCGCGCTCCTCGTACTGCATCTGGATTTCAGCGAACATCTCGGGCGAGGTAAAGTTTCTGATGTCGTCCATGTCGCCGCGGTCATTGGCGGCCTGCAGGCGGATGTAATTGAGCTTGGCCTGCCTTACAAAGCCTTCGACATCGAAATCTGCGGGGATGTTTGCCGCCTGGGTTGCGACCGAGCTACCGCCGGCTGTTCCGCCAACGGGCTCAAAGCGATTTGGCTCAACGCGTTCCGGGGCTGCATAAGGTGCACCGGCGCCGGCATACTGCATGCCCGAGCTCTCCTCCTTCTTGCGAAAGAAGAACCGAATCGCGAAGATCACCGCAAATACCAGTAACGCGATCATCAGGAAGTTGGCTACGCCGGCACCCATGCCGAAGTGGGAGAGCAGGGCGGCAATGCCCAGACCTGCGGCGATGCCGGCGATGGGTCCTAGCCAGCGGCTCATGCCTGAAGGTTGTGGCGCCGGCGCGGGCGCGGGTGCCGCTGCCGGCGCTGGCGCCGGTTTGCCGGCGGTGTTCTGTGTCGGCGCAGCAGGTGTCGCGCTCCGATTCATGACTGTACTATCCCGCTTCAAGCCCGAGGACGTGCCGCCGCCAAGTCGCTTGGCCTCGGCATCGGTAGCGAAAGTGGCGGTGGTGGCGATGGCAACAGCAACAACAGTGGCGAAAATATTTTTCATGGTCTCTCCTGCGGTGGCTACATCTTGTAACCGCGGTGCACAGCAACTACACCGCCGGTCAGATTGAAAAAGTCGACGCGGCTCAAACCTGCGCCTTCCATCATGGATTTCAGCGTTGCCTGGTCGGGGTGCATGCGGATGGACTCAGCCAGATAGCGGTAAGAGTCGGCATCTTGCGCTACTTTGGCGCCCAGCCAGGGAAGTATTTTGAAAGAATAGAAATCGTAGGCTGGTGCAAGTGGTTTCCACACTTTGGAGAACTCGAGCACCAGCAGACGTCCGCCCGGCTTGAGCACGCGGCGCATCTCTGCCAGAGCAGCTTCCTTGTGCGTCATGTTGCGCAAGCCGAAGGCGACAGTGACGCAGTCGAAATGATCGGCCGGGAAGGGCAGTTTCTCGGCGTCGCATTGTGCCACCGGCATGAGTCGACCTTCATCGAGCAGACGGTCACGTCCGCGCGTGAGCATGGCGTTGTTGATGTCGGTGAGCCAGACTTCACCTGTCGCACCGACGCGCTTGGCGAAGGCCGAAGAGAGATCGCCGGTACCACCGGCCACGTCGAGCACGCGGTCACCCGCGCGAACGCCCGAAATCTCGATGGCGAACACCTTCCACAAGCGATGCAGGCCCAGCGACATCAGATCGTTCATGACATCGTACTTCTGTGCCACCGACGAGAACACGCCGGCAACGCGCCCGGCCTTCTCATTCTCGGCGACGGTTTCGAAACCGAAGTGGGTTTCCTTGGTCACGGTGCTTTCGCTTGGCTAGTGGCTGCCGCAGCCACCACCGCCAGAACTGCCACACGCGCCAGCAGGCTGCTGCTTGGCTACTGCGTTGGTGGAGTCAATATCGCGGCTTGCGCCGGCGGTGTCGAGGCGGTAAAGATATTGCGCCCACATGTCGCCCTGGTTGGCGCCGAGCTGGTAGAGCAGGTCCCAGGAATAGATGCCGGTATCGTGGCCGTCGGAAAAGAATGGCAAGATTGCGTAGTTACCCACGGCTTCGACGTGTTTTATCTCGACGTCGCGTTTGCCGGTTTGCAGTGTTTCCTGCCCGGCACCATGGCCGCGCACCTCGGCGGAGGGACTATAAACACGCAGGTATTCGAAGGGCAGTTTGAAAATATTGCCATCGGCAAAGCTCACTTCCAGCAGGCGCGAACGCTGGTGCAGCTTGATTTCGGTGGGTGCGGGGGTTTGTTTGTCGAGTCCGGCCATGTTGTTTTGTCTCGTTGGGCGAATGCGACCCAGATGGGGTCTAAGCTCTTGTTTTCAAGGAGGGCTATGATACCCCACACCGTCCCGGCGCCCTGTCACGAAACGGTCATCGTCCTGCAATAGACTGCCATTCGGTCCATTGATTCCCCGTCTCAGCACTCATGCCAGCAAATATTCTCATCGTCGAAGACGAGCCTGCCATTCAGGCTTTGATCTCGGCCAGCCTCAAACGCGCGGGCCATAACGTCAGCACCGCCCTTGACGCCGAGACCGCGCAGGCCCGGATTCATGAAAACCTGCCCGACCTGATCCTGCTCGACTGGATGCTGCCGGGCATGAGCGGACTGGAATTCGCCCGCCGACTGCGTGCCGCACCGCGCAGTCGCGACGTACCCATCATCATGCTCACCGCACGGGGCGACGAGCGCGACAAGGTGGCGGGACTCGAGGTCGGCGCTGACGACTACGTCACCAAGCCTTTCTCGCCGCGAGAATTGCTGGCTCGAATCCAGGCCGTATTGCGGCGACGTCAGCCGCAGGTCACCGAGGATGCAGTTCAGGCCGGAAAGCTAAGCCTCAATCCGGTGACTCACCGCGTTACGGCGGATGGCGAGCCGGTGGAACTTGGCCCGACTGAATTTCGCCTGCTGCACTTCCTCATGACCCATCCCGAGCGCGTGCACACGCGTGCCCAACTTCTGGATCAGGTTTGGGGCGACCATGTTTTCGTCGAGGAACGTACGGTCGACGTCCATATCCGCCGCCTGCGTGCCGCGCTCGAACCGAGCGCCCAGGACGATCTGGTACAGACCGTGCGGGGTACCGGTTACCGATTTTCCGCTGCCCCCGGTTCCGCATGACTGCTTCTATCTGGCTCATCTTCGGCACCGTCGCTGGCGCAATTGGCCTGGCGCTGGCACTGCGCGCACATGTTCAGATCAGGCGACTGATCCGCTGGGTCGAAGCCCCGCTCGGCACACCGGTGCCCGACGCCGGGGGCCTGTGGGGTGATGCCTTTGCCGCACTGCACCGCAGAGCACGCGCGGCCGCCGATTCACGCCGGCAATTGCAGGAAGAGCTGGACCGTCTGGAGGCGCTGACCCAGGCACTGCCGGAAGGTGTGGTCATACTGGCCCAGGGACGCTTGATCGAATGGTTGAATCATCGTGCCGAGATTGATCTGGACATCGACGGCAGGCGCGACCTGGGTGCACCCATCACCAACCTGATTCGTGATCCGGAATTGATGACGCATCTCGATGAAGGGCGACATGGAACGGCGTTGATGCTCCGTCTGCGCAGCCCGGCGCGTACCGTGGAGGCGAGATCCGCGCCGTTCGGCGCTGGCCGCCTGCTGCTGCTGACGCGTGACATCACCCAACTCGACCGGCTCGAGACCATGCGCCGTGATTTCGTCGCCAATGTGTCGCATGAGCTGCGAACGCCCCTGACAGTGGTGTCCGGTTTCATTGAAACCCTGCACGACGGTCTGGGCGATATTGCGCCCGCTGATGCGGCCCACTATCTGGCTCTGGCCGGCGAGCAGGCAGCGCGGATGCAGCGCCTGATCGATGACCTGCTTACGCTTTCCGCGCTGGAAACGGGTGCACCGCTCCCGCCAGATGAGTATATGGACATGAGCACGATGTTTGCGGAGATTGGTGAGGAAGCGCGTGTTCTCTCCGGCGGCCGCCACGAAATTGTTTTGGCCGTTGATGGCCCGCTACGATTACACGGTTCTGCCAGCGAATTGCGCAGTGCTTTCGGCAATCTCGCCAGCAATGCCGTGCGGTATACGCCGGCTGGTGGCCGCATCGGCCTGGTTTGGCGCAGCCTGGCAGACGGTGGCGCCGAGTTCGCTGTCACCGACAACGGGATAGGCATCGAGTCGCAACACATTCCAAGGCTCACCGAGCGTTTCTATCGCGTCGATCGCGGTCGATCGCGCGAGTCGGGTGGTACCGGCCTCGGCCTTGCCATCGTGAAGCATGTATTGGAACGTCACCAGGCACGCTTGATGATGGAAAGCCGCCCTGGTCAGGGGAGCACGTTTCGTGCGGTATTCCCCGCCAGCCGAATAGAGGCCGAAAGGCGAGTCCGGGAAGCGGTTACTCGAAAGTAGCGCGCTCGAAATCAGCGCCCCGATCAATGATGCCGGTCAGGCGAATTTGGGCTGAACCGTCCGAGAATACTTCAAGCGTGCGTTCGAGCCGGAAAAAACCAACCGGCATGACGATGCTTGCCGGTTCGTTGAGTGCAGGAACTTCCGGCAACATGAAGCCGAGTGAATACTTGTCGCCAATGGCGTTGGTTCCCGTGCCGCGGACACCCACAGGCGTGGGCTTGCCGGCGATGACCTCGATTCCGCCCTGCAGCGCGGCAGCGGGGTCGATAACCACCCAGCGCAGCACGCCGAGCAGCAGGTTTTTGGCGTCAGACGGCTTGACTGCGACCAGCTGGCCGCCGGCGAAACGCCCACCCCGTTTGTTGGCAGCACGAATAACCCGAATGCCCGTCGCGGATTGGTCGACCAGATGCCACTCTTCCATGACATCCCACTGTTCCATCTGGTAGCCATGCTGTTCGGTGAAATTCTCCATGTGCGGAGTCATGACCCGGCCGAAAGTCGCAATCTCTTCCCTTTGGCGGCGGATGTCGGTGTCGGTCAGCGCGTCGTTCGGCTTCATGAAGGGCTTGCGCCCGGACACGTAGTAATGAATGGCTTCGATGTCCCCAATGACAGTGCAGGTGCCGTTGGCGCCTTGACGTTCATGTCGCCGGATGGTGCCACCCTTGCACCAGTGGAAGTACATTTCGTTCAACACCTGCTGGCATTGCGGCTGGGTGCAGTCGTCGCCAAGCTGGAGGTTCTTGGGCGACTCACCTTTATCCAGCAGGTCGAGGCGTTTTTTGATGCTGCTGCGCAACGACGAGGTGTCGAGGAAGCGCGAACCGCTGACAAACACCGGGCGGTAGCCGGCCGGCTGATCAGAATCGAGATCGACGCACAAGGGAATGGCCCGCGCCGACATCGTCGGTGGCGACGCGAAAACATTCAATTTCCCCGACCAGCGCAGAACCCAACGCTGGACCCAGCCCATTTGCCGCAGCGACAATTCATGTAGGCTGGCGCATTGCAGCAGCAATGCCTCTACCCAGGCGGCGGCAGGTGTGGCCGGATTGCGTCCCAGCCGAAGCTCGTCCTTCACCTCCTGCTTTGCCACATCGGCCTGTTCGGCCATCGCATAGGCCTGATGCAATTTGCGCCAGTGACCCGCCGGCAACATCCGGCCGCCGCGGCTGGTGTCGAATTGCGCGCAGGCCATGGCCGCCATGGCGCGTTGCGCCGCAAGTGCCTTGTCATCTTGTGCGCCAGCCACGAGGCAGTGAAGGTAGCCATTGGCAAGCGCATTCCAAATGGTCAGGCAGGTATCCAGCGCCGACGTTTCCGACTCCGACAGCGGCAACGGTTTGCCGGCGAAACGGCGGGCATTGTCCGTCTGCACTGCATGAACGGTACCGCGCATAAGTTCCATGATGGCCAGCCGTTCGGCGGGCGCCAGCGCATATCGATTGAGCAGGTTGAGCTGACGCAACAGCAGCGCCTGCAACTGCACGAGCGTTTCTCCCGCCTGCTGCTCCAGCCAGGTATCGCACGCGCTTGCAGTGACAAACGCCGGGGGGCGTTCAGTCGTGGTGTCGGGCAGATCGAAAGACATGGTTCCTATTCCTCCACTTGTGCTTGCGCCAATGCACGCAATAGCGCGCTGCGCAGGATATCGACCGGTGGCGGCGGCGGTACTTTGCCGTCGCACTGTCGCGGTCCCCACACCGGCCCGGGAAAGCGACTGTCCCCGCGCCAGCGGGGAATGACATGCCAGTGCAAGTGCGGCACAACGTTGCCCAGGCTGGCGAGGTTTACCTTGTCGGGCCGCATAGTCTCGCGCAGTGCCGATTCGCTTGCAAAAACCACCTTCATCAGGTGCTGCCTGTCCGCGACTGCCAAATCGCTCATTTCTGCCACATGGTTGCGCCACACGACCCGGCAGAAACCTGGAAACTCGCGAGCATCGTCGCCAGTAACCAGTACGATGCGGCACAAATCATCCTGCCAAAGTATCGTCCCGCCCGGGGCGGCACACAGTGCGCATTGACTCATGTCGGAAAGAATAACCCTAAACAGTGGCTGGTGGCCGTCGATCATGACACGCCCGGGGCATTGATGTTAAGGTCCTCACTTCGGAAAAAAGGATTTAAATGCAAGTTTTTGCGAGCCAGCAGCGTCAGCCGCTCAGGTTCCTGTTTGGTGTCCTGACCGCTTTTGTCGTGGCCTTTTGCGTCTTTGTCTCGATCATGGGGCTGCGCGAAGAGCGACTGCATGCGGAGGAATCGCTGCAACACTCGCGCGGCCTTCTGGTTCAAGCCACACGGGCGGGTCTGACCGGTTACTCGCTGGCCCTGCAGGTGCTTGGACAGAGTCTTTGGCAGATGGGTGCCGTATTCCAGCCAGAGAAAGGACGTGAACTCATCGAGAGCGTGGGGCGCGCCGACTCCGGCGTGGTTGGTTTCGGACTGGCCCGTACCGATGGTCAGGTGGTGCTGGTCAGCGGCATTCCGCCGGAGCGGCCGTTGCCCAACCTGTTACAACTTGAACAACATCGCGCAACCTTTCTGAGCGCGCTGGCATCGGGGAAGCTGCAGGTCGGCCATCCCAACTTCACGCCCTTGCTCGATCAGTGGTCAATTCCCATGCGGCAACCCATTGTCGACGCCTGGGGCAATGTGGTCGCTGTCATGGCGGGCGGGTTGCGCATCGACGGTGGCAACACACCGTGGACGCGCATGGCACCGTCGCCCAATGTGAGCGTTGCCCTGCTGCATCCCGATGGCTATTTCTTCTATCGCCACCCCTTGCCGGCACCGCTCACCGCCGACGTGCTCAAGGCAGTTTACAGCCAGCCTGCTGCGTCGAAGTTGCTGACGACTTTGCGCAACCTTCAGACGGAGTCAGGTGTTACCGAACTGGAACTTGACGGCGTTCCCATGCTGGCAGCCTTTGAGCACCTCGAGACATCCGGTTTGTATGCGCTGACCATGCTGCCGCTGGATATCGTTCGCAAGGAAGGCATGCGCAGTCTCGTCGCGCCCGCGCTATGGCTGCTGGTCTATCTGCTCGCTGGCAGCGTCATGTACCGTTTTGCCACCAGGCGTGAGGCGCAGTCCAGCCAGGAGGTCGGCTCTCTTACCGCTTCGCGCCAGGCCATTCTGGATGGCGCCAACTACGCCATCATTGCCACGGACCTCGACGGCACCATAAGCAGCTTCAATGCCGCAGCCGAGCGCATGCTGGGTTATTCAGCCGGGGACGTGGTGGGCAAGGTGAGTACGGCGCAATTTCATGATGGTGTCGAAGTTGCGCGCCGTGCCGGACAACTGTCTGCCGAATTGGGGGAAAAGATCCGACCGGGGTTCGATGTTTTCGCGGCACGACTTCGCCATGGTTTGACCGAGGAGCGCGAGTGGCACTTCATCCGCAAGGATGGTGTTGCAGTTCCCGTTTTGCTGTCGATCTCGCTGGTCCGCAATGGCGAAGGCAAACCGTCGGGTTACGTAGTTATTGCATCCGATATTTCAGAGAGCAGGGCTGCCCGCGCCAAGCTTGAGTTCCTTGCCGAGCACGACTCGCTTACCTCGCTGGCCAATCGAGCGCTGCTGCACCGTGAATTCTCCCGGCGCGTTACAGCCTACGCCGGCGAGGATTTCTCCGCCGCGCTGCTGCTGCTGGATCTGGATCGTTTCAAGGAAATCAACGACACGCTGGGCCACCACACTGGTGACGACGTGCTCAAGGATGTCGGTACCCGCCTCATGACGGTTGTTGCCGATGCAACCGACAACGACGTTGGTGGCCTGGTGAGTCGCCTGGGTGGCGACGAGTTCGCCGTGCTTCTGGTCGGTGCTGCCAATCGCGTGCGTCCCATAGACATGGCGAAACATCTGCAGGAAGCACTGCGCCAACCCTTCGTCGTTGCGGGCATCAGCCTCGAGGTCGGCGCCAGCATCGGCATAGCGAGCTACCCGCAGGACGGTATTGACAGTCACGCCCTGTTGCGTTCGGCCGATGTCGCCATGTACGCGGCCAAAGGTACGCAAGCCGGTTTTGTTTCCTACCGTCCCGAGCAGGACAGCCACACCCCCGAGCGTTTGGCGCTGATGACCGACCTCGGCCAGGCGCTGCGCGGCCAGGAACTTGTGCTGCACTACCAACCCAAGCTGGACCTGGGCAGCCGCGAAATCATCGGCTACGAAGCGTTGGTGCGCTGGAACCATCCGCGCCAGGGATTGTTGCAACCCGCGGCCTTCATTGCCCTGGCTGAAACCAGCAACCTGATTCAACCCTTGACCATGCGCGTCATCGAAATGGCGATGGCCGAGCGGCAGCGCTGGCGCGCGGACGGACGCTTACACACCCTGGCGGTCAATATTTCGGCGCGCAACCTGCTCGACCTGCGCTTTGCCGAAATCGTCGGCAACATGATGGAGAAGTACAACATTGCCGCTGGCGAACTTGAATTCGAACTGACTGAAACCGCGCTGATCAAGGACCCCGAAGGTGCGGCAGAACTGCTGGATCGCATTGCCGCCCATGGCATTCGATTGTCAATTGACGATTTTGGTACGGGCTACTCATCGCTGGCCTATTTGCGTCGCCTGCCTCTGCATGCGTTGAAGATCGACCGCCTGTTTGTGCAGAACCTGACCAACAACGCGCAAGACCTGGTGATCGTCCGGTCCACCATTGGCCTCGCGCAAAACCTCGGCCTCAAGGTGATTGCCGAAGGCGTCGAGGACGCCCCGGTGCTGCAACTGCTGACCACGCTGGGTTGTGACCAAGCCCAGGGCTACTTCATCAGTCGGCCGCTGCCTGCCGACAAGCTGCACACGTTGCCGAAAACCTTCTAGCGAAATTTATTCGCCGAGCAGGTGCAATACCACTTCGCGCTGCGTCTGCCGGGCGCGGTGCTCCCAGAGAAAAATTCCTTGCCATGTCCCCAGCGCCAGGCGGCCATCCACCAGCGGCACGCCAAGGCTGGTCTGCGTCAACGCTGCGCGGATGTGGGCCGACATGTCATCCGGACCTTCGTTGTCATGTCGCCATGACGGGTCTCCGTCGGGAGACAGTTTCGTGAAGAAATCGTCAAGGTCCAGACGCACGTCCGGATCGGCGTTTTCCTGGATCAGCAAGCTGGCGGACGTATGGCGGCAGAAAATGGTGAGCAGGCCGTTGTCCAGGCCGCTGGTCTGGACGAATGCCGCAACTTCGGCGGTGATCTCGACAAGGCCCCGGCCCCGGGCCGCGATGACAAGTGTTTGGTTGGTCTGGCGCATCGGCAAATTTTCTCACGGCCGGAGTCTGCGCGCTGACCTTTGCTCTACACTTCCACCCCATCCAAACATTTACGAACGAGCGATCCATGAAGCGCGCAATCCTTATTGCCATATTGGTTCCAGCAATCACGACGCTATCCGGCTGCGCAACCAAGACCTACGAACGCGAGGATGCGGCATCGGCAAAGGACTTGGCCGTAATGGCGTGCTATGAATTGGACCTTGAGCTAACCAAGGAGCGCGATTTCATTGCGTATGTAAATAAAGACAGCAAGTTTGACGCACTGGATGCCCTGGCCATCGTCGGCGACCTGGGTATTGGCAATGAATTGGAAAGAAAGGGCGCGCTGGACGGTGCCAACAAGCGCATCGAGAAACTGCAAAAAATTCGTGCCGGCAAGGGCTGTCACTGACGCATAGCGGTCATGATTTGAGCCGGTCGCGAATCGAGGCGGCGCGGTTTTCGGCTCGGTTATGTCGCCAGCCCCGGCCAACCGGACCGCCCGGAGTGTCGCCGGATAGTAATTCAGCGAGCTAACCACCAACAATTTGCCACCAACCCATATCCTTACTACCATGCAAATGGTAAGGACAAAAGGAGGCTGCAATGTCAAACGACGCCACGCTTACCAGCAAGGGTCAAACAACGATTCCCAAGGAAATCCGGGATAGCCTTTCCATGAAGGCCGGCGACCGAATGACGTTCACGCTGATGCCGGATTCCACGGTAGTCATGCGGGTGAAGAGCAAGAGCGTCACCGAACTGGCGGGCGTGTTACACAAAAAGGGTCGCAAGCCCGTTCCGGTTGGGCAGTTGTCGCGGTGATGCTGGGGGTCGATACCAATGCTCTCGTGC
>Ga0315272_10001136_pt1 | contig 13298 bp, 11 predicted proteins | sample C3_middle_MG_FD_203918 | JGI IMG/M metagenome (GOLD analysis project Ga0315272, IMG submission 203918) | Sediment microbial communities from Yellowstone Lake, YNP, Wyoming, USA - C3_middle | ecosystem: Environmental > Aquatic > Freshwater > Lake > Sediment | place: USA: Wyoming | collected...
GATTCGAACGTGCGACCTGCGGATTCGTAGTCCGACACTCTATCCAGCTGAGCTACGGGCGCATAAATGAGATGGGATTTATAACGCACATTGTCCTGTTCGGCAACAAGTTTATAAGAAACACCTCGCTGAAAATTTTCACTGATATTTAAAGGTGTTTGAAGGTGTAAGGGGCGAGAAAGACTAGGCCGGTGCGGTTGAGCAGCTCGCCGAATCGTTCCCCCTGTCGGTTCTCCGCCTTGAAATGGGCGAGACATGTGTCGATGATGGCCAGGGTGGTTTCCGCGGAGAAGAGTCCGGAAAGTTCCTGGCCAAGCTGCGGGTGGCGGCCCAGTTTGCCGCCCAGCAGGATGCGATAGCCGGTGAGGCCTTGGACGATGGTCCCGTTTGGGCAGGCCCTGGCGCATTGGCCGCAGGCCAGGCATCGCTGCCAGTCGAACTGTGGCCCGATCTCTGGCCCGGCAAGGGTGATGGCCTCTTCCTTACAGGCGGCGAGGCAGGCCCCGCATTCAGAACAGGGGGCCTCGCTTATTCTGGGGAGGGATGCGCTGACCAGGCCGATATCGACAATCTGGGGGCGGGAGCAGGCATTGGGACAATCGGTCATGGTTACCCGGAACTCGTGGTGTAGCTTGAGCGGGCCGGACACCCGGCTTTGCATGAATTCCTTCAGGTTGTGCGCGCGGAGCAGGGCCTCAAGTCGTTTTGTCAGATCCTCCCCGGTGTCGATCCGGTTGGGACAGCCGCTCTGCCCGAGACAGGACTCCAGGGTAAAGCCTTGCACCTCGTCCTCCTGGTGGTGCAGGTAGCGTTGGCGACAGGCTGCAACATGGGTCATCGTTACCCTGTCGGCTCCGGCCTGTTGAGCCTCGGCCTCCACCCTTTTCTGCACACGCTTGCGAACGAAAAATGGCACCTTGGCCACCGCCTGTTCCGCATCCTTGTCCCACTGCATGGTTCACCTCATGGTCTGATTGTCTGGCAAGGATAGCGCGGGAAGAGGCAGAGAGCCTTGACCCAAGTCAAGGATGATATTTAATGCAAGGAGCGTGTGGTCTTTGTTTTGCAACTTTTTGTTTTTGCGGAAGGATCATCGCAGCCGCTGCACGAGCAGCCGCAGCCTGTTTTGCTCCCGCCGAGCTGACGGCGGATGCGGCGACCGATGAAAAACATGCAGGCCGCGATGATGAAAATGATGATGATGTCCTGCCACATGGCGTGTCTCCAGCGTTTGGTTTTATCCGGCAAGGCCCAGCGCCTGACCGCCCTGATAGACCAGGGTGGCCAGCAAAAAGGCGAAGGCGGTGTTGAAACAGATGGAAAACAGCCCCCATTTCCAGGAGCCGGATTCCTTGGAGATGCATACCACCGTGACAAAGCAGGGCGCGTAAAACATGACGAAAACGATGAGGGCCAGGGCCACCACCGGGTTCCAGTGCGGGTCCCTGGCTAGGGTTTCGGAAAGGGTGGCGTTGTTCTTTGGGTCGGTTTCGCCCAGGGAGTATGCCGTGCCCAGGGTGGTGACGATGACTTCCTTGGCTGCAAAACCACCGACCAGGGCAATATTGGTCCGCCAGTCAAAGCCGGGCAGCCAGCTGACCGATTCCATGGCGGTGCCGATTCTGCCGGCGAAGGAATGGCGCAGGGCACTGCCCGCCTGGGCGGTGCCGATGGCGGACAGCCTTTCTTTGAGTTGTTGGTCATCCGCAGTCTGGGCGGCAGAGGCGGCTACCTCCTGGCGTTGTTGGACGAAATTTTCTTCTTCCGATTGCGGCAGGCCGGGAAAGGTCATCATGGCCCAGATCAGGATGGAGATGGCCAGAATGGTGGTGCCCGCTTTTTTGATATACTGCCAGGTTCTCTCCCAGGTATGGATGAGCAGGCCCCGGAAGGTGGGGAAGCGGTAGGGCGGCAGCTCCATGACAAAGGGGGTGGATTCGCCGCGCAACACGGTGAGCCGCAGAATCTTGGCGGCGGTGAGCGCCACGAGCCAGGCCAGCAGGGTCAGGAGGAACATGAGCTGGGCCTGACTGCGGGAAAAGAAAGTGGCGGTGAGCAGGGCGAGTACCGGCAGTTTGGCGCCGCAGTTCATGAAGGAGACGGTGAGCAAGGTGGCCAGCCGCTCGCGGGGGGAGCGCAGCGTGCGTGCGGCCATGACGCCGGGCACGGCGCAGCCTCCGGCAATGCCGCCGGACACGATGTAGGCCATGACCGAACTCCCGTGCAGCCCGAAGATGCGAAAGACCCGATCCATCATGAAGGCAACTCTGGCCAGGTAGCCGGAGTCCTCAAGGATGGCGATGCCGAAAAACATGAACATGATCAGCGGCACAAAGCCAAGCACCCCGCCCATCCCGTGGATGACCCCGGAGATGAGCATGGATTTGAGGTGGCCGTCCGGCAGCAAGGCGTTCAGGTTTCCGCTCAGCCAGTCGAAAAATGCCGCAAACCAGGAGACGGGCAGTTCGCTGTAGGTGAAGGTGAATTTGTAGAGGCCCAAAAGAACAGCCAGCATGATGAGCGGCCCCAAGAATCGGTTGGTCAGAACCTTGTCGATCCGGTCCGAGGCGTGGAGTCGGTCGATGTCGAATTTATGGGTGATCACCTCCTGGCGGAGCACGGACTTGATGTAGCCGTACCTGTGGTCGGCAATGATGGCCTCGGGATAGGTTTCCATGGTCTTGTGCAGATGCTCGCCGACTTTTGTCACGATCTCCTGAAGTTCCGTGTCCACAGCCGGATTGTTCCTGCGGCCCTTTTCCTGGATCTGGCTGTCGCCCTCCAGGTACTTGAGCGCCAGCCAGCGCGGACTATAGCTGTCTTGCAGGAACCCGGCAGTGGTGATGCTTTCCGCCATGGTTTGCAAGGCGAGATCAACATCTTCACCGTAGGAAATGTGCAGAGGATTCCAGGGGATGTTTTTCCGCGCCAACTCCAGGGCTGCGGCCATCAGCTCGACCGTGCCCTTGCCGGAGCGGGCGATGATGGGGATGACCGGCACCTTGAGCAGGTCGGAGAGTCTTTGCGCATCAAGACTGATGCCGCGGTCCTGGGCCACATCGATCATGTTGAGGGCGATGATCATGGGCACGCCAAGCTCAAGAAGCTGGGCGGAAAGATAGAGATTGCGTTCCAGGTTGGAGGCATCGGTGATATTGATGACCACATCGGGCTTTTCCTGCACCAGATAGTCGCGGGCCACAACCTCTTCCACCGAATAGGCGGTGAGGGAGTAGGTGCCGGGCAGATCGATGATCGTGGCTTCCTCGCCGGTGGGAAAGGTGTAGGCCCCTGCTTTTTTTTCCACGGTGACGCCGGGGTAGTTGCCTACATGCTGGCGGGCGCCGGTCAGGGTGTTGAAAAGGGTGGTCTTGCCCGCGTTGGGGTTGCCGGCAAGGGCGATGGTGGTGGGAGTTGACATATTCATGCCTCGTTGCGGGAAATCAGGCGATTTCCACTTCGATATAGTCTGCTTCGCTGTTGCGCAGGGTCAGGGTGCCGCCCATGATTCTGATCGCCACCGGATCGAAGAGGGGAGCCCGGCCCAGGATGGTGATGCGGGTGCCGGGGACAATGCCCATGTCGCGGATGCGTCGGCCCAGCTCGCCGCCGACCTTGACTGCGGTAATGGTGCCTGACTGGTCTTTCTGCATTTCGCGGAGTGGAATTGTTGGCATGCGTGTTCTCCGGGGTTCTCGGTGGCGATTGCTTCTGCTGAGGGGCAATAATAAAAAGTCGCGGTTAAGAAGTCAATATATTTTTTAGGTTGTAGAATAAAATTATGTAACCCAAACTTTTTGGGTTACATAATTTTATCGCTGGAAATAATTGGTTGCGGGCGGAGCCTTTCGGTCCTGGGCAAGGGAGTTTAATAAGAGATGATGTCTGGAGAATGCAGCGCCCCACTCTCAGGTGCAAAAGAGTGGGGCGCGTTGTTGCTACTCCCGGGTGTTGCGCATCATGCCCAGGGAGTTGGGGTGGTGTATGTCCATGTCCATGTCAATGGTGTGGCAGACCTTGCAGTTGCGGTTGGCGCCCAGCGGGTAGGGATTGCCCTGATACTGCCGGGGGCCGAAGTTGTCCCGTTCTTTTTCGTAGGGGTTGGTCGCAGGATACTCGGCATGGGGGCTGCCATGGCAGGCGGCGCAGTAGATGCTGCCCGAGTCGTCGTGCCGGTTGCGGTAGAGGGTGTCATTCCCTGCGGTCCAGGTGTTAAAGGCGCTGTCTGCTTCGGGCGGAGCAAAGTTTACATGGCAGGTAAGGCAATCCGGTTGTTGCACCCAGGGGGCGCGGGGTTGGATCCCGGCAAGGCCTGCCGCCAGCCGTGGCTTGAGATGTTGCATCAGCCGGTCAGCCCCGGTCTTGCCTGCCCTTTTTTCGGCCAGGAGCAGGGCAAGGGCATGATCTTCCAGGGCGCCGTGGCAGTTGGTGCAGTCAAGCCCGACACCGTGATGAACGCCGCGGAGAAAGCGGGTTGCGCCCTGCGGGTTGCTGGGGTGGCAGAGGGCGCAGGCTTCAGAGCCGCGACCGCCGAGAAAATTGGCGTGGAAGCCATGGATGGAGGCGGAGAGATTGAGAAGTCCGGCCTTGCCGGGGGCCTTCAGCATCGGGTCTGGGTGGCAGCTTTGGCAAAGGACAGGCTTGCCTGCCCTGGCTTGGGCCAGCAGATTGGTATTGTTGAACCGGTCGTGCATGCTCAGGATGTTTTTGGCCGTGGCAGCAGAGATCCCAGCCGTTCCCTTGCGCCAGCCGCCGCCATGGCAGGTCTTGCAGCCCATCTCGGTTGAGACCGGGGCCACCATGCGGGTGGCGGCGAGAAGTGTGTTGCTGGCCTTGTCCCGAGCCTCGATGGTAAAGGTCGGATAGGGATGGTAGCCTCCCTGCGCGGGATAGGGAACCACGGGGACGTTTTTCGCTATAAAGGCCTTGCCTTCTTTCTTGAGCAGCATGGTGCCGGAAAGTCCCTGGCCGGAAAGGCCGATATTATCGGGCAGGCTGATGCCGAACAGGGAAGGCGATTTCCAGAAGTCTACCTGTCGGGCAGGTTTTTCAAAGCCCGGACCCACCCGGAAGGAAAGAACCACGCCCTCGGTGACGACCTCCGGGGTTGGTCCGCGCTTGATGAGCTGGGCAAAAAGATCGTTTGCCGGGGGCATGAGGCTGAACGAGCCATCCGCGTCGCTTATGCTGTGCATACCGAGGTTGTTCCAGGCAAGGAGGACATAGCCGCTCTGTTCCGGGTCAAAGGGCAGGGGGGCAAGCGGCGGGGCGGTCAGCGGCGCTGAGGCCTCCGCTGTCGTGGTCTTTCTGCCATGCAGCCCTTCAATAATAAAGGAGGCCAGGGCGTGGCGTTCCTGGTTGTTGCCGGGGAAAGGCGGCATGCAGCGGATCAGCTTGCCCTGCCCGCTTATCTCGGACTCCATGGCATAGACCGATTCGTATTTGGCGCTCATCTTTTTGATATTCCGCATGGGGCCGCCCACGGAATGGCAGGAAGAGCACACGATATTGAAGAGTTGTCGGCCAACCGCCAGACGGTTTTCCTCGGTTATTTCCTTGTTGACCCATTTGGCCGAGGCCAGGATACCCCTGGCTTGCACCGCATCAAGATCCTTTGTCCGGATGGAATTGGCGTAGAGGTGCCCGTACAGGGTAAAGGGCCGACGGCTACCTTCCCGGATGTATTCAAAGGAGCCCAAGTAGGTGATGCCCAGAAGCAGAAGGACCACGGCCAGGGAGCGCGTGGCTGTCTGCGGCAGCCGGATCACCATAATAAGGCCGCCGAGAAAAAGAAGCGGCGAGGCCCAAAGAAAGATGGTGAGAAAGGGGGCCAGTTCCGGGCTGAAGGTTGTAATCCAGGCCCTTTGCGGCTCGGGCAGCGCCTGGACATACCACCAGGCCGAGGCCAGGAACAGGAGAAAGGGGGCAAGGAGCCAGGTGGCGCAGTAGCGGACCATGCGCAGGCGAAAGGCTTTTTCCTTGATCCGAGTGGAGGTCAGAAAGCCATACAGCCCTGCCAGCATCAGACAGAGGAAGGTCCGGAAAGAGAGGGCTGGCCAGAAGGTGGGATTGAAGATGCCGTCCCAGAAGTTGTGAGTGCGCAGCCACTCGCCAGGGGTGAGCATGAAGCCGATGATCCCGTTGATGGCAAAGAGGGAGAGCCAGGCAAAGATGAAATAGAGCCAGCCGATGATGAGATGGCTGCGCCGTTCCATACGGCCGAAGGTTTGATAGTAGATGAGGATGGAAACGATCTCCGCGAGAAAGAAGACCCACTCAATGGCCCAAGCGAAGACAAAATTATGGATGAGGATGGAGGTGGCGGCCGGGGCGATGAGGGCGATGGTGAACCAGATGCCCACCCCGGTCATGGCGCCCAGCACCAGGGTGAGGAGCAGGAAAAATTTAGTGTGTTGCTTGGTGTAGTCCAGGATGGCCGGCGAGCCTTCCCGGTAGCCTTTCATCTCGGTGAGCACGAGAAAAAGGCCGCCGCCAATGGCGAAATGAGAGATGTACACATGCAAAATGGCGATGCAGGCGATGAGCAGGCCGCCGCCGGAAAAATCCAACTGCCAGACGGGATAGTTCATCAGTGTACCTCCTCAGGCACCCTGGCCGCGAGTCTGAGCATGTAAATGACCACCGCAATGCCGATCACCAGGATTGCCACAAAAAGAAACATCGGCCCCCACTGGGGTACGACCTGCAGGTCGGCGGGATGGAAGTATTTGGCCAGATAGGCCTGTCTGGCCAAATCCCGCACCAGAACCATGAAGAGGACGGTTGCCGCCATGGCGACGGCGGTCGGCCAGACCCGCTCCTTGGTGCCATAGTAAACGCTGCAAAAGGCCGCGATCAGGGCGGCTACGAAAAGGCTAGTGTGTAGAACAGCGCCGCCGATAAAGAGCTGATGTACGTTTTTCGGCAGGGAAAAAAGGAAGGGGATGCCGACGCCGATTTCCACCATCGTGGCGTAAGTGAACCATTTCATCCCTATGCCCAGGCGCTTTGCGGCTCCCGGTGCGCCATTTTTTTGTTGAAAAAAGGCGAAGATCGCCAGGAAAAGACCGCCGACCGCCACGGAGGCTACGACAAAGTGGAGATACCGGGGGAGGAGGGTCGGGTCGGTAAGGTTTAAGAAGGTGCCGTCCGGTCGGTGAAAATAGGCGGCCCAGATCTGCGGGCTCTGCATCAGGGTTATATTGTTGACAAAGAAAAAGGCGATTGCCAGCAGGAGCAGGAGGCTTGTGGCCAGTGTCCGTTTTCGGGTGGAGGCGGGCAGGTCGCCAGCCATCTTATAGAGGTAGGCGCTGTAATAGGCGAGAATAAGCAGGCCGATGATGGAAAGCCAGTAAGCTCCCATGAGGATGGAGCTGGTATAGATGAAATGGCCGTAGAGCACCTGGAGAAAAAGAAGGGGCGCCACCCCGAAATTCACGGCAAAGGCGATGGTGTATGGCAATTTGCTGGCAATATCCAAGCAGGGCGGCGGGGCGTCGGGTGGGGTCCGCATCTCCCTGACCAAGGCGATTATGGCGCTGCCCAGCATGGCGTTCATGAAAATAAGATGGCAGAAAAAGGTCAGGATAAGGAGAAGCTCGAAAAACCCCCAGGGTGCCGGAATGGTGTCGGGGATTGGGATAAGATAGGCTGGGTCCATGGCTGGTCTCCGTATGGATAAAATTTTCTTAAGTATAACAGAAAAAGGATTTGCAGGAAAAAAATCCGACAGAACAGGGGCATGCCGGGAACAGAAAAAATGATCGGAGTTGCAAAGAAGATAAAATGAGATAATAGTAGTAATCTTGAGCTATGAAGAGAAAAGCATGATGTTTAGTGGTTAATGAAATGATATTTTGTTCTTGCGTTCCGGGTGTAACCGCATGGAATTTTGCGCTTTTTGCGGCTGGTTGCAAAAGGAGCGAAATATCCAGTTTTTAGAGGGTTTTCAGGTGATTTTCTCCCGTTTGCTTGGGGTTGTGGGTTGTTGAAAACTTGCGCGGCAGCGGGAGGGAAATTCGTCGAGACCGGTTTTGACAGGGGGCATGGTTTTCCTTTAAAAAAACGGGCAGAAATTATCTTATCGGTCTCAATTCGCTTTAATCGGTTGTTTTTTCGTGAATGAATCAGGGGAAAAAGATGCTTTGGCAGCGAGTTAAGAGTGTTTTGTCGCAGAAATTTTCCGATCATGATTTCAAGCTGTGGATCGAACCATTGCAATGCGTGCATGAAGATACGCAGAACGTTGAACTGGCTGGGCCGGATCCGTATTTTTGCTCCTGGATCAGGGATAACTATCTGACCGACATTCAGGATGCCTTGCAGGATGTTGGTTTTACCGGGGAGGCGGTGCGGCTTTCGGTGGGCGAGACCAAGAAGGAGCAACCGGAGAAGAAACAGAGTCAGCTCCGGCTGCCCAGCATGCCGGTGGCGCGATCCGCGGTGCGGACCCTGCACCCGCGCTATACCTTTCCCGAATTCATGGTTGGCGAGTCCAATGCCTTGGCCCATTCGGCCTGCGAGGCCATGGCCAACGGCGATTCCACCCTAAGCCCCTGTCTCTTTATTGAAGCGGGGACGGGCTTGGGCAAAAGCCACCTGACCCATGCAGTGGCCCACCATATCACCAGCCACTCTCCCGGAACCCGGCTGCATTATGTGACCTCCCAGCAGCTTACCTCCGAAATGGTGCGCAGCATCAAGAACAACACCATGGAGCAGTTCAAGGAAAAATATCATAACCAGTGCGATGTGCTGTTGATGGAGGATGTGCAGTCCTTGGCCGGTCGGACCAAGACCCAGGCCGAGCTGGCCGAGGCCCTTGATGTTCTGATGGATTGCGGGAAAAGGGTTATTTTCACCGGAGCGGTTTCCCCGCGCAATATCCCTGACATCGATGACGGCGTGCGTTCCCGGCTCTCTTCCGGGCTGATTACCACCATCAATCCTCCGGACCGGCGCACCCGTTGCCTGATCATTGAGCGCAAGGCCCGCAACAACAAACTGGCGCTCTCCGGGGAGATCATCGAGTTTCTGGCCGACCGAATCCAGGGCGATATCCGGCGGGTGGAAAGCGCCATCATCGGCCTGAAGGCCAAGGCCTCCCTGCACAAGACCGTGCCGGATATGGACATGGTCAAGGAGATCGTCGCTGCGATCATCGGGCAGCGGCAGGAGTTGTCCGCCGTGCTGATCCGTAACTTCGTGGCCGGTCAGTTCAATGTTTCCATCGAAGATCTGCAGTCAAAGGGTAGGAAAAAAACGATCGCTTTTCCCAGGCAGGTTTCCATGTACCTGGCCAGGAAACTCACCGAGGAAGCCCTGTCCGAGATCGGCAAGGCGTTTAATCGGGACCATTCAACGGTAGTGCATTCCATCCGGGTCATTACCGAAGCCATTGTCCGTAGCGGCAGCATCCGTGGGCAGGTGGAGCATCTGGTGGAACGTTTGAAAAATCAGGGCTGAGAAGAAATGGCGTATCAGATTCCGCGCGCGGGGCGGTTTCTGGGATGCACATAGGGGGAAAAATATGCGTACGGTCTGTTGCGTGTGTCGCAGGGTAAAGTGCAAAGGGGACTGGCTTGAGCAGATGATCGAGTCCGAGGTTCGGGTGTCCCATGGTTTTTGCCCGGAATGCTTTGACAAAACCATGGCCCAGTTTACCCTTGCCTGGTCAACCGAGCGAGCGGCACAACCAGCGTTTAAAAATAGACCGGCCTGACCTCGGGCGCTTGTCTCTTTCCTCCCACCCGGTGCAGTATCCTGTCGGCCACTGTCTTGGCCGTCTTCATCATGTCGTTCATGCCGATTCCTTCCCAGCCAAAGCCGCAGATATGCAGGCCGTCCGAGCCCTGTTCCAGGGATTCCTTCCAGCGCAAAAGCGCGGGGTAGCCCATTTCCAGTTGGGGGATGCCGCCGTCGCCGCGCAGCACCCGGCTGAAACAGGGAGGCTCGGGCAAGGGAATCAGCTGTCGGAGATCATCATAAATGCGGCTGATCAGCTCTTCGTCGGATAGTTCCAGCCGTTCGGGATGGCGGCGGCCTCCGACCAGGGCCTCCATCAGCACCGAGCCTTGGGGGGCGCGGCCGGGGAACATATGGGTGGAAAAAAGTGCGCCCATGGCGAAGCGGTTTTCTCGTTCCGGGGCCAGATAGCCGAAACCAAAGGGCACCTGCGCCTTGTCCGTGAAGCCCAGGGCCACGGTGGCGATGCGCGCCGTGGGGATGGCGGGCAGGGGCGGGGCATGGTCGGCCAGCAACGCCAGGGCGCGGTTGACCGGCAGGGCGACAATGACGGCGGCTGCCCGATAGGTTGTGGTCTCGGTTTGTATCTCCCATGTGTTATTTTCGTGGGTGATTGCCCGTACCGGGCTGTGGTAAAGGATGTTTGGCCCGGTTGCCAGGGTGGTGATGAGCTGTTCCATACCTTGGGGAAAGCTGGTCATGGCCGGCAGCATCCCGGTGCCCGTCGCCTTTTTTTCCCTGAGCAATCCTTTGAGCACCGAGCCGGCTTCCTTTTCCAGGGCCCGCACCCCCGGCATCACCGCATCGATACTGAGACGTTCATAATCCCCGGCAAAGGTGCCGGTGATCGCGGCATCCACCAGGGGCAAGATTTCAGGGCCGAAGCGGTATGCGGCCCACTGCCCGACGCTTTGCTCTTCGAGCCGGGGTTTTTTAAGAAGATCGCCCAGCAGCCTTAATTTTCCAAGCGGGGACAACAGCGGCGTCGCGAGCAGGGCCTGTGGTTTCTGGGGCAGCTGCACCAGTCGGCCCTCGTGGCAGACATAACGGACAAAGTTGCCCAAGGGGGCTTTCTGGGCAATACGGTCCAGACCGGTTTCGCTGAGCAGGGCGCGGCTGGCTTCGTTGTTGTCCAGGAAACCGTGCGGCCCCCATTCGGCCAGATAGCCTTGTTCCTGAAAGGAGCGCACTGCGCCGCCAGGGCGGGTATCCTGCTCAAGAATGAGGATGTCCAGATCTGGTGCGCTTGTGCGCAGGAAACGGGCGGCGCTCAAACCGGAAAGACCTGCGCCGACAATGATTATTTCGTGTGTTTCAGACATGGATCGCGCATCCGGGGTTAAAGGAATCGGCGGAAATGGCTTTTGAGAATCGCCTTGTGCCGGGGCTGGTTTCTCTCTTCAGGGTTGCCCTTATGTATGGTATAAGGAATTTTACTCGATATTGTCCGGGCCTGTAATGAAAAAAGTGTAAGCGTTCAGCCGCACCGCATCTGCTTTGTCATCGGCCTGCTTATGTGCAATAGCACACTTCGCAGGCCTCTTCCGCGCATTTGCGGCACTGCTGAACGCTTACATTTCAGAGATTGAGTTTCGTTTTTTGTTCCTGGTGAACGATTACAAAAAAACGCAAGAGCAAGGCCGGGTCGGTGAAAGAGAACCTGGCCTTGCCCTCAATGGTGCCGTGAAAAAGAATGCAGCCCGCAGATTCCCAGCCGAAGAAGGTTCTTATCCTCTATTATTCGTTCAGCGCCCAGACCAGCGGTCTTGTGCACCGGCTCGGCGCCGGTCTTGAGGCGCAAGGGGTGCATCTGGTCTGCGAACGGCTCCAGCCCCTGGCCCCCCGCCATTTTCCCATCGGCACCGTGCCGGCCACCCTGTTCATGATGCTCATCACCTTTTTGCGGACAAGGATGCCCATCCAGCCGCTGCCGCCCAGCTGCTGGGAGCACTATGACCTGATTGTTCTGGCCGGCCCAACCTGGTCCTATAATCCCAGCGGCCCGGTTCTCTCCCTGCTTGACCGGGATGGGGCAAGGCTTTTTGCCGGGCAGCAGGTTCTGCCGTTGATTTCCTGCCGGGGCTACTGGCGGATGCACTGGTTGAGTCTGCGCTGGCAGCTTGCGCGGTGCGGAGCCAAGGTGGTGGGCAGGATGATCTTTGCCCACCCAAGCAAGGAGCCCTGGCGGACCATCGGGGTATTTTTGAAGTTGGCCGGGCGGGTGCCGGAACGGTCCAGATGGCTTGGCCGGCATTATCCGCGCTACGGGCATAGCCGGGAGCAGCAGGATCAGGCCTTCGCCTTTGGCGTGGCCATCGGCCAGGCCCTCAAGAATGGGCGTTCCTTGGCGGCGCTTTCTTTTGTCGCCGGGCCTGAACAGGGCGGCACATAACCCCTTGGCACGTCGCCTCTCAGAATTCAATGCCCTTCTGGGCCTTGATCCCCTTCTGGAAGGGATGCTTTATGGCGCGCATCTCGGTGACCAGATCCGCGTAGTCGATGAGCCCCTGGCTGGCGTTGCGGCCGGTGATCACCAGGTGCAGGCGTGCGGGCCGCTTGCGAAACAGGGCGATAACCTCCTCTTCCGAAACAATGCCGAAGCCGATCAGGTAGGTGAGCTCGTCGAGCACGATCAGGTCGTAGGCATCGCTTAGGATTTTTTCTTTGGCGAGTTTCCAGCCTGCCAGGGCCGCGGCTTTCACGGTTTCCTTCTCCTGCTGCCAGGTAAAGCCGGTTCCGGCAAGATGCAGTTCAATCTGGCCGGGAAAGGCAGAGGCAAAGGCCAGCGCCTCGCCGGTTTTGGCCTGGCCCTTGATGAACTGAATGATGCAGACCCTCAGGCCATGGCCCGCAGCCCGGACCGCCTGCCCGAAAGCCGCCGTGGTTTTTCCCTTGCCGTGCCCCGTATTGATGATAACCAAGCCCTGTGTCGTCATGTTCCCTCAAGGAGTATCGTAACCGTTCAGCAGCACCACATCTGCTTTGTCATCGGTCTGCTCATGTGCAATAGCACACTTCGCAGGCCTCTTTCGCGCATCTGTGGTACTGCTGAACGGTTACATCTCGTGGTTTTTTGTCCAATTCTGGCATAACGCTGAATAATTAAGGAGTATCGGCGTTCTGTCCTGCATCCGGGAAGCGGGTGGAGGCGGAATACTGGGTAGTGCGGAATTTTTCCATCTGGCTGCGGTAAAAATTCTTGTGTGCGCCTGCCCTGGCAAAGGCTTCCGCTTCAAGAGCCAGAGCTTCTTTGCGGTTGTCATTTGCCCAGTATGCCGTGGCCAAGGTGTCGAGCACATGCGGCGTTCTTGTTTCTGCCACGGCTTTTCGGGCGAGGAGCAGGGCCCTTTCCGGGTTGCGCAGCGTTGGTTCCTGGGCGGTGAGCAGGAGCCAGGCCAGATTGTTCAGGGCTTCCGTGTTGGCGGGGGCCAGGAGCAGCGCCTGTTCATAGGAATTGCGGGCGGCCTGCTCCTGGCTGAGGCTGTATTGCAGATCGCCCAGCAGTTGGAGCCAGATGCCATTGTCCGGCTGCTCCCGTATTTTTTGCCGGATGA
>Ga0315272_10001137_pt1 | contig 13295 bp, 24 predicted proteins | sample C3_middle_MG_FD_203918 | JGI IMG/M metagenome (GOLD analysis project Ga0315272, IMG submission 203918) | Sediment microbial communities from Yellowstone Lake, YNP, Wyoming, USA - C3_middle | ecosystem: Environmental > Aquatic > Freshwater > Lake > Sediment | place: USA: Wyoming | collected...
CGTATAGGACGTCGTCGGGGTTTATCCCTTCCGGTAGGCATATCCTATATTCGACCTCATATCCCTCTATTAGGTTGAATTTACCGCAGAATTCTCTTTCGCCGTCTTCTGACTTGATCTTAATTACAGCATACTTGGGTATGTCGCATACATGTACGTTCTCCAATGAGACAATAACAATAAGCCCCCAGTCACCAACCATGTATTGACCACTACATTCCTTCTCACTTGGAGCTATGAATTTGGCCTTTTTACCGGAGATGTTGAAAATTGTTTCTTTATCCAAACCGCTGACGTCTATCTGGTACTGTACATATACCTTATTTATCTTAGACATATATGCCTGAACAGGAACCATCTTTCCGTCTTTAAGGACAAGCCGGGTGTCGACAACCATAGACGGAACACCCTTAACTGTCCTAACTATGTACAACTTGGAACTCTTTTGATTACCAGTTTGAGACATGGATATTGAGAAAACAGTAATATTTAAACTTTTCTTCGACAGCAAACCAACCGCTCTTTTATGACTCTAGGGAAAAGCTTAAATACTACCACCATGGGGTACGTATGGATAGACCCTCATATGTACTATTCTGCCAGGATCTAAGGGAGTACCTGGAGAAGTATATTGACGTAGCCAGGAGGTATAGGAGATGCTGTGTATATGTGTTGCTAAGGAGGATGCTTAGGAAAGACGGGAGGAGGAAGTACCACGCACCCTATGCGAAAAACCTAAAGAAGCTGTTTGGAAAGTACATGTCTTGGAGGGGGACATACATCATCCCACTAGAAGACGCGGAGAATATACTGGCAAATATAGACACACTATGTGATATTCTAAAACAGAGAAAGCGGTACCAGCCTAAGGAAAGAGAAAACATGGAAAAAGTGTCGATAAAGCTACCAAAGACAATGATAGAGGAGCTAGACAGGTACGCTAAGAGGGAGGGAGTAAAGAGGGCAAAAGTGGTAAGGATGGCAATAGGAGAAATGTTGAAAAAATATAGGGCAGTTAATTATGTGGTATTAGACGCAAAATCGTGATCCCTGAAATGAACGCTACAACCAACACGACCTTTATCATCGGGTCTAAGGTGACGAAGAAGTATACAACCCAAAGAACAGCGGCAATAGCTAAGAGGATGGTAAATGCTAATAATATGACTGCGGCAAACATGCCTACGATAAAGCCTAGTCCCTTGACAGCATTAAACAACGTCTTAAAGAAGCATTTAGCGTTTATTTTACACATCATTGTACAGGACTAAACCCCATTGAGACAAGCCTTACGCTTCTTATATTTTCAGGATTGACGTCTATACATGACCTGTAGTAAACGTAGTATACGGTTATGCCAGCATATTCGCCACATACCTCCTCTTTCGATCCATCATCGTATATGACCGTAAGCTTTGCATGCTTTTTAATTTTGCGCACGTCATCAACCTCAGCATTAAACTGGTAGAGGTATGAGTTTTCTTCTTTGGGGTTTGGGGTACATTCCGAGCCGTCGTATATAACATCTGCAACTTCGTAGAAGGGCCTAAGCTCTCTGGTATTCCAATGCCGGTACAGAACTTTGAACTTTTCAACCTTCTCGAATATAGCACATGTTTCAACTACGGAGCCGTCATTCATCTCAATTTCAAATACCGCAAATACAGAAGGATCTTTGCTGGTTATCAGCTTTATTACCAACGTCATAAGAAAAAAGAAAAACAGAAATATTTAAACATTTTTTAATATTTCCTTCAGCATATTAGCCGCACGTATGATGTCCTCCAAGCCAATGTATATCCAATGCAATACGTCTGAGGAGGAGCAGTATTTGAGGTCACTCTTTAGGAGCTCAGCTTTTTCAGCAATGTATTCGGCATATTTTACAGCCTTCATATCTACACATTCCTCCTTATATTTTCAATGTATATATCCATAAACAGTAAGCGGATAAATGCGTTCGCTGCACACTGACACTCCTTTGTACACTTATCCAAATCATCCACAAGTTGCTTAAACTCCTCAATCAGCTTTTCAGAGTAGATGCTAGCCGTCAATACTCTTGACTTATGCTCAGCATACATGAGCAACAAACCCGCGATGAAGGTAAACGCAGTAGCTAAACCAATGTAAACCGCCTTATACCGATCCGGATCGCTCAACTTGACAACTTCCAGATACAGGGAATGGCCAAGATTGTATGAGCTTAAAACAAGCGTAACAACCAGCGTTAACCAGAGTACTGTATCCTTATCAAGTTTTGGCATAAGTGTAAAGAAAAAGGAAGTATTTAAAGTTTCTTCCTAACCGCCTCTATACAAAATAAGGCGTCAGACACTTTACTCTCAATCGAGCTCCTAACTACCTTACACTTCTTAGCATCATCAGTTATAGATGCAACCTTCTTTTCACACATATCCAGAGCGTCTTTAACGTCCTTAACGGATTTTTCATGTTCAGATGCCACCAATGATCCACCGTATAAAAACAGGCCAATTGAATATGCCACAAATATGATTCCCTTAACAAGAGGATCAATGGATGATGAAACAACAACAAAAACAGCATAGCCAATTACGATAGGTATGATTATAGGAGATGCCAAAAAGAGGAAAAGTAGTATTGCCATAATAACAAACAGAATAGCATCAAAAAAACACGTTATTTTATCCCACAGGTCTTCAAAGAAATACTTAATGCGTCTGAGAACCATACTCAATTACTTTCGTTTGTGTTCTCTTCACAACCGCATACATCATTTGAGGACAGCGTGCCGAATATGACCCCGATGAACCAGGCGTCTAGAAGTGCGGTAACGTACGCAACCGACTTCCACATAACGCTGTCAGACGTAAACACAACGTTAGACGCGTAGAACAGATACAGTGCAAGCAACATAATTATTATAGCGATGCCGGCATACAGGTACCACAGAGCCAGCCCAACTATCATAGTCCTAAAGAAAAACAGAAATATTTAAGCCTTACTCCGGAGACAGCCAGTACGTCTCAAGCCCGTCGTCGTCGGTAAACTTAACGTACCTAAACCTACCCTTTTTGATTTCACCATCTACATCTACTTCTACCCACTTCCCCCGCTTCCTAATCCTGACCTTCTTCTTACCCTGATCACCTCCTGCAGAAGCACTGGGAGGAGAACCTTTACTGCTCATATTGTCTCAGCAGGAGGCTGGTTATATACATTTCTCGCATTAAGCGAGTCAAGCCAAGCCTTGGCGATGGAGGAGTCAGATGGGGACTGTAGCACCTTCATGGAGACGGGTGCAAGCTTCTCTATCAGCCAGTCAGGCACGTAATCCGGCGTCAGGTTGTAGAGGTATAGGATGTACGTCTTATCATCAAACACGGCCCATGCCCTGTTCGGATAGATTTCTTTCAACACACTTACGATGTCTTGGTAGTTCCACCCAGGCTGATCAATTCCAGTAGCCGCGTAGCCGAACGTATTACGAAATTCCTGATAGGGAGCATAATCTTTGTCGTAGTCAAGCGGAATAATTGCGAGAGGAGAAGATTCATATGCCCAAACTACTTCCATGTCGAATGCATACCATATGTTGTTATTGTTGGATTCATATACACCAATAGTTGCACTTGTGGCAAATAAGTTTCCACTCCATCTAAGTATATTCACATATCCAGAAGTAATCGTATACGGATTTTGGTACGCTTTCCAATTACCCACAGGGTCATAGACGGGCCAAGAAGATAGCTCATAGTTATTTGCTGGGAACAGCCATATATATGCCGCATCAAAAGTCGGAACAGGGACGCCATATAAATACAATATATTGCCATACGGCCGCAGAGTCGAATGAGATCTAGACCAGAAGTACTGTATAATGGCTTGTTTGCCGGTATAGCTGAATATCGTATCAAATGTTCTTGTGCTAGTGGTTGATGTATACCTAGTACATGTGCCGTCTTTTGCACATGGAAAAGAATCATTGCCAGAAGAATCAATTGGCCACGTAGTAGTGTCTGTTTGCACAAATATTGCCTTACCTGTCACTATGTTGTAGCACTTGCCGTAGTCGGATGCCGAAGTGTTATTCTGGCAATAAGTTGACGGTTTGTCGGAGTATGTTGCGGTGCCGTAGTTGAAGTTTTTCCTAGTTGTTACAAATACCATATTCTATCTGCCTATACCTAAATATAAACTTTTCACAGTGGAATGCCGCCAACAATCAGAGTACCGAAGTACCCAGCCATAAACGTCGCAATGTCTTTATGAATTTCATCATGCTTAACGGCGAATTCTGTAAACTGGTACGCCAGGTACATAAGCACGCCAACCATAACATCGACGTACATTTGATGCATGCTTAGGTTTGCTAGTAGCGAGCCAAATGCGCCGTGAATTATGTCGCCGGTTTGTACATCGATAGGTAGTTCTAGAGGCCTAACCTTAAACTTCTTCTTGAAAAACCAGTAGGAAAAAAGGAATGCGGTTACTATTAGCGGCAGGTACATTGACACTCCAACAGCTTCTGTCCCTGGGACTGTTGTCCAACACTATGCACCACCGCACGGGATAGGATGCCAGCACTGTACTGCACCGCCTTAAACACGAGTATAATTGCGGTTACTACCAGGTACGAAATACCGGCAATGCCTATGTACAGACCATAAGCCGCTATGTAGTCAGTAGCCCACCACTGCACCACAGACCCCACAATAATCATTCCGAATCCTGTACCAAACAACTCAACTACCCTACGCCTAATTGCGTAGTGGATTAGGGCAACAACGATGCCGACCCAAAAAGCGGTGGCTGTAGATGTGATTGTGTTTTCGAGTGGAAGCATGGAAAAAAATACGTGGGGATATTTAAGCTTTATCTGCCATTACTATGTAATCTAGGGCTTCAAGCTTCTTCACCTCGGGAAGGCGGGGACACGTTCCCGCCGGGAACGCGTTCGTGCCAGAGAACCCCGGCTTCGAGAAGCCCCTGGCGTACCACACATACACAAAATACACCTTATCTTCGATATCATACTTCACAACACCGAGATCATCAATCTTCCATGTACCCAATACGTATTTCTTATTATCGTAATCATACGATATTCCGCATATTTCCTTATTGATCCACTCTTCTGGATTAGGGACATACGGGGCGAAGAAAGATATGCCAGGAGGCTCAGTCCCACCGCTCAATGCCCCAATTGGCCTGCCTGTGAACTCGTTCCCGCCGTCGATGATGGCCCAGTCCTTATTCAAACAGCTCACTGTCTTACCAGTGAGCAAGTACTCAATAAAGCATTCAATTAACGTAAACCTGGTAAACGGACGCCATGGGTTAGACTCTACTATTTTGGCATATGTATCATCGTTCATCTTGACTGTACCCTGATCCTTATTGATCCCTACACAGTGCTGTGCAGTCAGGAATCCGTTCCCGCCGACCCTGAAGTCAGGCGAGCACCCGAACGGGTATCGAAAAAACGGCCTAGGCTCACCTATCACCTCAACCTCACCATACTCCCTAGGAACAACGGCAGGAGACTTAACATACACCTTATTCCTAATCAGCGAAATGCCGACAACGTTTTCATCCTTCAACAGACGCCTAAGTAGCTTAAACATATGGCTACTGGTACTGGAAACCAATCGTGTAGATGTAATAGTAGTAATCTGTGGCGTTTTTAGTTACCGAAGAGCTTAGACCATATCTAAGCCATATATTAATCGAAGATTGACCAGCTATTGACCCTATACCTAGGTAAGCAATTGTATATGAATTAGAATTTCTATCCTCAGATGTATACCTTAAATACCTTACCTTATTCGACGAGTCGTCACAACCAACCGCTCTAAGCAACACCTGGCCGGAAGTTTGAGACTTACCACTAAGTGCAGGAGTACTTGAAGCTACTGGACACGGAACAGAATATGCCGCTAAATTAGTTAGATCTGTATCTGAAGAAGGAGCGGCACTGAATATAAACATGGCTGGGCCATACACCGAACTGCCGAATAGGCATGAGCCATAGTTAAACATGCTCATGGTTCCCGGGTAGCATCCAGTTCCTGAGCTTTCAAATTGAGGATCTAAGCAATTTTGCCAAGTAGTGGTCGATGACCCGCCAGGGCCACAGAACTCTCTAAGAAATGCCGCGCATGCCCACGATGCGTAGTCTGCAAACAATGGGTCGCCCTGATTTATATTAGGCAGACTAGGAGATAAAAATAATTTGGCATGGACGTAATAGAACTCTTTGCTTCTGAGGTCTTCAGGAGCCCATGTGTCGGAGAACTTGCCGACGTAGTACACCCCCTCACCGTCACCGCCTGAAATGGGAGAAGGCTCTACCTTGACCATCTTCTTCAACAGCCACTGAGGTATATCCATAACTATCTCATGGTCACTTTTTGGAATAGGCATATGTGTTAAAGTTCACTGGTTTATAAGCTTTACAGGCTGACAGATGTTAGATCAACCATGGCGGTTAAGAAATCCTTCTTTGTGCCTGGAATTATACCCCTGCCTCCCGCGAATAGGGCAATTGAGATGGGTGTAATGTATGCCACATTTGAAATCCTAAGCACTATCGGCGCCTGGCTGGAGCTGTAATAGTTAAGCGGGGATGCTCTGACAAACTCACAAATTCCATAACCACCGTTTTCATACCCAGACACCTGGTCGTAGTACGCAAAGAAGACGGTTGGGCCTCTGACGTATGTATCCGCAGTTTGGTTCCCAGTTTCATCCTTACAGTACACGAAAAGGTCTTGGTCATCCTTTAGGAGGTCGTAGATGAACACGTACAGGACTCCCTGAGCTATTGCAACGTCGTTATTGACTGGATCAAAGCTGGAACTACGCTTAGAAACCACCGTGATTTCGCTAGATGAAACGCTCGCTAGCGAATAAGGTAATCCAGCATCTAGTACAGAGATTGCGTAACCCCTCTCACCAATTATTCCCCTTGTGCCCGCTGAGATAACCGTAGATCCACATTTCCACTGTCCATTGAAGTACGTACATACATTTGCATTGACCGGGAGGGGAGAGCCAAGCCACAATGCCACATACACCTTGTCGAACAAGTACGTGTTTCCCCCTATACTAGCCTTTGCCACCCCACCAAACACAGGCATATCCACTACTGCAACTTCACTATATTTACGTTTTCATAAATCGTAACGGTGTCAGAAGCCGATACCGACCTATTCACAACTGCTACATTCTCTACGACAGGAATATGGTCATATGCATGTACATACTTCTTGGTACTAACCACAGACTCATATATATTCACAATATCGAGGACTGATATAGTCCTAACCATGTTGTTGGCGTACAGCGAAATATACCTAATGTCTCTTGGAGACATGCTAGGCACATAATCATACAGTATATAGTCCGACGCAGATATGCCAATGCTCTTCACAGAGGCATAGTCAGACATGGTAACAATATCTAACACAGGTACAACCTTTATCTTAACAACACTTGCAGAATCAGCAATAGCTATATAATCAGATACGCTCAGTGTTAGGTACCTAATTGGTATTCTCTTCCTGAATAGGGAATAGAAGAGAGAGTTATACGACTTATTATATGTTACCAAATCAAGCCCAATATAGTCAGATGCAGACACTACTTTTATCAAAGCGACAGATGATTTATCTGAAGCAACCACCGTATCTAAGATTCTTAGAGTCAAGTACCTAATCGGTAACCTCCTCTTCAGTAGTGAGAAGAAGAGCGGGGAGTACGACTTTGACGTAAAGGTCAAATCAGTCAATATGCTGTCGAGGGCTGATATTGTTATCACCTTCTTGGAGTCTACATAATCGACTGGTGGCACGTAATCTCTTGCCTCTATTATCTTCGCCTTTACTGTCGTGCTGTAGTCAACTACTGAGATAATGTCGAATGCATGAATTGTCAGGTTCTTGGTGCCATATGAATCAAACAACATGTCGTAGTCATGCACTGGAATAGACATAGCACCCAAAGCTGTACCACTTTCTACAACAGTAGAATAGTCATTGGCATATACCTGCTTTACTTTAACAGTAAAGGCATTATCTTTAACTGTAACGGTGTCTAAAATGTTCAATTTTAAGTATCTAATAGGTATCCTTTTTGACAACATAGTGAACAGCAATGGTGAATAGGACTTAGACGTCGAAATAGAATCAGTCAGTACTTCGTCTAACGCCGTTATCACTACTGCCTTTCTAGTGTCGACGTAGTCTCTGGCTGATATATAATCCTTTGCTTCCAATACCTTTGCTCTTATTGCATTGCTATAATCGATTACAGGTATAATGTCATAAACGTCAACAGTCCTGTTACTTAAGGCGACTATATCAGCCGACAAACTATAGTCCGGCACTAATACGATCAATGCGCGTTTTACAGATGCTAGATCACTTACTGTCAAGTAATCATTAGCTAATATTACTATGACCTTTTTCGCAATGGCGTAATCACTAATGCCGACATTATCGGAAACAGACAGCGCCAAATACCTAACCGGTATCTTTCTCTGTAACACTGAGTAAAACAGTGAATTGTATGACTTGGTGTACAATACACCGTCAGTAATTAAGCTATCAAAAGCCGATATGGTCTTTATGGTACTTAGTTCTCCCTTGTCATAAACCGTAAAGAGGTCATTGATGCGTATAGTAGGTACAGTCGATACGGTGACCAGCTCAAACGGTATATAGCGTTCTATGATCTTTAGTGCCCTATTTACACGAAAAAACCACTCCGGGGTAGTGAGTATGTCGTAGGCATGCACTACACTTCGCCTGTTGGCATAAACAGAGTCACGTATTGGCAGAATGTCGTACGCATGTACTGACCTCTTTATAGCACCGGCCCAGTCCCTTACTGCATACAGGTCGGACGGGTATATTATATCGATCGGCTGTGCTACGAACCGCTCTAGTATCGGTATTATGTCAAGTACTGAAAGCTCAGTTCTGGCTGATCCCCACGGCTCTTCGAAAAAATCCGATTACATCGAAGACGTAAAGGTATTTGCCCCTCCTTATCACCAACGAGCCCATGTTTAGGCGCCAATGGTACCTTCTTTCACTTCAATTATATCATACGCCTCAAGCGTCCTATTTCTCAGTATTGCCTCAGCTTTATCGTACACAAGGTAGTAGTCAAAGATGTAGATTATTCCAGGAGGCGGAGTATATACGGGTTGTGGTATAGACGTACTAACCGGGGGAGCATACACAGGCAGTGGGGACGGGAATCCACAGTCCTGCGCAACCATAGCCGCTGGAAGTACTATACCAGCCGCCACATCCACCACCGACCAGAACTTCTTACCCGACGTCCAGTCTTGTATGGTGCGGTATATTGTGATATACGGCGCTACATATTGTATATACGTGCACAGAGCTCTTTTGACTAGGGTAAATATACCATTGACAGCCGAGATAATCATTTTAGCTATCGGAACAACCAAATACTTTATGATGTATGCTCCAAGAGAGAGCAACGCCTTAATTGCAATTGCCGCTAAGTGCCACAAGGCCCAGTATATGAACGACCCAATTCCAGCAAACCCCCCAATCAACCCCCTAGCTAGTGCTCTAAGTGCGTTCCTGGTTAAACAGAGTGGGTAGTCTAAACCGCCGCTACATACTTCGTCTGGAAACATTTGGTTTATCTGATCCCAGTTGATCTGGAACATAGGCGGTTCTGCGCCCAATATTTCCTTTGGGTCATACCTCTCCATCCCCTCGGCGAACTGCATAAGTGGATCCACAATGTTTGGATCAGGTGCAAACTGCTCAACCAGCTTTATGCCAAGAATCGCTAATGGAACCCCCTTCTTCGGATCAGCCAAAACCGGCCAGACCTTCTGAAACGCCTTGAATCCAGCCTCTCCAAGCTCCCTAGCTACTGAGAAGACCCTATCAGCTACGCCAGCTATCGAAGAACCAATGCCGAGGCTGGAGAGTGCTTGCACATTACTTACTCAAAACGGTGTTTAATATACTTTCCACATCAGGAACGACCTCAATATACAGTGTGCTCCCGTTAAGTCTGTACTTCACGTCCTTTATAGGCACGTTCATTGACTTCACCATACAGTCAAGGTCAACTTCGACTTTCAACACGCCATTATCCACCCTCTGCCTCGTGCACTGGTTGATCATGGGCACTCGGTCTTCCCCAGCCAGTCGCAACAGTACTCAAGAGCCTTAATTTGGTCGGGGTCTTTAAGCCTGTCAGCCAGCTCCCTCAGTATCTTCACCGCCTGGGCAATCTCTTCATCCTCAGCAACCAGCACAGCCCTCTGCCTAGCCAGGGCAAGCTCCTGCATCACGCCCTTTATAATGCTCTCCCCCGCCTCAATGTTTCTGGCAACGATTTGCTTACATGCCAACGTAACCGCCGCCTTAGCCTGCACTATGTAGTACCCATACGTCGCATTTACTCTACCACCTCCTTTCTCCTCAGGAAACAAAATCCTCTTCAGCTCCTCCGGATTATCAACCTCTACCTGGACTCTGTACTTCGGCATTACTCCTCTGTGAACTCCTCTTCGAAGCCAAACGTCTCTTCCTCCTCCCCCTTACTTCCCTTCTCCTTGCCGGGTCGTTTTATGATGATTCGGGAAGGCTCGATGACAAGCTGGTCAGCCACAATCCTAAGCTTCTTAACCCTAATCTTCTTCTCTTCGGAAGACATAGGGTAGAGTACGTACTGGTATTTAACCTTTTCCGGTAGATGCGAAAAAAGGGGGTTGTTGGTTTATTGGGCAGGGGGAGGGGCGGCTTAGAAGAGGCCTACGAGCTGGGCTATGGATCTCCTAATCACGTTGGCGTAGCGATAGATCAAGTACCCAGCCACCGTCACCGTCATTATCAATGGGGCATATTGAACCAGTGTGTTGAAGAAGCTGGTTAGGAACTGGCCTATCCCGCCGAGTATTGTTCCGAGGTCTATTGTTTGTACCGCGGACATAAGCCGATGGTTTCTGCATACATAAATATCTGATCATCGACGAAATGCTTATAAACTGACGGGGGTGTGTCTCACATGTCTGTTTCAAACACTCCACAAATTGACAAAAAAATCGCAGAATTCATAGCGAAGATGAATGCACTAGGTCTTACACCACTTATCGACCTAAAAGATGAATACGCCTTAATCGCATTTTCGCTGAAGGATTTCTTAGCCGGGATGAAAAGGAGCTTGGTAAAGTCAGGCGTACCCGAAGATAAGTTAACAATCGAAGTTGTGCCGTTTCAAAACGACCGGTACATAAAAGTCCTCGTGAAGAAGAGATGAAGCCGGAAGAAGAAGTTCAAGAAGAGGAGGTAATCGAAGAAGAGGAGGTAGAGGAGGAGAAGCCGAAGAAGAGGAAAAGCGGTATTACGGTTGATATTGACCTAGATGATGCGTTGTATAAGGAGGCGCTTAAGGACGTGTTGGCAATTAACGAGGAGATACCGCGTGAACCAGACGTTAAGAGTCCCGAGCTTAGGGAGTTTATTGCCTTTAAGGAGGAGTGTGAAACGTTAAGGACATTGCTTAAGCCGTATGCCAAAAACGACAAGTTTGATTTCTTGTCGGATGAATTTGATCTCAAAAAGGCAATGGAGCTGGCGAAGGAGATGATTGGAGTAAACAGCCAGGATGAAGAATTTATCGACGGCGAACCTTCGCCATATGTACAGGAGCTGTTTAAGAAGCTGTGGCAGAAGTACATTGACTGTAAATGGTTTGAAGCAATGATGAAAGGTAAGAAGCCAGTTACACCGAAGGACTTGAAGTATGTACAGGCACCAGAGGACTTGATTAAGGCGTCCGGCGAGAAGATATGAGTGAATATGTAAAGACCCTCATTCTTAACGACCTGAGGAGGATGTGTCTTAAACAAATCGAGCGGAATATATATATCATCGAGATCAAGACAGCGTGGATATCGAAGCACTACATATCGGCCGGCATACCGGACTCCGTGGTTAAGGTGTCGTGGAGGGAGGTATACAGAGAGCTGGGTAAATGTGTAAGGAGGACGAAAAAAGGGAGGGTTGTAATTTTCTGTGGGTGCCTGGTTTAACTATTACTTAACCTTACCAGTTACGAAGTACTCCTTCAAAGCTTGCTTTACAGGATCAGGAAAGCCGAGGCCGTCAATGGCGGTCTCTAGCTCCTGGTCGGTGGCACCGGCTAGTTGCAACCTGGCGAGGTGAACCACGGCAGACCTAAGAGGCCCCATGATGTGGCGGTAAGCCATTTCCAAGTTTTTGCCCTCCAAATACGCTTTGAAGCCTCTCCAAGCACCCTCGTAATAACCAAGAGCCGCCGCATATTTGTACACGCCCTCAGCCGCGTGTTGAGCAACTACTTCGTCCGGAGCGTTGGGGAATTGGGCCTTGACGGTGTTTAGTATACGCATGTAGAGCTTCTGGAATTTTGCCCCACCCCTGTTAATTGCAGACTTCCTGGGCATGCCCCATTGAAAACCAGAACCCTATATGTCTGACTGCCCATGTGCAATAACCGCATATCAGCACCTAATAAAAATGGTTGCACATCGATTTGGATAGTAAACAAAAATAAAAGCCATCAATAAGTATGGGATAGTATCTGTGATCAGAGGAATTTGGTATATAATTTATCGCTGAATCTTTGTCTTACTGCGGCATAGTCTACCGTTGTATTCATTGTCTTCTTTATGGCTTCGATGAATTGGTCAATACTGCCCCACCGGAATATGAACCACCCCGGCTCCAACATGTACCTCTGATCCACGTAACACTTCTGTTCAACGTTGACGGGGACAAATACCGCCTCGGGCATTGTTTCCCTAAACACAGGAATGTCCCACGACACAACCGGAGTACCCATAGCCAAAGCCATTATGGGGTTTAAACCAAACCCCTCATGCGTACTGAGGTTAGGATACACTTTTCCCAATGCCAGAAGCCGATATACATCCTCGATTGTGGCGTTGCCGTAGCCCACTGCCCCATTCACCTGGGCACAGGAGCTTACGAATCCCAACGCGTCTGGGAACGCGTTCCTGACCTCCTTCCACCACCTCCACCCCTTCCTCTCGCACTCCATACACGGCGTCACTTCAAAGGGACGGCACAGGAAGCGGTAGTACGCGTTTAGGTACACCACGCTTACACTCCTCTCCTTCGGCGGGTCGGGGATCGGCGTAGGTAGGGCATGTAGAATCACGTCCTGCACCTTGACTCCATGGCTCTCGAACACCTCCCTCCCCCACTTAGTAGGTACGTAACACCTTGTCTTTTCGCATATGCTTATGA
>Ga0315272_10001138_pt1 | contig 13292 bp, 5 predicted proteins | sample C3_middle_MG_FD_203918 | JGI IMG/M metagenome (GOLD analysis project Ga0315272, IMG submission 203918) | Sediment microbial communities from Yellowstone Lake, YNP, Wyoming, USA - C3_middle | ecosystem: Environmental > Aquatic > Freshwater > Lake > Sediment | place: USA: Wyoming | collected...
ACAAGATCATTTATTTTTGCAGCGCTTTCCCTGTAGGTGGTTTTCCACTTTTCCACTTTAACCGAATCCTGCTTCTGTGAGTAGGATGAAACTGATAATAAGATAAATGCCCCGAAAAGAATCTTTTTCATATATGTTGTATTAAATATTTCTATAGCCCGCTGATAATTCTTGCTTTTATTGACTCATATTCCGAATCAGTAATAAGCTTTTTATCTAGCATCTCTTTTGCCTGTTGTAATTTTGTGGTAGCGTCTTCCTGGGCTGTACTCCCCGGCTGGGTCGTCTGAGTGCTTCCGATTGTTACACCGCCTGACTTTGCTCTCATTTCCTCAAGTTCCCGTACACGTCTTTTTTCTCTCCATGACTGGTCCTGAGCCTGGGCAAGTCGATAAATTTTTTCAGCCTGATCCTTCTGAAATCCGTATAATGCCAGCATCTGATTCGGGTCTTTTGAGATAGCCAGGTCTGTTGAACTGTAAATTTTAAGGAATATATCGGCTCCGAATATTCCCACCTTTATTTTAGCATCTCCAAGGTCCTGCCAGCGAAAATCGGTCATATCGTATCCGCCAAGCAACCCCCTGGTAATCTGAATAAACCGCCCTGAAGTAGCTGCAATAAGTATACGCCTGTGAGTAAGGGCAAATAGCCTCAACTGGACAGCCCAGGCTTCCAGAGTTTCTCCGCTGACAAGGACTGAATTCAGATGTTCCAATGCTTTTGCCAAACGGACATCTTCGGATGAATTATCATTTGTTGCCATAATACTCCTGATTAATTGTGTTTTAAAAATCCAACATCAAAATTAAATTAATTGTTCAGATGTAAGTGTTAATTGTTTAACAATTAACGTATTCTTAAATAATTATCTGTGCTTCAGAAACATTTTGCACTTCAATTTGTTTTTCTATAAAACCATTAGTCAAAAAAAAATCAATAAACATATTGACCAACAAACTTCTAAATGAAAACTTCTTTAGAAAAATATCCTATTAATAACTCATAATAAATAAATAAGTCAAATGAAAACATCAGACAGACGTCATCCGAATTACGTTAAGAAATTAACCATAACGGGGATTTTTATTTTATTGATTTTTTCATGTTCCAAAAATACCGACACTCCAACAGATATAACTGCCCACTATTGCGGGACTATAGATTGGAAAAACACCCTCGGGACCTCAGGAACTTTTAAAGGAGGAATACTGAATGGTCAATATGGTCTTTTGTCAGTTGAAATTAAAGATGATGGAAGTGACACTTTTCATACTTTTCATCGAACGAATAATACAAATGTGATCCTGAATGATCAACTTGGGTATGCATTTACATATGATGCCGGGAATATTGTGAAACTTGTGACAGCTGATGGTACCGGAACCGGGACTGCCACGTTCAACTTCGATACAAAGTCGCACCTAACAAGCTCGGATATTGAAAATTCAGATCAGACAGGCACTGAATCACTAAAGTTCACTTATACCTATGATAAAAATGACGATCCGATTAAAATAGTAGGACATCTGGTAAGTACTAGCAGTGAAGGAACAAGTACTGCTGATTATGATATCTCCGCTGATTACCTGACAGATAAAGTAAATTTCTTGCCGCTTGTTCCGGAAATGACTCCTTATACAATTTTATTCTCTTATTCCTGGTTTTTAAGCAGGCATCTAATAAACAAATGGGTTATAAAGATAAATGGTACCACCGAACAGGGAGTCGCAATCCCGCAAATTAACTTTACACAGCAGTACACTTATACATACGATACAAATGGGAACGTATCAACGATGGTTCATACCGGTAACAGCAAGAATATTTTCACTTTTACTTATTCGGGTTGTAACTAATTAATTATCATTTAAATTATAATGAGGATAATGTTACAATTAACGGTATGGTTAAACGTCTACTTTTTCTGACTTCTATACTTTTCATTCTTATATGTACTCTTCAGGCTCAGAACCTGGAGGGTCTGAATAAGCAGAAACCCATTCTTCTGAGCGGAGGAATAACAGCGAGGGCTATTTTATATGATGCAACTGGCATTGCAAACAGGAGACAACCATTTTCATACATATTTACAGGCAGCCCTACGATAAGCATATTTAACAGTTTTACTATACCACTAACATTTACCTACAGTGAGCAGGACCGCTCCTTTCGTCAGCCATTCAATCAGTTTGGGATGAGCCCATATTATAAATGGATAACAATTCATGCTGGCTACAGGAATATCAACTACTCTCAGTTTACGCTCGCAGGCCACACCATCCTGGGTGCTGGTGTTGATCTTCATCCGGGAATATTCAGGTTCAGCTTTATCTCAGGAAGGTTCAACAGGGCAACACCTGTTGATACCAGTGTAAAATCGTTCCAGCCATTCACCTATTCAAATCGTGGCAGCGCTGGCAAAATAGGAATAGGAAAAGGTGCAAACTTTTTTGAAGTAAGTATACTTAAAGCAAAAGATGACAGCAGTAGTGTACATCCCCGGACTGAATTCAGAGGTACTGTTACCCCTGCTGAAAATATTGTGATTGGGATTAACGGGCAGGTCAAATTCCTGAAAGATTTCACTTTTGCGATTGAAGCAGCTACAAGTCTCTACACAAGAAATCTTAGTAACAGAACTGCTTTAAGTGACAGTGTAAACAAAGGTTTTGCAAAAATTTTAGGAAGCTTCATTAATACCAACAGTACCACGGAAAGATATAATGCAATACAAACCAGTCTAGGCTTTCACCAGAAGATCTTCTCTGCCAGGTTGCAATACAGAAGAGTAGACCCTGATTATAAATCGATGGGTGGATACTTCTTCAATAGCGATATAGAAAACATTACATTTGCTCCTTCACTTAATCTTCTTAAAAATAAATTCAGATTTGGCGGAAGCATTGGATTTCAACATGATAACCTTAAAAAACAAAAACAGACAACCAGCAGCAGGGTAATAGGTTCTGCTAACTTATCTGCTGAATTTAATGAACACTTTGGTGTAGATCTGACTTATTCCGATTATTCTAATACCCAGCTCAGAAAAACTATTCTTCTTGGAAATACGTTCCGTATTGCACAGGTATCGGAAAATTATTCTTTCACTCCCAGGTATATACTGGCAAATGAAAAATTTGTTCATTCAATTATATTCTCAGCTAATTACAATGTTTTTTCAAGTGTTGACAAGACCATTGATAATCTGAGTGATACAAAAAGCAATAATTACTTCTTAAATTATCAGGTAACCCTGGTTCCTAATAATCTTACTTACATCTTCAATCTGAATTATACTGACGTAAAATCAGCTTCCTATGAGGACGGAAATTACGGTGTCACATTAGGTGTAAATAAAGTCATGAAAAATAGTAAGCTTACTGCCGGCTGGTTGGGATCATTTCTTAAAGGTCTTCATGGGAAGTCAACCGGACTTATACTTAACCAGAATGTAAATGTGAATTACAGGATCAATAAGCACCATAGTTTCGGTACAACGGTGAGCTATATTAATAATAAATCCCAGCAGACACTTGTAACACCTTCATATTCTGAATGGCAGGCAGACCTTAATTACAGGTATGTTTTTTGAATTTAATCATGAAACTATTCCAAGAAAATGAAAACGATACAATATTTTCCCAGCCTTAAGAAACTAATCCGAATAGTATATTTTCAAATTCTGCTGGTTATACCATATTCCGTTTTTGCCCAGTCAGCCTTTACTGTTAATGTAACTTCTGTCCTGGTTATAGCTCCTTATACATCTCAGTTATCAGCATATGTAAATAATCCTTCAAAGGTTGTTATAACTGTACAGAAACTTGCCGGGACACCTGATTTAAACGTAAAAATATTTGCTTCACTAATCGGGGATAACGGAATTCAGATCACTACCAACCAGACAGCATTAAGCGGACTGAATCAAATTTCATTGACTTCAGCGCAACCGACGCAGGTAGTGAATGCCCTGTTTATACGCAATATTTTTGATCTGAATAATGTCAATGTACAGGGGACAACTGCGACAGATCTGCTCACAAACGGTCTTCCTTCAGGCAACTATCAGTTATGTGTACTGGCAGTTACTGCTGATCCTGATCCATTTACGGGAGCACAGGCCGGAGTTCCTGCTTCAGATCAGACATGCGGCAATTCATTTAATATAGCCCCGCTGACTGCCAATGTTTCAATACCAAATATTTTATTGATTGCTCCTTTTACCAGTAAACTTTCTGACTTCGTCAATAATCCCTCAAAAGCTGTGATCACAGTTCTCAGCAATATTACATATCCTCAGTTAAAAATCAAATTGCTGGCCTCCCTGAAAGGGGATAATGGTCTGCAAATTATCACTAATCCGGCAAGTCTGAATTTAGTTCCTGAAATAACGCTGCAAACCGGTCAGCAGACAGTTGTCCTGAATGCATCAAGTATCCAGAATCTCTTTAATCTTGAAGGTGTAAATATAGTCGGAACCACTTCTAATGAACTTCTTAATGGCAATGGTTTGCCTCCAGGCACATATGAATTATGTATTACACCTGTTTACTCTATTACTGATCCTGCCACTCAGCAGGTAGCCGGACAGCCGCTGTCAGCAGAAAAGTGCAGCAATACATTTACGATTGCTCCTCCGACAGTTGATATTTCGATCCAGAATGTTCTGTTGATAGCGCCTTTTACCAGCAGGTTATCCGATTTCGCAACAAATCCTGCAAAAATGGTCATCACTGTTCATAATAATATCACCTACCCGCAGTATAAAATAAAATTGATTGCATCACTCAAAGGAGATAATGGTGTTCAGATTTCCACTAATCCGGCAAGTCTGAATCTGGTTCCTGAAATCACTCTTCTGAGTGGTCAGCCGACAGTTGTTCTGAATGCAACATCAGTGCAGAATCTGTTTAATCTGGAAGGTGTCATTATTCAGGGGATCACTCAGAATGAACTGGTTAACGGAAATGGACTACCGGCAGGAACATATGAATTTTGCATTACACCGGTTGCATCGGTAGCCGATCCTGCTACCCAGACACTCGCAGGGCAACCTTTATCAACAGAGAAATGCAGCAATCCTTTTACTCTTACAGCTCCAACACTGGATATTTCAATTCTGAATGTTCTTTTGGTGCCTCCGTTCTCAAATCGGATATCCGACTTTTTAACCAATCCGTCAAAAGTTGTGATTACGGTTCATAACAATAGTACATTCCCAACCTTTAAAGTTAAATTGCTTGCATCGCTAAAAGGTGATAACGGGGTACAAATTTCAACCAATCCTGCAAATCTTAATTTAGCTCCTGAAATAACACTGAAAAGCGGTCAGCCTACTATTGTTCTGAATGCCACGTCATTATCGAATCTGTTTAATTTAGAAGGAGTTACTTTCAAGGGGATCTCTTATAGTGACCTGGTAAATGGGAATGGCTTGCCCGAGGGATCATATGAATTATGCGTTACCCCTGTGGCAGCAGTGGCTGATCCTGCCGCACAATTACTTGCAGGTCAGCCTCTATCTGTGGAAAAATGCAGCAATTTGTTCGCGGTTAACAACATTGAGCCTCCTGTAATCATCAATCCTGTCAGCGGTTCTGATATGTCTGTCAGGGTACCTCAGAATATTCTATTCAGCTGGTCAATCCCGGCAGGGGTTAAACCAGGCATCCAGTATGATTTTAAAATGGTGGAAATTCAGGATACCCTCAGGGACCCGAATGATGCAATGCAATCAGCTACCGATCCTGCTTTTTTTGAAAAGAAGGTCACTAGCAATGTTTTATTGTATGGTCCAGGGGATCCTCCGCTTACTCCCGGATTCAGATACGCTTATATTGTTACAGCAAGCGATCCAAACAATGCTGCCATATTCAGGAACGGCGGGCGAAGCGAGGTTGGTTATTTTACCTACAGACTATTAAAAGTAAATAGTGCTCCGGTACCTCCACCCAGTAACAATAATACTCCGGTCAATCCAAACAATAATCCTGTACCTAATCCTGTACCACCTCCTAATCTAGATCTTTCACAACTGACAGGCGATTTGAATTGCAGTTGTAAAACTCCGGCTCCATCCGGGTCAGTAGATAATTCTGACTTAAAACAATTCTCCAAGGTACAGGTTGGGAAATTTGAAATGACGATTGCGAGTGTAACCATTGCAAATGGGAAAGCTTCGGGTGAAGGGAAAATGCCTATTCCTTTTTTAAATATAAGCCAGGCTAATATTCGTGTTTTGTTTTCGGATGTTACAGTGGCAAGAGTAAATGGAACCAATGTGATGCTTACAGGTATTGTAAAAGCCAAACGTGATAACAGTATAAGCCTCTCACCAAACGTTGACGATCCGAAAGCTGGGGTTAATCCGTTCACAGTGAATGATGTGACAAACCTTGAAAAATACTTTTCAACCAATTCAAACAAGCTCATATCCAACATAAAGAACGCCAGTGTCGATTTTGATATGCCTCTGGGAATAGACAAAGAAATCGGCGGCAAGAAATTGATTATTTCACTTGTGGATTTTATCTTCACCCCGGAGCAGGCAGGATTTTCAGCTTGTATGGCCTATACAATACCTGATGACAATACTATCATTTCACTGGGTGCAAAGAACATTTGTTTCAAAGATGCAAGCAGCTTTTGCGGAGATATGTTTCTGTTCCTTACAAATGATCTAAAGATTAATTCGCTCAATCTGACTTTAAAAGCTATTGCAAAAAATGATTCGGGAACCTATGCCTCCTTCACTAAGGATGGTTTCCGGAAACTGCGTGTGAGGGCAGATTATGAATTTTCCCAGAGTCTTATAGTACGTCAGTCAGATAAAGGGCCTGTCACAGCTACATTAATAGCAGATGTAGTAAACTGGAATGACTGGATGGCTACCATGAATATCGATCCTTTCTATATTGCGGACAATCAGGATTTTAGCTTTAACCTGAAGGGTGTTGCCACATACGATCACTCTGATATCAGGAATCCTGTCGGAATGCCAGCAGTTGCAATTAAAGATAAAGATAACTTCCTGAAAAAAACATGGTATGGATTTCTCATGCCTGAGCTGGACCTTACCCTGCCGGCTGTTTTTAGAAATTCCAAAAACAATAAGCCCATATCAGTAAAAGTTGAAAACATGATGATCGACAACATGGGTGTGACCGGTGATGTAAAGGGAGATAATATACTTAACATCGATGATGGCAATTTGGATGGCTGGGCATACTCGCTTGATTCTCTTGGGCTCAGGTTTATTAATAATACCTATGTCGATGGTGGTCTTAAAGGGAAAATATTATTACCTATAACAAACAAGAATGTCCAGTCACAATTAGATTATAATTGCACCCTTACTCATCAAAACAATGATGTAAAAAAACCGTTGGCATTTAATTTTATAATAAGACCAAAGAACACAATTGAGGTACCTGTTTTTGTCGCAACTTTTGATATTAACAATACTTCAAGCATAGTAGTTCAGGCTGATAGTACTTTCAGGGCTATAGCCACCTTAAATGGGAAGATGGATATCTTAACTCCGAAAGGCGGCACTGTTCCTGAAATGAAATTACTGGGCATGGAATTTCAGGGATTGGTATTACAAAGCAAACCAAAGTATTTCTCTGTGAAAAAATTCTCGATGAGTCTTAACAGCCCGCCAAAGGAATCATCAGGCTTCCCTATAAGTATAGACTCTGTTAAGCTTATAACCGACAAAGGTATTGGTCTTCGGTTTGCAATGAGTTTCACATTGGCAGATATAAAAGCGATGCCAAAAGCCAGTACCGTGTTTTCAATTACCGGGAATCCTGTTCAGATGCAAAATGGGAAACTTGTATTCGATTTCAGTCCTAAGTTAAGTCTTGAAAAGATCTCCATTGAAGGTGATATGTCGGTCCTGAAAGTTAAAGGATTTATTCAGTTCTATAACGGTGATGCTATTTATGGAGATGGTTTTAAGGGTGCTATACAGGCTATATTCCCGTCATTAAGTGTAGAGATAGATGCAGCACTTCAGATAGGCAATGTTAACAGTATGAGTTACTGGTATGTGGATGCTATGGTTGATTTTGGGAAGACAGGTCTTCCTATGTTTCCTAGCACGGCGGCCTATGGGTTTGGAGGAGGCGCATTTTACAATATGAAGAGCAGTTTTGATGGAAAAAAATTACTCGATCCATCCTCCTCTAAAAGTGCTGAAGTGAATTTTGGTGAGTCTCCATCAGGGGTAAAATATGTCCCAGATCAGGGCAGTATGGGTATAAAAGTCTCCATCATCTTCGGTTTACAGCAAAGGGAAACTTTTAATGCCAATGTTTCAATGATTCTGGGTTTCAATACAAATGGCGGTATTGATTATTTCAGACTTGAAGGTGAAGCAAGGGTAATATCAAAAGACAAGGCGACATACATGGGCAAAGGCAATCTGACAATGCTTTATCAGTTTGACAAACAGATTTTTGACCTTGGGGTAGATCTTCAATTAAAAATTGCAGCAGTAACCGGCAGCGGGACACTCGCTTTGCATGCTGAACCGGCAGGCTTTTATTTAAAAGTAGGAAGGGCATGGCCTGTGAAAAGTCGGGTGAATATCAATTTTGGACCTTTGAATGCTAATTTCTATTTCCAGGCAGGAACAATGGATCTTGATCCTATTCCTCCAATCCCTAATGAAATACAACAGATATTGACAAAAAGTGGTATAAGCACCGATTTCCTGGCCAATGCACGAAGCGGACTTGTATCAGACGGAAGCGGTTTGATTTTTGGAGGAGGGTTAAGTTTCAACGCCGGCGGATGTTTCCTTATAATCTGCGGGAAAATTTATGCCGGAGTAGGCTTTGATGCGTCACTGCAAAAATATACAACTGATTGTAACGGAAACCAGACAGGCACATCACAGATAGGCATCGATGGCTGGTATGCTGTGGGACAGGCATATGCAGGTGTACAAGCTTCATTGTATATAGACCTGGGTATAACCAAAGCAACAATCTTTGATGCCGGTGCAGGAGCTGTGCTTCTGGCAAAACTGCCAAACCCTGAATACTTTGCAGGGGCTGTCGGCGGATATTACGATATTGGTATTGCCAGCGGAAATTTCAGCTATGAATTTGAATACGGAACAAATTGTCGACCTGGTGCTAACCCGCTCTCACAGCTGACCCTAATTGCAGATATGGACCCGCATGATGGTGATAAAGATGTTGAAATAAACCTGAGTCCGCAGATCGGAACCAATATCGAAATCGGAAAATATTTTACACTCGATGAAGACTTTGGTAAAGAAGTAAGAAAAAGAAGCTTCAGGTTTACCAAAGATAATATTGCTGTTACAGTTAAAATGGGAGATGATCCTGTTCCTTTTGAAAAAAATGTTTCAGAAGATAGCAAAACCCTTTATGTATATCCTTCAGGATACCTCAATACTCAGACAGATTATGTTATGACAATAACAGCATCATTGGATGAATATACCAACGGATGGAATCCTGCACTCAGGCAGGATGGCAAACCTTTTGAAGAAAACTATACTATACATTTCAAAACCGGAAATGGTATTAAAGAGCTAAAACTTGAAGATGTCAGATACACCATGCCATACCAGGGTGAACGGAATTTCTGTTACGCAAAAGTAGCCCAGGGCTTGATAAGTTGCTGGCGACCTCCCGATTTCAGTATTTTTGACATTCCACATAAGGATGAAAAGGAATCCTATGATATCTCCTACCTTGTGAGATTTGTACCCGTAGGGTCTTCCCCGCAAACGGCAAAGATCACCGAGGTTCCTGTTACTTTTTCGGGTAACGATTTTCTGTTCGACATACCTGCTGACCTGCTGAAAGAAACTATATATGCCGTTCAGTTTATAGGTCAGTGGAAACTGAAGAATTCAAAGGGTATTATGATAAGCAAACCAGGTTCATCACAGGGCAAAGGCTTATTATCTCCTGCCGTTTTGATTAACAGCGGTAATCAATTGTTTGAAAATAAACATATCAATCAGCGTAGGCTTTCACTTCAGCCATTTCAGCAAAAGCTGTTTGAATTTTATTTCCGGACAAGCAAATACTCAGATTATGTTGAAAAGATGAAAACTCTTGAAGTTATGGCTGGTGATTTTAAGTCGCAGGGAGAGAGAGATAAATATGCCAGAACAGTGAATGTCGGTCAGAAAGAATTAGGTAATTCAGATAAACTGAAAACTTTGTTGTCAGGTTCTTTTATGCGACATGGAAATATAACCAATGCTTACCCACTTTCATTCTGTGTTTATGGAGATGAACAATATGACGTTTATGATGTGGCTGGCACAGCAATCGTAAATATAAAAGCTGGAAAAACCTATAATTCTCAACCATTACTGGATTTTAAGACAACATGTTTTGAAGACTGGGCAAAATCAATTTATGAAAATCTGGCTTCAACGATAAAGGCCGGTGGCTTAAATAACCTGCCACTGAATACAAAAGGGGTACAGATTTTTACCGATTATAATGCAGCTGCTATGCCGCCTCTCACATATAATGAGATGCTTACAGGCATTAATGCGAGTGTCGCTACGGCTCCTGCCATAGAGTGCGGAAGTGTTTCCGATCCATATGTGGTAAAGGCCTCATTTGCAGGATTCTCAGGATTATCAAATAACACATTATCAACAATTTCAAAATCTGTGAATCATTCTATCAGTTTTGGAGGTTTTCAATCTGTTCCACCTTCTTACGCTTCACAGACCCTTTCGTTAGCCCCTGATCCGGTTGCTGAAAAATGGTATACTTCAAAATCACTTACTCTGAACGTAACTTTCTCATATAGTTCTCTCATGAATGGCAACGGGAACAGCAATAACAGCGTAGTTTCAACCAACGCAGTTATTTCAAATTTGTATGGAAGCAGTCTTAATGCAGGTGGAAGTAAAAAGGTTTCTTTCAATACTTTCTACCAGAATATGGGTAATACATACGATAAAGTGGTTAACATTCAGCCAGTCTATGTTAAAGATCCGTGTTTCAAAACCAATTTTAACGGGCTGAAACGACCAGGAGCCCAAAGTGGTAATGATTCTATGAACATTTCATTTGGCAAGTAATTCCAAACAGTAAATTTAAAATTATTAACATGAGGCGGTTTTCAATCTTATTCCTTTTTCTGACAGTCAGTGCTGCCGTGCTTTCACAAAACAAGAAGACACAATCGCTAATGCCAGATTTAAAAGATACTCTCAGAGTGTCCATAAAGCTTCAGGCGCTTTTCCAGGGTGACTCCATTGTACTTCGCTGGGGATTAAATAACGCTTTCGCATGGCGAAAACTTAATGAAATCGGATATAATATTGAAAGACTGGAATTAGACGCGAATAACAAACCTGAAACCAGTTTTAAAAAACTGAACAACAATCCTTTAAAACCCTGGACCGAAGATGAATGGAAAAGGAAAAGTGCAGCATCTGATAATTATGCAATGGTAGCTTCCAAAGCTCTATATGGTAAAACATTTGTAGTCAGTTCGGGTGATAAAACAAAACCTGGTAAAAATACCGCAACGTCTGTAAATTCATTAAGTCAAGCTGCGTCAGGTGAAGAACAACGATTTATTCTGGCATTAATGTCAGGTAGTTTTTCACGAACAGCGGCTAACGGATTAGGACTTCGTTATACAGATAAAAGTGTTCATAAGAATACAAAGTATATATATCGTGTATTCGCAGCTTCGTCAACTCCTTTGTTCAGATCCGATACAGCCTTATTCATTATTGAAACAAAAAGGGAGTTCGTCAACGCTCCCGTTCAGGATTTGGCGGTATATGAAGGAGATAAAATTATCTCACTGAGATGGCACGATGCTGAGCATTATGCAGGCTATTATATAGAACGTTCCGACGACGGCAAATCCTTCACAAGACTTAGTGATAATCCGTATATACAATTTGCCGCTGAGAAAAATTCAAAGCAGGATGAGTTCACATATAACGATACCATATCTGTGAACTACAAAAAATATTATTACCGGATAAAAGGGATCAGCATCTTCACCGAGATAAGTGATCCATCTGATATTATTATAGCTAGTGGAAGAGACCGGACACCTCCTGAACAGCCATTTATTTATAAAGCCGAATATAAAGGTAATAATACTGCTGTAATAAGCTGGTCACCATATACCTCTTCTTCCGATCTTAAAGGATTTTTCATCTCAAGAGGGCAGGATATAAAGGGACCATTTAACGTATTGCATGACAAGATACTACCTCCTGCATCCAGAAATTTCACCGACAACAAGGTAATGGTAGGAGGTTTGAATTATTATATCCTCACGGCAGTGGATACAGCAGGGAATATAATAACTTCTTTGCCACGTTATGTTGTAACACCCGACAATATTGCGCCAGTTAAGCCGACAGGTCTTAATGGAAAAATTGATATGAAAGGCGTGGTGAAACTCTCCTGGAATACCGGAAGAGATAATGATATTGAAGGATACAGAATTTACAGGGCCAATGCAAAAGACCAGACTTTTAATCCGATTTCCTCAACTATTCCTGATACACTTTTTCAGGATACTATTACCCTTAATACATTGACCAAACATATCTACTACAGAATTGTCGCCGTTGACAGAAATAAAAATAACAGTCCCTACTCAGATATCCTTGAACTCAAAAGACCTGATATTATTCCGCCTGTAGCGCCGGTGTTTGATACTTTTGTGTCGGGTGATAAAGCGATGGAAATTCATTGGATACGAAGCTCCAGCGAAGATGTGATAAAGCAGATACTTTATAGAAGAACAAAAGAACAGGACTGGAAAGTAGTGGCACAGCTGGCTCAAGAGATGACCAGCTATCGTGATACTCTGGTTGAAAGAAATAACTGGTATGAATATAGCCTGGAAGCAGTAGATGACGCTGGTTTACATTCGGATAAATCTTTCCCGCTTAACGTTAAGGTATATGATTCAGGCAAAAGACCGGCGGTACTGAATTTCAATGTCTTAAAAAACCCTGATGGGAAATCACTACTGCTATCCTGGAAATATTCTGAAAAAGGGGATTTCTGGTTTATTATTTACCGGTCGGTAAATGGTTTAGATATGATGACTTACAAGAATCTTAAAGCAGAACAGCATTCCTTCACTGACATTAACCTGATTAAAGGCTCCTATCAATATTCTATTAAAGTCGTTTATAAAGATGGTGGCGAATCAGAAATTATAAATTCATTACCTGTAAATTTTGTTCCCTTAGAAAAATAGATACCGATCAATTTGAAGTACAAATTATTCAAATA
>Ga0315272_10001140_pt1 | contig 13283 bp, 11 predicted proteins | sample C3_middle_MG_FD_203918 | JGI IMG/M metagenome (GOLD analysis project Ga0315272, IMG submission 203918) | Sediment microbial communities from Yellowstone Lake, YNP, Wyoming, USA - C3_middle | ecosystem: Environmental > Aquatic > Freshwater > Lake > Sediment | place: USA: Wyoming | collected...
GCCAGCCTGGAATCCGGCGATGGTTTCGGGTGACATGTTTGTGCAACCGCTCCCTTACGGTCACGGCTCGGTCCCGGAGCGGTTGCGTGCGAATTGCGGATGATGAGGAGCCTCATGCGTCGTATCGTGTTGACCTCAATTCTTGCCGTGGCGCCGGCCCTTTTCGCGGCCGACCTGCCGCAGACCGTGCTCTACGGCGCCGCGTATTATCACGAGTACATGCCGTACGAGCGGCTGGAGAAGGACGTAGCCCTGATGAAGGCCGCGGGCTTCACCTGCGTGCGTCTCGGTGAATCCACCTGGACCAGTTGGGAGCCCCGCGACGGAGAGTTCCAGTTTGCCTGGATGGATCGCATCGTCGATGCCTTCGGCAAGGCCGGCATCAAGGTCATCATGGGCACGCCGACCTACTCGATCCCGCCATGGATGTTCAAGAAGCACCCGGAGATCATCGTCCTGCGCTACGGCCAGTCGGGCCCGCAATGGGATCCCTGGTCCGGCACGTACCCCGGCCCGCTGCGGCCCGGCGCGTATGGCCCGCGTCAGAACATGGATCTCACCAACCCGGATTACCGCCGTTATTGCGAGCGCATCATCCGCAAGATCGCCGAGCACTATGCGCACAATCCAACCGTGATCGGCTGGCAGGTGGACAACGAGACCGCGCCCAACGGCATCCCGCTGCCCAACGTCCAACGGGCTTTCGTCGATGTGCTCAAAGAGCGGTACGGCTCTCCGCACAAGCTGAACGAGCTGTGGGGCCTGGCCTACTGGGGACAGTTGGTGGATAACTGGGACGAATTCCCCGCGCGCGACGGCATCTTGAACCCCGGCTACAAGCTGGATTGGGAGCGTTTTCAGCGCACCATCGTGACGGATTTCCTCGCCTGGCAGGCAAAGATCCTGCGCGAGTACATCCCTGCGACGCAATTCGTAACGCACGACTTCGCGGGCGTCAACACGAACGTGGACCAGTGGGCCATCGGCCGCAATCTCGATATTGCCGCGACGAACATCTACTTCACCGCGCAGGATAAGCTCGACGGCCAGCAGATCGCCTTCGGCGGCGATTTCTTCCGCTCCGTCAAGAAGGCGCCCTACCTCGTCACGGAGACCAACGCGCAGACCATCGGTTGGGACTCGCGCGCGCAGTATCCGCCCTACGACGGACAGTTCCGCCTGATCGCCTTCGCGCACGCCGCCAGCGGCGCGTCGCTGGTGGAGTACTGGCACTGGCACTCGCTGCACTATGGCCAGGAGACTTATTGGCGCGGCGTGCTAGGGCAGGACCTTGAACAGAACCGGGCGTACCGGGAGGTCGCGACCATCGGAGCCGACCTCAAACGCATCGGCCCGGACATCGCCGATCTGAAGAAGGACATCAAGGTCGCCATCCTCTTCTCAACCGACTCGAACGACACCATCAGTTACATGCCGTTCAGCGACCGCGTGAACTACATGGACCTGGTGCGGCAAATGTATGGCGCGGCCTACGCCGCGAAAGTTGAGGTGGATTTCGTGACTCCTGCCACGGAGGACCTTTCGCAGTACAAAGTCCTTCTGGTCCCGCCCCTCTATTCCGCGTCGGATGACGTGCTGAAACGCATCTCGGCTTTCGTGGAAAATGGCGGTCACGCCGTCGTGGCCTTCAAGAGCGGTTTCACCAACGAATACTCGACCGTTCGCTGGCAGCGTTCGCCCGGCCCGCTGCGCAAGGCCGCCGGTTTCTCTTATCAGGAGTTCTCCAACCTGGCCTATACCGTGCCGCTGAAGCCGGACCGCTACGGGTTGGGAGCCAAGAGCCAGGCTTCGACCTGGGCCGAGTTCCTGCTTCCCGAGGGTGCGGAGACTCTGGCCGCTTACGATCATCCGTTTTTCGGCAAATTTCCGGCACTCACGCGCAACAAGTTTGGCAAAGGCACTCTAACCTATGAGGGGACAGTGCTCACGCCCGAGATGCAGCAAGCCGTCGTGCGCGAGGTCCTGCAACTCGCCGGTCTCGACAGTCCGGATCTGCAATTGCCCCCGGCCGTGCAGGTGCGGCACGGCGTCAACCATGACAATCACCAAGTGTATTTCTACCTGAACTACTCAGCGGCAGCGCAGGGGATCGAATATCCCTACGCAGCCGGTCGCGAGCTTCTTAAGGAAAAGTCCGTCGCCCATGGCGCGAGACTGGAGTTGGAGCCGTGGGGCGTCGCCATCGTGGAGGAATTGCATTAGCGCCGGCGGACTTGGCGTCATTCGATTAGCCTCACAGGGTTCAGCCCACGGGCAAACGATATCAACCAGAATTGGGAGTCTCAAATCTATGCCTAAAACCAAAAAAATGACCTTCGGCCTGATTGTCGGTAACCGTGGCTTCTTCCCGGACTCGCTCGCCCAGAGCGGCCGTGAGGAGATGATCCGCGTGCTGAAAGCCGCGGGCCACAAAGTCGTCATCCCCGGAGCCGATGAAACCAAGGTCGGCGCCATCGAATCGCGCCAGGAAGCGCACATCTGCGGCAATCTCTTCCGCAAGCATCGCGACGAGATCGACGGCGTCATCGTCACGCTGCCAAACTTCGGTGACGAACGAGCGATTGCCGAAACGCTGAAGGTCGCCGGACTGAACGTGCCCGTGCTTATCCAGGCTACGCCCGACGAAGCCGGAAAGATGACTATTGCGCACCGGCGCGACAGCTTCTGCGGCAAGATGTCGGCCTGTAATAACCTGCGCCAGATCGACGTGCCGTACACGCTGACCAAGACGCACACTGTGGCTCCGGACTCCGAGGAATTCAGGGCCGACCTCGACCGTTTCGCCGCCGTGTGCCGTGTGGTCAACGGTTTGCGCAAGCTCCGCGTAGGCTCCATCGGCGCCCGCCCAGCGGCGTTCAACACTGTCCGCTACAGCGAGAAACTGCTGGCGCTCTCCGGCATCGACGTCGAGACCATCGACCTTTCCGAGATTCTCGGCCGCATTGAGCGGATGAAGGACAACGACGATTCCGCCCAGGCCAAACTGGCCGAAATCAAGGCCTACGTCACCACGCAGTCCGTTCCCGCCGCATCGCTTCTCAAGATGGCGAAACTAGGCGCGGTGATCGACGGCTGGATGATGCAAACCATGTGCACGGTCAGCGCCATCCAGTGCTGGACCTCGCTCGAAGAATACTTCGGCGTGGTGCCCTGCACCGTGATGAGCATGATGAGCAACAACTTGCTGCCCAGCGCCTGCGAAGTGGACGTCTGCGGCGTGGTCGGTATGCAGGCGATGGCGCTGGCCTCCGGTACGCCCAGCGCATTGCTCGATTGGAACAACAATTACGGCAGCGACCCCGACAAGGCCGTTTGCTTCCATTGCTCCAACCTGCCGAAGCACTTCTTCAACGAGTCGAAGATGGACTACCAGGAGATCATCGCGGGCACGGTGGGCAAGCTGAACACTTTCGGCACCATCGTGGGCAAGGTGAAGGCGAGCCCGATGACCTACTTCCGCGTCTCCACCGACGACATCATCGGCGAAGTCCGCGGCTACATCGGCGAGGGCCGCTTCACCGATGACTCGCTGAACACTTTCGGCGGCGCCGGCGTGGTCGAGATCCCCGAGATGCAGCGCCTGCTGCACTTCATCTGCGAAAACGGTTTCGAACATCACGTCGCGGCCAACCTGTCGAATTGCGCCGACGCCGTCGAAGAAGCCACCTCCAAGTACCTGCGCTGGGAGATCTACCGTCACTCCTGAGATCCACGCGGGATTCACCCTGGGGTCGGCACACCAATCCAGGGTGGATCCCCGCCGGCCGGCGCAGCCCCGTGGCGGGACAATCGTGGCACCCGCGATTTCGGTTCCGGCCTGCATGTTGCACGAGACCTGCGCCGTCGGCATCCGTCCGGGTCGAGCAGGTTCATTGGAGCCGCCGCTGGCTCTTTCGCCAGGACAGCCTTGACGCGGCGGGAGACTCCGCCGAGCACCAAATCCGCCCACGCGATCCTGCCCGGCATCGCCGGTTCAGGCCTCGTGCATCATGCGGGCCAGACGTGCCCGCATGACGGGGTGTCTGCCCCATCCGGCCGGCAAATCGTGTCTTGGTCCGCCGTTGCTTCCGGCGCTGCGTTCAGAACGGAGTGATGTCGAGTTCCTGCCGCTCCACCTTCACGAAGTAGATGTCGGTCCACTGATCCTTGGTCTTCTTCAGGACGTTGATCTTCAGGCCAGACATCTCTTCAACGTGCAGGGGAAGATCGGACAGCCGCGTGAGGTGCAGACCGCACCGTTCCAGATCGTCCTTTAGGAACGCCAGGGACTTCTCGGTAATGACCCGGTTCTTGTTCAGCGTCCGGCCTTCGAAGTCCTCGCTGACGATGCGCAGCTTCCAGCTCAGCATGGGATTGCCCGTGCGAGGCGTTTTTCCCAGCCGGACCTCCTCCACCACCGTGTCGTAGTAGCCATCCGGAACCTCCTCGCGGGCGTTCTCGCCCTCTTTGAACTTCGCGCGTTGAAACGCGTCGTCCAGATGGGACAGGTCGATCGTGCCGTCTTCGGGAGTGAACCGGCCCGCCATCCGCTCCACTTGATTGTCGGAAGTGAAAATGAGCCCCACGCGATATTCTCCTCTGCTAGCCATAGTCCGCAAATCTCGCCTAATATCTCAGGCTCCGCACCTCTGTTTCTCCACTTTCAGTGCAGCGGCGCCCTTCAGATAGTGAATCGGACGTTCGCGGAAGAGTGAATAGGGTCCGAGAGAAGATTTCTGAACATTTTCGGTGGCGGGCCGGTTCCCGGTGTGCTGATGCGGGAACCGATGGGTCTTTCCACGCTGGAATTCGAACGGCTTTGCCCTGCGAGGCGCGAAGCGGTCTCAGTCCTGTGCCGGGTGGCGGCCGCCGTGATAGAGCGCAAGCACGTCATCCAACGTGACTTCGCCCAACACCCGGCTTGTGTCGCGCCGGTCCACCACGGGGAGGACGCTCAGGTTTGCCTGACCAAGATAGTGAAGAACCAGATCCGCGGATTGGTCGGGAAACAGGAGTGGGGGGGTCACCACTTCCGTGTTCTTCAATAATGCAGACACCATCTGATTACCGTGGCCCTTGCGCAACGCTTCCTCGAGGGCCGGCGCGCGCAAGATGGCCGTCAGGGGGTTTTCCCGTCCGACCAGGCAGTCCCCTTCCGGTACGAGCAACCGCGCCGCCGACACGCTGGTGTCGGGCGAGAGCAGTAAGGCCGGACTGCGCATTGCGTCGCCGACCACATGTTCGGGCCCCTCCTCATGGCTCTTGGAGGCGGGAAGGTGCACTCCGTCCTGGATAGCCAGTGCGTCATAAATGGGCGTGCGGATGATCGCACGGGCTACCGCGAAACTGATCAGGTTGGAGATCATCAGCGGCACGATGATGTTGTAGTCACGCGTCAATTCGAAGATCATCACGACGGAAGTGATCGGGCTGCGGATGATGCCGGCAAACGTGGTGCCCATCCCGACGAGAGCATAGGCCCCGGCCGGGCCCGTGGTGGCGGGAAACCAGGAGTGAACCAACGAGCCCGCACTGCCGCCCAGCATCGCTCCCAGGAAGAGGCTGGGGCCGAAAATGCCGCCGGCATTGCCGGAGCTGTAGCATAGCGCCGTCGCGGCGAGCTTCAGGACCATCAGGATCAACATCTCCGTACCCCCGATGCGTCCGTGCAGCGCCAGTTCCACAGCTCCGTAGCCCGCCCCTAAAATTTCCGCGCTGCGCAGCGCGAGCAAGCCGGCGCACAACCCGCCGGTCGCCGGTTGGAACGCAATTGACCATTTCGGCAGCCGGCGGTAGTAAACCCGCAAGCGCAGTATGGCAAAGCAGAACGCCGCCGACACGCAACCGCCGAGGACTCCGAGCACGGCGTAGAAGAAGAATTCAGAGGGGTGCACCAGAGTATAGGCCGGTACGTGGAACAGCGGAGAGTCGCCCAGAAAGAGGTGCAGCACCATCCAAGCCGCCGCCGCTCCTATCACCACCGAGCCCAGGAAGCGCGCGTTCAGATCGCCGAGCAGCTCCTCCATCGTGAATAGCACGCCGGCCATGGGTGTGTTAAATGCGGTAGCGAGAGCCGCGGCGGCGCCGACCGGAAGCAACGACTGGATATCGGACTTCTTGAGACCCGCCTTGCGCGCGAACACCGAAGCGATGCCGGCTCCGATCTGAACCGACGGTCCTTCCCGCCCCAGGGCAACGCCACCGCCCAGCGAGAGCGAACAGCAGAAGAACTTCCCGATCACCGTCCTGAGACTGATGAAGCCGCCGCCCGCGACCAGCGCAGCCTTGGCTTGGGGGATGCCGCTGCCGCGCGCGTTGGGGAAGACCCGCTCAAGCAAGTAGCCCGCAATCAACGCCGAGAGCGCGGGAACAAGCGGCCGCAGCCAGACCGGTGTCGCCGGGCCGAAGAACAGTTGGTGCATGCGGTCGGTACAGACCATGAAGAGCACTATGGCGGAGCCCACGGTCGCGCCGATAACCAGGGTGAGAGCCAGATGCGAGGGGTCTTCAACGACGCTTCGCAGTCTTTCGCGCCAGGTTCTGTCCATATGATTTCTTTTAGGATCGCATCGTTCCGCGCGGATGCTCTCTTGCTTCCGGTCTCCGGACGTGAGCTGAGCGTGTACACTCGACCCATGCGGATGCTAGTGCTGTTGCTGAGTTTGGCCGCACCCGCGTTGTTCGCGCAGAACAATGCGGCGGCGCTCATGGAAGCCGATAAGGCGTTCGACCGCGCCACCGCGGCGCGTGGTCTCGACGGCTGGATGAGCTGGTTTGCCGCAGACGCCCGCATCGAGGGCGCAACGGACGTGATCGCGGACAAGCCGGCGTTGCGCGAGTATTACTCGAAGATGTTCGCCCAGCGCGAGTTTCGCATTCACTGGTGGCCGGTTTATGCCGATATCTCTGAAGACGGCACGCTCGGCTACACGTTTGGCCGCGCCACGATCTCCTGGCGCGACGAGAAGGGTGAGATGCAGAAGCGCGAAAGCCGCTACACGACGCTTTGGCGTAAACAGAAAGACGGCACGTACAAGGTTGTGTTCGATATTGGCGGCTAGCGGAGTGTCCCGGACAGAGCCGTCAGCCCTGGCCGTAGGTGGCCTGCGGCCCGTGTTTGCGCAAGAAATGCCGGTCATGAAGCGTCCGGCGGATGGCTTGCACCGAAGGATTCAGCGCCTCGGTTTGCGCCGCGATGCGAGCGATCTCTTCGAGCAGGGTGGCGTTCATGGCCGCTTTCGCCGGCGAGGGGCCCCACGTGAAGGGACCGTGGTTGCGCACGAGCACCCCCGGAAAAGCCAGCGGATCGAGGCTCTCAAAGCGGCGCAGAATCGCAAAGCCCGTGTTGCGCTCATACTCGCCGTCGATCTCTTCGTCGGTCAGCGGACCAGTCACCGGAACCGCACCGTGGAAATAGTCGGCATGCGTGGTGCCGAAGCAGGGGATTTCGCGCCCCGCCTGCGCCCACGCCGTTGCGGCGGTGGAGTGGGTGTGCACGATGCCCCCCACGCCGGCGAACGCTTTGTAGAGTTCAACATGCGTATCGACGTCGGAAGAGGGCCGCAACTCGCCTTCCACCACATGGGCATCGAGATTGGTCACCACCATATCGGCGGGCGTCAGCCGGTCGAACGGGACTCCGCTCGGCTTGATGACCACCAGTCCGCTCTCGGGGTCGTATCCGCTCGCGTTGCCGAAGGTGTAGAGCACCAGGCCGCGCCGCACGATCTCCAGATTCGCTTCGAGCACTTCTTCCCGCAGTTGCTTGAGTAGCATGGTCGTTCCTCCAGCGTAGCGTTGAACACGCTTCTTCGCACCAAAAGGGGAGGCTGCTCACTATTCCACCAGCGAGTCGCGCGACGGCAGCGGGTTTTGATAGTGTTCAAGATTCAGGTACTCACTTATGTCTATCGTTGCCGGCGTCGATTTCGGCACGCAGAGCGTGCGGGTCTCTTTGTTCGACAGTGCCAAGGGCCGGCTCGGCTCCGCCATGGCCGAGTATCCGGTCGTGCGCAGGCGGGAAGACCCGGACCACGCCACGCAGCGCCATTCCGACCACATGCGCGCACTCGCCGAAGCCACGGCCGCTGCGCTTGCAAAGGCCGGCGTGGCTGGCTCCGAGGTGACCGCATTGGCGCTGGATACCACTGGCTCCACGGTGATCCCGCTCGGCGAGGGACTGGTTCCTCTCGACGATTACTACCTGTGGTGCGATCACCGGGCTAAGGGAGAGGCCGCCGAGATCACCGCCAAGGGCCGCGAGACCGGACTCGAAGCATTGGCCTGGTGTGGCGGCGTCTACTCTTCCGAGTGGGGCTTCTCCAAGCTTCTGCACTGGCTGCGCAACAACCCGGCGCGCCGCGCTTTGCTGGTCACGGCCATGGAACATTGCGACTACGTGGCCGCGACACTCTGCGGCTACACGGAGCCCGCGCAAGTGAAGCGCAGCGTCTGCGCCATGGGCCACAAGTGGATGTGGAACGCCGATCTCGGCGGGCTGCCGCCGCAGGAGTTCCTCAGCGCGGTGGACCCGTTGCTCGACGGCATCCGCGAGAAGCTGGCCGGCGAATATGCGGTTTCCAGCGTCCTGATGGGTCGCCTGTGCGAAGAATGGGCGCAGGAACTAGGCTTGCCCGCGGGCATCCCCATTCCGGTCGGAGCCTTCGACGCGCATTGGGACGCCATCGGAGCCGGCGCCAAAGAAGGCGACGTGGTGAACGTCGTGGGCACCTCCACCTGCATCGTCGCCATGGCGAAGAAGACTGGGCTCATCCCCGGCGTCTGCGGCGTAGTGAAGGGCTCTGTCCATCCCGATTACTACGGCATTGAGGCGGGCTTGTCCGCCGTGGGCGACATCTTCGAAGCGATCGCAAAACGTGCGGGGACCACAGTGAAGGCGCTCTCCGAAGGGATTGACGGCCACCGCGCAGGTGCCACCGGGCTGATGCGCCTTACCTGGGACAACGGTGACCGCACGGTCCTCGTTAACGCCAACCTGGGCGGCGTGACGCTCGGCTGGACGCTTGGCACCACGGCTCAGGACGAGTTGCTGGCGGCGATCGAAGGAACGGCCTTCCACACGCGCATCATCCTGGAACGCATGGCGGAGCACGGCGTGCGTGTGGACCGCGTCATCAACGGCGGCGGCATTCCGCAGCGCAACGAGACGCTAAACCGCATCTACGCGAACGTCTTCAACAAACCGGTCCTCGTGCCCGAACAGGAAGTCACCAGCCTGGGTTCGGCGATCTTCGCCTTTGTCTCCGCCGGTGCCTTCCCGTCGGTGGAGGAGGCCCAATCCGCGCTCTGCCCGAGCTACCGCGTGGTCGAACCCGACCCGCGCGAAGCGGCCGTTTACGAAGAGCTTTTCGGGATTTATCGCAGTCTGTACTTCGGGCTGGGCCAGCCGGGCTCGGATGCGGTCGCGCTGGGTGACATTCTGCCCAAGCTGCGCGAAATTCGCGCCCGGGTTGCTCATGCGTAGGCGCTATTGCCCTTTCAACTCAGCACAAGGAGCATGGGGCCTCAATCAGGGTCTCGCAAACGCACTTTCAATGAAGGAAATCTGCTGCTGCGGTTCAAGCAAGGATTGAGAATCGGATTCACGCAGTCACTTGACCGGCCGCGTTCCATGGACACAACGCGATATGCTGCGTAGGGGCGTGGAAATGAAGATAGAGAAAATAGTTACCGCCGCTGCCGTTCTGGCAACTCTCGCCACAGTCGGCCGCGCCGCCGGCCAGGCGGGAAAGCCCGATGTTCACGTTCAACAGAACAAGGCCAGCGCAACCGAAGTTACGCGCGAGTCACGCATCGCATGGTGGCGCGAGGCGAAGTTTGGCATGTTCATCCACTGGGGCCTTTACTCCCTGCCGGCAGGCGAATGGAAGGGCCGTTCTTATCCGGGTATCGGCGAGTGGATCATGTACAAGGCGCGCATCCCGCTCGCGGATTATGAGCAACTTGCCCGGCAGTTCAACCCGGTGAAGTTCGACGCCGAAGCCTGGGCGCAACTCGCTCAGGACGCAGGCATGAAGTATCTCGTCATCACCTCCAAACACCACGACGGTTTCGCGATGTTCGGCTCCAAGGCAGACGCCTTCAATATTGTGGACGCGACGCCGTTCGGGAGAGACCCGATGAAGGAACTTGCCGCAGCATGCGCGAAGCGCGGCATCAAGTTCGGCTTCTACTACTCCCAGGCGCAGGACTGGCACGCTCCCGGTGGCGCCATCTGGGAGGGCCGCCACGAAACCGATCCCGTCTGGGAGAAGCCACAATGGGACCCGCGGCAGGTAGGCAATTTCGAGACGTATTTCAACACCAAGGCGATTCCGCAGGTCCGGGAGATTCTGAGCAATTACGGTCCCATCTCGATCGTCTGGTTTGACACTCCGCTCAACGTGATGACCGTGGAGCGCGCCGCCCGGCTTGACAAGGTCGTACACGAACTGCAGCCAAACTGTCTGGTCAGCGGACGCCTCGGCGGAAAGAGCCAAAGCGATTACGACTCTGAAGGTGACAACGCAATTCCCAACCTGGCCCGCGCCGGTGCGTGGGAGACCCCGGCCACACTCAACGACACCTGGGGTTTCAAGAAAGACGATCACAACTGGAAAAAGCCGGAAGATCTGACGTTCAAGCTCGTGGATATCGTAAGCAAGGGTGGGAACTACTTGTTGAATGTCGGCCCCGACGGAGAGGGCGTCATTCCGCAGCCGAGCCAGGACATGCTGCGCGTGGTGGGGCGTTGGCTGAAGGTCAACGGCGAGGCGATCTACGGGGCCGGACGCAGCCCGTTTGGTGAAGAGTTCGGCGCGTTCAGCAAGACCCAGACGGACCGCAAAGGCAAACCGCTGTTCCAGCCCCGCAATGTGTGGCGCTGCACGACCAAGCCCGGCAAACTCTACGTCCATGTCTTCCAATGGCCGGCCGGCTCCCTCGAATTGCCAGGGCTCAAGAACAAGGTGCTCAAGGCCACGCTCTTGGCCGCTCCGGAAAGAAAGATCCAATTCAAGCAGACCGATTCCGGAGTCGTTGTTTCGCTAGCGGGGCAGGCGCCGGATCCAATCGCCTCGGTCGTGCGGCTTGACATCGCGGGCGAAGCCGTGAAATCGAAGTAATCAGTCGCGGGTGAAGCCGGCCTTAATCGTCGATCATCTCCTGGTTGCGGCAGCGCCTTCGCTCGCGCTTGCCAAAGGGCTTCGTTCCTGTCGTGCGGGCTGCAGGCGTTTTGGTGGGCCTGGCCTGCCCGTCCGAAATACAGGCGGGCAATCACCGTCGCCTAACGATCTGTTTCTGCTTCTGCCTTCAGCCGGGACCGGATGGCATCGGTCCCCCGACGATACGTGCGCGCGCCCCAGATGAATAATCCAATCACCAGGACCGGACCGGCCAGTTCAATATACTCAGGCGGTTGGCGTTCCAGTACCCCTGCGACGGCATGCAAGGCGGATACGGCGATAATGCCACCGCAAAGGAGAAACAGAATCCGTCGTTCGATTCTGAACTGGCGCTCGAATTCGTTCACGAGTGCAGCGCGGTATGACTGGAGGCTCTCCTCAGGTTGCGGCTCGTGCGTCCGGTCCCGCTGCGTCAGCACCAGGGCCACGCCGGCCAGGCCCACGATGAGCGCCGTCCAACCCGTGGCCTGACGCAGCCAGACGGGCGCGTGCCCCACCCGCCAGTAAAACGGGATGAGGCTGACAAACCCAACCGCGTACGACACTCGCCGCCACAGCGAAAGTGGCGCGTAGACGGGGACGGTCATGTCCTCCAGCAGCCCGAATCGTGGCGCCTTCGTGCTTGGTCCCTTCTCTACCGGTTGGGACTGCCAAAGCTCCCGAAGATCAGTACCGTCGTTCATTTCTGGCCTCCCGTGGTCTTTACGAACTGTGCCAGATGTGCGCGAACACGACTCAAACGCGTCGCAATCGCCCCTTCCGTCAAACCGGCCACCTCGGCTATTTCACCGTTGGTCAAACCTTCCAAGTGGAGAACAATAATCTGTTTGTCGAGTCCTCGAATCGATCGAACCGCCTCAATCAACAGTCGCCGCTGTTCATTTTCGAGGGACTGGGCCTCCGGGTCGAGCGACTGGGAGGCCGCGTCTTGTCGCAGCAATGTCTCATGTTGCGTCCGCCGCCTGTGGCGTAGAGATGACGAAATCGCAATGTTATGCGCAATGCGATAGACCCACGTTCTCTCACTGGAATCTCCCCGAAATCTCGGCAAGGCGGACCAGATCGCCGCCGTGATCTCCTGATAGAGATCATCCCGGTCAGCCTGCTCGGACGCATAGGACACGGTTTACCGGCGCAGCGGCATTTCGTAGTCCTTCAGGATCCGTTCGAACATTGGAAGGCGGCCGGCAGCATCGGACGCCATCTCGGTTGTGTCGCGGCTGCTCAGCATTGGTGGCTCGTTCAGGTAGTCATCGCAGGCCCGGATTCCTTACACGGAAAGGCACGGATGGCACTGATGTGCGCGTGCCAGCAGGGTCGAACATATCACGGCCGGGGATACCATTCGGATGGGACACGTCCGAGTGCCACCGTTTCCTTGCGAAAATCCTGCTCAGCGTGCCCTTGCGTTACATACCGTCCGCCGCAGGCTGATAGCCTAACTGCCATGCCCCGGTCCCTATTCGATGCGAGCGAGCGCGCCGTCTTCCGCCGTCTGACGACCCCGGACAAGATCGCGCACTTCCTGGATCACGAGATCGCCTACAACAAGGAGCCGGATGGTCCTACGTGCCGGTCGCCGCGGCGTGTCCTGCGCGACCGGACGGGACACTGCATGGAAGGCTGCTTGTTTGCCGCTGCCGCACTGCGCATGCTGGGGTACCCGCCGCTAATTATCGATCTCGAAACCGTTCGCGACGACGATCATGTGCTCGCGGTCTACCGGCGGGACGGCTGCTGGGGTTCCATCGCCAAGTCCAACTACTCAGGATTGCGCCATCGGGAACCCGTCTATCGCACCCTGCGTGAACTGGTGATGTCGTATTTCGAGCACTACTTCAACCTTGACAGGGAGAAGACGCTGCGTGCATATTCACGCCCGGTCAATTTGGCGCGATTCGACGCGATCCAATGGATGACCACGGAAGAGGATGTCTGGGCGGTGCAGGAGCATCTGTGGGTCATTGGCCACACGCCGCTGCTCACGCGCAGCCAGATCCGCAGGCTTACGCTCGTCGATGACCGGGTATTCGCAGCCGGGCTCGCCGGGCGTGCGTAAGTGTGGGGCGGCGCTCCAGCACCGCGTGGGGCCTCCAGGCC
>Ga0315272_10001141_pt1 | contig 13274 bp, 9 predicted proteins | sample C3_middle_MG_FD_203918 | JGI IMG/M metagenome (GOLD analysis project Ga0315272, IMG submission 203918) | Sediment microbial communities from Yellowstone Lake, YNP, Wyoming, USA - C3_middle | ecosystem: Environmental > Aquatic > Freshwater > Lake > Sediment | place: USA: Wyoming | collected...
CGGAAGATGCAGAAGGACTTTGAACCCGTGCTTGAGCGCAAGATCCATCACTTCGTCAATGAAGCGCAGGGGATCTGGCACATGGGCCAGCGCGACCAGAACTGGTTCCGCGTGAGTAAGGCCGCGCTCGCCGAAGGGTACGTTCTCAGACACTTCGGCGATATTCTCACGACCCAGCTCAAACACAAATTCAATAACATTGTGGACAAGGTCCAGGTGACCCTCTATGTGGATGAGGCCGATGTGAAGGCGAAGGCCGAGGAAGCACGCAAATCATACCTTGAACGTGACATCCGTCTCGCGACCATGACCGACGAGTCCGTTGACACCTACTATTCCTGCCTCCTCTGCCAGAGCTTCGCGCCGAACCACGTATGTGTCGTGTCTCCCGAGCGGCTCGGTCTCTGTGGCGCCTACAACTGGCTCGATGCCAAGGCCGCTTTTGAGATCGATCCGAACGGCGCGAACCAGCCGGTATTGAAAGGCGAGACCCTCGATCCGATCAAGGGTCGCTGGAAGGGCGTGGACGAATATGTGTACACGAATTCGCACCAGGCGCTCGAGTATTTCAATGCCTACACCATCATGGACGCGCCCATGACCTCCTGCGGTTGCTTTGAGTGCATCATGGCCATTGTGCCCGAGGCAAACGGCGTGATGATCGTGAACCGCGGCTACACGGGCATGACCCCCATTGGAATGAAGTTCTCGACCCTTGCCGGCACCGTGGGCGGCGGGGCCCAGACTCCGGGATTCATGGGCATCGGAAGGTTCTTTCTTACGAGCAACAAGTTTCTGTCGGCGGATGGCGGATTCAAACGCATCGTCTGGATGACCAAGAACCTGAAAGAATCCTTTGCCGAACAATTCAAGAAACGCGCTGAAGAAGAGGGGATTCCTGATCTGCTCGACAGGATCGCTGACGAGACCGTGGCGGAGGACTCGGAAAAAATGATGGAGTTCCTGACCGCCAAGGGCCATCCGGCGCTTACCATGGACCCGATGTTCTAGAAGAATCGCAGCCCGGAAGGCGGAAGTCGGGAGGCGAGAGGGGATTGTATCTTCCCCCCCTCACGCCTTACACCTCACCCCTTCCGGTTTTTTTGTCTCAAAAGGAAGAGAACGATGGAAAAAAAACTTGAAGGCATCATTGCGCGGTACCATGAGAACGAAGGCAACCTGATCTCGATCCTGCAGGACCTTGAGACCGAATTCGGTTATCTGCGCGAGGACGCGATCCTCTGGGTCGCGGAACGGCTCGATGTTCCGCCCGCGAAGTTTTACGGCATAGCGACCTTCTACGCGCAGTTTCACCTCAAGCCGAGAGGAAAGAACATCATAACGGCCTGCTGCGGCACGGCCTGCCACGTCAAGGGGTCCGAGCGGCTGATCAACAGTCTCGTGAAAGAGCTGGGTATTCCCGATGGCGAGGAAACGTCCGAAGACCTCAAATTCACCGTGGAAAAAGTGAACTGTGTCGGCGCCTGCAGCATTGCGCCGGTCATCATCGTGAACAAAACCGTGCACGGCAAGGTGACGCCGGACAAGCTCATGAAAGAGATGAAGACCCTCAAAGAGGGAAAACGCGAATACACCGATTATATTTAAATAGCGATTAAACGGTAAAAAGGTTTCCATCCGGAGTAATCATGAATAAAGAGGTATCGATAAAAGTCTGTATGGGCACGGGCGGCATTGCCGCAGGCGGCGTAGAGGTGATCGCCTCCTTTGAAAAGGCTTTTGCGACTGCGCAAATCCGGGCGACCGTCGAGAAGAACTGCTCGTTGCATAAGGTCGGCTGCCGGGGCTTCTGCGCCCGTGATGTGCTCGTGGACGTGATCATTGACGGCGGCAAGTCCACGTACGAGTACATCAAGCCGGACATGGTCGAGCGGATCGTGAACGAGCATATCGTGGGCGGTGTACCGGTGGGCGACTGGCTGGTGAAGGACGACTACCACACCTTCCATGATAAACAGGTAAAGGTCGTGCTTTCCGACTGCGGCGAAGTGGACCCGGAGGACATAGATTCCTATATATTCCGCAGCGGGTATGAGGCGGTCAAGAAGGTCCTCACGACCATGAGCTCCCAGGAGACGATCGACGTGATCAAAGCCTCGGGCCTCAGAGGCCGCGGCGGCGCAGGCTTTCCCACCGGTGTCAAGTGGGACATGGCGATCAAGGCGCCCGGTCCAGTCAAGTACCTTATTTGCAACGCCGACGAAGGCGACCCGGGCGCGTTCATGGACCGGTCGGTTGTCGAGGGCAACCCTCATGCGGTGATCGAGGGAATGATCATTGGCGCCTATGCCATCGCGGCGCCGTATGGTTACGTCTACATCAGGGCGGAATACCCGCTTGCCGTGGAACGGCTTCACCTCGCGATCAAGCAGGCAAAGGAGCGCGGGTACCTCGGCAAGAACATCCTCGGCAAAGGTTTTGATTTCAATATTAAGGTAAAGCTCGGCGCAGGCGCTTTTGTCTGCGGCGAGGAGACGGCGCTCATCGCCTCGATCGAGGGGAAGCGCGGCCAGCCGCGCGCCAAACCGCCCTTCCCGGTCCAGAAGGGCCTCTGGGGTTATCCCACGATCATCAACAACGTGGAGACGCTCGCGAATGTTCCCTATATCATGCGGAAAGGCGCGGCCTGGTACGCGGCCATGGGCACGGAGAAGAGCAAGGGCACGAAGGTCTTCGCCCTTACCGGTAAAATTCTGAACTCCGGGCTCATTGAGGTCCCGATGGGCATCCCGCTCAGAGAGGTCATCTACGATATCGGCGGCGGCATTGAAGGCGGAAAGAAACTCAAGGCTGTCCAGACCGGGGGGCCGTCGGGCGGGTGCATTCCCTCAAGCCTCATCGACACCCCGCTGGATTACGAATCTCTCGGCAAGGTCGGCTCGATCATGGGCTCGGGCGGCATGGTGGTGCTTGATGAGACCGACTGCATGGTGAATGTTGCAAAATACTTCCTGGAGTTCACCAAGTCAGAGTCCTGCGGTAAGTGCGTTCCCTGCAGAATCGGCACCAAGAGGCTTCTCGAGATCCTGACCAGGATCACCGAGGGCAAGGGAAGAGAAGGGGACCTCGATCTGCTCGAAACGCTCAGCAGCGATGTAAAAACATCGTCACTCTGCGGCCTGGGCCAGTCGGCGCCCAATCCCGTCCTCTCCACGATCAAGTATTTCCGGGACGAGTACGAGGCGCACATCTTCGAAAAACGCTGCCCAGCCGGTGTATGCAAAGATCTTTTGTCGTACAGCATTACCGAACAGTTTTGCAAGGGTTGCACCGCCTGCACGCGGGTCTGCCCGGCGGGCGCCATCATCGGCGAAAAGAAAAAGCCGCACAAGATCGTCCAGGACATATGCATCAAATGCGGCGCCTGCTTCGAGACGTGCAAGTTCAAGGCGATCAAGAAGGGCTGAAGAGCGTGAGGAGTTCGGAGTTCGGCGGAAAGTCCGGAAGTTAAAACTGATAGGGCTGAAGTGGAGTAGCAATAATGAAATTAACCATAAACGGCAAACAAATAACCGTCCCCGACGGAGTAACAATTTTGGACGCCGCGCGGCGGAACGACATCTACATCCCGACGCTTTGCGACGACCCGCGGCTTGAGCCGCATGGAGGTTGCAGGCTTTGCCTCATCCAGGTAAAGGGCATGCCCCGGCCGGTGACCGCATGCACCACGCCGGTGACCGAGGGCATGGAAGTGGAAACCTCGAACGAGCAGATCGAACGCCAGCGCCGCACCATCGTCGAACTCCTCCTGTCCGATCATCCGAACGACTGCATGGTCTGCGAGCGGGCCGGCGACTGCACGCTCCAGGAACTGGCGTACTTCTATGAGATCCGGTCGAACCGGTTCTACGGCGAACGCCGCCAGTACACGAAAAAGGACATGAATCCTTTTATAGAGCGGGACATGGAGAAGTGCATCCTGTGCGGCAAGTGCGTGCGCGTCTGCGACGAGATCCAGGGAGTAAGCGCCATCGACATCTCAGGCCGCGGCTTCGGCGCCAAGGTCTCCACGCCTTTTGAAAAGGACCTCGATTGCGAGTTCTGCGGCCAGTGCGTCAGCATCTGCCCCACGGGCGCGCTTATGAGCAAGCAGTCCCTCGGCAAGGGCAGGCAGAAGGACGTAAAGGAAGTTGAGACCGTCTGCGGCTACTGCGGCTGCGGGTGCAACCTCACCCTGCACGTGAGCAGGAACGAAGTGGTGCGGGTTACGTCGCGCCAGGACACGATCAACGAAGGCTGGCTCTGCGTCAAGGGCCGGTTCGGATACAGCTTCATCAACAGCCCCGACAGGCTCACCACGCCGCTGATCAGGAAGGACGGCAAGCTCGTCCCCGCATCCTGGGACGAGGCGTTCGGCTACATTGCCGACAAGATGAGCGCCATAAAAGCGAAGCACGGTCCCGACGCCATCGGCGGCCTCTCTTCCGCACGCTGTACGAACGAGGAAAACTATCTTTTCCAGAAATTCATCCGCGCGGGTATCGGCACGAACAATGTCGATCACTGCGCGCGCCTCTGACATAGCTCGACTGTGGCCGGTCTGGCCACCGTATTCGGTTCCGGAGCAATGACCAACTCGCTTGCCGAGATCGAGAACAACGACGTGCTGTTCGTCATCGGCTCGAACACCAAGGAAAACCATCCCATTGTCGCGCTCAGGATGATCAAGGCAAAGCGGAAGGGCGCGAAGATCATTATCGCCGACCCGCGCAGGGTCCCCATGGTCCGGTTTGCCGACATCTGGATGCAGCACAAACCCGGCACGGATGTTGCCCTTCTGAACGGGATGATGCACGTGATTCTGAAAGAAGGCCTGATCAAGAAGGACTTCATCTCGTCCATGACCGAGGGGTTCGACGACGAGTTCCGGAAAAACATCGAAGCCTATACCCCCGAGGCCGCGTCGAAGATAACCGGCGTGCCGGCGGACACGATCATCAAGGCGGCGAGGATGTACGGGGCTTCGGAAAAAGCCGGCATCTACTACACCATGGGCATCACCCAACACGCCCACGGTACGGAAAACGTTTTCTCCATCGCCAACCTGGCGCTTATGACTGGAAACCTCGGCAAGGAGAGCGCGGGCGTGAACCCGCTCCGGGGTCAGAACAATGTGCAGGGCGCCACGGACATGGGATGCATACCGAACATGTATCCGGGGTACCAGCGGGTCACTATCCCCGCTGTTCAGGAAAGGTTCGAGGCCCTCTGGAAGGCGAAACTGTCAGGCAAGGACGGCCTGACGGCCACGGAGATGCTGCCTGCCGCGGGAAAGGGCACACTCAAAGCTCTCTACATCATGGGAGAGAACCCGGCGGTCTCAGACCCCAACACCGCGCACACCGTAAAGGCGCTCAAGGCGCTCGAGCTGCTCGTGGTCCAGGACATTTTTATGACCGAGACCGCGGAGCTTGCTCACGTGGTGCTGCCCGGTTCATCCTTTGCCGAGAAGGTCGGAACGTTCACCAACACCGAGCGCCGCGTGCAGCTCGTCAGGAGAGCGGTGAGTTCTCCCGGCGACGCGAGGAAGGATTCGCTCATCATCATGGAGCTGTCCAAAAGAATGGGCTACGAGATGTCCTATCCCCATACGGTCGAAATATTCCGTGAAATGGGCCAGGCCTGGCCCGCCCTTGCGGGCATGAGCTACGCCAGGCTCGAGGACGGCGGCCTTCAATGGCCTTGCCCCACACCGGACCATCCCGGCACGCAGTTCCTGTTCAAGGGCGGCTTCCCGCGCGGCAAGGGCAGGTTCACCCCCGTAACCTATAAAGAATCGGCTGAACAGGCGGACAAAGAGTACCCGTTCATTCTCACGACCGGGAGGCTGCTGTTCCAGTATCATACCGGAAGCATGACCAGGCGGGTGAAGCCGATCAATGCAGTATCGCCGGAAGCCTTCATTGAAATAAACCCCAACGATGCCAGGGAGCTGTCGGTCAGCGACGGGACGATGATGAAGGTCAGCTCGCGCCGCGGTTCCATAACCGTCAAGGCGCTCGTGTCAAAACGGCCCGCACCGGGCGTGGTGTTCATCCCCTTCCATTTCAAGGAAGCGGCGGCCAATGTGCTCACGAGCAGCACGTCGCTCGACCCGATTGCGAAGATACCGTCGTTCAAGGTTTCGGCGGTAAGGATCGAGAAGGCGTGAAGTCAGCTCATAGCTGATAGCTCGTAGCTCATAGGGTAAATCAGTTCGCAGCTATTAGCTTACAGGCTTTTACTACGAGCCATGAGCTATCAGCTGATTTATAGCGGTTCATCAACATCGAGGAGGCAACAATGCCCAACAAAACGGAACTCAAAAAACAGATACTTTTCAGCGACCTGACCGACGCCGAGCTGGGATTGATGGCGCAGAAGATCGCTGTCGAGAACTATCCCAAGGGGAAGCAGATCTTTAAAGAGGGAGAGCCCACCAAAGGGATCTATCTCGTGAAGAGCGGGAAGGTGGAGATCTCGATGGCCACGCCCGATGGCTGGAAACAGACGCTTGCGGTGCTCACGGACAATCACATTTTCGGCGAGCTCTCGGTGATCGAGGACAAAAAAACGCACGGCGCCGATGCGACCGCGATCGACAACACGGAGGTCTACCGCTTCAAGACCGAGGATTTCAAAGCGCTTGAGCAGAGCGACGCGATTATGATGTACAAGATCATGAAGACCATCGCGCGCATCGCGAGCAAGAACGTGCACTCCATGAACGAAAAGCTCATGAAGCTTTTGATCAGTTACTAACGATGCAAGATTGAATATTCAACATTCAAAATATTGAATCTTGAGTTTTGAATTTTAAATCATATTTAAAAAGGAGGATTTGATATGCCCTATGATGCAACGAAGTTAGCTGACTGGCAGATTTCCGAAGAAGCGGAAAAGAACATGCCCACACCGGAAGTGTGGCGCGAGAAACTGGGTCTGCAAAAGGACGAGATGCTGCCCATGGGCCGCCTGTCCAAGATCGACTTTCTCAAGGTCAACGAACGTCTCAAGAATAAGCCCGACGGCAAGTACATCGAGGTGACGGCCATCACCCCGACCCCGCTGGGCGAAGGCAAAAGCACCACCTCCTGCGGTTTGATGGAGGGTCTCGGCAAACGAGGCAAGAACGTCGGCGGCGCACTGCGTCAGCCTTCCGGCGGCCCCACCATGAATGTGAAGGGCACTGCCGCGGGCGGCGGCAACTCGTTGCTGATCCCCATGACCGAGTTTTCACTGGGTCTCACCGGCGACATCAATGACATCATGAACTCCCACAACCTGGCCATGGTGGCGATGACCTCCCGCATGCAGCACGAGCGCAACTATAACGACGAGCAGCTTGCCCGTCTCACGAAGATGCGTCGTCTCGACATAGACCCCACCCGCGTTGAGATGGGGTGGATCATCGACTTCTGCGCCCAGAGCCTCCGCAATATCATCATCGGCATCGGCGGACGGACGGACGGATTCATGATGCAGTCCAAGTTCGGTATCGCCGTCGGGTCCGAGTGCATGGCCATTCTGTCCATAGCAAAAGATCTCGCTGATCTGAAACAGCGCCTGAACAACATCACCGTTGCCTTCGACAAAAGCGGCAAGCCGGTCACCACGGGCGATCTGGAAGTCGGCAATGCCATGGCCGCCTTCATGCGCAATACCATTAACCCCACCCTCATGTGTACGGCTGAGTACAACCCCTGCCTGGTGCATGCCGGTCCTTTCGCCAATATCGCCGTGGGCCAGTCCTCCATCATCGCCGACCGCGTCGGCCTGAAGTTGTTCGACTATCATGTGACCGAGTCCGGATTTGCCGCGGACATCGGGTTCGAAAAGTTCTGGAACGTCAAGTCCCGTTTCAGCGGCCTGAAACCCCACGTTTCAGTGCTCACCACCACCGTTCGCGCTCTGAAGATGCATGGCGGCGGCCCGAAGGTTGTGGCCGGCAAGGCCCTGCCCGAAGAGTACACCAAGGAGAATGTGGGCCTGGTTGAAAAAGGCTGCGCCAACATGGTCCACATGATCAACGTCATTCGCAAGTCCGGCATCAATCCGGTGGTCTGCGTCAACCGTTTTTACACCGATACGAATGCCGAAGTGGCCGCTGTCAAGAAGGCAGCCGAAGCAGCCGGCGCACGTTGCGCGGAATCCCAGCACTGGCTCAAGGGCGGCGAGGGAGCCTTGGAGCTTGCCGATGCGGTCATCGACGCCTGCAACGAGAAGACCGACTTCAAGTTCCTCTACCCCCTTGAGATGAAGCTACGCGACCGCGTGGCGAAGATCGCCAAGGAAGTGTACGGCGCCGATGGCGTTTCCTGGACGCCCGAAGCGGAAGCCAAGGCCAAGATGCTGGAGAACGATCCCCAGTATGCCGACTACGCCACCATGATGGTCAAGACCCATCTCAGCCTCACCCACGATCCGACCCTCAAGGGCGTGCCCAAGGGCTGGACGCTGCCGATCAGGGATATCTTGATCTACTCGGGAGCCAAGTTCCTCTGCCCCTGCGCAGGCTCGATCAGCCTCATGCCCGGAACGAGTTCCAACCCGGCATTCCGTCGCGTGGACGTGGACGTAAACACCGGCAAGGTTTCGGGGCTGTTTTAAAACAAATTCAAGATTCAAAATTCAACATTCAAAGCCCCTGCCGGAGATATCCTGCAGGGGCTTTTTTTGTACCTACAATGTCCTCTCCCCAGCGGGGAGAGGGTTGGGTGAGGGGGGACTTCCTTGGATGTAACAATAATTACTTCGCTACCGAAGTACCCATCGCAGTTTCCATCGCTGTCGTTGGCAAAACATGGGATCAAGCATATATTCATCCAAGACAACGTGAGTAGGTTGGTATGTTCCTTGCTAAACTAGTAAATACAGGAAGCCAGGTGTTTACTATGGGGGATAGTCAATTACTTGCTAGAGCTTTTTTGGAGGTCACTCCTTTGAGTAAACGACAGAACGCAGCGTCTCTGCTGAACCCTTATGAGGCCTTTCCGTTATCACCAGTGCTATTGGAATCCATTATCTGCTTCGCGGACATCCTGGGATTCTCAGCGCAGAGTAGAGCCTCGCTAACGGCAGGGACAGGAGACGACTTCCTTGCTAAGATCAACTCGGCCCTTTCTACCGCATATGAGTACGTTAGAGACAACGCCCGGCGTCAAAATTTCGTTGACCGATACTGCCTCAAGACGTTCACAGACAACGCAGTAATCGGCTTCCCAGAAGTTGAAGTCGAACCCGAAAAGCGGGCTGAGGACCTTGACAACAGCCTCCTCATTTGCGCGTCTTTTCAAAGCCAGTTGGTGATGCATGGCTTTTTACTGAGAGGTGCAATTGCCTACGGCAAGCACTATATGAACAACGACATAGTATTCGGCGATGCACTACTGGAGGCGGTCGATCTTGACAGACATGGAGGGGCACCGAGGCTTGTGCTTTCACCATCGGCCATCCGCTATCTTATAAAACATGTGCCGACAATTGACAAATCTAAAAAATCGTCCTTTTTAGAACTACTCCTTCATGACAGCGACGGTTTGCCTTTCGTTGACTACCTCAACCATGACTTGCTCGGCCCCCTGGGTGACGTATTTATCGATCACGCATATAGCCACCGAACTGCCATTCTTGAAGGCATCGAGAACTGCCTCGGGAATCCAGAGGCGATACAAAAGTGGGCTTGGGTAGCAGGATATCATAATTTCATCTGCCGCAGGGTCATGGCTAAAGAGTCGGGGAATCTCGAAGAAGATGATGAGGATGGCTTGGCTTGGACGAGCGACAAGATGATTGAGCTAGAGGAATGCGTCATATCGCCGGTGCAGGGAATACAACTTGTCGAGAAATTTCGAATCGTTACAATCGATAGTCTTCGAGAGCTCGAACAAATCAAATTCTGTCTTTAACGTGCGAATCTTCTCAGGATAGCACCTCACATGTTGTCTATGTGACTTCGATTTCAAGCGGTGATTCCAACCAGCGCCTCCACAGCGACGCGCCAAAGGACGGCGCGTGAGGCGCGTGTTGAACATTGGAGGGATAGGATGAGTCGATCAATTACGAAATTCATCAGCAACGATACTTTGTGGCAAGAAATACAAACCCGTGTTAAAAAGGGCAAGAAGGTCAAAGCTGCGGTTGCATATCTTGGCCAAAAAGGATCCGAACTTTTGCCTCTTAAAAAAGGAGATTGCCTTGTTGTCGATATGAGTCTAGGAAGTGTCCGCGCTGGCGTCACTGATCCGCGAGAAGTTCGTAGACTAATGAACAAAGGCGTGAATGTATTCAGCCGCGGTTCACTTCATGCAAAATTTCTCATAATTGACAAAACGCTTATCGCCAGTTCTGCAAATATATCCAAAAGAACCCATAGAGAACCCATAGGGTCAGGTCTTTTGTATTGACATTTGGAAGGAATCGGGAAGAACCTATAGCGATGAAGTCAAGGGGCAAGTCATTTTTAGCGAAGACGAATTCGTGGAAACCCTCGCCGATCATCTGAAGAAACACAAACATGTACTCGTGATACCACTGAGCCAGCGATACGCAAACCGACCGATGCTTGATAAAATTTTCAACGAGAGTATAATCAGGGACAGAAAAAAGCGAGACAAGAAGATGATTGAGACTGTAGAAAAACATGGATATCGGCAAAGTGAAATAGCTCGCCATTTAGGAGTTCACACCTCGACGGCGAGCAATCTTGTACGGAACAGAGCATAATGCCATAACAAAAGACCTGACCGTTATATGCTCTTATATGCTTGAGTTTGCACGTTTCTACCGTGAGCAATATTCTCCGGCCCAGAGGTTGACACCATGACAAAAGACCTGACCCTATATGCTCCGTGAGCAATATTCTCCGGCCCAGAGGTTGACACCATGACAAAAGACCTGACCCTATATGCTCCCTATATGCTCCTAACAAAAGACCTGACCGTTATATGCTCTTATATGCTTGAGTTTGCACGTTTCTACCGTGAGCAATATTCTCCGGCCCAGAGGTTGACACCATGACAAAAGACCTGACCCTATATGCTCCTATATGCTCTCCTATATGCTCTCTATATGCTCTATATGCTCCTATATGCTCGGGTATGAAGAATATCGGTTGCAACCTGGTGAAACAGACGGATTGAATGCCCGAAATCGATTTGCATGACTCGGATGGCCCGACCGGGCAAGGGACGGTGCGGAGTGGACGCTGTCGAACAGGAGATACGGTATGTTCTCGTGATCGACTCTGATGACGAGGACCTCTTTCAGACGTGCATGCTGCTTCGGAGGTTAGGCCACGCGATTATGATAGCGCGAAGCGGCGAAAAGGCGCTCGAATTCATGGTTGTATCGCCGCCCGCCGCGATCGTTGCCGACCCGGCAGCGGGCATAGCCCTCTTCCTTTCCCGGCTCCGGCAGGACTCACGCTTCTATGATGTCCCCCTTATCCTCCTTTCCTGGTGGCACAACGCGTCGTTGGAAGAGGTGCAGAAAACAGGGGATTTTTTTGCCTATCTTAGGAAGCCAATCGATGTGACCCAACTCTATTGCACGGTTGATGCGGCTGTCAAGAAAGGCCCGCGCCGGAACATCAGGATCACAACCCAGATCATGGTAACGCTGGAAGACGGACTGGCCGGCGCGGACGGCCATGCAACGACACTGTCGGAGCATGGGCTTTTCTTCCGGACCTTCGTTCCCCGGCAGGTCAGCGCGCGCATTCCGGCAGTCATCAGGATCAAGGATGCGAGTATTCGTCTGGAGGCAGTGGTCCTTTACGTCATTCCTTTTGACGAAGGCCCATTTCAGGAGCCAGGTATGGGGATGAAATTCATAAATATCAGTCGGTCGGACAGGGATTTGATCGCGGCTTTCATCGTTGATGAGCTAGAGAACGGGATACGCGCGTCTTGAAGATTGTTCCAGGCCCCGCCGGGTAGAAATATTCAAACGTTTTATTGCGGATGTTTTTCTGAAGGCAGAATTCTCGCGGACCTTTCGCGCGATTCTATGATAGTTTATGCAGGCTACTTTCTACGCAGGTGTTGGCGTTTTGGCCGGCGTGCTCATGACATGCTCATGGATCGCCTTCGCGGCTTTCCTGCCCGCTCCCATGGCCGAGATGACCGTTGCCGCGCCCGTGACGATGTCACCGCCGGCATAGACGCCTTCTTTGCTCGTCCTTCCGGTTTCTTCGTCGGCAACGATGTACTTGTGCCGGGTCACGGCAATGTCCCTGGCGCTCTGGGCAATGAGCGGATTAGCGCCTGTGCCGACCGCGATGATCACCACGTCCGCAGGGACGGTGAACTCAGATCCAACAACAGCTATCGGTTTTTTTCTGCCCGACTCGTCCAATTCACAGAGGTCCATCCTGACGCATTCCACACCGCTCACGTGCCCGTCCTTGTCGCCCATGATCCTGACTGGATTGGTGCAGAGCTCGAACACGATACCCTCTTCCTGCGCGTGATGGACCTCTTCCTTGCGCGCGGGCAATTCCGACAGGGACCGGCGGTACACCAGCGTCACTTCCCGGGCGCCGAGTCTGAGGGCGGTGCGCGCCGAGTCCATGGCAACGTTGCCGCCGCCCACCACGACGACACGGCCGCCTTTCTTGACCGGCGTGTCGAACTCCGGGAATTGATATGCGCGCATGAGGTTGATCCTGGTCAGGAACTCGTTCGCCGAGTACACACCGTTCAGGTTTTCTCCCGGAATGCCCATGAACCGGGGCAGCCCCGCGCCGGTGCCGATATAGCACGCGTCGTATTCCAGCATGAGCTCGTCAATGGTGATGAGCCTGCCGATCACGGCGTTGGTGATGATGGTCACGCCCATCCGCTTGAGGACATTGATCTCGCGCGCAACGATCGCCTTCGGCAGGCGGAATTCGGGTATGCCGTAGATGAGTACGCCGCCCGGTTCGTGGAGCGCCTCGTAGATCGTGACCGCATGTCCCTGTTTTGCCAGGTCATACGCGCAGGTGAGGCCCGAGGGGCCGCTCCCTACAATGGCGACACGCTTGCCGGTCGAGGGAGCGATGTCAGGAAGCCTGCCGTCACCCTGCTCGCGTTCCCAGTCCGCGGCGAAGCGTTCCAGTCTGCCGATCCCAACCGGCTCGAACTTTTTGGTCAGGGCGCAGAACTTCTCGCACTGGCCTTCCTGGGGACAGACCCGTCCGCAGACCGCGGGCAGGAGGTTCGTCTCCTTGATGATCTCGATCGCCCGTGCAAAATCATTCTCCTGGACCGCCTTGATGAACCGGGGGATCG
>Ga0315272_10001142_pt1 | contig 13268 bp, 8 predicted proteins | sample C3_middle_MG_FD_203918 | JGI IMG/M metagenome (GOLD analysis project Ga0315272, IMG submission 203918) | Sediment microbial communities from Yellowstone Lake, YNP, Wyoming, USA - C3_middle | ecosystem: Environmental > Aquatic > Freshwater > Lake > Sediment | place: USA: Wyoming | collected...
AGCGGAATCGCCCGATCGGCGTGCCCTGCGGCTTTCGCCAGGCCATCCATGTATGCCGCAAAGCGTCTCTGCTGTGGGCCTGGCGCGGAAGTTGTGCCCACAAAACAATTCTACCACAAATTGTTGTGTTTATAACACAGTAGTACTAGGAGGAAGGTATGGTTAGCTCGAAGTGCGGTTCAGTCCTTTGTCTGGCCTCGATGTTCTTCCTATGCGCCGCCGCAGCGCTGGCGTTCGATAACCCGTGCGACCCCACATATGTGCAGCAAAAAGGCATGGGCATCACCGTATTGCCTACTGACGGCGACGATACGGCGAATCTCCGATGTGCAATTGACTACGCGGTCACGCTCGGGCCGGGCGTGACGGTGCAGCTTCTGGATCACACCTACAAAACCGAGCAACTCGTGCTGCAGGGATTCAGGGGCACGATCCGCGGCGCGGGAATGACGAAGACGGTAGTGCGGAATAGCGACCTGCCGATGCCGATCCAGAACCCTATCACGTTTCCCGAGTATCTTCCGTCGTTAGCCAATCCGTATCCGACCCTGATCAGCGTTGTGGGAGACGACATCGTCCTCGCCGACCTCAGCGTTCATATTGTCGGGCCGAACCCAACGGCTGGCTGGTACTGGGCCGGGGGAGGGCCGTATTACTTTGTCGTGCCGGCCCTCGCCGTGGTGGGGTCAAATACGACTCTTCAAGCGAGGCGCATCGAGATTGCCGGCTCGGACAAGTGCCCCTTCGACCCCGAGGGTAACCTCCTGGCGGATATCGAATTCTGGAACTTCTTCTCGGGGACGCTGCCCTGGCCCTCGTCATCTACGCTTGTCGTTGAAGACTCTGTTTTCAAGAGTTGTGGGGGCATCATCGGCTACGACATCTTGAACTCGAAGGTAGTCGTGACGGGAAGCCGGTTCTATACTCCCTGGTATGGTGTTGCGGTGAGCGACATGGGGAATTCGAGTGTCGAAGTCTCACATAACGAATTCAATGGTTCCAGTAATCCTGCTGACGCTCCAGTCGGCGTCGACGTGTGGGCGGGAAACTACGGGACTGGAATCCGTGATTCATCTATTTTGATTAGAAACAATAGGTTCTCGGGCGTGTACGGTGTCTTGCTGGAGGCCAACTGGGTAACGCCAGATCCGAACGACCCGACGTTCTACGGCGCCATTGATTGCAGCATCGTCGGCAACAATGTACAGCGGGTCTCGGGCTACGGGTACTGGTTCCAGCCGGGCACTTATGGCTGTACCGTTGTGGGACAAGGGAAAGGTACCGTCCAGGACGACACGGGCGGCGCGCACACGATTGTAGGCGTAACGCCACATACCGGCGGCGTCGGACACGCCATTTCGAAGATGGTGCGGCGCGGCGGGCCTTGGCGGTAGCACCTCCGCGTGATCCTTTGCCAGCAGGCGTATGCCGCAAAGTGCCCCCAACCGGGGGAGGAAGACGTTCGCCTGCTTTGTGCAGTCCGGTCCGGAAATGCCCGGATCCAATTGAGGTTGCGGAGGAGAGCTGAAGGCTGGGACGGGGAGACTCGACGGTCGGGGGGCTCCCCGTCAGAGCCCAGCTTCGGTGTTTTCGTGAGTTGGGTTGCATCAGTACGCGGCATTCCGTTCGTTCGTCAATGAGAGGGCTACGGTTCGAGGGCCGCTTCGGACGCGGTGTTCTTGTTTCATGGGAAGTCCTGTAACATCTACGCGGCGCTCCGCCCTGTCACAATAGAATGAACCGGTACCGATGCCCGCACCCCAGTCAACCGCCCTGATAGATCGCCAACTTTTAGAGCGTCTCGAACGCCTGACCATCCACTGGCAGAAGTCGTTCCGCGGGCTTGTGGGCGGCCGGAACACGTCGCATTTTTCCGGTCCCGGCGTGGAGTTTTACGATCACAGGCGGTTTCATCAGGGCGACGACCTGCGCGCAGTCAACTGGCGCGCCTACCTGCGGCTCGAAAAGCTCTTCCTGAAGATGTTCCAGGCCGAGCCGCGCGCGCCCATCCGGCTGTTGCTGGACGCCTCGGCGTCGATGGCGGCCGGGGCGGGGGAGGGCGAGGTCTCGAAGTTCGATTTTGCGCGCCAGCTCGCCGCCGCGCTCACCTACGTGGGACTCGTGCGGCACGACTCGATTCTCATCCAGCCCTTCCACGAGACGCTCGACGAGACTTGCCTGGCCTCCGGCGGGCGTCACCGCTTCGGGCCGGTAACGGATTTCCTGCTTCAGCTTCAACCGCGCGGCCGGTCGGCCTTTATGGAGACTTCGCGGCAGTTTCTGGCGAAGTACACGGGAGCGGGTCTGCTGATCGTCATCTCCGATTTTTTCGACGACGCGGACGTGCTCCGCCCGCTCCAATACCTGTCGGACTTCGGCCACGAATTGATGCTGATCCAGCTCTGGTCGCCGTCGGAGCGGGAACCGGCCGCGACGGGCGATGTGCATCTCGAAGACGCCGAGAGCGGCGCGCCGCTGGAGTTGTCGCTCGACGCGGACGCGCGCCGCGCCTACACCGAAGAGTTCGACCGCTACGCGGCCACGCTCGAGAACCTCGCCCTGCGAAACGGCGGACGGTACTGCGGCTTCTCGACGAGTCTGACACTCGACGACGCCATGCTGCGCGCGCTGGAACCGGCGGGTCCTGAGTATTTCCGGGGCGGCGGCGCCGCGGCAGGGGGGCGCTGAGGAGTTGTTTTTCGCGAATCTGTCGCTCTTCGAATTCCTCTCGCTGCTCTCGGTCGCGTCGGCGGCGACCGTAGCGCTGTACCTGCTCAGCCGTTCGCGCCGCCGGATGACGGTGGCCACGCTGCGTTTCTGGCAGAACGCGACGCAGGCCGCGCAGCAGCGTCACCGCCGGCGGGTGGACCAGCCGTGGTCGCTGATCCTGCAACTACTCGCCATTCTCTGTCTGCTGCTGGCCATCGCCCAGCCGCGCTGGGGCACACGTCTGCTGGGCGGGCGCGACCATGTTCTCCTGCTCGACACGTCGGCCTGGATGGGGGCTCCGGCCCGGGACGGCGATCTGTCCACGCAGGCGCGGCGTGCGGCCCTGCGCTGGTTGCGGGCGCTGCCATCGCAGGATCGCGTGATGCTGATTCGAGCTGGCGCCGAGGCGCTGCCGGCCACGCGTTTCGGATCCGACCGCGGCGCAGTCGAAGCGGCCATCCGCGCATCGTCTCCCGGCATGGGTGCGCTGGACCTGCAGCAGTCCCTGACTCTCGCCAGGCAGTCGCAAACGCTTGAAGCGCGCGAGCCCGGCGAGATCGTCTACATCGGCGCGGCCCGGCTCGCGTCGGACCCGGCCGTTCTCCAGATTCCGCCGAACTTCCGCTACGTGCCGGTCGCCGCGCCCCCGGCGAACGCCGGGTTCACCGGAGCTTCGTTACAGCGCGTGCCGGGCGAGGCGACCCACTGGCAGGCGACCTTCACCGTCCGCAATTACGCCCCGCAGCCGCGGGTCGTCCAGGTCGCCATCGGTTACGGCGGCGCGCAGGCCGGAGCTCGCCGCCTGACTCTTGCGCCATTAGCGGCGACCACGCTTACCTTCGACATCCGCGCCACTGCCGCGGGCTGGATCGAGGCGCGCCTGACGCCGCCGGACGCGATGCCGGCCGACGATAGCGTGACGCTCGAAGTTCCATCTCCCGAGCCGTTGCGCATCGCCGTCTACTCGGATTCGCCCGATCTGCTGAGGCCGGTATTTTCCTCCGATCCGCGACTCGCTCCGCAGTATCTGCCGGCGAAGTCGTACCGGCGCGACCCGGATGCAGGTCTCATCGTGATCGACGGTTTCGCCCCGTCTCAGCCGCCCGAGCGGCCGAGCCTGTGGATCGCCCCGCCGGCTTCCGCCTCGCCGATTCCAGCGCGTCTGGTCAGCGGGGAACTGGTTCTGTCGCACTGGCACAACGACTCGCCGCTCGGAGCGGGCCTGCGCTCGAACGACCTGAAACTGAAGGGCGCGCTGGTTTTCGATTTGCCGCCGGACGCGACTGCGGTAGCCAGCACGCCGCAAGGACCGGTGGTTGCGGCGCTGCTGCAGCGTAGTGCGCTACCTCCGCTAGCTGTGCTCGGTTTCCACCCCATGCGGACGGCGCTCCGCTCCGAGATCGCCGCGCCGTTGCTGTTTGCGAACCTGCTCGAAGCGCTGGCGCCCGAGGCGTTGGTCGAGCGCGGCACGCTCGCCGCCGCGCCTGGCGTGGTTCAACTGGAACTGCCGGCCGGAGTGGATCCGGCGCTCTTGAAGGTGGCTGATGAAAACGCGCGGCCGGTGCCATTTACGCTCGACGGACGCACGCTGCGCCTGTTCACGCCGCGCACTGGAACGGTGCGCGTGCGGGCCGGAGCCTATGAGCAGATCTACTCGCTGGTCCTGCCCGGCTACGGAGCGTTTCCATGGGCTGTGCCCGCGGGCGTGGCGCACGGTCTGCCGCGCACAACCCTGCCGGAGGCTTTGCCGCGCGAACTCTGGAAATGGCTGGCCGGTTTGGGACTGGCATTGATCCTGCTCGAATGGTGGCTGTTCGGTCGCGGCCGGTCGTGGTTTGTGCGCTCCCAGATACCCTCGCTCGCTTTCAAAGGCGTAGCCATCTCCGCTTGTCTCGCGGCATTTTTCGAACCGCGCCTGCCGGTGAGCGAAACCAAGCTGGCCGTGGGACTGTTGATCGACACCTCGCAGAGCATCTCTGACTCGTCGCTCGCTCGCGCGAATGAGTTCGCGAGCGCGGCGCGGCGCGCGAGCGGACGCAACGATCTGCGCGAGTTGCCCTTTGCCCGTGCGGTCCGCGCGGCCGACGCCGCCGAGCGCGCCTCCGGCCGGTTCCATCTGACGCAGGCCGAAGCCGGGCGCGCGACCAGCATTGAGGCGGCTATTCGCCAGGCTGCCGCATCCCTGCCTTCAGGGCGGGTCCCACGACTCGTTCTGGTCTCCGACGGAGTGGAGACCGAGGGCTCCGCCGCGCGCGCAGCTCAACTGGCGGCCTCCCTGGACATCCCCGTGGATACGGTCCTGCTGCCGGGCCGTCCGGCGCCGCGCTTCCGCATCGACTCGGCCGGTTTCCCGGCGACGGCTTTCACGGGCGAACGCTTCCCCATCGATCTAACCGTAAACGCGCCCGAGCCGTCGTCCGCGACGCTCGACCTGACCGCTGAGGGCCGCCCCATCGGCTCCAGTGGAGTCAAACTCCAGGCCGGTGAGAACCACGTTCGCGCCTACGCCGCGCTCAACGAGCCGGGGGCGTTCGAGTTGACCGGTTCGCTGCGCGCCGGCGCCTTCGGCGAGGTGCGCTTTGCGCAGGCTATCTCGCTGCGTTCACCGCGCCTGTTGTTCCTGTCGCAAGACTCGCCGGGCATGGAAGAGCACTTGCTCTCGACACTGCGCGCCGCTCACTTCGACGTGGATGCGCGCACGCCCTGGAATGCCGCGCGGCTGGACGATTATCAGGTCGTCGTCTTCAACAACTGGGATCTGGAGACGCTGCCCGAGTCCCGCAAGAAAGACCTGGAGAAATTCGTGCAGCGCGGCGGAGGCCTGCTGGTCATTGGCGGCGAGAAGAACTCTTACGTCGAGAAGAAGAATCCGCAACTCGACGCGCTGGACCGCACTCTGCCCGCCACCGTCGCGCCGCCGCGCAGTCCCGAGGGCGCGGTCGTGATTCTGATCATCGACAAGTCGTCGTCGATGGAGGGCCGCAAGATCGAACTCGCGCGACTGGCGGCGATCGGCGTCGTCGAGAACCTGCGCCCGATCGATCAGGTGGGCGTGCTGATCTTCGACAACTCTCATCAATGGGCCGTTCCATTGCGTCGCGCCGAGGATCGCACGCTCATCAAACGCCTGATCGCCGGCATCGTGCCCGACGGCGGCACGCAGATCGCTCCGGCGCTGGCCGAGGCCTACCGCCGCATCCAATCCGCGCAGGGCGCCTACAAGCACATCGTGCTGTTGACCGACGGCATCTCCGAAGAGGGCGATTCGATGAGCCTCTCGAAGGACGCCCAGCAGAAGCGCGTGACCATCTCCACGGTCGGCTTGGGCCAGGACGTGAATCGCGCCTACCTCGAGAAGATCGCGCAGATGGCGGGAGGCAAGTCGTATTTCCTCACCGAGCCGGCTGGCCTTGAACAGATTCTGGTAAAGGACGTGATGGAGCACACCGGCTCCACCACCGTCGAGAAGCCTATCTCTCCGCGCGTCGTTCATCAGGTGGAGACGCTCGAAGGCCTCGGACTGGAGCGCGCGCCGGCCCTCAAGGGTTATGTGCGCTTCCAGGCCAAGCGCGCCGCGGACGTGATCCTCGAGGTGGAAGACAAAGATCCGCTGTACGTTCGCTGGCAGTATGGCCTGGGCCGCTCCGCGGTGTTTACCTCCGATGCCAAGTCGCGCTGGGCCGAGGCGTGGGTCGCCTGGAAGGGCTTCGACCGCTTCTGGGAGAACGTGCTGCGCGACCTGCTGCCGCACGCGCAGCAGGGCGAAGCGGGCCTCACCTGGGATCCGGCGGCGTCGCGCTTGATTGTGGATTACCGCCTCGCCGACGCGTCGGAGGCGCCGCAGCAACCGCCTCATTTATTCGCGCTGGGGCCCGGCGGATTCCAGACCGTGCTGCAAGTGGAGAAGGTGGCCGAGGGCCACTACCGGGCGGCGTTTCCCATCGGCGCGCGGCGCGGATTGTTCCGCGTGCGTCCCGTAGAGGAGTCGCGGCTCTTCCCGGAGACGGGGCTGTATCTGCCGGAGCCGGAACTCACGGCGACGGGCAACGACGAGAAACTGATGCGGGACATCTCCGCCTGGACGGGCGGCGTCTTCAATCCGGGTCCGGCGCAGATATTCCGTGCGCCGGCGCGGGCGCTGGCGTCGTGGTTGACGCTGTGGCCGGGCCTGCTCGCCGTGACGCTCCTGTTCGATCTGATCGAAGTCTTCTGGAGGCGCTTCCGGCGTCCCGGAGCATCGCTCGCGCTGCCGTTCCTGAGAGCCAAGGCGGCCTGACCGAAATGCCGTTTCGAAGTGTCATTCAGAACTCGATCGCGGCGCAGGGCCGCACTCGCACGACGTGATTGCCCGCATCGAAATCAGCGAACACCGTGTTGTGATGCGCGATGATCTGTTCGAAACTCAAGCCGCCCTCATTGGCGGTGGTGTGCCCGTCGGAAGCGAGCACGACGTCGTAGCCCAGGCTGACCGCGCGGCGCACCGTCGTGTCGACGCAGTACTCCGTCCGGCAGCCGGTGACGATCAGCCGCGTGATTCCCATCGCGCGCAGGTCGGCATCGAGCGTCGTTTCGAAGAACGAGTCGCACGCCCGCTTGTCGACCACGCGTTCGCCGGGACGGGGCGCGATCTCCGCCCGAATTTCCCAGCCTGCCGTGCCGCGTTCCAAACGGTGGCCAGGCCCGCCGTCGTGTTGAATGTAGATGGCCGGAACACCCTGTGCGCGCGCTCGTTCCAGCAGGCTGGCGATTCGTCGCACCACTTGATCCAAAGCCTGCTGGGCCTGCGCATTCCGGTTCCCGCCCAGGTCGCTAATAATGGCGTTCTGGACGTCGATGACGACGACAGCCGTGCGTCCTTGTGCGCTCATATCGTCAAGATACCAACTCGAGATGGCTGGTTCCGCCCGCGCGTCAGGCGCGACTCGGGTTCGGTACGGCTGCCAGGCGATTGCTGATTTGTCCGGAAGCGCCAAGACCGCAATGCACGAACGCGCCTGGACCACTTACGCGCTTAGGGTTTCTCGTCCAGGTGAATGCCGGCGAGCGCGTCACCAATTCCTGGCGACTACCGGCCGCGCAACCCGCCCCTACCCGCAGTCGAAGACTTCCACGGGTACTAACCCATAAGAACCGTGCCAGGCGACCTCCTGAAATCCGATTTGGGCCCGTGTGGGGACGACCTGATAGGCTCTTATGCAAACGCGTAGAGGGGAGGGTTATGATCCAATCTCAGCTATGGCGCTCATCTGCGAAGATTTGGCTCGCTACGGAGTCGTCCTGATTCCTCCGTCCACAGACAATTACCTTCAACTGCTGGCTGATATTGAGCGACGGCTGCGGGCCAGAGTGAAGGGTTCGCCACCTCTTGAGAAGGAAGCCCTCAGCCGAATTTCCGAGCACGACACCCGTGGATCTGCCATTTTGTTGAACCAATCCGAGGTGGCGATTGCCTCCCTCGCGTATTTCTGGTCATTCCGCACCAGCGAGGGGAGGATCGTGCCTCACCGGTTATTACCTGGAACGAACCGTTCCTTACTGTTGCCGTTCTGCCTCGATGATCGAACTGCGAGATTCGAGGCTTTCTGGCACACGATCTTTCCTGGTTCCAAACGCCTGATGACTGCCGACGGACACTACTATGGCGACAATACGGACGTGAGGGCTCCGGCCGAAGACGAGTTGTGGCACGGCGGCTTCTTCGGCGCGAGCGCTGGATCCCTAACGGACCAAATGGAACCTGTAAAACTGACACTGGATGGAGTCTTCTTCGCAGACGGCGGCTTCGCGGGGCCGAACCAGCTCGGAGCCTGGGAGCACACCACCTTCGCCGCCGAGGCCTATCTCGCCTGCGCCAAGCTGGCCCGGGAAGCTCGCGAGAGAGCCACGCCCCCGAGTGCTTTCTTTGTTCGGGTGAAGGAGGTTACCGGCTACCAAGATGAGGCGCCACCTCCACCTCCGCCACCTCCGTCCGGCCCACTGGATCTGGACGCAATCCGCAAACATGAGCAATGGAATGTCGGGGCGATGGTTGTGTGGACGCGCGAACGCCTAGGCGACGAGGACGCGATAGCAAGCGTTGCAGCCTGGACCGATGCACCTGCCCCGAACCTACATAGGCTTTGATTTCTCCGCCTGACAGATCGATGGCATTCCTCCTGCCTGACGCGGTCACTTGTCAAAATCCAAGTTGACGGTTTGTCGGCAGACCGGACGGGCGGTCCGCCCGGAAACCGTTAGCACAGTATCGGAAGCACCCGACGCAATGACTTAGGTCTGGCTACCCGGCTACTCAGCTCGAAACACCGCGATCGATTCCACGTGGTACGTCTGGGGGAACAGGTCCGCGACGGTCAGCTTTTCGAAACGGTAGCCGCCCGCGATCAGGCCCGCCGCGTCGCGCGCCAGCGTAGCCGGGTCGCAACTGACCACACGAATCTCCTTCGGCTTCAAATGGATCAGGTGCTGGACCACGCGCTTGCCGAGTCCGCTGCGCGGCGGGTCGGCCAGGACGAAGTCGGGCGTGGATTTACGGTTTTCCAGGTATTGCTCCGCCTGCATCGGGTGGACGGGGATCGTCAAACCAACTCGCTCGGCGTTGAAGGTCAGGTCGCGCGCCGCCTGATGATTCGATTCCACGCCGGCCACTTTGGTGAACTGCCTGGCGAGCCGCAATGTGAACAGTCCGACCCCGGAATACAGGTCGAGCGCGATGCCGCCCTCCGCGCCCTCCACGGCCGCATCGGCCAGCGCATCCACCAGAAAGCGGTTTACCTGGAAAAACGCCCCGTGGCTCACGCGGAACTTCGCGCCCGCGGCTTGATATTCCAGGCCTCCCAGTTCGGCCCCCGGGATCTGCTTGCCGACCCAATCGAAAAAGCCCTTGGCGACGCCCCGGCTGCCCTCGGTCTCCAGCACGTTCACCAGGGTCTGCTCGCCATTGGTGAAGAGTTCAAGCGTCCGCACAAAGCGCGGCCAGCCCCGGTCGCGGATCATGTAGCGCAGCGCCTGCAAGCCTTCGTTGATCTTCGGAGCGGAGATGGGGCAGTGGTCCACGGACACCAGGTTGTGCGAGCCCGCCTCCAGGAAGCCAATCTCGCGGCCATCGGAATGGAACTGCGTCCGGTTGCGGTAGCCCCACGGCTCTCCCGCCAGGATCCCGATCTCGTCGGGCGCCTTGATTTTGCCGACGCGCTGGAAGACCTCGCGGACGATCTCAGCCTTTTGCGCCGCCTGGAACTGCGCTCCGGCGTGTTGATAATGGCAGCCGCCGCAGCGTCCGAAGACCGGGCACTGCGGCTCGACGCGCTCCCCGGAACGCTCCAGCCACTCTGCCGCGCGCGCCTCGGCGAAGCCGCCATGGTCGGCGGCAATCTCCACGCGGACACGCTCGCCGGGCAGCGTGAACGGGACCATCAGAACCTTTCCGCCGGCCCGCGCCAGCCCAGCGCCGCCATAGACCCACTTCTCGATCGTCACTTCAGACTGAACCGCGGGTTGCGGCTCAAGCCTTGGCGCGGTTTCGGGTTCGGGCGCAGTCTCGGTCTGGCCAGCCGGCGGAGCGTCCACCTGTGCCGCCGGTTGCGCGGTTTCAGCGGCTTCGGGCCACTGTGGAGTCTCGGCGGGCTCGGAGCCGGCGTCAACGGGTGCGTTGTTGGTATCAGGAAGCATTGCGTAGGATGGAAGTGAACCCTTTAACCGAATGAAACCACGTATTTTCAGCGGCGTCCAACCGACAGGCAACCTCCACATCGGAAATTACCTCGGTGCGCTCAAAAACTGGGTCACTCTCCAGTATGACTATGAGTCGATCTTTTGTATCGTCGATCTGCACGCCATCACGGTCTACCAGGACCCGGCGGAACTGCGCCGGAAGATCGAACAGACCGCGGCGCTCTTCATCGCCTGTGGCATCGATCCCAAGCATTCCTCGGTGATTGTGCAGTCCATGGTGCCCGGCCACGCCGAGCTTTCCTGGCTGCTGACGTGCGTCACGCCGGTCGGCTGGCTGGAGCGGATGACGCAGTATAAAGACAAATCGGCCAAGCAGGAGAGCGTCGGTACGGGACTGCTGTGCTACCCGGTCCTGATGGCCGCCGACATCCTGCTGTACCAGGCCAACTGCGTGCCGGTGGGCGACGACCAGTCGCAGCATCTTGAACTGACGCGCGATATCGCGCAGCGCTTCAATGCCGCCTACGGCGACACGTTCGTGATGCCCGAAACCCGCCTGCCCACGGTCGGCGCGCGCATTATGGGCCTGGATGAGCCGGATAAGAAGATGTCGAAGTCGGCCGACGGCGCCAACCACGCCATCTCCCTGCTCGACCCGCCCAGCCTGATCAAGAAGAAGATCATGCGCGCCACAACGGACTCGAATCCCGCGGTCGATTTCGAGACCATGGGATCCGGCGTGGCGAACCTGCTCAGCATCTTCCAGGCCTTCTCCGGCTGGGACGAACCTCACATCAAGTCGCACTTCGCCGGTTGCCGCTATGGCGACTTGAAGAAACAAGTGGTCGAAGCCGTGGTGGGCGGACTGGAGCCGATCCAGAAGAAATACGCCGAGATCACGGCCGATCCCGCCTATCTGCATGGCGTTCTGCACGAGAGCGCCGCGCGCGTGATGCCGCTCGCCGAGGCGACGGTCAAGCTCGTGAAATCGCGCCTGGGTGTCTACACGGAGGACTGAGCAGGCCCGCGGACCAGGAGCGGAAGACATGGCACAGGAATCGGGCTCCCGTTCGTGGTCGCTGGCCGCCTACGGGCGGCTGCTCGGGAACAACCGCGATTTCCGTCTGCTCTGGATTGCCCAGATCGTTTCGGAAATTGGCGACTGGTTCTACACGGTCGCCCTGTACTCGCTCCTGCTGGAACTGACCGGCAAGTCCAGCGCCGTAGGTTTGGCGGTTGTGCTCCAGGTGCTGCCGCAGGTCTTCGCCGCGCCCAGCGCGGGCGTGCTCAACGACCGGTTGCCGCGCCGCGCGGTGATGATCTTCGCGGACCTGTGCCGCGCGGTGATCGTGCTTTCCATGCTGCTGGTTCGCTCGGTGGACACGGTCTGGCTGGTCTGGGTACTGCTGTTCCTTGAGACGCTGATGTGGGCACTGTTCGAGCCGGGCCGCGCGGCTCTCATCCCGCGCCTGGCCCGCTCGGACGACGAGCGGTTGGTGGCCAACGCGCTCTCCTCCACAACGTGGGCGTTCAATCTGGCGTTCGGCGCCGGAGTTGGCGGACTGGTGGCCTACGCTTTCGGCCGGCAGACGGTGTTCATCCTGAACGCGCTCTCGTTCGCCGCTTCGGCGCTGTTGATCGCCTCCATGCGCATCAAGGAGACGCACCACCATCACCTGCCCGCGTTTCGGGCGGCGGACATGATCGATTTCAAACCGGTGCTTGAAGGCGTCCGGTACGTGAAGCGCGATCCGCGCCGCGTGGCCACGCTCATGGTCAAGGCGGGTATGGGCTTGCTCGGCGCGCAACTGGTGGTCCTGCCGATCTTTGGCGAGCGCATCTTCCCCATGGCCGTCCATCTGCCGGGGACGCAAGCGCACACGACGGGCGCCGGTACGCTCTCGATGAGCCTTCTGTTTGGCGCGCGCGGCCTCGGCTCCTTGATTGGTTCGTACTTCTCCGGCGCCTGGGCGCGCAACCACGAAACCCGAATGCGCGCAGGCATTGCTTTTGGGTTCCTCATGGTGGCACTTTCCTATGCTGGGTTGAGTGTCGCTCCGAACCTCTGGCTGGCCTGCCTCGCGGTGGCGGTGAGTCAAGCCGGCACGTCCCTCGCCTGGGTCTTCTCCACCACGATTCTGCAGGGGCTGACGGAAGACCGTTTCCGCGGGCGGGTCTTCTCCGCGGACTTTGCGGGCCTGTTCCTCTCGATGAGCGCCGTCAGTTTTCTGGCAGGACGCCTGATCGACCACGGCGTCTCCGTCCGTCTGATCGCCTTCGCCACTGCCGTCATCGCCATCCTTCCGGCCGTTCTCTGGTTTCGGGCGCAGCGCTATTTCCGCCAGGGCGATGCGGTGAAGACGACGTAAAGACGAGGTAAAGTCGATAGCGGCGGGGTAATCCCGCAGGCCGTTCCTCCGTCTAGGGTAGGTGGATGGTCTATCAGGGACCGGCGGCCGGCAAATTCGGGGCGAACGCGGCGCAAGCGGGAATTGCGTCGAAATACGCCTGGATCGTCCTGGGCGTGCTGGCTGCGGCGTCTTTGCTGGCGCAGTACGGCGGACCCGGCGAGACGCGACTACAACCTGCCTTGAAGCTACCCATGCGCCAAGCCGCAGCGCTCGATTCACTGCGTGCATCCCTGAATCTTAGCGACGAGCAAGTCCAACAATTGCAACGTTTGAGCGCACAGAACCGCGAGTCGATGAAGGTCATTTCGGAGCAGGTTCGTTCCAACGAAGCGGCGCTCCATCAATTGCTGGTGCGCCGGGATAAACCGGCATGTTGTAGGGGATGAAAGAGCCCTACAGGAAAGGAATAGCGAACCATCCTGACCCCGAGTTTTGCGGCGGTGATCGCGAGGTGGCCGTCGAAGCGTAAACAGGGGC
>Ga0315272_10001143_pt1 | contig 13259 bp, 12 predicted proteins | sample C3_middle_MG_FD_203918 | JGI IMG/M metagenome (GOLD analysis project Ga0315272, IMG submission 203918) | Sediment microbial communities from Yellowstone Lake, YNP, Wyoming, USA - C3_middle | ecosystem: Environmental > Aquatic > Freshwater > Lake > Sediment | place: USA: Wyoming | collected...
GACAAATTAGACCAAGGAGGATGTTGTAAGGAAGCTTAACCGTAGCTTTAGATTTTTCTATCACTTCTTTTTTTATTTTATGCTTAAACCTTAAGTCAGCCTCCCAAAAGAGCATCTCTTTTTGCATGACCTCAAAGAGGTCCCAAGGTCCCTCATCCTCGCAGGTCAGGTCAGCTAAGGCAATGTTAAGCTGGTTGTTATGCTTATCAAGGGATGACATCATTTTTTGGAAAAGGGCTAAGCCCTCTTCTGTTAAATATTTTGAAGGATTAAGCATGATACGCTGAAGATGAAGATACACGCCTTGGAGCGACCCGCGAAGATTATGAAAATAGCCCTGAACAAAGGCTCCAAGGATAGCCTTCCTACAAAAATCTTTATCCATTCTTTAACACCTCTCTATCCGTTAAGGATTTTCTTAAGGTTAAAGGGTCGACGAACTGGATCTCAAGACCATAGGGTATGCCAAGGGCAAGCCTGCTAAGTTTAAGCTTAAAAGGGGAAAGAAATTCCTTTAAAAATTCAGCGGTAGCATTGCCAGATAGCGTAGGCGATAAAGCAAGGATAACCTCTTCTACTTCATTTTCTTCAAGTAAATTTTTCAGCTCCTCTAAAGGTAGGTCGTGAGCTGTTATCCCTTCCCTCGGAGATAAAAGATAGTGAAGCACAAAGTAGGTTCCGTTGAAGAGGCTAAGGCTCTCGATGGCGTATAAGGTGACTGGGCTTTCGACTATACATAGCATTCTCCGGTTGCGGGAATTATCAAGACATATTGAGCAGAGCTCATCTTCAGAAAGGTTTCGACATTTCTTACAAAGCTTTACCTTCTTAGGAAGCTCGGAGATAAGAAAAGAGAGCTCTTCGCAAAGTTCTGGCTTTGAAAGGAGATAGAAGACGATCCTTGTTGAGCTTCGCTCTCCAAGCCCAGGGAGCTTGGCTAACTTTTCAATTAAACTCTTTAAGACCCTTGGATAGATGTTTTTTGAAGCAGTTAGCATCCCTTTTTAAATTTTAAAAACCAGGCAACTTAAACCCAGGCGGTAGAGGAAGTCCACCGGTAAGCTTCGAGAGCTCCTCCTCTACCATGGCTTTAGCCTTCCGAAGAGCCTCGTTTACTCCTGCAACGATTAGGTCTTCAAGCATCTCCTTTTCTTCTGGGTTTATTAACTCCTTCTCTATCTCTATGCGGATTATCTCCTGCTTTCCATTGGCTATAACTTTTACCATACCCCCACCAACCTGAACCTCAATCTCCCTTGTCTCAAGCTCTTTTTGCATCTCTTCAATCTTTTGCTGCATCCGCTGCACTTCTTTAAAAAGCTTCTGCAACTCCTTTGGTAAACCCATTTTTATTCTCCTTTAGCTGGTTGTATGTAGGCTATTTTCGCCGAAAAGATGTTCATAATGGCTTGAACCTCTGGTCTATTCTTTACCTCCTCAGGGTCTCGCCTCTTTTTCTTCACTTCAAACTCTACCTCCTTCCCAAAAAACTTTAACACAAGGTCTTTAAGCTTATCCCGATAGGCTGAAGTCAAGAGAGGATAATCCTCTTCAAGAAGGAAGACCATCTTATTATCCCTTTCCTCAGGCTTAGGAACGCTCTCTAACAGTGCTCTAAATGTAGCACCCTCCTTTCCTGCAATATCAAGAAACTCTTCCCACTTCTCTCCCTTTTTTTCTTCCTTTGCTTCCTTTTTAGGCGTGAGGTTGTCATCCCAAACGTCAGCGAGGGGTCTCTTTCTTTTTTCTTCTTTTGCTTCCTCTTTAGGCTCTGCTTTTAGCTCAACTTTAGTCTCAACTTTAGTCTCTACTTTAGTCTCTGCTTTAGTCTCAAGTTTAGGCTCGACCTTTCTTTCCTCCTCCAGCTCAGAAGCCACCAAAGCTTCGGTTGGCAATTTTTCAAGAAGTGCGTCAATGGAGATAAACTTTTCGTATTCACATATTTTAGCTATCATCAACTCAAACTGAAATTGGGGATAGGTAGAACGCCTTATAGCCTCAAGCCCTTTATAAAGGGCTTGATAGATTAAAAGAAAATCCTCCTTGTTTCCCAAAAAAAGAAGGTCCTTAAGCAAGCGAAAATCTATTCCTTTATCCGCAAGTACTTCTTGAGAAAAGATTTTAGCTAAAAAAAGCTCCCGAAAGAGGTGGGTTAGCCTTTCGGTAAAGGAGATAATATCCACTCCCTTTTCATAAAGATTCTGCACAAGTTCCATAGCTTTTTTTAAGTCTCGCTCAATCAAGGCTTTTGCCAGGTCCTCAAAGATCATCTCTTCATGCCAGCCAAAGCTATAGAGAAGGTCTTCCTTGGTCCTAACCCCGTAAGCCATTGCTTGGTCAAGAAGAGAAAGGGCGTCTCTTAGGCTTCCTTGTGCCTCTCTCGCTATGAGTTCAAGAGCAGGTTGATCAATTTGATAGTTTTCAAGCTCGCATATCCTCTGTAAATGGTTAAAAATTAGCTTAAAATCAAGCCGTCTAAATTCATAGCGTTGACAACGGGAGAGAATGGTAGGGGGAAGCCTGTTTGGCTCAGTTGTGGCAAGGATAAAGTAGACATGAGATGGGGGCTCCTCTAAGGACTTAAGAAGAGCGTTGCTTGCCTCTTTGGTTAGCATGTGAGCTTCGTCGATGATGTAAACTTTGGCTTTACCCTTTGCGGGAGCATATTTTAGGGCATCGATAATCTCTCTAATCTGGTCTATTCCACGGTTTGAGGCTGCATCTATTTCCAAGACATCAACATGAATACCCTTCATTATCTCAACGCAAGATTGACACTGGTTGCAGGGTTCATACTCCTCGGGATTGATATTCTGACAATTCAAAGCCTTGGCTACAATCCTTGCCAAAGTGGTCTTGCCAGTTCCTTTTATCCCAGCAAAAAGAAGGGCATGACTAAGTTTGTTCCTTCTTAAGGCATTGACAACCGTTTTAACAACCGCGGACTGCCCAACAACTTCGGAAAACCTTTGTGGTCTATACTTTCTGGCAAGGACTAAGTAGGACATGCTTTGACTATTTTACTTAAATATAGTCAAAAAACAAGACCTGCAAAGGTTGTTTCATAAACCCTCGCCTTATGGGTTGGTTAAGTAAAAAACTTCAGGAAAACTTCCCCTACCCTATTCTTTCCGAGCGAAGGTATCTCTTATATCTTATTTGTCTCCCTTGATTTTTAAAGCTTTAATATTATGATTATGAAAATCTTTTGGAAAAGACCTTGCTAAGGAACCATTTAACGGACAAATTTTTTAAGCTATTTAAAAAAGAAAAAGGACGGAGTAGATGCCAAAGATTAAGGTTGCTGATTTAGCGGTTGAGCTAAACCTCCCTGTAGAAGAACTAATTTTGAAGTTAAAAGATTCTGGTTTTAGCATAAAAGGCGCCCAGAGTCTACTTTCGGAAGAGGAAGTGGAAAGGATTAAAGAGATGTTTAAACCTAAGAAAGAATTTATAGTAATAAAAAAGGAAGAGGTTGAGGTAGCTCAGGAACAACCCAAAAAAAGGAAACTTATCATAAAAAAGAAGGTTCAGCCTACAGAAGAAGTTCAACCAAAGCCCGAAGAAAAGCTCATTTCCGAAGAAGCTAAGGTAGAGGGTGAACAGGTAGAAGTTGAAATAGAAGAAGCAAAGGAGATAAAAGAAGAAGAAAAAAAAGAAACAGAAAAACCTGAGGAACCATCTGCAAAGAGGGTAGTTACAGAATTTAAACCACGAAGAGAACGCTACAGAAAAAGGGAAGAAAAACCAGAAATAACACCTCCCCCTCAGCCCATTCCGGAAAAACTTGAAAAAGAAGAAAAGAAGAAAAAGGAAAAGATCAAGGCTGAAGAGAAAAAACCTAAGAAAAAACCCTCGGCTTTAAAAAGGGAAAGAGAAGTAAAAGAGGACATCGAAGATTTCTTTTTTGAGGAGGAGCCTACAGAGCTCTTTGAAGAAAGACTTGAGGAAGAAGAAAAGCCAAGGATCCCAGCTAAAAAGGAAAAGCCAACCAAAGAGCCCTCAAGACCTTCAACCCTACCCCCAAAGGAAAGGAAGATAAAGGTCTATGAGACCATTCAAGTTGGTGAGCTTGCTAAATTAATGGGGGTTAAGGTTGGTGAACTTTTGAAAAAAGCTTTGATGATGGGGCTTCCCCTCACCATAAATCAATCTATCGATGCTGATACAGCGGCAATTCTTGCCGATGAGTTTGGGTTCAAAGTAGAAAAAGCTCCTATTGAGGAAGAGCTTCTTCTACAGTATGTTCCTCCAAAGGAAGAGGAGCTTAAGCCAAGACCACCTGTGGTCACAGTAATGGGGCATGTTGACCATGGGAAAACCACTCTTCTTGACGCTATACGAAAAACTGATGTGGCAAGCAGAGAAGCTGGCGGAATCACCCAACACATCGGAGCCTATAAAGTAACCCTTGAAGATGGAAGGCAGATAACGTTTATTGACACGCCCGGTCATGAAGCCTTTACCACCATGAGAGCAAGGGGAGCTCAGGTCACAGACATTGTCATTCTTGTGGTAGCGGCAGACGATGGCGTCATGGAACAAACCAAGGAAGCCATCGAGCATGCGAGGGCGGCTGGAGTGCCAATAGTTGTGGCTATAAACAAGATCGATAAGCCTAACGCCAATCCCGAAAGGGTTAAGAGCCAACTTGCCGAGCTTGGGCTTGTCCCTGAGGAATGGGGTGGCGACACGCTTATGGCTAACATTTCAGCCAGAAACAGGATTGGCATTGAAGAGCTTCTTGAGCTTGTTTTACTTCAGGCTGAAATGTTAGACTTAAAAGCAGCTTACGATAGACCAGCAAGAGGAAGGGTAATCGAAAGTCGGCTTGACAAAGGCAAGGGACCGGTAGCCACGGTCCTAATTCAAGAAGGAACGCTTAGAGAAGGAGATGTCTTCGTCTCCGGGCAAACCTTCGGTAAAGTTAGGGCGATGTTGGATAGCCTTGGACAAAGGGTAAAGGAAGCAACCCCTTCTACTCCGGTTGAAATTTTAGGATTTGAGGAACTGCCACAGGCAGGGGATGACTTTATCGTCGTTGAGGATGAAGAGAAGGCAAGGAAGATCGCCGAGTATCGGCAAAGAAAGGCAAGAGAAGCTGAAGCGGCAAAGCAAACCAAGATATCCTTAGAGAAGCTCTTTGAAAAGCTAAAAGAGGGTGAGCTCAAAGAGCTTAAGATTGTCCTTAAGGCCGACACACAAGGAACGCTCGAAGCCTTGGATGCCTCATTACAGAAGCTCTCGACTGATAAGGTTAAAGTAACGATAATCAGAAAGGGCATCGGTGCCATAACCGAAAGTGATGTTATGCTTGCCTCGGCATCTGATGCTATCGTCATTGGTTTTAATGTCAAGCCAACCTCGCAAGCTAAAGAAATAGCCAAGCAAGAAGGGGTAGACATTCGCTTCTATGATGTTATCTACCATCTTCTGGAAGACATCAAGAAGGCGATGGAAGGGTTGCTTGAGCCCGTTTTTGAAGAGGTTATCACTGGGATTGCTGAAGTTAGAGCCACCTTTAAAGTGCCCAAGGTTGGAATTGTGGCTGGATGCTATGTTAAGGAGGGTGTTATAAGCAGGAACAGCAAAGTTAGAGTGATCCGAGACGGAGTGGTAGTGTTTACCGGCGGAATTGCCAGTCTTAAGCGTTTCAAAGAGGATGTGAAAGAAGTTCAAGCTGGCTATGAATGCGGGCTTAAGATTGAAAACTTTAACGATGTAAAAGTGGGAGATATTATAGAAGCCTTTGAGATCAGAAAGGTTGAGCAGAAGCTTTAGAGCTTTTAAATGGTTGTAGGAATTGCAAGGATAGAGCTTTACTTTCCCTACCCTAACTCCTTAAAAGAAAAAAGGCAGATTTTGCGGGCTCTAACTCAGAAGATAGAAGCAAACTTTAAACGAATATCTATCGCTGAGGTTGACGGGCATGACCTTTGGCAAAAGGCCGTCCTTGGAATAAGCCTTGTGGGGAAGGATAGAGAGTTTGTAGACAGTAGGCTAACGACGATCATTGAATTTATTAAAAAAAATTCAGACCTTGAAATCATAAAGGCAGAAATTGACCTTATAGGATATTGAAAAAATGAGCAGACGTTCGGAGCGAGTTGCAAGTCTCCTTCAAAATTTGTTGTCAGAAATCATCATGTTTGAGCTAAATGATCCGATCTTTAAAAAGTTTATCAGCATAACTGAAATAAAAATTGGCGATGATTTGAAAAAGGCAACCGTTTACTTTAGGGTCTACGATGCTGACCCAGCGGAGTTAGAGTCTGCTTTATCCAAGGCGAAGGGCTACATTAAGAAGCTTTTGGCCGAGAGAATGACTATAAAGTTTCTTCCGGACATAGAGTTTAAGCAGGACCTAAGAGAAGAGGAAGAAAAGCGGCTTGACGAACTCTTTGCAAGGATTAAAAAATCTTGATGGACTTTTCAAAGGTTTACCAATTTTTAAATTCAGCCAAAAACATCCTTTGCCTTACCCATACTGCTCCTGACCTCGATGGAATATCAAGCATGCTCGCTTTTTATCAGGCTTTTAAAAATTTTCCATTTCAAAGCGTCGCCCCGAGCGAATCAAAGGCTGAGGAGAAACGAAATTTCATCTTGCTTCTTGAAGACATACCTCGTAAGGCTTATTATCTGCCAGGCATTGAAGCTATAACCAAAGTAGAAGACTTATCAACTAACATCCACCCTGAGCTCCTTATTGTGTTTGATGCTCACTGTCCGAAAAGGATTAACGAGAAAGTGCTATCTTTTTTTAACAGACCAAGGTTTGCCATCATTTTTGACCATCACCATAAGGAAGCTTGCGAGCCCTTTGCTGAAGAACAAATAGAGCTAATCGACCCCTCCTCCCCTTCTACTACAGCCTTACTCTTTGATTTCTTCACATCTACTAACCTGCCCATAAATCAAGAGGTCGCAACTTTACTCCTTTTTGGATTATACTACGATACAGGCGGATTTAGATATGAAAATGTTTCTGCAAGGACCTTTGAGATGGTCTCACAGCTTGTGAAGCTTGGAGCAAGCCCAAGCGCGGTAGCCAACGCCATCTACTCAAACCGGACGCTTGGGGAGATCAATCTTCTTAAAAGTGCCCTAAATCGCATGAAACTTCTCAAAGACGGAAAGGTCATTATAACCTATTTGACTAAAGAAGATTTTGAGCGCTATGGGAAAGAGCTTGATGACTTGGCAAGCTTTTTTAGAGATGTAGAAGGAGTAATGCTTTCCATCCTGGTAAAAGAGCTTGATTATGACCATATATCAGTTAGCCTAAGGAGCAAGCCCCCCTATCCCTGCCTACCTTTGGCTAAGGAGTTTGGAGGGGGAGGGCATGCCTATGCCTGCGGGTTTAGGGTTCGTTCTCAATCCTTAGAAGAGGTCATAAAGCTTTTAGAGGAAAAGATTTCTCAGCTTGAGCTTGGTCGTTAGATGAGGACAAACGATTTTAAGAATTTATCAGGCATTCTCGTTATCGATAAGCCTCAAGGATTAACTTCAATGGATGTTGTTGAAGAGATAAAAAGGGTTCTCAGGGTAAAGAAGGCTGGGCACGGCGGAACCCTTGACCCAATAGCCACGGGTGTATTGCCAATTTTTTTAAATGAAGCTACGAAAGTTGCCCAGATCTTTCTTGACGGGGATAAGCTATATGAAGGAGTTATGCAGATTGGGATAACCACGGACACTTACGACATAACTGGAGAGGTCTTAGCAACAAGCGACCCAAGCTCAATCACCTTAGAGGATGTTCAAAGGATCATCCCTCACTTTATCGGAGAAATTCAGCAGTCCCCTCCCCCTTTTTCAGCGGCAAAGTATAAAGGGAGACCACTTTATAGGTATGCAAGGAACGGGCTTATCATAACGAAGAACCCCAAGACAGTAAGGATTTACGATTTTAAGGTCCTCGAGATGAACGGAGCAGAGGTTAGATTTTTGCTTGCCTGCAGTAAAGGCACCTATGTAAGGTCTTTGGTGCATGACTTTGGGCAAAAGCTTGGATGCGGAGCGGTGCTTAAAAGTTTAGTTAGGCTAAAAAAATCCGTTTTTACCCTTGACCAAGCTATAAGCCTTGATGAGGTAAAGCGTTTAGCTAAGGAGGATAGAATTTCTTTGCAAAAAAGGATTATTCCTCTTGAGAAGGCTTTAGAATTCTTACCCAAGGTAATTGTAAACGAAGAATTTGCCCAAAAGATCAGAGCAGGGATTAGGATCCCAACTTCTTCCTTTCTATCTTGGGTCAGGTTCCAAAAACTCTCCCTTAACCCTACGGAAAAATACATTCGCCTTGCTACTCCAAAGAATGAGCTCGTTGCCATCATCGAAAACCCCTTTATGCATCCCACAAACCCATACCTTACCTATTTCAGGGTTTTCCCAGCAAGGAATAAGAGCTAAAAATTTAACAAAATGAAGAAAAAAATAAAATCATTCATTCTTTTTCTGGCAAGAGTCATCATAAGCTTTGGTTTGCTCTTTTACTTATTGAAAAAAACCGAGTGGGACAAACTTTTTCTCGTCTTGAAAAACCTTTCCCCTATTTACTATGTTTTAGCCTTTACTTGCGTCTTGAGTTTTCAAACCTTGGTAGCGCTTCGTTGGAAGAAAATCTGCAAAATTTGGGGGTTTGAAAAACCTTTAAGCTTTTACTTAAAAAGCTATCTCATGAGCCTCTCTTTGAACACCGTTTTCCCAGGCATCGTTGCCGGAGATACACTAAGGGCAGGCTTACTCATCAAAGAGGGGCTACATTGGAAAAAAGCAAGCATGAGCCTCCTCTTTGACAGAGGCTACGGTTTGTTTGGTATAATTGTCATCCTATCCTTTAGCCTCCCTTTGTATGGCGACTTCTTGCCTCAGTCCTTCAAACAGACCCTTTTCTTAATCATATATTCGGCAATTTTAGGATTTTTCCTCATAAACCTTCTTGGGAAAAAATTTTTTCCAAAGATCCAGAATCCTGAAGCCCTAAAGCCTCTCTTTTTCCCCCAAAATTTAATACCAATTGTTTTAGGCTTTGTTGTCCAGGTTTTCTTCGTGTTCCAGTATGTTTTTTTAAGCAAAGCCCTTTTCCTTAGCCTTCCTCTGAGGGTTTTGTTTGTAGTGATTCCTATAGTTAGCTTTCTTTCCGCCCTTCCTTTAAGCATCTCAGGGCTTGGGGTAAGGGAAGGAACGCTAAGCTATTTTCTTCACCTTCTTGGTTATCCCCTTGAGTATGGAGTTGCCCTTGGGCTCCTTGGTTATTCTCTTATTTTAATTTCTGCCATACCGGGAATATTGCTTTACCTTACTAAACGATGGAGATAGGCTTTCTAATAAAAAGCTTTCTTGCTCTATTTACCGTGGTTGACCCCATTGGGGGAGCGCCACTTTTTCTAACCTTAACTGAAGGGGCATCAGAAAAAGAAAGAAAGCTTATTGCCCTTAGGGCAAGCTTAACCCTTTTTATCGTTTTAGCTCTCTTTTTATTCCTTGGACAAAATCTTCTTAAGCTATTCCACATATCACTCTCTGCCTTCAAGGTGGCTGGGGGCTTACTTCTTATACTAACAGCTATCGACATGCTTTATGCCAGAACAAGAGCCATAAAAGAGACGCCTGAAGAGCGCGAAAAATGGAAAGAAAGAGAAGATGTATCCATCGTGCCCCTTGGGATACCCTATTTAGCTGGACCAGGAGCCATAACGACCACGGTCATCCTTTCTGAAGGAATAGACTGGGAAAGAAAGCTATGGTTGTTAGGAGTAATTGCCCTTGTTTCCTTTTCAACTCTTATTATCTTCTTCTTTGCAAGCTACATCTTTAGGTTTTTTGGGGAGACGGGCACAAAAGCCTTGGTGAGAATACTTGGGCTAATCCTTGCAAGCATTGCGGTAGAATACATCATAAGCGGAATAAAAGAGAGCTTAGGGCTTAACTAAAATGGCATGCTGGTCCACACCCTTAACGCCATAGTCTTAGCCTTTGCCTTTGCCTTGATTTTAGCCTTCCTTTTCTTGAAGCTTAGGCTTCCGGTTTTGACCGCCTTTTTATGCGCAGGACTTCTTGTTGGACCATCAGGTTTTAATCTGATCAAAGACCCACATGCAGTAGAAAGCATTGCCGAGATTGGCATCATCCTGCTCATGTTCATTATCGGTATTGAGTTTTCCGTAAAGAAGCTTTTAGCCTACCGCAGAGAAGTATTCATTGCCGGCTTGCTTCAAGTAGTCCTAACTTTAATCCTTTCCAGCTTGTTGTATTTAGCCCTGATAGCTTCAAACATCAAAGTTGCCATCTTCTTTGGGTTGTTTATCTCCTTTAGCAGCACCGCTGTGGTTTTAAAGATCTTGACAGACCGAGGGGAGCTTAACACTCCTCACGGGCGGTATATCTTTGGGATTTTAATCTTCCAGGATTTAACGGTTGTTCTTGCCATGCTCCTTCTGCCAATGCTCGCCGATGAATCTTTAACCCTTTCTGAAGTCCTTTTTAAAATCTTTAAAGCCTTCGGCGTTTTAGCAATCCTTCTTCTACTTGCCTTAAAGGTCATCCCGATCATTTTAGAATTAGTGATAAAAACCCGCTCAAGGGAGCTCTTTTTGATAAGCATTTTCCTAACATCCCTTGGGGTTGCTGTTTTTAGCCATACACTCGGGTTGTCCCTTTCGCTTGGTGCCTTCATTGCCGGGCTTGCCATCGCAGAATCGGAATATGCCTATCAAACCATCGCTGAAGTAAAACCCTTAAAGGATCTGTTTATGGCCCTCTTTTTTATCACTATCGGAATGCTTCTTTCTATCCCTGTTATCTCACAAAATCCTTTGCAGGCTTTAATTACCCTAATTTTTATCTTTGTTTTAAAAACTATAGTGGTTTTCTTAGTCGTATATCTTCTCAACAAAAACCTCCGCACAGCCTTTTTATCCTCCTTCTATCTTTTCCAAATCGGGGAGTTTTCCTTTGTTCTTCTTCTTGAAGGCGAAAAGCTAAACCTTTTGAGCCCAGATGTTTCTCAAATCCTTATAGCCTCATCAGCATTAACCCTATTTCTAACTCCCCTTGTGATAGGGGTAGCAGACAAAATGACAGATAGATTTTTAAAAACCTTCCGAGCAAAACACAAAGACCTTGTTAGAAGAGAGCATGAAAAGCCACATCACAAACATATTCATCGGGCGATCATCCTTGGGTTTGGAATCTGCGGAAGGAATGTAGCCCGAGCTCTAAAGCTTTTAGATGTGCCCTATGCAGTCATAGAGCTAAACCCAAACACTGTTAAGCGCTATCGCAAGAAAGGAGAACACATATTCTTTGGTGATGCCACAAACCCAGAAATTCTCATAAGATACGGGATAAAATCCGCAGAGCTTTTGATAATAACTATCACCGACCCCGTTGCGGTGAGAAAGGTAGTAAAGCTTGCCAAGGAATTAAACCCCAGCATATTTATCATTACCCGGACTAAGTTTGTTGCTGAAATTGATGAACTCTTAAAGCTTGGAGCAGATGAAGTAATCCCTGAGGAATACGAAGCCTCAATCGCCCTCTTTGAAAAAACATTACGATACTTCAAAACCCCTATCAATGTAATAAATGACCTTGTTTCAGACCTAAAAAGCGAACACTACGAAGCCCTGAGAACAGAGGTGATAACAAAATTGAAGAAAGTTCATCCAGAGGAGCTTCTAAAGAAGCTAACCTTTGAAACCTATCTCGTAAAGCCTGGTCATCCCCTTGTAGGAATGACCTTAAGGGCGCTTAATTTAAGGGCAAAGACTGGGGCAACCGTTATCGCTATAAGAAGGGGTGATGAGCTAATAGTAAATCCCCAGCCCGAAACTGTTTTAAAGGAAGGGGACCTTCTTGTGCTCATCGGCTCAGAATCTCAAATAAACCGTGCCCTTTATTATCTGGAAAGCCCTTATGAAGGGATGTATTGAAAGATTATTTATCTTCTACTCTATCATTATCCGCTTAACAGGCGTCCCCTTGTTCTTCAGGACGGCAAAACTGGAACTCTGTGTGCTTGCCCAAACTTAATTTTTGATTATTATTATTCTAAATAATTCTCTCCTTTGGAGGTTATATGCAAGCTATCCCTCTTGACCTATACGAGGAGCTCGAAGCTTTAGACCCAAGGATTAAATCTGTCTTTCTCAAGCTTTTTGATTATTTAATAAAGGAAAAGGGGACGAAAGACGACTTTCAGAGGCTAACCGAAAAGGTAGAAAAATTAGCTGACATCGTAGCCGAGCTTGCCGAAGCTCAGAAAAGCACCAAAGAAGAATTAAAAGCCTTATCTAAAGCTGTGGCTGAGCTTGCTGAGGCTCAGAAAAGAACGGACCAAAGAGTAGCTGAGCTTGCCGAAGCTCAGAAAAGAACAGACCAAAGAGTAGCTGAGCTTGCTGAGGCTCAAAAGAGGACTGAAGAAGAATTAAAAGCCTTATCTAAAGCTGTGGCTGAGCTTGCTGAAGCTCAGAAAAGAACGGAAGAAGAAGTCAGAACGCTTGCGCAAGAGCTAAAAAGGACAAGGCAAGACTTGGGCGGGCTCTCTTTAAGCTTTAGTTATGCCTTTGAAAACGAAGCTTATAGAATGCTCCCTCAGGTTCTAAAAAAGTATGGCTTAGAATTAGAAGACAAGCTGATAAGAAAAGAAGTTGCTAAAGAAGAAATAAACTTCTTTGCAACCGCAAGGAAGAATGGAAAAACTGTCTACATAGTAGGTGAAACAAAACTAAGGCTTGATGATACGAAGAAGAGGGATGATGTGTTTAAACAGCTTGAGAAGAAGATATCTGCGGTGAAGAAGGTGTATGGGAATGTCCAAATAGTTCCGTTGATAGTTACACATTTTGCGAAAGAGAGTATGCTAAAGAAGGCTAAAGAAAGGGGAATAATCGTTGTCCAAAGCTTTGAGTGGTAAAAAAGTGGGTCTACCGTCGCATGTTGTAAGGCAAGCGGCTCTTCGCCCTTTCGTCAAGCAAAAAAGATAATAGCCAATCCAAATTTTAGCCCTAAGGCTGTTTCAAAAAAGTCCCCTACTCCTTCCTGCCGAGCCTACTTTTTTGTCCTGTCGAGCGTTAGCAAGGCACCCCCATGGGGAGACCCCTCGCTTTGCTTGGGACGACAACCTCCCACCCTGTCTTCGTATGTTTAGGTTAATCAGTTTGACTTTAAAACCAAGTTATAATATCCAGGACATGAGGAGAGAAAGAAGGAAGGACAGCACCAACGTTCTGTCTCTGGTCCTTAGAGACCGTTCG
>Ga0315272_10001144_pt1 | contig 13252 bp, 6 predicted proteins | sample C3_middle_MG_FD_203918 | JGI IMG/M metagenome (GOLD analysis project Ga0315272, IMG submission 203918) | Sediment microbial communities from Yellowstone Lake, YNP, Wyoming, USA - C3_middle | ecosystem: Environmental > Aquatic > Freshwater > Lake > Sediment | place: USA: Wyoming | collected...
GCTCCACGCTCAACTCGGCAGGACCGCGCCCGCCTCGGCGGAATTCCTCGCGCTCACGGCGGACTTCGAGACCGACCGCGGCGAGTGGGCGCGCGCGTATCGGCACTACCGGCAAGCTCTGGCGCTGCGGCCCTCCTTCCGGGGGCTGCATGGCAAAGTTGCGGAAATCTACGAACGGACCGGCCACCCCGCCTGGGCGTTGGCCGAAAGAGGACATGAGACGAACCCGGCTTCCCCGCCCTGCGATGACTCGTCCGCCGAGTGCGAATTCGCAGCCGGCCGTCTGGAGAGCGCCGCCGGGAGCACGCAAGACACGCCTGGCGCGCTGTACTGGCGGGCAGCAGCGCTGAGGATGCTTTCGCAACGCGCCGCCGCGAAGCTCCAGGATTTGCCGCCCGCTCGCGAGAGGTTCGAGGCCGCGGCCGAAACGGAGGAGCTGAGCGCGCGTTATCGGGATGCGGCCGCCGCGTGGAAGCAGGCTCTCGCTCTCGCGCCCGGCGACCACGAACTCCAGCGCCGGCTGGCGCTCGCGTTGTGCCACAGCAACGATTGCGCGTCCGCCCTGCCCCTCCTCCACGACCTGCTGAGTCGATCGCCTGCGTCGGTGGAGCTGAATTATCTCTATGGCCTGGCCCTCAACAGCACCCAGGATCCAGGCCGGGCGCTGCCGTACCTGGAGACCGCGGTACGGCTCGATGCCGGCTTCCTCCCCGCGCACGCCGCTTTGGGCGAGGCCTATTTGCAGGCGGGAAAGCCGGAGCAGGCGATTCCGCACCTTGAGGCGGCCAGCCGGGAAGACGACACCGGAAACCGCCATTATCAACTCGCACGCGCCTATCAGGCCACCGCGCAGCAGGCGCGGGCGCGCGAGGCACTGCTCGCCTACAGAGTGATCCTGGACCGTCGTGCGGCCGAGGAGCGGGACGAGCCAAAGATCACTCCGCCTTGAGTCCGGCCGCTACTTCGCAGGCTCGCGGACAGAGAGCACCTGATTCGTGCGGGTAGCCGGAATGGTCTGGCGGATCCCGCTCGGCCAGACGATTTCGATGTCGACCTGCGTAGCCGTGCCGGTTCCAAAGTGGACGGGGACGAGGCTCGACGACGAGTAGCCCGCATTGGACGTCATGGTATTGCGCTGCTTGCCGATCCGCACGCGCGCGCCGATGCCGTCCCTGTTGCTCTTCGTGCCGGTCAGCTTCAACTCGATCCACGTCTGGTTGCCCGGACTCACGTTCTCCCAAAGCTCCGCCCGGCCGCCAATCAGGCTCACCGCGACATCAATCTTGCCGTCGTTGTTGAAATCGGCGAACGCGGCGCCGCGGTGCGCGCCCGGCGTCTGAAAGTCCGCGCCCGCATCCGCGGAGAGGTCCCGGAAACTCCCGTCGCCCAGGTTGGCGAATACAGCGTTGGGCAACCGGTACTGCGCCGCCTCGAAGGCCTCCACCGTGTCGTTCACATGTGCGCCGGAAACAAACAGGTCCTTCCACCCGTCGTTGTTGAAATCGACCAGCAGGGGGCTCCAGCCGCTGCGTTTGTTGCTCAGTTGGCCCATGTGGCTGAGATAAGCCGCATCCCGGAAAAGGCCCTTACCCTCATTGTGGAACAGCGGGAAGGTCTCGCCGGCCAACGCCGCGACGGCGATGTCGGGCAGGCCGTCATTGTCGTAATCCCGAAAGTCCGCGCCCATCGCCGAGATCTCTCTGCCGTGGTCGGGGAGAGCGACTCCGGCCTCCAGGGCAACCTCCTCGAATTTCCCGTTGCCGAGATTGTGGAAGAGGAAGTTCGGGATCTTGTCGTTCGTGACGAAGACGTCGGGAAATCCGTCCAGGTCGTAATCCGCGAAAGCGACGCTCATGCCCTTTCCGACGTGCCCGGCGATGCCGGCCTGCGCCGATACGTCTTCGAAGGTGCCGTCTCCCTTGTTGTGGTACAGCGTGTTCGCGAGTCCCGGGAAGAGTTTTGGGTGGCAATAGGCGCGAGCCACTTGCGGATCGCCGCAGAATGGCGGGTTTTCGGGCGTCCACTGCAGATAATTGACCACCAGCAGATCGAGCCGGCCGTCGTTGTCGTAGTCGAACCAGCCTCCGGTAATCGCCCAGACTTCGCCGTGAATGCCCGCCTTCTTCGTGACGTCCTCGAACTTCCCGTTGCCGAGGTTCCGGTAGAGGTGGTTCTCGTTCACGCCGGCGACGAAGAGGTCCACGTGCCCGTCGTTGTCGAAGTCGGCCGCCGCGGCGCCCATGGAATATCCGGCGCCGGCCAGGCCCGCCTCCTGGGTGACGTCCTTGAACCGCATCCCGCCCATGTTGCGGAACAGGCGGTTGCGGAACTTTGGCAGGTTCTTCTCAAGCGACGGGATCGCCGCGCCGTTGGTGAAGAAGATGTCGGTCCGGCCGTCGCCGTCATAGTCAAACGCCACCACGCCTCCCGGCATGGTCTCGATGATCTGTTTATCCGGAGTAGCGCTGTTCTCAAGGACGAAATCGATACCCGCCTCCGCGGCGACGTTGCGAAAGCGGATGGGGGAGACGCTTGCGGTTTGCCGGGGCGCGGCCGGACCGAGCAGCGCGCGCACGGCAGGAATCGCGAATGCCACAAGCAACAATGCGGGCAGCCAGCAGCGTAGCCGTGAAACGGTCTTCGTCACAGGCGGCCTCCCCTGGACGGCGGCAATTCTTTCCCTTTCGCCGGAACCGCCGGCGCCGGACTTAGCGCGCCGTCTTCTTCGCGCTCGCCGGCTCTCTTACAGTCAGGATCTGATCCGCACGGACGTCTTCGATCTTCTGCTCGATGCCGCTCGGCCATATAATCTCCACCGTCTTCGCTCTCTTATCCTGGCCCAATCCGAAGTGCACGCGCTTGTCGTTTGCCGATTGATAGCTGCCTGAGGTAGAGACAATCCCGAACTGCTCGAAGCCGGACTCGCCCACAACGCGGATGCGGGCACCGATGCCGTCCCGATTGCTGGCCGTCCCTATCGTGTTCACCATAAGCCAGTGGTTGCCATTTCCGCCGCCGTTATGAAGGATCACGGCCGCTCCGTTCAGGCAACTGACGGCTACGTCGGGAAACCCATCGTTATCCAGATCGCCGAAGGCAACGCCGCGCGACGCACGCGGAACGCTCAGGGCTTCGCCGCTCTGCGCGGACACATCCGCGAAGACGCCTCGGCTGTTACGCAGCATCAGCATGGGCTCCATGTACCTCAGCGACGGGCTCGACAGCGCGATGTTATCCATGACGTGCGACTGCGCGACGAACAGGTCCTTCCAGCCGTCGTTGTCGTAGTCGATGAGTTTCAGGCCCCATCCGCTGTGCATCGCGGATATTCGGGCAAGGCCGCTCGCTCCGGAAGCGTAGTCGAACTTGCCCTTGTTGTTTCTGAACAACGCATACTTCTCATTGGCCAGCGCGCCGACCACGACGTCGGGCCAGCCGTCGTTGTCATAATCGTTGAAATCCGTCCCCATCCCGGAAAACGTGCGTCCGTCTTCGTCGTACGCCAGACCGGTCTGCAAGGCCACTTCCTCGAACTTGCCGTTGCCCAGATTGTGGAACAACTGTTCGGGCACGTTGTCGTTGGCGATCAGGATGTCCGGCCAGCCGTCGTGGTCGTAGTCGTTAAACGCGATGCCCAGTCCATAGCCGGGCACGGCGCCGATCCCGCACTCCTTGGAGACGTCGGTGAACGTGCCATCGCCGTTGTTGTGGAAGACCAGGTGAGTCGCCTTCTTGAACGATTCGGGATGGCAGTATCCGCGGTAGCCGGGCTCGCGCGGCCCGCACCAGAGGTTCTTTGCGAAATCCCATTCCATATATCGCGTCACAATCAGGTCCAACCACCCGTCGCGATCGTAATCGACGAAGCACGCGCTCGACGACCAGCCTCCGCCCGCTACGCCGGCTTTGTCGGTCACGTCAGTGAACGTCCCGTCGCCGTTGTTGCGGTACAGGATGTTGCGGCCGAAGTTCGTCACGTACAGATCGGCATGGCCATCGTTGTTGTAGTCGCCCACCGCCACGCCCATGCCATAGCCGCGCCCGCGCACCCCGGCCTTTTCCGTCACATCCGTGAAAGTCCCGTCGCCGTTGTTGCGGTACAGCCTGTTCCAGAAGCGCGGATCCGATTTGTCCGGCTCTTTCCCCGGCGGCATGGGGTCGTCGAGCTTGGCGCCATTGACAAAATAGAGATCCAGCAGGCCGTCCCCGTCGTAGTCCAACATGGCGACTCCGCCGGGCATGGTTTCGATCAGATACTTCTGCGGCGTCGGACTCCCGTTGCAGTGAAAATCGATCTTCGACCGTGCTGTCACGTCCTGGAACACAGGCAGCCGGGGAGTGGCGGCAGCCTGAGCCCGCGCGGACCTTTGCAGGCGCTGCAGGGCGAACATCGCGAGCATGAAACTGCGCCGATCCATGGAGTGGAACCTAGTCTACCGCAGCGCCCGGAGTGCCAGTCTCCAACATTGAGAAAGCAAGGCGCATTGACACGTTTGCGGTGGCGATGGCCGGGCCATCCTTTGCCGGCGGAAACGGTGGCGTCCGAGTGTTTTCCGGGCAGCCACGAAGGGCACTATTTCCGCTCCCGCGGAGTCCTGGCTTTCACCGCCCTGAATTTCTCAAACGCAGCCTTCGCTTTCTCCGTCTGCCCCAACTGCGAATAGACGGTGGCCAGAAGGTAGAGCGGCTCCGGGTAGTCTGGGTCCAGAGCGATCGAGCGCTCCAGCCAGTTCACGCAAAGCTCAGACTTGCCCAACTTCGAGAGAGCCTTTCCGCCCAGATAGAAATTGCGCGCCGAGTACGAGTTGCGATCCGCCGCGCGCGACGCGAACGCGAATGCCTTCTCGGCGTCGCCCTTATCGAGCAGCAGACTCGCCAGGTTCGCATACGGCCAATCGTATTCCGGATGATCTTTATCGACCAGCTTGATGGCGGTCAGAAAATACCTTGTGGCCAGGTCCGTGTCGCCCAGCGACTGATAGCACAGCCCGAGATTGTCGTACGCCTTGTACGATATTGGATTGAGCTTCAGGACGCGCTGGAACTGCCCCGCGGCGTGATCGATGCGCCCCTCCTGGTAGTAGATCCGCCCCAACATGTATGGGCCGTCCTCGTCCTCCGGATGGCGCTCGATCAGGGTATAAAAGGCATCCAACGCCTCATCCACGTGACGTAACAGATACTCAATGTTGCCTCTCAGCTTCAGCGCCGTCGGCTGTGCCGGATCTATCTTCAGGACTGCATCCGCCTCGCGCAGAGCATCCTGCGGCTGTTGGGCCGAGAAATAAGCGCTGGCCAGGGCAAGCCTGCCGTCCACGGAGGCAGGCTCCAGTCCGAGAAACCGCTGGGCGGCGCGGATAGCCTCGGGGAACTCTCTGCCGTGAACGTCGGCGTCCGACAATTCGAGCAGGATCCCATGCTGGCTGGGACATGCATCGAAGGCTTGCTGGAAAGCCTTGGCCGCCGCCGCATACCGGCCGCCCCGTAGTTCCTCCCGGCCTGTGTGCCGCTGTGCCTCACTGGAAATGAGGTTGCAGGCCACGCCGGCCAGCTGCTGCGCGAACGCTACGGACGACAACACGAGCATGGCCGCAATTGCGCTTGAAATCTTCCGAACAAGTGCCATCGCCGTATGAGATCTCCCTACCGCATGGATGCGAGTTCCGCCTTGACCTGCGAAATCAACGTCGCGTATTGCGCACGCGGCGCTTTCGCGACGAAGGCCTCAAAGCATTGTTTCGCGCGCGGGATATCACCGCTCATTTTGTAAATCAGGCCGAGGTTCAATTGCGCTTCGACGAGATCGGGATCCAGTTCCACTGCGCGCTCGAATTGACCCCGCGCCGCCGCGGAATCCCGGCGTTGAATAGCCACAAGGCCAAGGCCGTTGTACGCGGCCGCGTTCTCTTCTATCGTCAGGACCCAGCGGAAACATCGCTCGGCGTCGGCGACTTTGCCTTCCTCGAGATATGCCGTAGCCAGATTCACCTGGCTGCCCGCGTCGATGGGATTCAGTTGCGCCGCTTTCTCGTAGGCCGTAATCGCCTGCTCGCGCTTCCCGGCGCGAAGCGACAGATCGCCCATGCGCGACAGCAGCCGGCCGTTGGTTATGCCCTGCTTCTGGGCGTTTTCGTAAACCTCCATCGCCTGACCGTACTGGCCGGACTTCTCGTACGCGGCCCCCAGGTAGAAATACAGGGACGGGTTCAGTGTGTCCGCGGAAAGCGCCTGCCGGAGCACCGCAATTCTTTGCGCGTTCGGGATCGAGCGCGAGCCCGGGCCGAGCACGGTCTGGAACGCTCGTAATGTGGCGGTGCGGTCTTTCGGGTCGGCGCCCTTGCCGTTCAATTCCACCTCGCTCGGCGCCATGCCTGAAAGGTAGCCGAGCGACTTCAACTGCTCCATCGTGTGCGAGTCCACCTGGCTCGACGAGACCTTCTCAACGCCGTTCTCACTCCCCGGACTCAGCGCCTTCAACTGCGCTTCCAGCTCGCGGAACTCCTTCGGGTGAGAGTCGAGCACGTTGATCTTTTCGCCGGGATCCCGCGCCAGATCGTAGAGCTCGGGCCTGGGTGCGCGCACGTACTTCCACTTCAAGGTGCGGATGCCGCGCAACTCGGACCACCCCATGTTCATCTTCGGGTACAGCGTCTCTTCATACGAGTAGTTCGTCTGCACGCTCTTGCCCGAAAACGCCGGCGCCAGGCTGACGCCCTGGACAGACGCGGGCGCTTTACCGCCCATCAGTTCGAGCACGGTCGGCAGGACGTCGATGGTTCTCGCCTGCTGCTGAACCCGCACGCCCGCGGGCACTCCCGGCCCCGCGATCAGGAACGGAATGCGCAGCGTCGCGTCGTACAGGAAGATGCCGTGATTGAACTCGCCGTGTTCGCCGAGGCTCTCGCCATGGTCGGCGAGTACGACGATGAGGGTCTTGCCCGCGGGCGATTTCTGCCTGACCGCATCCAGAAAACGGCCGAGTTGCTGGTCGGTGTAGGCCACTTCGCCGTCGTAAAGGTTCTTCTTGTACTTCTCGTGAAACGGCGCGGGCGGATCGTACGGCTCGTGCGGATCGTACAGGTGCAGCCACACGAAGAACGGCTTGCCCGATTGCGCGTTCAGCCAGCCGAGTGCGTGATCGACCACGACGCCGGACCGGCGCTCGAGATCCTCCCCGATATCCTGGCTCTTGTCCGGCTTCGGCATCTGGTCGTCGTAGACGTCAAACCCCTGGTTAAAGCCAAATGCCTTTTTCAGTACCGATGCGCCGATGAAGGCGGCCGTGTCCCAGCCCTGCGCCTGCAGGATCCTGGCCAAGGGAACCGGTGTAGCCTGCAATGCGAATCCGCCTGTGTTCCGTACGTGGTGCACGTTCGGGTTCGTCCCGGTGAAGATGCTGGCGTGCGAGGGCGGCGTGAGCGGAGTCTGCGCGACAGCGCTTTCAAACAGCACGCCCCTCTGCGCCAGTGCGTCCAGGGCCGGCGTCTCGATGTCCCTGTTGCCGTAACAGTGCAGGCGATCGGCACGCAGCGTGTCGATCGTGACGACGACCAGATTTACCGGCCGCAGCGGCGCTGCCGAATCCGCGCGCCCCGCCGTACCGGTCGGCTTGCAGGCCACCAGCGCAACCAGCGCCGCGGCACAGACGGCTTTGAGCAGCGCGCGCCGCATCCGCCTGAACCGCGCGCATTTCGTCATCCGAACCATACAGGAGAACCCGCTTCCATTCATCGTCGTGTTCAGCATAGCAGGCGGGACGAAGCCCGCCGAAAGCCAGGGAGAGCACGTGGCGGAGAGGCACGCCGGTCAGCCCGGCCCCTGCGTTTCGCGAAGCCAGCGGCGTTGCCTCCGGCTGGCGGAGTCGTTACACATGGAAGGACACGCGGGTGTATGCTCAGTTCGATTCGCGACTCCTCCGGCGGTTTCGCATTTCAAACGAAATGTCTCAATCGGTGATTTCCATGCCCAAGTTTCTCATCTGCTTCTCGTTCCTCGCGCTCCTCGCCGCAACGGCAGCGCCGTCCAGCGGCTCGAAGACATACTACGTCGATAGCTCGACCGGCAACGACGCGAATGGCGGCCTCTCCGCGGCGCAAGCGTGGCAGAGCCTCGACAAGGTCAATGACACCACTTTCAGTCCCGGCGACCGGATTCTGTTCAAGGCCGGATTGATCTACCATGGGCAGCTTCATCCGCGGGGATCGGGCAGCGCGCAGAGCCCGATCGTGATTGATATGTTCGGATCGGGCGACAAGCCGTTGATCGCCGCCGAAGGCAAATTCCACGAAGCGCTGCTGCTCAGGAACCAGGAGTATTGGGAGGTCACGAATCTCCAGTTCTCCAACATGGGGCCAACCCGGGAACCGTTCCGTTACGGAGTGCGCGTGATGAGTTGGGACTACGGCACGGTCCACCATATCCATCTGAAGAATCTCTTCGTCCACGACGTCAACGGTTCGCTGATCAAGAAAGATGCGGGCGAGGGCCACGGCATCGTGTGGGAGAACGGCGGCGCCAAGGTGAGAAGCCGGTTCGACGATCTGCTCATCGAGAACTGCCACCTGGTCCGCACGGATCGCAATGGCATTTGCGGCTTCGTACCGTATCGGGATAAGCAGCTGCTCAGCACGGGTGTCGTCATCCGCAAGAACCTGCTCGAAGATATCGGAGGAGATGCCATCAAGGTGTGGGGAACCGATCATGCGCTGGTCGAGTACAACGTCGTGCGCGGCGCCAGGATGCGCTGCGACGATTATGCGGCCGGCATCTGGCCCTGGAGTTCCGACAATACCTTGATCCAGTTCAACGAGGTCAGCGGTCTGAAAGGGACCAAAGATGGCGAGGCGTTCGACTCAGACGGCTTCTGCACGAACACCACGTTCCAGTTCAACTATTCGCACGACAACGACGGCGGCTTCATGCTGATCTGCTGCAAGGACAGCATCCAGACCGTGGTGCGCTACAACATCAGCCAGAACGACCACACGCGCCTGTTCCACATGGGCGGCCCCATCAAGGACATCGCGATCTACAACAACACCTTCTACATCGGGAAAGACATCGACCTGGACCTCTTCCTGTGGGAAGGCGGAGGGAAGGATTGGGCCGAAAACACGACCGTCTCGAACAACATCTTCTACGCCGACGGGACGGGCAGGAACGCGGCGGGTATGAAGAGGAAGCCGGTGGACGACGGAACTTTCATCACCCAGCCGGGAGTCGGAGGCGCGACGAAGATCACCTTCCGCAATAACCTGTTTTTCGGCAGCTTTAAGGACGTGCCCGCCGAGTGGCAGGCGCTGCAATTAGACCCGCTGCTGAACAAGCCGGGCAGCGGCGGCGAGGGTCTCGATTCGCTGCAGGGCTACCAATTGCGCAGCGGCTCGAAAGCTGCCGGCGCCGGCGTGCCGATTCCGGACAACGGAGGACGCGACTTCTGGGGCAATCCCGTTCCGGCGGAAAAGAAGCCAACCGTCGGGGCGCACGAGCCGCGCTAAGGACCTACTTCGCCAATGACGCGAACCGGCGCAGGGGCACCGTCAGCGAGCCGAGTTCGCCAGAGGACACGTCGCGCACCAGAACGCGCAATAACGCCGCTTCCGGTTCCGGATTCAAGTGCTCGGCCAGTGCAAGGCCGTTCACCTCTTTCACCTTGTCGAACGTGGCTTGGTCGAGGCTCAACTTGTTCGTGCGAGCGTTCGTCTTAATCTGCTTCTCCTGGCGGTCGAGTTGCACGAGCCACACGTCCAGCCCGCATTCGTGCCGCTCGTCCTTGGACTGAAACGAGATGTCGCCCGCGTCGATCTGAAGTGCCAGATCGAGCCCTCCCGCCGGAGACGGCGTGACGGCGACTGTCAGGCGCATGCCCGTGGCGTCGACCGGGTTCCACAACGCGGCACTCAGCACCTGCTCCCGGTACCACGAGTCCGCGGGCTCATCCGGCTGCGCGAAGTAACCTTGGCGGTAATGGAGTTCGACGTCGGGGCGCTGCACCTGCACGTCAATCTTGCGGAAGCGGCCTTTCCAGTCGTGGTGAGACGGATAGTAGCCGAGAACATAGGTCGCCCGCGCGTCGTCAAGAGCCCGGCGGAGCGCGGCCATCAGATCATTGTTATTGAAGAACGCGCGCCCCCCGGTGCGGTCGGCCAGCATCTGCATCCGGGCGAATTCCGACGTATCCGGATTGCGCAACTCCGGCTTGGCTAGAGGTCCAGTGTACTCCTGAGCGGCGATCAGCCCGCGCGCATCTACGGGGTATATAGCCAGGTTGGTCTTGCCCAGATCGCGCACCGCGCGTTCGATTTCCGGCCAGCTTTCGCGTTTGCCCGGCGAGGACTTCCTGGGCATGGAGACAGAGTTGCCGCCGATCGAAACGGGGAAACTACCCGACACCCAAATGAGGTTCTTCCGCCCTGGAATCTGTTGCAGGTGGCTGGCGATAGCGGACAGTGCGCGAACGGTACGAAAAGCGCGATCCTCGCCGTAATAGTCGTACAGGTCGAATGTCAATTCGCCAAGCCAGGACTCAAATTGCTCCGGTCCCGTTGTGGCCGGATCATACATTGGAGCGCTCAGCGACGCCGCCGCCTCACCCTTGTATGCACTCAGTGCCCTCACCAGCGCCGAGGAGTCCTCCGTGAAATCCTGAAGCACCCGCGGACCGCGACCCATCGCATAGAGGGCAACGCGCTCGCCCGGCTTGAGCGCCCGCAGGAACTTGAGAATCTGCTCGCGCGCGTAGACCTGATCAGTGAGGCGCGTGTTCAGACCGTCGAAAAGAATGACCGTCGCGCTAGCGGGCACAGGCCCCCTGGCGTCCAGACGATTCGTGAAGAGGTTCGGAGGCAGCGGCCTAGGCTTCGCGCCGGGCGGCCGAACCGTCTCTGCCCGGAAGAAGGCGATCTTCTCGGGCCGGCCGCCGTCGAACAGCGTGAAATCGTTCTGCGTTAAGCCGGTCACCAACTCGCCTTGTTTCGATTGAACGGTGACGCTGACCTCGACCAGATGCGTGGTCGCGCGAAGGACCTCATTGCCGGAAGCACCGGCGGACGATTGCGCGGCGGCGGCCGAAACAGTCAGGGTCCAGCAGACCGCGGCTGCACGATACGCGAAGCGATTGCCCATGCGTCCAAAGTCTACCCGAAGTGTCCCACCGTTGTGCACGGGACCGCGGCCCCGTTCCGTTAAGACACGGCTCCGAAACAACCGCTGCGGTTCGGTTACCGCTTCACCTCGACTTCCGCCGCGAGCCCACTGACGACATCTCTCGCCCGCACGCGCCACAACCCGCTTGCGTCGTTCAGCGCGAAGGGAATCTGATATGCCGCCCGGCCGTCCTTGACCGTCACGTTGCCCGAGTACTGCCGGGCGAGGCGCCCCGCCGGGTCGACCACCTCAATCCGGATGACGGACAGATCGACGGGGGCGCCCGCCTCGTCCATCAAGCGCAGATCGAGGTTCTTGTCGATGGTGAGTTTGGCGATCTTCGACGGCCGCTCGATGAACAGGGCGGGCTGTCCGGGCGAAGCTCCAACTTCGGCCTTCGCGAGACCGCCGCGCAGCAGGTCATAAGCTCCAGCGGGCGCGCGAACGGTCGTCGCCTTCTTAGGCAGAACGCCGGTCAGGCGCGATTTGCCGAAGTCGCGGATGGTGACCAGGAAGTCAGCGCCGAATTCTCGTTTCAATCCCAGATCGCGTGGTCCACTGCGTTCGAAACCTCTGTGGCCCGCAGCCCACAAGGCCTCCTTTCGCCAGCGGCAGCGAGCGTCCATCCGGCCGGTCTGGTCGTCGCCGATGACGATGCCGCCGCGATCCATGAAGCGTTCGATCTCGCTTGCTTCCTTGTCGCTGACGGCGATCGAGTAAGGCAGGATCAGGACCTTGTATTTGTCGAGCGCGCCGGCCTCGATCTGCGGCGTCGCCAGGAAGCGGAACTGCGCATTCTGATGCTCCAGCGACTTCACCCAGGCGTTGCGACGCTTGCCCAACTCGGCGTAGTTCTTCGAGGACCCCTCGTCCCTGTCCAGCCCGGCGTTGATCTTCCCATCGGTAATCCAGGCTCCGCGCACACTGGCCATGGAGAAGTGGATAGCCACGCCATCCTCGCGCACCGTCGAATTCATGAACGCCCGCCCGATGCCGGACTGCAGCCGGCCGAACGCTTCAGAAAGCGCCTGACCCTGTTCGCTCAACGTAAGGTCGGGATTCATCAGCGTGTAGTGCCAGAAGATCGACGCGCCGCTGTGCCCGTAGAACAGACGCTGCCACTGCTGGTATTGCGCCTCGTCGCCGATCGATCCGTAGCCGGTGAACCCCGTGATCGTCAGGCCCGGCCGGAACAAAAAGTGCATGGCATCCTGGTTGCCGCCGGAGTACGGCTGCAAGTAGTCGATCCGCTGATCGATCTCATACCAGTTACACCCATTCTGCGCGCCGGGCACCTGCGTGCCGGAGATCGACGCACGCCCGCCGGGATCCATCGCATGCACCAAGGCAGTCGCCTTGCCGAAGGCGCGCCCGAACTCCTGCTCCATGTAGGCGCGATGATCCGCCCACGGCGCATAGTTGCCGTGCTTCTGCGCCTGCTCCGTGGTCATGGGAACCACGGATTCCCAGGCGGTGAAAGACGTACCCCATGTCGAGTTCAAAGTCTCCAGATTCGGATATTCCGTTTTGAGCCACGCCCGAAAACCGGCCAGTGCCACCGGCGCCCAACTCACGTCGAACGAGTCGCCGTAGAAGGTCAGCGACGATTCGTCGGCCAGATAGACTGCCATCGGCTTGAGCGGCGCGATGGGACGCAGACTCTTGTCGAGTTGTGCGCGCAGGCCCGCATCGAACGCGGGCGACTGCAACTCCACTTCCCGAACCAGGTACTTCGTGTCCTTCGTCCGGGCATAGTCCGCTTTGCGCTTCAAGTACGCATCGCGGTTGTACCAGTAAATTCCGAACCCGGGCAGATGCGCGCTCGCCATGATCTTGAAATTGCGGTCGGGGTCTGCGAGCGTCGTGATCCCGATCTTTCGGAACTGCTCGTCCACCGCGGGAATCCACGGTTGGTAGCTCTTGGGGCCGAACCAGGGCAGCATGACCTCGTAGTCGCTCCATTCGCGCGAGGAGGCGGCAAATTGAACCGCAGTCTGCTCGATCACGGTACCGCAGGTCGCGCGGACGAAGCCCGAGTGAGTCAGCGGACGTCCCGCCGTGAGCGTCGCGGAGCCAGTTCCTTCCGCGCGCGCGATCACGCGCCCCA
>Ga0315272_10001145_pt1 | contig 13230 bp, 14 predicted proteins | sample C3_middle_MG_FD_203918 | JGI IMG/M metagenome (GOLD analysis project Ga0315272, IMG submission 203918) | Sediment microbial communities from Yellowstone Lake, YNP, Wyoming, USA - C3_middle | ecosystem: Environmental > Aquatic > Freshwater > Lake > Sediment | place: USA: Wyoming | collected...
TCACTACAAGCGGCGCCATGAGGAGAATGAAGACTCCATTGAAGTCGTCGAACCCGCCGAACCTCCGGGATAGCAGAAAGACGAGTAGCGGTAGCTGTAGCAGATACAGGAGACCCATAACTACGCTGGCCCACACCGGATCCAGCCCGCTCAGCAACGACGTTAAGGCATACTCCAGCGGAACCATCGGGAAGGGATATGCTGATTGCCTGATTGTGGTCTCCGTGACGTGGCCCCTCTGTAGCGCCTGCGCGGCCCACATAATGTCCCTCCATGTGTCGTTGCCAAAGGGGGGGGGGGGCGTAAAGCGTGTAAAGCGGGATGAGGGAGATCCCCACTATAGCCGTGGCTACGGCGACTTTCTTCGCCGGCTTCTCCTCTGCCAGTGCCGTAATTAACAACGTGAAAGCTAGCGCTATGACGTAACCAAGTCCTGTATGCCTGAGGTGAAGAAGCTCCGTCTCGGCCACTATATACAAGGCAACAGGGAAGATCCACAGGAAAACGGGCAGACGGATACTAAATGGCTTAGCACTGTTGCTGGAAGGCAGTAACAACGCTACAAGTGCGAAAGATAAGCCAATTCCAGCGAATAATAACTGACTAGCACTAATTCTGTTTATGTAGTAAAACCAAAATAAGGTTAGCAATGCAATAATTAGGAGAAGCATAACTAGCCACTCTAACTTCGTATAGCTCCTAATGACCGTCACCTGGCAAAAGATTCAAGTTGCATATTCGCAACGTAAAGAGCATACTTCCTCAACCTTGTTGAAGATAAGGAAAAATAAAGTAGTATGCAACTAGCTCCCTTAATGTTGTGCAAATCCCAATGCAAGCTCGCCAACGTGTTTAAAAGAGTCATAAATTAGAGCAATTTTCATATTGTACCCGTCAGCATTATTATAAATACAAAGATAAAGAAATTCCGACAAATAAAAATTGACCCGCAATAACGCAATTCGTACAACAGAGCAGGAAGCTGTTTTAATTTCATAAATCTTTAAATAAAGATTTATACTTCATTAACAGTTTTACATAAGAGTACTTAAAACCAATCTTGTCAATTGTAGAAACTTTTTCGAATTCCTCCCGTGGATTATTTATATAGCGTATTTTTTCTATTTTTTTCAAAACATAAGCTATTATTCGCGGTATTGCTGAAGCTCCAAACATGCGAAAATCGAAAATCATTAAGTTATAAACATTAGCAAAGTGACGTTTCAATGTGTTAACAGTACATCCTCCAGGATTACCTGAGACATGAAATGCAACGGCACGTGGTTGATAAAACATAATAAATCCATGCTTTAATATACGATAGTATAAATCACTATCCTCATTAGAGTAATTATATTTATATCCTGTGTAATAGGTTCCTACTATATTAAATATCTCTCTTGGTATCAATGAAGTTGCCGGCGGATGCTCTGAGAGTAATATATGAGAAGTCTCCACATCGTAATTTGCACAATGGTCGCCAGTTAGCTCATTAAAATATCCTATAATCTTAGCACATTCGTGAAGCGGAGAATAGAATTTTATCGAGGATACAAGAATCAGTCTTGGCGCCACTGCTCCAACCTTGTATTTTTTAGAAAGTGCACTATAAGTTTTTACAAGGATCTCTATAGTATTTGGCATTAGTATCAAGTCATCTTCTGAAAAAAATATAAGTTTTCCTTTGGCATAACTAAGTCCTATGTTGCGCGATGCAGGTAATCCTCTGTGTATGTCATTTCTAATATATTTTATGTTATGATTGTCTTTGGCTATATTTTCTACTACTTTGCTTGTAGAATCGGTTGAATTGTCGTCAACTATAATTATTTCCAAATTTTTATAGGTTTGCCGTAAAATGCTCTGGATTGCACTTCTCAAAATGTAGGCTCTATTTCGTGTCGGAATAATTACAGAAACTAATTGTGCCTTGTTCGAACTCACTAGCTAGAAGAAAACCATGATATATATACCGTTACGACGGTCCTCAAGGACGAGAAGAACTATTTATCGTCTCTAGGCCTTTGAGGACTATCTGGAGGGCGAAGTGCTGCTCGTTGCCGGGCGTCCTCTTGAGGAGGGGGTGTTTAGGGAACCACACGTCGTGGACGTCGCTCGCCTTAAAGCTCATGTTGACGCCTCTAAATAGAAGAGAGAAGCATTCCCTGTCTGGGATGTAGGGGCCGTGGGCGACGTCGAGGTTTTTTGTGAGGTATACGCCAAGTCTGTATTTCTTCAGTAGGGGGTGCGGCCTCTCGAGCCACGGCCTGACTGCCCATCTGTAGAGCTTCGTCGGCGGCTTGTCGTCCGGGGTGGGGCGGAGCCTCATTTCCTGCAGGTCGATGTATATGTCTCTGCTGGCTATGCCCGCCGCCCGGGGGTAGGCCTTATGGAGCTTGATGTATTTTTCTATCCATTTAGGGGGCGGTATGGCGTCGTCGTCTGTGAAGAGTATGAGGTCTCCTGTTGCGTTTTTCTTGCCTAGGTTTAATGCGTGGATGAAGAATCCGTGCCGTTGTTCTATTACGACGCAACTGAGACCTGCCTTACGGCAGAGGTCTTCGATCTCTTTTATGTTGCATTTCTTAACCACGAGGACTGTTTCATGAGGTCTGAGTGTCTGGACTCTTAGGGCGAGGAGGGAGTACTTGATGTAGCTGCAACCCTTGCTGGGGGTAATTACCGAAGCTTTCATTGGCTGGTAAATTGAAATCTCACCCCATCTTTCGATGACAGCGGGGACTGGCTCTCTGTACTTCTGTGATATTGCCACAACGAGCGTTCTTAGCGAAGGTACGAGTTTCGCTAGCGGGTACGCCGCAGCGCGGAGCAGGTTGAACTTCGTCGGTTTTTATTGCGAATTTAAGGAGGTCAGCGTAGTCTCTGAGGCGCTTGTAGTCTTCCGGCTCCGCGTCGACGTACGTCAAGTCGTTTACTGCGGAGTAGTAGAACTCAACTGGCTTGAAGCCTGCCTCTTTCAGCATTGTCAGAACTTCTGGCATTGTGTATTCCTTCACGTGGTATCGGTATATTGGCTGTTTGCCGAGGATGAGTCTAAGCCTTCGGAAGAGGGAGGCTATGTTCGGCGTGGTTAGGATTAAGTATCCGCCGGGTTTGAGGGACTTGTTTATCTCGGAGAGAACGTGGGGAATATAGTGTTCGATCACCTCTGTAAACACGGCGCAGTCTGCGCCGCGTATGTTAAGCCGCTCTCTTTCTAAGTCGTGTTTAACCACCTTCACGCCGCATCTTTCGGCGATGGGCATATAGGGCTCCGGCTCCACGTCTACGGCACCTACCGTTGGGTCTGCGAAGTATTTAGTGACGTTTCTTAAGGTGTCGGGGGTCCAGAAGCTGTCTGTGAAGATTACCAGTTCTGTGCCGCCGGGGACGTGTTTCAGCGCGTAGTTGAGGGCGGGGATCATGCCTCTCCGCATGGGTTCGCGGAGTAGGGTTGCGTTTATGTGTGGGTACGCCTGTATTCAGCTCTGCACGGCTTCTGGGGTGTCGTCTGTGCTTGTCGAGTCTATTACAATCAAGTGGAGCTTGTCGTGGGGGTAGTTCTGCTGAAGGAGGTTGTTGAGTTTGAACAATAGCGCGAGACGGGCAAGGGGCCCTTTCAACTCTGCAATAGCACTTCTCCGGCTCTCTAAAGTTAAGCAATGATGACACTGATGAGGGGTTATGTGAATAGAGCGACTTTGCCTGCAATGCTCCTTAACAAGCTAGGACTTCTAATATCCTGCCAAACTCAACGTAGTAACTATAAACAGTTTTTGAATCGTCGAACTTCTCAATAAATCTCCTTAAATACTTAGTAGTGCTTCTTTAATATCTTTACCGTGTCGCGAGTTGCGAGTAACTAACGATGCCCGATTTAAGTATGCCCATTTGGTCCAGCACATATCTATCTACACCCTTTTTCTTAATTAATCTTGAGCTGACAAGGACGGCAACAAACGGATTTAAATACATGCTTCTCAACCCGAAAGTTCTACAAGCTCTTTCGCCAAAGTCATAATCTTCGTGTACTTTTAGATTGATATTGAAATTGACTTTCTCTAAAATACTTCTTCTAAATGCTATAAAGTATCCGGTTGTATTGCAGGGAGTTCTCACATAATAGTCGTACAAATATGCCAGTAAGTTTGTTGCTAGGTCTAATGGATAGTATATGTGCCCAACTGTGGCAACAAGTTTCTTGGGATTGTTCGTAAAAATCCTAACGGTTTCGTATATTGCCGAGGGCATCATTATGACGTCTGCATCTGTGCGGATTATTATGTCGCCTTTAGTGCTTAACACCCCTACGTAGGATGCATATCCAATGCCTGGCTTGTCAACCTCTACCACCTTAGCACCCATTTTCCTCGCTATATCGGGAGTCCCATCTTCGCTCCTATAATCCACAACTACGGTTTCGATGGGAACCTTGCAAACTAGGGCGATGTAGTTAATACTTGTCAATAATTTAGGTAAATACCCAGCTTCGTTTCTCGTGGGAACAACAAAAGATATGAAAGGCTTGTCATCTATCTCTCTAAGTCTTCTGCAATGGTATTCGAAATTGAGGTTGTATGCAATACGCTCAAACATCTGCCTTAGTGAGGTAATAGTCTTGAGCAAAGCAATAGCGTAATTAAGCTTTGAATTCATAACTAGTACCATTACACTTCATTATTATCTTGTTCCTTAATTTCCCCCAGAAGTCTTTTACCGTTGTTCTTACTGCCTCTCTCGAGTTTATGCTGGTCTGAACCCAACTTCTTTGTCTCGTCTATCTTTAGGACTGTCCTCTTTACGTCACCTGACCACACAATTCCGTGGAGCACTGGTTTACTTTTTCACGTTGCTTAAGCCCATCGCTTTGATTCGCATGCTATCTCATCTACAGTTATCCAGTCCTCGGAGCCTATGTTGTATACTTCGTAGCTTGTCTCCGTCCTTCCAATGATTGTCGCTTCTATCGCGTCCTCTATGTATATGTAGCTCCAAACCTGCTTGCCATCCCCAAGGATCTCCTGCCCTGTTGAATTCCTAAGTAACTTGTTAGTAAAGTCCCACACTACCCCATGTCTGAGCCTGGGTTCCACCACGTTGGCGTATCTCAGCGCGACGGCTCTGAAGCCGTAGATCTTGGCGTAGGCATGTACCATGTGTTCGCAAGCAATTCTCTTTACAGCCTTGTCCAGGTCCCTGATCACAGACGGTAAAGGCTGAGGTACTTCGGGATTACTGTCTCCCAAGTGGAGATCATAGCACGCGTAACTAGGACAAGGCCGTATCTAAATGGCGTTTGCTCTGCAACAAGGTTTTCGGCAACTTCAGGCGTAGTTATGGTAGGGATCCCCATGGCGAGGGCCTCAGCGGCGAATATGCTGTAGGCTTCCTGCCTGCTGGGGTTGACCGCATACCTAGCGCCTGCGAGTAGGCGCAGGTAGTCGGGGCGGGGCTGGGGGTCTAGGAGCTCGAGGGAGACGCCGCGGCGCTTGGCGTACCTCCTCAGCTTCTCCCGGTGGGGCCCTCTCCCCACCACCAACAGCCTCAGCCCCAGCTCCCTTGCCAGGTCAACCGCCACCTCTAGCCGCTTGTACCTCTCGACCCTCCCGGCGTAGATCATGTAGTCGCTGTGGGCGCCTCGCCACCTGTGGCTGAATACGTCCTCCTCTACGCCGTTTGGGATGACCATGATCTTGCCGCTGGCCTGTGGGTAGTGACTTTTGAGTAGCTGGGCCTCGCGGGGGCTTACGGCGTGTATCGCGTCGGCCGCCTCGACGGCGTGCGCCACGTACCTCCTCCAGGGGATCCAGAGGAGCTTCCTCAAGGCGCTGTGCCCCGTGCCGTGGTAGTGGGGCGTAAAGACGATCCGCACGTCTGGGTTTATCCTCCGCGCCGCCGCCGCGGCCCACACCGTGAGGACGGCGTGTGCGCTGTGGACGTGCACTGCATCTACGTCGTTGAGAAGCCTCTGGAGGAGACTCCTCAGCTGGTTTCTCATCCTGGGTATGTGGTAGGCGCCGCTGGGCGCCCAGGTGGGCCACCGGATTACGTGTACGCCGTTTATCTCCTCTTCGCGAGGTTTGTCGGCTTTTGGGTCGCCTGTTACTACGGTTGTTTCGTGTCCTAGTGCGGCTAGTCTTTCCGCTATCGACTTGACTACGTACTCCACCCCGCCTATGTTGGGGTGGTAGCTTGGCGTGACTAGGAGTATTCTCATTTATCCTGCTTCTCCCACACCAGTTCCTTATCCCGTAGGTTTTTGACTGCGGCGGCCATTAGGTAGAGCTGGGCGGCGGCCCACGTCCGGTATGGCTTGAGGGCTAGGGCGGCAACCCCGGCGGCTAGCAGGGCGAGGGCGGGGGGCGTGGCGGCGGCGAGGGTTGCGGCGGCGGCTGGGAGTAGCCAGGGGTTGGCGAGGTGGAGGTACTTCTCGGCGAGGAGTATGGGCCGCATGGGGGGTGGGGCCTTCGCCGTGGGGGTCTTTAGGAAGTGTTGTAGTAGGTGTTGGGCGCGTCTTATGCGCCACTTGTGGTAGCCGTTGTGGGGGACGGCTTCGACGCACCAGAGGTCTTCGGCGGCGACGGCTCGGTACCCCATGGCGGCTATTTTCGCGGCGGTGTGGCTGTCGTCGGCGCCTATGTCGAGGGGGAATCCGCCGATTTTGCGCAGCAGCTCTGTCTTGTAGGCGGCGAGTTCGCCGTGGAAGATGGGGGTGGCCCACTTCTTGCTTTCGGCGAGTCTAAGGACGTTGTAGTGGTCGCGGTAGCTGGCTTCGACGCCTGCGGGCCCCTCTGCGGCGGGCTTCTTGAGGCAGGTGACGGCGCCTACTGTGGGGTCGGCTAGCCAGCTGACGGCTCTCCTGAGGGCGTCTCTCTGGGGCCAGCGGCAGTCAGCGTCTGTGATGACGAAGACCTCGCCCCGGGCCATGGCCAGCGCCGTGTTGAGGGCCGACGCCTTGCCGCGCCTCTGGGGCTCCTCCACGACCTTGACGTCTGCGTCGGGGTGCGCGGCCGCCCACCTCCTGGCTCTTTCGGCCGTGCCGTCTGTGCTGGCCGAGTCGACGACGATTATCTCGAGCCTGTCTCGGGGGTAGTCCTGTCTGTATACGTCCTCCAGCTTCTCCTCGATGTGCCTGGCCTCGTTGTAGGTGGGTATGGCCACCGTCACGATGGGGGCGTAGGCGGGGTCGGGCTTAATACGCCAGGGCATTTTGAGCCACCGCCTGGCGGCGGCGTAGTAGGCGAGGGGCGCGCCGAAGTGGGCGGCGGCCAGCGCGGCGCCGAGGGCGGTCAGGAGGTCCATGGGGTAAGGAGCCTCAGCCCGAGCCTTATTACGTCTCGTCTCTCGGCGATTTCTTTGTCTACTTTTTCTCTTCCGTGGTGAGTGCTTGGAGGTTTTCTAGTTTTGGCGCTACTGAGGCGAGCTTGAAGAGGGATTCGGCGTAGAGGTCTGGGGGCGGTCTGTTGCGCATTTCGGCGAGTTTCTCTGGGCTGATCAGAACCTCGTCAAACGGTTGTCCGCCGGCTTCTTCGATTTCTGCCGCTGCTTTGCGAGAAACTCCGCATCATCTCGGCGATTAGTTTCAGCGTGGTTTCCTCCGCTTCCACGGACAACCTCGCGGCAGCTGTATGAATACGCGCGTCATGAGGAGCTGTGGCGCGTGGAGGTCGTTCGGCATGTCCCGTTTCCTAACGGCGTGTGGGGGCGTCCGCCACGCGGCATGGCCCCCTTCGTTCGGCTGGGTCTCTCTTGGGACCCTGGCCGGCCTCTCTACTGCTGGGGAGCCGGCGTCTCGGCGTCGGGTTTCATGGAGTTGTGACTTCTTTTCTCCATCTTCTCGGCGTGTTTAGCCACTGTAGGCCTAGGGCTACTGCCCTCTCTTCGTCTACCTCTACGCCGAGTTGTCTGGCCACGGCGTATCCCACGGCTTCGGCCAGTACGCGTATCGGCGCGGCTAGGCGGAGCACCTCCTCGGCGGCTTTCCTTAGGACCTCGAGGAGGGTCGGCGACTTTATGCGGCCGCCCCTTCTGAGGTAGAGTATGGCCGCGTCTATGAGCGCCCTGGCGGCGGGGCTGACCCTAAACCAAGCTCCCCTGCGCAAGGCGCGGCTCTTAAGCGCCGAAAGCGACAGAAGCGAAGGCATAAACCCCGCCGCCAGGAGCATACCGAGAAACAGCCACAGATATATAAGCGTTTTGGGCGGAGGCGTCGGGCCCGCGCCCGCCGCGGCGTAGCCCATCGAGGCGTGGCGGTTTCTATCTCCCGCATCTGTCGGGCCTTCGCGGCGTCTGTGGCGGGGACAGATATTTAGGGTTGCGCCGTAAGGTCGCGATAGAGGCCATGGAGAGGCCTACCGATGCGGCGTACGTCGAGGCCCGTCTGGCGCCTTTTTGATGGGGGCCTTACGAGGAATGCGGCGGGTATGGCCCTCAGGCATCATATTGCAAGGGCTGCGATTTTTTGGCTCCGTAGCTATGTAAAGGTCGTGGAGTGCCTTATATTTCAGTGTAACTTGTCCGAGGCGGGGCGCGGGCACCGTCGGTACGTCTGTAGATTTCTGTACGATGTAGTCCTTCAGCGGTCTTTCTGCCGTGTTGCTGGGGGAATGTGAGCGTCGCCTGTTGGATGCCTAGTTTGTTGAGCATTCGGCTTTTTTGAGCGGTTCCCTGCGCCGCGCCTGAACTCATACAGAGCTTCGCATCTGGGGGTACTTCTCCGTCGGCGTCTCGACGTAGGCGTCGACTCTAGTGCCGGAGATGTTGGGGTCTTCTGTGCATTGGCGATGTTTTGAAATGCTACGTGCGGCGAGCGCCGCGGCTAGAAGTCTTGGCGTGCCTCGTCGTATTTCTGCAGGCAACTGAGGACGTCGTCGACGGAGGGGCTCATGTTGCCGGCGGCGCCGCTTCTGAGGCCGGCGATTGGGTGTTTCACGGCTTCTTTCAGCTTCCCCGCGGCTGGGTTTACTTTGAGGCCTAGGGTCTCAGCGCCGATCGGCACGACGTTCGTCTCGTTGGACGCGGTATATGCGTGTAGGCCCTTCTGCCCACGCACCGTAGTGGCTTTGCCGTCATGGCCCCCTATTATGGTGCAGATGGTGTTCCTTGGCGGTTCTTCTCGCCACGGTTGAGGTGACGCCTATATCGACAAGCGCTTTGGCGGTGTCAAGGCTTTTTTCACCTCCTCCAGCGCCTTCTCCAGCTCCTCTGTCCACTTGATGCGTCCCCTCAGCGCCTCAACGCGCTTTACAAGTTCTTGTATTAGCTCTACCACGTCTGCGGCGGCTGACTCCCTCGTCGCGTATTTAGACAGCGCCATGTCTGGATCCGGGCCGTGGTACTGGTAATCGTGGAGATTAAGCGCCTTGTCCGTCCAGGCGGTGATGGCTTCGTGACCAACTTCCTTCAACAGACGGGACAGCTCCTTCATCTTAGTGGTGGGGACCCGCGGCACGGCCTTAGACTCCAGCCACCTCCTCTCCTCCTCCGTCTTGGCCAAGGCCTTCAGCTTCTCCAGCTCAAGCCGGAGGAGGGCGGCCAAAAGGGCCTTCCAGGCCTGGAAGGCCTTGCCGGCGGCGTTTCGGGTGAGGCCCCTCTCCAGATATTCCAGCGCTAGGCGGGCCTCGCCAAGGGCCTCCAGAAGCCGGGCCTCCACATAGCCCTCGTCGGAGGGCTTGGGAAGCGGCCTCTCCACAAGCTCAACAACCACGGAAATGTCAGTGCCACCTCTTAAAAGTCTTTACAACGCAGAGCCCCATGCAGACGCCGTGGCGGCTGGGCGTCAAGAGGATGCCGCCTCCCTCAGCGCCCTTCTCACAGCCTCCCTATGTAGCGGCGTCTGCCAGGCTAGGTATGCCCAGCTCGGGATCCCTCTCGGGGGCGGCTGGTCTATCCAGAGGTGCTCCTGACTGAGGTGTACTTCCATGACCAGGTTCTGCTCGACTAGTCTGTGCATCGGCGGTAGCCTCTCTCTGACGAGCAGCGTGTCTGGGTCCTCGACCGTCTCGGCTAGCCACTTCCTCTCCTCCTTTTCGTGAATTCCAGCAGGCTCTTGGCCCTCATGACTGCCTCGACGGCTTTATCCACGTCAATTGAGCCGGTTAAAATTCCCGGTAATGTTTTCCGGCCGTAGACAGGGGCTCCTTAGGAGTGAGTGTGCTTGGGGCTCCATGGTCCCTGGCTTTATGCGGCTTCATGTCAACCTTTGTCTTAGTTCTTCCTCTAGCGTCTCTATGTATTCTTGCCAGTCTATGTGTCCTTTTTCATCGATTATTCTTCGCGCCCCCTTGCTCGCTGTCTCTCTCATCGCTTCCGTCAATATATTCTTTAGTCCTGTTATCGCGTTTCTGTGGCTTTGTGTTGACGGTGACGAAGCCCTCGGGATTAATTGCATCGCGTTTTCGTGTGGTTGCCTCACTATGTAATACCTCTCCAGGTATTTCCGCAACTCTGGCGCTACGTCTCTAATGATTCTCCTCACGCCGTGAAGTCCTACTAACCTCCTCAGCCCAGGTGGTGGTTGTCTGTAGAGGTCCCTCGTTATTTGCCTAATCCACGGCCTGTACCATAACGGTATTGCGTTTTCCAGCGCGAAGCTGTAGTTGTATATTGCATATACTCTGGCCGTGGCTCTCCAGAGCGGGTGTGTTCTTACTCCCGTGTATGTTGCCACCTTAAGCTCTACGTAGTGCATCTCAGCAATCAATTCTTCAACGACCGCTCTCATCTTTTCGTACTCCACATCGAATAGTTCATAGAAGCTATCAACGACCTCGTCTCCGATATGGCCTCTGGGCTCGGCAAGGACCTCCTACCCCTCGTTGGTTATTCCCGCCCGCACTGGCACGTATTCGTTGGCGTACATATCTATGTTAATTCCTAACTTAACCTTACCTAGCTCGCCGTCTAATGTTACCGTTATTCCGTCCCATTTTTTGTGCCTAAATTCCCTAGCGATGTTGTCTACAACGTCGATATCGACGTGGCGGCCAACCTCTATATCCACCTTTTCACCATTCACATACGCCGTGTCTGGAGCGCCCTTCCATGCACGGGCTTCTATGGTCTTAAAATTGCCAATCCTTTTCAAAGCGATCGTTAAAGCTAGACCTAAGGCTATGGCTATTCGTCTTTGGCTTGTCGGCATCAGCCCCGTCCGCGGTTTTAATATTTTCATCACTATCATATTGGTAAAAGCACAACTTCCTTTATTCCAAATGCACATAGTGCATTTAAAAATTCTTTGTTGTGTCTTTTTAATCTAGTCATTAATGGACTTTCGACGTTTTCAATTAAGCCTTGGTATTGTATGACTATATCGTCTTGTCCTAATCGAATGTTGAATAGTGTACGTAGTGTACTCATTATGCGTTTCCTTAACTGATCCGTCGTCTTACTGCTTGTTGTCCGTCCCCAGAACCTCCTCCAGCGTGACAACTTCTCTCTTACTTTCGATGACCCAGACTTTGAGCTCCTTTGCCTTCTGGACGGCGGGGGGCTCGGCTACCAGTGTGTAGAGGACTGGGACGAGTTTTCCGGAGATTTTGTCGGGCTGTCTGCGTAACAGCTCATGCGCCCTCTCGAAGGCTTTCTCCACGTCTCTCCCCCCGGCCCTGACCTTCGCCTCGCCGACTGCAGTAAGCACGCCAGCGTTGCAGTAGATGTCCAGCTCGTAGTCGGCGTCTAGACGCAGCCGCTCCGCTACACATTTATAGCCCCGTTGCTCCAGCAAATACTGAACCATCTCGCGGCCGCTGTCCTCCGGGTGAATTCCGAGCTCCTCAAGTAGCTCCCTAATCGTCATCAAGTCCTTCCGCCGTTTCAGCTTAGGCTTTTCTACATCCTCGGCCATGGTTCTTCAGCTTTTGATATCATCCTTTGTTGCTATGTTAAGCGGCACGGCGAAGGATCCGGCAACCACCTGCGCCAGCCTTAGCCTGGCCTCTGGATGTTTAGTGAGTAACTCCAGCAACGCCTCAGCCGCGCCTCCGTCAGACCTCAACGCGTCTAGAAAGAGATCTCTGAGAAAAGACGGCTCCCGCTCCACCAGCTCCCTCGATGCCTTCTTCAACAACTCAACATCCACAGTGTAATCTAGACCCTTTTTAAAATGCTTAAGGTCTGCGGTGGATTGCCACGTCGGCGAGTAGTGCGAGGACGGCTCCGGCTAGGGCGTAGTAGGCCCACTGGGCCAGCTTGTTGGCTGTATTCGCGTCGCCTATGCCGAGGTAGTAGGCGGCTGTGGCTAACAGCGCCGTGAAGGCTATGACTAGCCCCTGCGCCGCCCTCTCCAGAGCTGTGGTGGGCGGCTCCTCCTGGGGTGCTGGGGGTGGAGGCTGGGGGCTTCGTCTGTTTAGGGGCGTGGGGTTATTGGCCTAGTTTTTGGAGTATCTCTTCGATCGGTAGGGCTGGGGCCGCCATGGTTATTTCTTTGACGTCGCTTGGCATGTATCTGAAGGCGGAGTATACCGTCTGTAGGTCGCGGTGTGGTAGGTATCTGCTGTATGCGTCGAGGAGAGCGTCTAGCTCGTTTTTTGTGCCTATGTCGAGGGCCGCGGCCTCGAGCGCTATTATCCATTTTAGGAGCCCCAGCTCCTCGGCCTTGTCGATGTACGCCTCTTCGGGCTCCTCGCCCGCTTCCAGCGCGGCGTATAGGGCGTAGCCTAGGCAGGTGGGTTTGTGGGGGGTGGCTAGGTGTAGTGCGTAGAGCCAGCTTTTTCTGAAGCGGAGTTCTCTTCTGTAGGCGTCGGGGTCTCCGGTGGGGGTGGGCTTCGTGAGGTGCCTCAGCGTCTCCCTCAGCTGGAACTTAGAGCTGGCCGTCGCCTTCACCACGACGAGCTTCTCTGGGAGCGTCAGCAGCGGGGGCAACGCGGCGGCGTCCTCGGGCTTTGAGTGGAAGGCCTCCAGCACCGAGTCTATGGCCTGGGCCTCCTCCTGGGGGTTCAGCCCCAGGGCTTCCTGGTAGCGCCTCAGGGCGTCTAGGTTGGGGGGCCTCCTCTCTCGGTGCGGTAGCCTAGCCACTGGAGCCTCTCGAGTATCCAGGTTTGGTGTGGTCCTGGTCTTTCTATGTTTTGGAGGTGTTTTTGGAGGACTGTGTGTGTCGAGTCCTTTGGCTTCTGCGTAGGTGAGGAGGAGGGTGATTCTGGGCGATTGGTATATCCAGGTCCCGCGGGCGCTTGTGTGGAGGGTCTTTAGGCTCATGGTAGAGGAGAGGTAAACCTCTTTCCGCACCGC
>Ga0315272_10001146_pt1 | contig 13203 bp, 10 predicted proteins | sample C3_middle_MG_FD_203918 | JGI IMG/M metagenome (GOLD analysis project Ga0315272, IMG submission 203918) | Sediment microbial communities from Yellowstone Lake, YNP, Wyoming, USA - C3_middle | ecosystem: Environmental > Aquatic > Freshwater > Lake > Sediment | place: USA: Wyoming | collected...
GACTGCCTGATTTCGCGCGCTAGTCCGAAACCATCCATCTCCGGCATTTGAGCATCCGTCACCACCAGGCGGAAAGCCTGGCCAGCCCCCGCCGCCTGCTTGAGAACCGCCAGAGCAGCCGGTCCGCTTGGCGCCGCTGTGACCTTCATGCCCCACTTGGACAGGGTCTCCATCAGGATGCGCCGGTTGGTGGCGTTGTCATCGACTGCCAGAACAGGCACCCCTGCCAACGAATCGATCTCCACCGGCTCGGAACGAGGTACTTCGGATACAGTCTTCACTTCAGCCGTAAAGTGAAAACTGCTACCGCGTCCAGGCTGACTCTCTACCCAGATCTTACCGCCCATCATGGCCACCAGCCGGGAAGATATGCTCAGGCCCAAGCCTGTTCCCCCGTACGTGCGCACCGTGGAGCCTTCGCCCTGAGCAAAGGCCTCGAAGATAGTGCTCTGCTTTTCGATCGGAATACCGATCCCTGTATCGCTCACAATGAAGTGCAGAAGTCCCTCGTCACCGAGTTGCTGCTCATTTCTCACCTGAAAAGATATCTCTCCGGCCGCGGTGAACTTCAAAGCGTTACCAAGTAAATTCGTCACCACCTGGCGTAGACGAAAGGCGTCGGCACGCACCATCTCCGGTACATCCCGTTGCACCTCGCAGATGAGTTCAATCCCTTTCTCCGAGGCGCGCAGCGCGAAGGTTCGTAAAATGTCCTCGGCCCAATCATTCAAGTCGAAGTCAGTCGGATCAAGTTCCAACCTGCCGGATTCGATCTTGGAGAAGTCGAGTATGTCGTTGATGATTGCCAGCAGGTTATCGGCGGAACTGCGGGCCATGGCCAAACAGTCCGCCTGGCCGGCCGAGAGGGGAGCGTCCAGCGCCAAGTCGATCATCCCCATGATCCCGTTCATGGGGGTACGAATCTCGTGGCTCATATTGGCCAGAAAATCGCTCTTGGCCCGGTTGGCGGACTCGGCAGCGTCCTTGAGCGCCGCCGTCTGTTCGAGTTGATGCCGGATCACGTCCGTCTGCCGCCTCACCCGGTACCGCAGCACCGCGACCCAGCAGAGCACCGCGATGGTAATCACGAGCACCAGACCCAATGCCACGAGAGAATGACGCGCCGTCCACCAGGATGGAGTCTCCAGGACGACCACATCGGCGGGAGAACGAAGCAGAATGCGGAACGAGGCGGGCTGCGCGGCGCCTTCTCGCAGCACCGTTCCTTGCGAATCGACGAGCACGGAGCATATTCCAGTCACCCGAAGCTTGCTGCCTTCCTGCCAGACCGGCATCACCTCGCCGGCCTGCCGGGAGGACAGAATCGCTGGGAAAAGATAGCTCCCCGATGAGAGGATAAACGTCCGCTCCTTGGCCGCGCCGTCGCGTCCGATGAGTTGACCTTCAATCTGAACCAGCCTGGCATCGTAATCGCCCTGCAAGATCGGCGCAGGTGCTACGGGCGTCGCCGGTACGGGCTGGCCTTGGCCCACAACTCTGAACGTAGCGTTCGTTAGAGTGGGCGAATACTCGCCGACGTCCGGGAACCCGATGACATCCGCAAGGTCACCAACTCTCAAACGGGTATCCTGCACAGTCTGAACACAGAGCCCCTCTGAAGCATCCTGGATGCAGAGCAACCGGCCGGGCCGCTGAAGCGTGACCGTTCCGCGAACGTGAACCCGGTGGCCGAAGGCTGTGCCCGGAGCAAACCGCATCAGGCCGTCAATTGGGCGGAGCGGCGCTGTGAATGGGTTGGCCGGACCAGGCTCCTCGACTATCACCTCGGCGAGCGTCGGGAAGAAGAGCCGAACTCCGGTCAACTGACGATTCCGGTTAAAAAACGGAGCCGCATTGGCGTGAAGCCGCACCTTGGCATCTACCAGACGGGAATAGTCCGCGGCTGGTTCCGCTACGCTGGTCGCAGATACCATACCGTCGCTCATCGACAGTTCCAGCGTCACATTCTTGCCGGAGAGGCGGGCCGAATGCACAATGCCCTCCACCTCCACCCACTGAGCGTCGTCCGCCCCCGTCAACAAGCGCGTAAGACTCATGCGCGGAGCTTCCGCCGGGACGTGAAACTGCCCGAGCACGATAATCTTGCCCTGATCGACGATCGGCGCAAAGTCGCCCGGGCCAGTCACGCCGGATACGTCCACAACGGTACCCGGCCGGAGCGGAAGAATCGGCCGGCGGGGAAGCGCGACAAAAATGGAGCCGCTGTAGTCACGCACAAACAGGGCGCCGTGCCTCGAATCGATATATGGATCGTAATAGGTCACAACGGCCCGCAAGTGAACCGGGTACGCGCGCTCCGCCTCCGCAAGACTGAGGTTATGGGCCGCAAGCGCCGTCGTCAGGACGCGCAAGTTGCCCTGTTGAGGTTGCGGGGCCTGAGCGGCAGCGTCCGCGCTCGCCAGGGACAGGGCAAGAGCAGCGATGTGGAGCAGTTTGCTTAGGCCTGGCGCCAGTCTTGAAGCGGTTGTATCCACGTCATTTCCAACCTTAAGTGGCCCTCCGTAATCGTCGACACGACGGTTCGTTCGGGAAAGGCCACCTGACCCAAATTATCGCGCCCCCCCCAGAGTTCACACGGGCATATCCGCTGTTCTCAACGATACTACCGAGGCCATATGCCGCCTGCCTTTTCGCCACACGATTCCAACATTTCTTTCAACGGATGAAGCTTCTTTCAGGTGCGGATATAAGGAGCTCGCTTCACCACGCGCCAACTTGAGATTACTCCCGCCTGATGCCGCAGTGTTGCATACCTGGCGCCTGGAGTTCGGCGGCATGGTGGAAATAGGCCTGTGCCTGATGCTTATTGAGCCGCAAATTGAAGCATCAATGCACTGCGGCAAAATGCGGGCGAACTTCTGAGACAGCAAAATATGCGTCAGACGGGAATTACGAGCCGTATCCGCTCGCCGCCGGCGGGTTCACCTGCTCGCACGCTGAGCCTGAACATAGCGGGCAACGGATGCCACCGTATCGAGCCAGATGCCGTTGGCGGGATCCTTGGCAAACTTCAGGAACTGCTCCAGTGCGGCGGTTCCGGTCGTCTGGTAAGCGGGGCTTCCAATCTCGTGGCCGGCAAAAACGACCCAGCCACCATCCTTCTCCGCGGCCAGAACCGCCTGCTTCATATCCTCGAAGCTCATGTCGTCCGAGTCCACGCCGAGTAACTGCGCCGCGTCGCAAAATGCGGGGGCATTCGCCGCTTCGTCCCGAAAACCTCGCCCCGCGATGAACCGCTGAGCGACCAGTGGAACGTAGCTCTTCGTCTCGACGCCCCGCCCGACGAACTTCTGCCCGCAAGGATATGCGAACGTCACCGGCTTCACGCCCAGCATTCGTTCGGTCTCCGCGCTGGCGCTGTCCATTTCTTCGGCCATCTTCGCCAGGGTGTAGTCCTCGAGGTCGTTCTTCCGCGACCACGTGAAGTTCCCCGTGCAGGGGTGGGAGCGGGAGTGATTGCCGATCTCGTAGCCCTTTGCAGCCGCCTTTTTCCAACCCTCCAGGCGCGGCGCCATGTTGGGCGGATTCACGAAAAACGTGACCTTGGCCCCGTACTTGTCGAACAGCGGGACGCCCACGTCGATCTGGCTAGCGCGAGCGTCGTCGAACGAAAAGCTGACCGCGACCCGCTTGCCCGCGGGCCAGTGAAAAGTGGGTTGGGTCTCTTGTGCGGGCAGCCGGTCCAGTGAAGCGAGGAGTCCCGCGAAAACCAGCATGGTGACGCATTTCAGCAACATGTTGTTCCTCATACGACGCGTTCGACGGCCGCGAGTTATGGACGATTACGATGACGGGTCATCGCCTGGGGTTGAGCTTACCATCCTGTCGGACAGGAACGTCGGAGTGGTCCGTCGCGCGGGTTGGGCAGAGTCCATTCGACGCACTGGTTTCAACCGGCGGCGGCACGAAGCGGGGCTGAACGCCGCGCGTGAATTGAACTACACAGCGTCTTGCTGGAACTCTCCAAAGGCTGCGCGCGAGAACCGCCGCAGACCCCACCGTATACTGGAAGTGCATGTTGTGGAGCGACGCGGACTCATGAGCCAGCCGATTGGCGTTTTCGATTCGGGAGTCGGGGGGCTGACGGTGCTGAAAGCCCTGCGCGGCAGGCTGCCCCGCCGCGATTTCATCTATTTCAGCGACACGGCCCGCGTGCCTTACGGACGCAAGCCCAAGGAGATGGTCCGCGAGTTCGCTTACGAGATCGCGTGGTTCCTGCAACAGTTGGACGTCTGCGGCATCGTCATAGCGTGTAACACGGCGTCGGCCTCGGCGTTGCCGCAACTCGCCGACGATCTCGAAGTACCGGTGTGGGGCGTGATCGATCCCGGGGTCGAAGCAGCCCGGCGCGTCACGCGTTCCGGCCACGTCGCGGTGATCGGAACGAAAGGCACCATCGCCAGCGGGGTATACCAGGGCAAACTGGAAGCCCTCGGGCTGAAGGTCTGGGCGCAAGCCTGTCCGATGTTCGTTCATCTGGTCGAGGAAGGCCTGGCAGAGTCGGAAGAGGCCGAGGTGCTGGCTCGTCATTATCTGGCCAAGATGCCGGACGTAGACACGCTGATTCTGGGCTGCACCCATTACCCCGTGCTGGCGCCCGTGATCCAGCGCGTGGCCGGCCCGGACGTCACCCTGGTTTCGAGCGCCGAGGTGACGGCTGATGTCGTCGCGGCCGCGCTGGGCGGAGATAACGCAGATGGCAGCAGCCGCGTGACGCACTATGTCACCGGAGGTGTGCCGGCTTACCAGCACACGGCCGAAGTGATTGGCGGCGTTGAAGGCAAGGTGATCCCGCTGGACGTCACCCGGCTCAGCGACGCGGGCCGCAGCGTGCGCAGCTCCGCACCGCGTATCGCTTGAGCTTGCCGGAGCCACAACCTTAAAGCGTGAAAGAATGCCATCGTATGGCACTCTCGCGCGTGGCTCCACTTCCCCTGCTTGCGCTGATGTTGGCAGGCGCTGCCGCTGCGCAGGAGCAGCAGTTCGCCGCACTGGGCGACTTCAAGCTGGCGAGCGGCGAAGTCCTGCGCGACTGCCGCATCGGCTATCGCACCTTCGGCAAACTGAATGCCGCGAAGTCGAATGCGATTTTCTTCCCGTCATGGGCGGGCGGCAGCACCGGGCAGATGCTGTCGAGCGTGGGTCCAGGGATGGGTCTGGACCTGAGTAAGGACTTCGTCGTCGCCGTGGATCCGCTGAGCAACGGCGTCTCTTCGTCGCCGTCCAACAGCCGGCTGCAGCCGCACATGCACTTCCCCAAGTTCACGATGCGCGACATGGTGGAGACGCAGCACGCCTTACTGACGCGCGTGCTGCACATCAACCATCTGAAGGCCGTCATGGGCGTCTCGATGGGAGGCATGCAGACCTTCCAGTGGATCGTTTCCTACCCCGCTTTCATGGACCGCGCGATCCCCATCGTCGGCTCGCCGCAACTGGCGCCTTACGACCTGATGCACTGGCAAACGCAGATCGACGCCATCGTGAACGACGCGGCGTGGCATAACGGTGACTACACGCAGAACCCGGCGCGCGTGGCCGAGGCCGAATTCGGCGCCATCCTCCTGACCACGCCGGCGCACTTCAACCAGAACACAACGCGGCAGCAGGTTCCCGAGATGCTGGACAAGGCGAAGAAGGAGAAGCGCGGGTCCGACGCCAACAACAAGATCCGCCAGGTGCAGGCGATGATGTCGATCGACGTATCCGAGAAGTTTGGTGGCTCCCTCGCCGCCGCGGCGGCCTCCGTGAAGGCGAAGGTGTTAGTGATCTCCTCCGTGCAGGATCAAGTGGTCACGCCGGGACCCGCGTTCGAGTTCGGTCGCCTGCTGCACGCCGGAATCGTGCGTCTCGAAGGAGACTGCGGCCACCTCGCGCCGAATTGCGAAGACAAGAAAGTGGCCGCGGCCGTGCACGCGTTTCTGTACCAGTAGCTACGCTTCGATCTTCGTCCCGAGCACCGCGAGAAATTGCCGGATCCAGGCTGCGTGCGCTGGCCAGGCCGGAGCCGTGACCATGTTGCCGTCCGTGATCGCCTCGGTCATCTTCAACTCGACGTAAGTGCCACCGGCCAGAGCCACTTCGGGCGCGACAGCCGGATAACAGTTGATGCGTCTGCCCTTGACCACGCCCGCCGCCGTCAGGAGCTGCGCGCCATGGCAGACACTGGCGATCGGCTTGCCCGCTTTAGCGAAGTGGCGCACGAGGTCCAGCACCTTCGGCGTCAGCCGGATGTACTCGGGCGCGCGCCCGCCAGGGATCACAAGGGCGTCGTAGTCTTCGCCCTTCACCGTATCGAAATCGGCGTTCAGCGCGAAGTTGTGCCCGCGCTTTTCCGAGTAGGTCTGGTCGCCTTCAAAGTCGTGGATCGCGGTGCGCACGACGTCGCCGGCCTTCTTGCCCGGGCAGACCACATGCACTTGGTGGCCCACCATTTCCAACATCTGGAAGGGCACCATCAACTCGTAATCCTCGACGTAATCGCCAGCCAGAACCAGGATCTTCTTTACAGCCATCGTGATGTTTCCTCCAACCTCAAGATGCCACTTCGACGGAGTGCGATGCACCCCGCGCGAGATCCGTCGCCGAGCCTGGGAACGCCGATCTCCAGATCGGCTCCCATTGCGAGTCAGCAGCAAGGTGGTGAGAACACATTTTGCCGGGGATCGGACGTGCGTGTTTTTGATAACAGGCGGCATGGGATATTCACCACCCTTTGACGGCCGCGGCTCCGAAACGACCGTCGAAACGACCGTCGTCCCTCCGTCTACGTTCAGGCGCTAAACTGGATGGGCCATGCCTCTCTCCGGCCACTCTCGGCGTGCCTTTCTGGGAACGCTGGCTGCGGCGCCGCAGATCCTGCAACCGAATCCCAACGACATCCGCATTGAGGCCGTGTCCACCGAAGAACAGAGCTACCGCTACCGTACGCCGTATAAATTCGGCGGCGTGGAGGTGGATCGAGTCACGTTATTGAACGCGCGGGTTCGCGTACGAAATCGAACCGGCCGCGTAGCGGAAGGCTTCGGTTCCATGCCGCTTGGCAACGTATGGAGCTTTCCGTCGCGCACGATGCCGTACGAAAAGACGCTCGGCGCGATGCAGACGCTCGCCAAGAGAATTCAGACCATTACGGTGGACTGCCGGGAATACGGCCACCCGGTCGAACTTGGCACGCTGCTCGAGCCCGCATGGCTGAAGGCTGCCAAGGAAGTGAGCCGCGAACTGGCCCTCGACGCCGCAATTCCGAAGCTGTGTACGCTGGTCACGGCGAGCGCGTTCGACGCGGCCCTGCACGACGCGTACGGCAAGCTCCACGGCCGGAGTGTCTGGCAGTGCTATGGACGCGAGTACCTGAGCGACGATCTCGGCCGCTTCCTCGGTCCCGAATTTCGCGGGCGGCGCCTCGATGAATTTGTCACGCGGGATCCGCTGCCTCGCATTCAGGTTTATCACTCCGTCGGCGCGGCCGACCCGCTCGAAGACGCGGACGTGACGACGAGGCTGGACGACGGTCTACCCGAGACCCTGCCGCAGTGGATCGAGTACAACGGTCTGACGCATTTCAAGATCAAGCTGAACGGCAGCGACGGGCAATGGGACCGCGAACGGATCCTGGCCGTGGACCGCATCGCCGGCGAGGTTCTCCCGCGACGCGGCGTGCCGCGCTGGTTCTATTCGCTGGATTTCAACGAACGATGCCCGAACGTTGGCTATCTGATCGAAATCCTGCGCAAGGTTCGCGAGAAATCGCCGCGCGGCTTCGAGATGATTCAATATGTGGAGCAGCCGACTGCCCGCGATCTGAGGGCCAACCGCGGCAACGTCATGCACGCGGCTGCGAAGCTGCGCCCCGTCGTGATCGACGAATCGCTCACCGATCTCGAGAACCTTGCGCTGGCCAGGCAGATGGGCTACACCGGCGCGGCGCTCAAGGCGTGCAAGGGACAAACCCAGGCGCTGCTGATGGCCGCGGCGGCCCAGGTGTGGAAGATGTTCCTGTGCGTGCAGGACCTGACTTGCCCGGGCGCGGCGCTGATCCATTCGGCGGCTCTGGCCGCGCATGTGCCCGGCGCCGGCACGCTGGAAGCAAACGCGCGGGAGTACGTACCGGCCGCGAACCAGCCGTGGGCGGAGAAATTTCCGGGGATCTTCACGATTCGCGACGGGACGATGGCGACCAGCGAAATCACGGGACCGGGTCTTGGCGCGGTAGCGGCAGGCGAATAGAAACAGAGTTTCCTCGAACTTAGGCACGGAGCAGACTGAGAGATTGGAGGACACGATGAACCGGCGAATTTTTCTTCTTTCCGGCGGCGCGGCGGCATCCGCGTTCGCGGCATCCGACCGCATCTCGCTTGGTGTGATCGGTGCGGGCGGACGCGGAACCTTCGTTATGACGGTCTTCCAGAAGAACCCATCCGTTCGCATAGATGCGATCTGTGACGTCTACGAACCGAATCTCGAGCAGGCTCTTTCGACAGCGTCCAAAGTGCCCGGCAACGCGCCGCGCGCCTATCGCGACTATCGCAAACTGCTCGCGGACAAGAGCATCGACGCCGTGCTGATCGCCACCCCCGAGCACTGGCACCACCGCATGGTTCTGGACGCCCTGGCCGCAGGCAAGGACATCTACGTCGAGAAACCGCTCTGCCAGACGCCGGAGCAGGGCGTGGAACTGGTGGCGGCCGAAGCACGCTCGAAGAACATCATCCAGGTCGGGATGCAGCGCCGCAGTTACGATCTCTATCTGGAAGGACGCCGGATTGTCGCCACGGGCACGCTCGGCAAGGTGCGCATGATCCGCTCCTGGTGGCTGAACAACTACCTCGCCAGTGGTCCGGCTCCCACGTTGAAGGGGCCTCTCGACTGGGAACAATGGCAGGGACCGGTGGCCCACCGCCGCCCGCTTGATCCAAACGTCTTCTTCAACTGGCGCTACGTCTCCGACTATGCCGGAGGGATTGTCGAGGACCAGGGCGCCCACGTTTACGATGGCATTCATCTGCTGATGAACGCGAGCTATCCGCTGGCAGTCACGGCGGCCGGGGGCAAACCTCACAAGACGGGTTCGGACACCCCGGACTCCGTCGTCGTGACCGCCGAATACCCGGAGGATTTCCTGGGAGTCTTCTCCATCAATTACGCCGCGATGCACTACAAGTTTCGTAACGATCAGCTCAACCAGCTTGACGGAGACGAGGCCCGCATGGACATCGGGCGCGAGGACCTGCGCGTCTACAAACAGGGCGCCGACGATACGCCGGTAACGCAGATGCGCTCGGAGAAGGGCTTCGGTTACGCAACCGACCTCCACGTGCTCAACTTTCTGGAATGCATACGCAGCCGTAAGACGCCGACGGCGCCGATGCGACTTGGCTTTCAGGCAGCATTGGTGACGCAGTTGGCGAACCTGTCGCTTCGCTCCGGCCGCCGAGCGCGTTGGAACAACGCGTCAAAGAAGGTTGAAATCTAAGGAGTCCCATCATGGTCGAAGACCTTTCCCGCAGAGAATGGCTGGCCGCGATGGCGGCCGCGACGGCTACGGCCACATCCGCGAGCGCCGCTCCGGACCGTCTGACCATCTGCGCCTTTTCGAAGCACTTTCAGTGGGCGAACATCCCCGAAATGACGGAGGTGTGCGCCAAACTCGGCTACGGCGGGATCGACCTGACCGTCCGTGACGGCGGCCACATCTCGCCCGCACGCGTCGAGGAGGATCTGCCCAAAGCGGTTGAGATCGTCCACAAGGCTGGCCTGACGACGCCGATGGTTACCAGCGGCATCGTGGACGCGCGTTCACCGCACGCCGAGCGCGTGATAAAGACGCTCGCCGCGCTGAACATCCGCATCTATCGCTGGGGCGGATTCGTTTACGACCTGAAGCGGGATCTGCCGGCGCAGATCGCCGAGTTCCGTGCGCGCGTGAAAGACCTCGCGGCGCTGAACAAGCAGTACGGCGTCTGCGCCATCTACCATACGCACTCGGGCGAAGGACAACTGGGCGCGTCGTTCTGGGATCTTTACATGCTGCTCGACGGCTTCGACCCGAACTCGGTCGCCGTGAACTATGACATCGCGCACGCCACGGTGGAAGGCGGTCTGGGCGGCTGGGTCCATAGCTGGCGCCTGCTGCAGTCGCGCGTCCGAGGCGTAGCGGTGAAGGACTTCTACTGGAAGCGCGCCGCCGATGGCCGGTGGGAAGTGGGCTGGTGCCCGCTGGGCCAGGGCATGGTGGATTTCAAACGATTCCTGCCCATGCTGAAGGCCAGCGGCTTCCACGGACCGCTGCAACTGCACATGGAGCATCCGGAGTTGGGCGGCGCCAACGACGGCAAACGAGAGCTGTCCATTTCCAAGGATCAATTGATCGCGGCCATGCGCTACGACATCGAGGCGCTGAAGACGAAGCTTCGCGACGCGGGGCTCGCTTAGCGGTCCATGACGCGAATGCCAAACCGCTGAGCGGTTTCGTTTTCCAAGTAGTTGAATCGTAATGGGTTATTTTTGAGAATCGCTCATTTGAGCGGTTCTTAGTTTCTAACGCAGGATCTTAGAACTATTTCTGGATCGTCACGGACGGCAACAAGACGTCTCACTGCTCGCCCGCGGCGGCCCTCGCGGATCCCTGGCCAAGTAACCTGGAATGGCGTCTGCGTCGAAAGCGAAAGCGCGGGGGCGTCCGGGCCAGTCGATCGCGCTCCGCGTGCGCGGCACTGTTCGGCGCTACGTCTCAGACGCTGAACCCGCCGGCCCGTTCGAAGGCGGCGGCGAGGCGGAACATGCCCGGTTCGTCGAAGTGCCGCGCGAGGATCTGCATCCCCACGGGCAGTCCTTCCCCGGTCGTTCCGCACGGTACGCTCATGCAGGGGATGCCCGCCAGGCTGCCAGTGATTGTATAGATGTCGCTCAGGTACATCTGCATCGGGTCGTCGACCTTCTCGCCGAGCCGGAAAGCGGGGAAGGGCGACACGGGCGTGATCAGGGCGTCCACCTTCTCGAACGCCTGTGCGAAGTCGCGTGCGACCAACGCCCTGACTTTTTGGGCCTTCAGGTAGTACGCGTCGTAGTAACCCGCACTCAGCACGTAAGTGCCGAGCATGATGCGCCGCTTCACTTCCGCGCCGAAGCCCTCGCCGCGGGTGAGCTTGTACATTTCGGAGAGCGTCTTGGCCTGGGCCGACCGCATGGTATAGCGCACGCCGTCGTAGCGGGCAAGGTTGGCGCTGGCCTCGGCCGTACAGATGATGTAATAGCACGCGATGGCGTACTCGGTGTTCGGCAGGCTGATTTCCACGGTCTCGCAGCCGCTCTTTCTAAGCAGCTCGATGCCCTTTTCAGTCTGGCCCCGCGTCTCGTTGGCGAGCCCGGCGAAGTATTCCTTGGGCAGCCCGATGCGGAGTCCCTTCACATCGCGCTGCATCGCCTCGCGGTAGTCCGGCACGGGCGCGAAAGCACTGGTCGAATCCATGGGATCCCGGCCGGCGATGGTCTGGAGCAGCGTGGCGGCATCCTCGACGGTGCGGCCGAACGGTCCGATGTGGTCGAGCGAACTGGCGAAGGCGACCAATCCGTAGCGCGACACCCGCCCGTAGGTCGGCGTCACGCCCACCACTCCACAAAAACTGGCGGGTTGACGAATGGACCCGCCCGTGTCGGAGCCGAGCGAGACCACGGCGGTCCCTTGCGCCACCGTCGCCGCCGAGCCGCCACTTGACCCGCCCGGCACGCGATCGAGCGCCACCGGGTTGCGCACCGGCCCGTAGGCCGAGTTCTCGTTTGACGATCCCATCGCGAACTCATCGCAGTTCGCCTTGCCCAGAATCACGCCACCCGCGGCCTCGAGCCGTTCCACGGCTGTTGCGTTGTAGGGCGGGACGAAATGTTCCAGGATCTTCGACCCGCAGGTCGTTTTCAGATCCTTGGTGACGATCACGTCTTTGACGGCCACCGGCACGCCGGCCAGCGCCCCGGCGTCTTCGCCTCGCGCCAGCTTCTCGTCCACGCGTCCGGCGGCCGCAAGCGCCCGCTCCGGGCTGAAGGTCAGGAACGCGTTGGTCTTCGGATTCTCGGCCCCGGCGAGACGCAGGGCGTCCTGCGCCAGTTCCGTGGCGCTGAATGCCTTGGCCGCAAGTCCTGCGCGAATGGTGGAAATGGTCAGATTTCGAACGTCCATGAACTCTCCGCGGCTGGTTGCCCGGGCCGGCGTTATCGCTCGATCACTTTCGGCACCTTGAACTGCCCGGCGCCCGAGAGCGGCGCATTGGCCAGGGCCGTGGCGTTGTCGAGGGTGGCGCCTTCCACGTCGGGCCGCAGCGTCGCCGTCTCCTCAGCCCCGAACAGCACCTGGGCCATGGGCTCCACATTGCTGGTGTCGAGCTCGTTGAGCTTGTCGATATGGGTCAGGATCTCGTCCAGGTCGCGCGCCATGCGGGCGATTTCCTGGCCGGTCAGGTGGAGGTTGCCGAGATCGGCGATCGCGCGCACCTCGGGTTCGGTCAGTTTCACGCGCCAGCCTTTCTGCGGGACAGCCGGTAGATGTAGTCGAGCGAAGGATCCGCGATGCCCGACGGCTCCGTGGCAAACAGGCCTGTGCCCCGCACGGGCTCCTCGCGCTGCGGTGGACGGCGCCGCGCGCCCACCCGGAATTCGATGTGCGCCGGAGCCGATTCCCCGAGCAGCGAGCGGAGATTGGCCAGAATCTGAGGGCTCAATGCCGCCAGGTTCTTTTGCCACAGCGCATCCTCGGCCTCGACAATCATGCGCCCTTTTTCAAAAAACGTGACGCGCGTTCTGGACGCAAGCCTGTAGCCCACGGCCGCGGGCCACGCCGAGACCGCCAGTTGCGTGGCTGTCAGCGTGCCGCTGGCCGAACGAAGACGGCTCAAAATGCGTCCCGCGCGTTCCATGGAAGGGGCCAATCGGAATCGTCATTTTAACATGTACCCGCGGTCGTCCTGCGGCTCGATTTGCCCCGCCCAGTGATTCCGCAAACCTGACAGAGCGAAGGGTCGAAGGCTACGGTGCGAGGGAAAGTTGAAGGGTTGGGGACCTTAGGGGCGCGGGCGAAACGAATTGCAGTGGTGCAGATGGGCGGGAGGGACGGCGCAGGCGGGGTTGGAGCACGGTTCGGGCACGCTCCGGCAGAGGTGCCACGGACTTACGGCTTTGCGGTCTCAACCG
>Ga0315272_10001148_pt1 | contig 13197 bp, 15 predicted proteins | sample C3_middle_MG_FD_203918 | JGI IMG/M metagenome (GOLD analysis project Ga0315272, IMG submission 203918) | Sediment microbial communities from Yellowstone Lake, YNP, Wyoming, USA - C3_middle | ecosystem: Environmental > Aquatic > Freshwater > Lake > Sediment | place: USA: Wyoming | collected...
TCAAGCCCATGGACTCATAGGCGATGGTGCCTGCCAGCAATATCAGATCAACCCAGCTGAGCTTGTTGCCGTATTTTTTCTTGATCGGCCACAGCAGGCGGCGGGCTTTGTCCAGGTTCACGTTATCGGGCCAGGAGTTCAACGGCGCAAAACGCTGGTTGGCGTGGCCACCACCGCCCCGGCCATCGGCGATTCGGTAGGTGCCTGCCGAGTGCCAGGCCATGCGGACCATCAGGCCACCATAGTGGCCCCAGTCGGCTGGCCACCAGTCCTGGCTGTCGGTCATCAGCGCCTTGAGATCGCGCTTGAGTGCTTCAACGTCGAGCTTCTTGACTTCTTCGCGGTAATTGAAACCCGCCCCCATTGGGTTGGTCTTGGTGTCGTGTTGGTGAAGAATGTCGAGATTCAGCGCATTGGGCCACCACGCCATGTTGGATTTGCCGGTGGCCGTGTTCCCACCATGCATTACTGGACATTTGCCTTCGTTTGCCATGACTATCTCCTTGGATGATTAAGAAGTCGATAGTTTATTAAGATCAATACAAGATAGCCAATTAAGTTTGACTATGTTCGTGATAGACTTCAAAACCGACGTACACCCGTTCAACCCCAATACCATTGCACGACCCAGTGAAGAGGCACTGCCAGGGTTCCTTGCCATTGCGTTTCGTCAATTCCCATAGGACACCATGAAAATCAGAGCCCTGCTTATTGAGTCGATTCATTTAGGCACTAATGCGATCTTTGTGATCGTGTCGTTGAGCCCGCTGTTCAAGGCAACGGTTCTGCCCGAGCTTGAACAGTTATGAGAAGCTCTCATGTGTGCTGTGTATTTGACGAGACGTTGTGCGACCACTGCCTTACCCGGAACCGGGCACTGATGACCGTCTCTTACCGCTGCTTTTCGGGTGCAGAATTTTCTCCGAAGCTGACCGTCAAATCGACTCAATTCAGCGCCGAGTTTCATCGATAAATCAACCCGCTTTTGCTTTGTACCGTTCTGAGAGCTTGTCCATGGCGCTTTGAATGTGCGCGCCGTTCTGGTGGCTGTAGCGTTCGACCATGCTCAGATTCTTGTGACCGCTAATTCTTTTGACCGTGGGCAAATCGACACCGGCCTGCACCAGATGCGTGATGGCGGTATGGCGCAGTGTGTGGCGCACCACTTGTTTGACATCCAGCCCGGCAGCCAGCACGCAGCGGCGAAACGGTTTGTCCAGATTGACGGTGCGCCCTTCTTTGGCCGCTGGTGACGGAAACAGCCACTGGTCACCGGGCCGCAAGGTGGCGACGTAGCCAGCCAGGTATTCACCAAGGTCGGCGGTAATAGGCTGTTCACGCGCTCCGGCCTTGGCTTTGGGGATGTAGATGAGAAGTTGTTGCAGGTTGACGTTCTCCCGGCGAATGCTCAGGATTTCAGTCTTGCGCATCGAGGTGTCCAGCCCGATTTTGATGAACGGGTGAATCTGGCGGTTTTGGTCGCCCGCTGCTACTTTCAGCAAGCGCTCGATTTGCTCGATGGTCAAATAGGTGATCCGCCCGGAATGTTCTTTCAAGCGCTTGATGGTGGCGGGCCGATGATCTACCCAGCCCCATTCGACGGCTTTGCTGAACAAGTGAGACAGTGCTGCAAGTTCGCGGTTGATCGTGGCCGGCTTGGTTTCGCCGCCATAGGACGGCTTGCCGCCTGGTCCGTTGGGCCGCATTACGGCTTCACCAGCACGCTGCTTTTTGTAGCGTTCCACATCAAAGGTGGCTACTTTGGAAAGCTGCATTTCGCCGAAGAATGGCGAGAGGTGCATATTCAGCCGGTAGGCTTTCATTTGCAAGTCTTTGCCGTCTTCCTGCGCCAGCTTGACGAGGTATTTTTCAGCGGCTTCGCTGAACGTCAGCGCCAGCTTGCGACCTTTGGGCAGGTTCAGGCGACCGGCCTTTGCATCTTGGCGCGCCTTGTCAATGTATTCCTCAGCCTGGGTGCGCGTGGTGCCATCAGACTCGCGCCCGATCACACGGTGAATGCGCTGCCCATCGACCATGACATTGACAGTGAAGACGCCGTCGCTGTTGGCCTGGCGCTCAAAGGTGATGCCGTGCTCATTGAGCTTGTCGCCAGCAGCCAGCTTGCGCATGGCCGGGCGGGTGAGTTTGGTGAAGGTTTTGGACATGATTTATCCGATCAGAAGGGAATGTCGTCGTCCATATCGTCAAAGCCCGATGCTGTTTTGGGTTTTGCTGGCACACCTGCCGGCGGCCTGACTGGCACACTTGCAATTGGCTTGGCTGGCACACTTGCTGGCGCTGGTTTCGGTAAGCTTGCTGGCGGCAGTGGGGCAGGCGCAGCGCTCTTGTAAATCGTGCTGATGTTTGCTTGCGTCGCGCTCACCCATTTGCGCGAAGCCTCGGGGCCAGCCTCATGAGCGACTAGTAGCGAACCCCACGCCCGACGCAGTACGGGGAAAACAACATCCTCCAGCTTCGCCCAATTCCACACACGTTCACCATTGTTGCGAGTCATGGCCGGTGACAGAAGCTGACTATCAGAAAGCAACTTCCAACGCTCTTGCTCTTCGTGCGTCAGCAGTTCGGGGCAATGAATTGCCAGCCTGACAAAGCGCTCCGAGTCATCAACATCCCACAGGCTTTTTTCCATGGATTTCAGCGTGATCGAGTCGTCACCTTGGTAGCCAGTGCCATGGTAAAGCTCTACATCACTAAAGCTCTGCTGCACTGCCCATTCAATAAAGCTTGAAAGCGTGCGCCGGTGTTTGCGCGCGGCCAAGTCGGCCAAGTAGTTGAGCTGCGGGTCCATTCGCACTGTGACGATCACCGAACGGGCCAATTTGCCGCCACCGCCCTTGCGTTTGCTTTCCGGATTTTCAGTAGCCATGTTGTGTCCTTTCGTTCAAAAGTTCTATTAGCTTCTGCGTAAGTCTATCACGGTTAAAATACTTTGCAATCTATATTTTTATAAATTATTCTATGTACGTCTTAACTTAGCTTACATATCGAGAAAACATGACGCAACAACAAATCAGCCCCATCCAAGTCGTGACCTACCCCGACGGCAGGATGAACACCAAGAACGCTTCGACGTACACCGGCCTGTCACAAAAGACCTTGGCCATGATGCGCTGCAACGGCAATGGCCCCAAGTTCGTCAAGCGTGGGCGGGTGTTCTATTTCACCGCTGACGTTGACGCATGGATGAATGCCAACGGTCGCATGACCAGCACCGCCCAGGCCAAGCAAGCATCAGCCTAATTCATGGCAAACGCAGCCCTCAGCGCCGATCTGGTGGCTACTGCGCGGTTCTTGTCGCTGCTGGCGGACGGCGAGCCGGTATCCTTCCAAACGTTCGATGACAACAAAGCGGACAGACGTGATGGGCGCTCACTGGCTCGCATCATGCATGGGACACTGGCAGTGCATGGCCCGTCCTTGCAAGTACTCAATCAGGCGGGCGCTGGCGTTTTCGTGATGATCAACGCGGGTGATTGCAAGGGTCGTTCAGCGGGCAATGTGATACGAGTGCGCGCACTGTTTGCCGACCTGGACGGTGCGCCGCTCGAACCGGCCCTGGTCGCACAGCCAGTGCCCCACATGGTTATTGAATCATCGCCGAACCGCTATCACGCCTACTGGTGCGTGAGCGATTGCCCGATAGATAGCTTTACCGCATTGCAAGCCGCCATTGCAGTCAAATTTGCCAGTGACCCAAAGGTTAAAGACCTGCCGCGTGTGATGCGCTTGCCGGGCTTTTGGCATCAAAAAGGCGCGCCGTTCCAGACACGCTTACAGGCCGAACACATTGCTGCGCCCTACACCGTTGCCGAGATTGAAGACGGTCTGCGCCTGCGCAGGTTGTCGATCTCAATCGTCGCCGCGCAACCAGTTGCACGACTCGCCAGCCGATCCACCACCCCACCCGACAGCAGCAGCATCCAAGGCGTGACGCTGGCCACCGCCCTGCCTGACGGCACCCGTGACAACACGTTGACCAGCATGGCGGGCGCCATGCGCCGTCGAGGCATGACACCCGAGGCTATCAATGCCGCACTGACGCAAGAGAACAACCTGCGTTGCCAGCCGCCGCTGCCCGATGCCGACGTGCGTCGCATATCCGAATCTGTGAGTCGCTACGCGCCCGATGCCATCGCCAGTCAGCCGCAGTATTCACGCCGCGATCTGTCCGCCATGATCGAAGCAACCAGTGATTTTGACGAACTCATCGGCGACATTGCCAAGCTCGTCAGCACATGCGACCTAAAAGATACCGAACGATTGTCCCTGCGCAAGTTCATCGCCAAGAAGGCTCATGTGTCGGTGGCCAGCCTCAAAGACGATGCCAAGTTGTATGACCCGGTCAATGCGACACGGGATTTTGACCATCTCAAGGCCGCCCGCGAAGTCATCAAAGCCTTTGGTGACGGCAACCTGCTCGATGCCAGCGGGTATCTGTGGCGCTGGCGCGGCGATGGCGCGTGGCGGCGAGTCAGTGAGCGCGAGGTCAAACAAAAAATCCACGAGGTGACTGCCAACAGCGAACTGACCGCCGCAGTAGTCAATTCAGTGCTGGACATGGTTAAAACCGAAGCCCACCGTCCCGAGCACCGCTTTGACGAAGACCCGCACACCATCAACTGCACCAATGGTGAACTGGCTTACCAGAATGGCCGTTGGGCGCTGCTACCGCACAACCGCGAGCACTACCGCACCGCCATGCTGCCCGTGGCTTACGCGCCCGCTGCTGGCGCACCACGTTTTGAACAATTCCTGCGCGAGATATTTTCAGGCGATACGGATGCCACCGGTAAGGCCGCTGTGGTGCTGGAGGCTTTGGGTTACACCTTCATTCCATCTTGCTACCTGGAAAAGTTCTTTATGCTGATCGGGGCTGGGGCCAACGGCAAGTCGGTGCTGCTGCATGTGGTGGAGGCGCTGGTCGGGCGCGAGCACGTCTGTGCCGTACAGCCGAATCAGTTTGACAACCGTTTTCAGCGTGGCCACCTGCAAGGCCGTTTGGCTAACATCATCACCGAGATTGCTGAAGGCGCGGAGATTGCCGATGCCCAGCTTAAATCGCTTGTCTCCGGCGAAATGACCACCGCCGAGCACAAACACAAAGACCCGTTTGATTTTCTGCCCTACGCAAAGCACTGGTTTGGCACCAACCACCTGCCACACACACGGGACTTTTCCGATGCTTTGTTTCGACGGGCTGTAATTCTCACCTTCAACAACAAATTCGAGGGCGTGAAACGCGATGTCCATCTGCTCGACAAACTCAAGGCCGAATTGCCGGGCATCCTGAACCTGGCACTGGCCGGGCTGCAACGCTTGTTTGACAACAAAACCTTTACTGAATGCAGCAGCAGCACCGATGCCGCCCGGATGTGGCGCATGGAAGCCGACCAAGTGGCTCAGTTTGTGGCCGATGACTGCGAGACCGGTACGCAGTGCCGCGCGACCAGTGCCGTCTTGTTTACCCAGTACCAGAGCTGGGCGGAATCGGCTGGCGTGCGTCGCACCTTGAACCGCAACAACTTCACGAACCGACTCAAGCGCAACGGATTCGAGCCGGGGCGCGGCACTGGTGGCACCCGCATGATTGCCGGAGTACAACCCAAGTTGAACTCGGTGCCAGATACAGGCTACAGCGGCAACACCTACGCCAATCGGCGGGGCTAACCAGGCAGGCAGAGAAGTGACGCAAGTGACACTGTTTTGGACATCACGCTTAACAGCGGTTCTGTGCTGGACCGTCAAGGCAGGCAGAAAGCGTGCAGTGGTAAAGATGTGGGTAACTGCGTCACTTGTGTCACTGGCATCTGTGGCTCTATTTACCAGCGATGTGGATGACAGCAATGGCTATGCCCGCGCCAGTCGTGGCGAATGACCGGCATGACGGATCAGCAGCATGCCTAAGCGCCACCCCAACCCCCGCCTGGCCAAGATCCACCGGAACTACACGGTCGAAGAAGTCGCTGCCCTGTTTGGGGTCCACAAAAATTCGGTGCGGAACTGGGTCAAGGGCGGCTTGCCGACCAACGATGACCGGCGCCCGATGCTGATCCTGGGGCGTGACCTGGTCGCCTTCCTTCAGGCCAAACGGGTGAAGAACAAGCGACCGTGCCAGCCGGGAGAAATCTATTGCGTGCGCTGCCGTGCTGCACAGAAACCGGCGGGCGATATGGCCGATTACCAGCCTTTGACCGCCACCCTGGGCAACCTGATTGGCATCTGCCCAAGTTGCGAAGCCATGATGTACCAGCGGGTCAGTCTGGCCAAGTTGGCGCAGGTTGGCGCGAATTTGGACATCACGATGGCGCAAGCACTGCCGCACATAGTCGAGAGCACCCAGCCCAGCGTGAACAGTGACTTCAACTATGGAGCATCAGACCATGACAACACACAACGCCGACAATGAGCGAATCAAGCGTCGGTACTTCGCTTATTTGAAGGAAGCCAAGCGCCACAGCGAACCCACGGTGGACGCGGTGGCCAAGGCTTTGGCCCGGTTTGAGAGCGACACCAAGCACCGCGATTTCAAGTTGTTTCACCATCAGCAGGCCATTGCATTCAAGCACCACTTGACTGAGCAAAAGAGCCAGCAGACCGGTGAGAAGCTCAGCAAGGCAACCCTGCACGCCACGCTGGCCAACGTCAAAGCATTCTTCCACTGGCTGGCCGGACAACCCGGCTACAAGTCGCAGCTTCAGTATTCCGATGCCGACTATTTCAATCTGTCTGAAAAAGACGTTCGGGTTGCGACAGCCAAACGGGAACAAGTTGGCCCGACGCTGGAGCAGGCCAAGCACGTCATTGGCCTGATGCCGACCGGCACGGCGATTGAACGCCGGGACCATGCCCTGATCGCCTTCACGCTGCTGACCGGCGCGCGGGACAGCGCCATTGCGTCGATGAAGCTTAAGCACGTCAACCTGATTGCGGGCTGCGTTGATCAGGATGCGCGGGAGGTCAAAACCAAGTTCAGCAAAACCTTCACCACCTACTTCTTCCCGGTCGGGGATGAGGTTCGTCAGATTGTGGTGGATTGGGTGACGCACTTGCGCGAGCAAATGCTGTGGGGCAATGACGATCCACTGTTCCCGGCGACGCGCATTGAGGTGGGCGCAAGTCGCCACTTTGAAGCGGTGGGGCTGGAACGTGCGCACTGGAGCAGCGCCGCCCGCATTCGCACCATCTTTCGAGATGCATTCACCAAGGCCGGACTGCCCTACTTCAACCCGCACAGTTTCAGAAACACGCTGGTGCGGCTGGGGCAGGAAGTTTGCAAAACCCCGGAAGAGTTCAAGGCGTGGAGCCAGAACCTGGGGCATGAGAAGGTGCTGACGACTTTTCTGAGTTACGGCCAGGTTGAAAGTCCGCGCCAGGGGCAGATCATCAGGGCGTTGGCTGCGCCACCAGTGGCCGTACCGCCGGATATGACAGAGCTGGCCCGGGCGTTGGTGCGAGAGATGCGGGTCGCGGTTTGAGGCCACGGCTTTAGCGCGGTTGAGGGAGCCCCCACGGGGGGCGGACGGGCAACCGGCGCGCGGGGGCCAATGCCGCGCAGCGGCGAGGCCCCGGTGGGGTGGGCGGGGGCTAACTGGTGATGACTGGCCGCAGGCCACTGACTGAAACACTTGCGAAGCAACTGACCAATGCCATGGCACCACGATAGCCATAAGGACGACCGGACGGCGGCGCGTAGGGCGCGAAGCGAACGGGGAGCGCCGACGGCTGGGCAACCGCCTCCAGCGAAGGCCACTTTGCATAATGCCTGTTGCCTTCACCCGAAGGGCGCGAAGCGGTGACCGGCACAAAACGAAGCTTCAGCGCAGTGACTGCCGGGCACTGAATGCAATGCGGCGTTATGTAAAAGCGAAGCGGGTGGCCGTAGCGGGCGTGCACCACAACTGCCACGAACACGGTGACCCGGCCAAGCCGCAGGCGATGGCTGATCCAGCACGATGCGCCAGCGAGCCGAGGCCATATCTGCGCTCCAGCGCACTGACCAACACTTGCGAAGCACTGGCGATGTACCTCCCCGGCACCTGTGCGGGGTGCACCAGCGCCGCGCGCACTGACTGAGACTACAGCGCTGGCAAACCGAAAGCGGTGATGTTGGGTGGACTGGCCCACAGCGCGCAGCGCAGTTCAATCAAAAAACAGGCCGCCCAGCATGACCGCGCTGCTGGCCGAAGCTACGCGACAGCTTGGTGCTGCCTGGCCATTGCGGTACTCCGCATTGGTCACTGACCAAAGCTACAGACTCACGAAAATGGAAAGCGGTGATGTTGGGTGCGCTGCCACCAGCGCGCAGCGCCATTCAGCAGGCAGCGTGCCCGGCATGACCGCGCTGGTGGAGGTCACCCGTCAACATCGAGCGCCGAAGGTTCGTAGCTATCTGCCGCCTTCGCGGTAGCTGATCAAGCCCTTGCGCAGCACTCCTTATATGCCAAATAGGCCGCTAGCCCTCGTGGAACGTGCGCAAGCAGCTATCAAAAGGGTAGCATTTCGATCAACGCGATGGCAAGTCTTCACGCTGCGACAGGTTGAAACTCTCGCCCTATCCGCAGCACGCACCCTGCTGCTGGATCGGCGGGCACTTCACCGAACCGAACGAACAGAAAACGCAACAGTCGCCGGAATTGGGACGCAGCAGCGCTTTGCAGTTGGCGCACTCATAAAAGAACTGGCAGGCATCCGTCGGCATCGTCTCCAGCTTGGCAAAGCCGCAGTGCGGGCAGGTCAGCACCGATTCAAGAACTACGCCTTTCATCGCGTGTTACTTCTGCACAGCGGATGGATAGCCCGCGTTCGTCGTCGCCAAAGTGAGCGCCTCCGGTTGGGCCTTGTCGGGGTCATACGTTACCGTCGCCGTTTTCTTGGCGAAATCAATCTTGACGGCACCCACGCCAGACACCTTTTCCAGCGACTTTTTGACTGTGATCGGGCACAGCTCACAGGTCATGTTCTTCACATCAAGCGTGACGGTCTTTGGGGTCGCGGCCAGGGTGACCAATGGAATGGCAACGAGGGCGGCAATCAGCAATGTACGCATGAGAATTTCCTTTCAGTAAAACAGGGGGGCAAACCACGGCACGGCCAGCAGGCCGAATAACAGCGCGGCGACGATCCAGAATGTCAGCCGCTGTCGTTGAAGCGTGCGCGGATCGGCGCAGGGCGTGGCGGGCGCGCAGACCCGCGGAACCAGATAGAGCTGTCGGAAGGCCAGCCCGAGAAACAGCAGCGTCAGACCCAAGAAGAGGGGCCGGTACGGCTCCATCGCGGTCAGATTGCCAATCCAAGTGCCACCAATACCCAGTGCCAGCAACACCAGCGGGCCAACACAGCACACCGATGCGCCAATGGCCGCTAGTACGCCCGCGATCAGCGAGCCTTTTCCGGTGAGTTGTGCCATGCCTACTTCCTTCAATCAGTTTGCCCAAGTGATACTATATGATACTATAAATTCCGTACCTCAGTACGGTGTCAAGGGGAATTTGATGGAATCAGATCTAAGCATCGGCAAGCTGGCGGAAGCTGCCGGGGTCAACATCGAAACCATCCGCTATTACCAGCGGCGCGGGCTGCTGGATGAGCCAACCAAGCCAAGCAGCGGCCACAGGCGCTACACAGCGGAGGCGACCAAGCGTGTTCGCTTCATCAAACGAGCACAGGCGCTGGGTTTCACCTTGATCGAAGTCGGCGGCTTGCTGACACTGGATGCGGCCTGCGCATGTACGGAAACGCGGGCGCTGGCTGCTCGCAAGCTGGCACTGATCGAGCAGAAGATGGCTGACCTGGTAGCCATGCGGCAAGCATTAGGCGGATTGGTGCAGCAATGTGACGCAGGCACTGGTGGTGCCGACTGTCCGATCATTGATGCGCTGGGCGGGGAGTGATGCGTAACAGCCTGCGCGGAACTTGTTTTATGCCAAATAGGCCGCTAGCCCTCGTAGAACGTGCGCAAGCAGCTATTAATTACATAGCGGATTACAAGTCTGCGTCATCAGATATGGAGGGTAGCCCCGCACCCTGTCCGCCGCTTCACATCCACATCGCCCAGCAGGCAAGCCAAATCCCTGTGTAATTCCTGTGTAATCGGGCAGAGAAAATTACACAAAACGCGGGAACCGCATGGAATGTTCAAAATCACCCAAATGGAAAAACCCTAGGAAAATCAGTAAGTTAGGAAGTTTTCAGAATCGGATAGAATTCGCCATACGCCTCGATCTGAAGACTGTTAATCCGTAGGTCCCTGGTTCGAGCCCAGGTCGAGGAGCCACTACAAGCCTTATGACTATTGGCCTCATTGCTACAACCAAGATAGCATGAGGCCTTTTTCTTTGTGTTGCATTTTCATGATGTAGCTGCGGGTATAAGCGAATTACTTGAATCCAGCGACCATCTCTTGAGATCCTGATCCATGAACTTGGCCTGTTCGTCAGGGTCACTGGAGTTACGATTCCCAAACTCGCCAAGGCGTTGAAGCAATCCGGCTAAGCACTTCCGGAAATGTTGGAGGCAGAGATTCGACTTGGGAGTGGGCATAGACGGTTATCAGAGGTACTTTCATGCGTCAATTGAAACTGAGCAAGACTTTTACTCTTATGGAATCGGGGCCCGTGGTCCTCGTGACAACTCATGATGGGAACAAAGACAATATCATGACCATCTCTTGGACCATGGTGGTGGATTTCACTCCAGTATTTGCCATCGCCACGGGTGAATGGAATCACTCCTTCGCGGCGTTGCGAAAGAATCGGGAGTGCGTCATTGCCATTCCCACCGTCGACCTGCTGGATAAGGTGGTTGGCATAGGGACGTGCTCTGGGGCAGACACGGACAAGTTTGCCAGGTTCAAGCTCACGCCGGTCCAGGCTAAGCTGGTCCGGCCACCCTTGATCGGGGAGTGCCTGGCCAACATTGAGTGCAAGGTCATCGACATTGTCAAGAAGCACAATATTGTTGTGTTGGAGGCGGTTGCCGCATACACCGATACTGCACGCAAGGAGAAGCGTATGTTTCACGCTGTTGGTGACGGAACGTTCATTGTTGACGGACGTAAGATTGACCACAGGAAGATGATGGCGACCAAGCTACCATTGGGCGTCTGACCGTCAACGGTAGACGTCGTCCGAAAGGTAGCGCCAGCCGTTTGAAATGCGCGGCCGAAAAGACGGCCTACTTTCAAAAAGTATCCCATTGCCACTCAAGAGAGGTCCTGATTTGCCACTGCCACCAGCCCAACCCCGAACCCATTTGCATACCCGAGAGGTCGTTTACCGCGGCTTTCAGCGTGCCGACCTCCTGTGGGACATTGAAGCCGAAATGCGCGACACGAAGACCCATGCCATGGACATCCCCGGGGAAGGCACCTGGCAGCCCGGAGAACCCATTCACAACCTGTCGATACGTGTGACCATCGACGATGGCTTTGTTGTGCGCGAGATTGCAGTGGCAATGGATGATGTGCCGCACCCGGAATGCCCGATGGCTCAAACTCCCATGCAGAAGATGGTTGGCTGCACCATGGGGCCGGGCTGGCGCCATGCCATTCAGAGAAGCCTGGGAGGCGCACGGGGTTGCACCCACCTGCGTGAGCTGCTTTTCAACATGGCCACAGTGGCCTTCCAGACCCTGCCCGAAGGACCACTTCCCGAGGCCATCGACGGAGCTCCACCACACTTCGTTGGTCAATGCTTGGCCTGGGATGTCAATGGATCAGTGGTCAAACGTCACTACCCGGCCTTCGTTGGGTGGCAGCCCAAGACTGTGGCCGGGGACTCTGATCAGCGATAAAGAATTGGTACTTGCTGATTTCAGCCTTGCGCAGTGTAAGCGTCCGCCCAGTACCGTTATGACCCCCCGATTGAAGCTGAGTGCAATATCGGGTGCGGCTCCTGCGCACGGCGAAGCCGGGCGGTGCGCACTGACTATGCTATGACGTTCCAGAAGTGGATAAGCGGTGATATTGGGCAGGATGACACTGCTCAGCTCAGCGTGCCGGGGGCAGTATGGCGGGTAAGGCCGGCAAAATATCTTGAAACCGGCATCAATACTTGCCATTTGGCGGAAACGAAGGGATTCGAACCCTTGAGGAGGCTCAACACCCCCTACTCCCTTAGCAGGGGAGCACCTTCGGCCACTCGGTCACGTTTCCTGAATTTACCGTCAGAATTATCTCACGACTCTACAGGAATCGCCTAGGACGGCGATTGGTCAAGATCGAACGCCTTGTGCAGGGAACGAACGGCCAGTTCCATGTATTTCTCATCGATCACGACCGAGGTCTTGATCTCTGAAGTGGAAATCATCTGGATGTTGATGCCCTCTTCGCTCAACACGCGGAACATCTTGCTGGCGACACCAACATGGCTGCGCATCCCAATGCCGACTATCGACACCTTGCAAATCTTGGTATCACCCACCACCTCGTTGGCACCCAGGCTGGGCAACACCTTTGCTTTCAACAAATCAACGGCCTTGGCATAGTCAGCGCGGTTGACCGTGAAGCTGAAGTCGGTCTTGCCGTCTTTGCTGATGTTCTGGATGATGACATCGACCTCGATATTGGCATCGGCCACCGCGCCGAGAATCTGATAGGCGATGCCGGGCTTGTCTGGCACACCCAGCACCGAAATCTTGGCTTCTTCGCGGCTAAATGCAATGCCGGAAACAATGGCTTGCTCCATATGTTCGTCTTCCTCAAAAGTAATCAGGGTGCCAGAACTGGCTTCCTCGTTGATGTCAATATCCCACGGAGTGAAACTGCTCAGGACACGCAGTTTGACCTTGTATTTGCCGGCAAATTCGACCGAGCGGATCTGCAGCACCTTGGAGCCCATCGAGGCCATCTCCAGCATTTCTTCGAAGCTGACCGTGCGCAGACGACGGGCTTCTGGCACGACGCGCGGATCCGTGGTGTAGACGCCGTCGACATCGGTGTAGATCAGGCATTCATCGGCCTTCATGGCAGCCGCAACCGCGACCGCCGAGGTGTCCGAGCCGCCCCGACCCAGGGTGGTGATATTGCCCAGTTCGTCAAGCCCCTGAAAGCCGGTCACGATGACCACCCTGCCGGCCTGCAAGTCGGCACGCACGCGGGCATCGTCGATCGATTCGATGCGGGCCTTGGTGTAAGCGCTGTCGGTGCGAATCGGCACCTGCCAGCCTGCGTAACTGACC
>Ga0315272_10001149_pt1 | contig 13197 bp, 10 predicted proteins | sample C3_middle_MG_FD_203918 | JGI IMG/M metagenome (GOLD analysis project Ga0315272, IMG submission 203918) | Sediment microbial communities from Yellowstone Lake, YNP, Wyoming, USA - C3_middle | ecosystem: Environmental > Aquatic > Freshwater > Lake > Sediment | place: USA: Wyoming | collected...
GTCAATTTTGTGTATGACAACCTAAAAGACATGCATCAGCTTTATGACATATACAACGACTACGAAGGTGTCAACAACATCAAAACCATCAACGACAACGCCGGCAAGGCGCCGGTCAAAGTGGATCAAAAGATTATCGATCTGCTCAAATTCAGCAAAGAAGTCTACAACTTTTCCGGCGGCGAAGTGAACGTCGCCTTTGGAAGCGTTTTAAAAATATGGCACGACTACCGGGAAGCCGGCATGGAAAACCCGGACCGGGCAGCCCTGCCTCCCATGGATCTTCTGAAAGCGGCCAACAAGCATATCAATATCAACAACGTGATTATCGATGAAAAAAACAGCACCGTCTATCTTTCCGATCCGAAGATGCGTCTGGACGTCGGCGCCATCGCCAAGGGATACGCCACAGAGCGGGTTTCCCAAATGCTCAAGGACAAGTGGCCCGGCATTTCAATCCTGCTAAGCGTCGGCGGCAATGTAAAAGCCATCGGTATGAAAGAGACCGGAAAGGAAACCATCCCCTGGAATGTTGGCATCACCGATCCCAAAGACCAGTCAGCCATGCTGATGACGTTGAATGTTTCAGATATGTCCATGGTCACCAGTGGGGATTATCAACGTTATTACACAGTGAATGGCAAGAATTACAACCACATTATTGATCCGCAAACTCTTTATCCTGCTACCCACTGCCATGCGGTCACCATCGTGGTGGCGGACTCGGGACTGGCCGATGGGCTTTCAACCGCGGCATTCATCATGCCCCTTGAGCAGGCAAAAGCCCTGATAAAGAGCAAGGGTGCAGAAGCGGTCTTTGTGATGAACGACGGAACTTTGGAGTACACTTCCGGGTTTAAGGCATTTATTCTGAAGATGGAGTAGGCGATTTTCGGTGTCATATTCATTTTTCTGGGATATGACAGCCGGGATTATGCTATAATATAACCATCAAGGAGGCAGAATGAAAGGCTATATTTTCACCATTTCAGCAGCATGTGTGTATGCTTCCCAGGTCATACTGGGCAAATATATTCTCACCGCAGGAACCGGAGCGTGGGCTTTGACCTTCATGCAGGTGGTCATCAGCACCATCGTCATGTTCGTCGTAGGCACCGTCAAGGCACCGGAAGGCATCCGTGCCAAATACACTGTCCGGAAGGTGGATGTTAAATGGTTTGTCTTGATTGCCCTCTTAGGCGGAATCGGAACCCAGCTGGCTTTGTATTACTGCCTCGAAAGGGTGGATGCGGGCATCGGTTCCATGATGCTCTTTCTGCACCCGGTGGTGGTTTGTCTCTTCTTTATGTTCAGCGGAGTGCGCCGGTTGACCTTGATCAACAAGATTGCCTTGGTGGTCGTCTTGATGGGCAGCCTATTGGTTCTCAACATCTTTGGCGAATCACACAAATGGACCTACACGGGCATTTTATTCGGGGTTGTTTGTTTCCTGTGCTGCGCCGCCTTTTTCCTGATACTGGACCTGAAGCTGTCCCAATACCCTATTACAGTCATTTTCTTCTATGACTGGGGCATTGCCGCAGTTGTGATGTTCATTCTCAATCCTATGGTGATCAAAAGCATCTTTGATATATCCCCGCAATTGATTGCCTTGATTGTCATCATCAGTTCTGTCACCACAGTGTTGCCCTCTTTCCTATTGGCCAAAGGCGTTATGCTGATTGGCGCGGAACGGGCGACTGTAATTGGGACCCTGGAGTTGCCGATCACAGTACTGTTGGCCTATTTGTTTTTATCTGAAGTTATGATTCCTCTGCAATTGCTGGGAGTCGTCCTGGTCGTATCCGCCGTCGCCGCCCTGAGTATTGAAGGGTCCAAAAGCGCGCCGTTGGAACGGGTAAAAAGGAGTGTGGAATAATGAGTAAGTTTATTAAAGGAGCTATTTTGTTTGTCATTGGCATGGCTATTATGTTTGGGCTCTTTGCCCTGGGCATGACCCTTTTCAATGATTACTTCATGGCGGTGCTTGTGGCCTGCGGCCTTGTTTATTTCGCATTGTTTTATATGCTTGAAAGCTTCATCGATGCATTTTTCAAGCTGACCGTGAAGGAATATGTGATTGCCACCATGGTGATGCCCCTACTCTTGTCCATCGTCGGTATCATCATAGTCAAAATCATGAGCAGCATGGGTGCCTTTGCGAACGGTTCCTTTGCCGACCTGGCATGGGTCGTCATCTTGACCGTCGTGCTGGTGATTTCCGCAGTGGCTCTGGCTGTCCGAAGCCTACTGTTTGTTGCCCTGCGAAAACGAAACAAAGCATAATAAATACCCGGAGGTAAAACATGGATTATAAACTGCTGGCGGACCGATTGTTCCCCCGGCAAACCCAAAATACAGAAGAACTGGAAACCAGATATCCAAAACGCAACCTGCCCTCTTCTGCCAAGGTCACACGATTGGGCCCAAGCCCCACAGGATTCATCCATCTGGGCAACTTGTATGGCGCTTTTGTGGATGAACGGTTGGCGCACCAAAGCGGCGGAGTCTTTTATTTGCGTATCGAGGATACCGATGACAAACGTCTGGTTTCGGGTGCTGTGGATATGATCATCGACTCTTTATCCTTCTTTGGAATCGGCTTTGATGAAGGCGCAACCAAAACAGGCGATCAGGGAGACTATGGACCCTATGAGCAAAGCCTCCGCAAAGAGCTTTATCAAAGCTATGTGAAACAGTTGGTGGCAAAGGGTCTGGCCTATCCGTGCTTCCTCACCGAAGACGAAATCAGCCAAATAAGGCAAGACCAGGAAGCGGCCAAAGCCAATCCCGGCATTTATGGCAAGTACGCCATCCATCGGAATTTGACTATGGACGAAATTGAAGCATATCTGGCAAAAGATCTGCCCTATACAATAAGGCTTATGTCCTCCGGAAACCACGACCTGCCCCAGGAGCAAATCCGCTATATCAAGGTGGAAGACGGCATCCGCGGCACACTTTCCATGCCGGAAAATAATCAGGATGTTGTCATCCTCAAGGCCAGCGGCATGCCCACCTATCACTTCGCCCACGTGGTCGATGACCATCTGATGCGAACCACCCATGTGGTCCGTGGCGAAGAATGGCTTTCCACGCTTCCCATCCACGTAGAACTATTCGAAAAACTTGGATTCGAGCCTCCCGTCTACTGCCACACCGCCCAACTTTTGAAACTGGACGAAAACGGCAACAAACGCAAGCTTTCCAAGCGCAAAGATCCGGAATTGTCCCTGGGTTATTATCAAGAACAAGGATATCATCCCCTGGCCATCCGGGAATACCTTTTGACTTTGTTGAATTCCAATTTCGAAGAGTGGCGTCTGGCGAATCCCCAGACCACCAGCGACGATTTTCCTTTTACAACCGAAAAAATGAGCGCGTCCGGCGCGCTGTTTGACATCAACAAATTAAATGATGTGTCCAAGGACGTTCTTGTCCGGATTCCCGCCAACGAACTCTATGATTTTCTCGTTGGGTGGGCAGCGGCCTACAACCAAGATGCCTGGGCTGCGCTCAAGGGCAACCGAAAAACCGTAGAAGCGATTTTGGACCTGGGTCGAAACGACGCAAAACCACGGAAGGATTTTATTTCCGCCAGCCAGATGTTTGAATTCATAAGGTACTTCTTCGACGAGTTTTTCGTCATGGAAGAACCACTGCCTGGGGAAGTGAGCCGGGAAGACGCCGCTGAGATTCTTTCCCGTTATGCAACCACCTACAACCATTCTGACGACCAGTCCGCCTGGTTTGAAAAGATCCGCGGAATCACTACCGATTTGGGATATGCGGTGAAACCCAAAGACTTCAAGAACAACCCGGACCAGTACAAAGGCCACGTAGGTCATGTGAGTACTGTAATCCGCCTTGCCCTGGTGGGCCGGAGCCAATCTCCGGATCTGTGGGAAATCCAACAGATTCTCGGAGAGGAAAAATCCATGGAACGCATCAAAAAAGCCGCTTTTTAGCGGCTTTTCTTTACTCTATTTATTCTGCCAGGTATTCTTTGATCAGTCTGCCTAGAATGGCGATGCCCCTGTGGGTATCCTCTTCACTCATGTTTGAAAAGTTCAGACGGAATTCGTTGTTCTTCCTTGCGCTGGGATAAAACGCCGCGCCTGTAATGAATGCGACCTTCTCCTTGCCGGCCCGGATCAAAAGCTCCGTTGCGTCTTTGTCTTCCGGCAATTCAATCCAGATGAAAAGGCCTCCCTTTGGCAGCACATAACGGGCCTGGGGCGGAAAGTGGTCCGCGATGGCCTTGACCATGGCGTCCCTGCGCTTTCGGTACAGTTCGCTGATCATTTTGATGTGTTCATCAATGTCGTTGTGGGTCATATAATCAGCCATCTGAAGTTGTGCCAGAGTGGACGATGAAAGATCCGCGGCATTTTTGAGCACCAGGTATTTCTCCATGATTTCTTTTCTGGCGCAAAGCCAGGCGACCCGAAGGCCGGGGCAGAAAATCTTCGAAAAGGTGCCGATATAAATCACCTGTCCCCTTTGGTCAAAGGAAGCAAGGGGTTTTGGCGGCGCACCCTCAAAGGAAATTTCGCTGTAAGCGGCATCCTCCAAAATGGGGATGTCGTAATTTTTCATTAAATCCATAAAGTCTTTTCGGCGTTGTTCCGACCAGCTTCGGCCGGTGGGGTTTTGGAAGTCCGGGTTGACATAAATCATCCGCACCCTGTCCCCGTACTTGTCCAGCGCCTCTTTGAGAGAATCGATCTCCATGCCATCCCGGTCCGTGGGAATGGAAACCAATTCGGCCTCATACGCGCGCAGCGCATTTACCGCGCCTAAATATGAAGGCAATTCAAAAATCACCACATCACCTTCATTGATGAACAGCATGCCACTCATATCCAGACCCTGCTGGGATCCGCTGGTGATGATGATTTCGTCCATGTCGTAATGAAGCCCGAATTTCTTGGCCATCCGCTCCTGCATGATTTTGCGTAGTCCCGGATAACCGCTGGTGGAGCAATAGCTCAGAGCTTCTTTGCCGTTATTTTTGAGGACCCGGTCCATGGATTCACGGATGGCGTCCACCGGATAGGTTTCAGAAGACGGAAAACCGGCGGAAAAGGAGATCATATCCTTATCTTCCACCAGTTGAAATGCATTTAATAGTGATTTGTCTTCCAGGCGGTTCAACCGCTTTGCGTATTTCATAGGTCCTCCGAGTATATTATTTTATCCAGTTATAAGGGGGGTCTTCGTTCATCAATGACTTGATTCACTGGGAAAAAGTCTTGCGCAATTTGATCCGGGTAATGGGAGAACCGGTATCCATCCATATTAATTCTTGTCATGAGCATGATATTCCCACGAAATTTAAGGCGTGCACTGGGACCAACAGAGCAAAATACATTGTAGCCAGCCTGGATGATATACTCATGGGCAGGATTGCCTCTTTGAAAATTATATCCAAAAGGAGAAATGTAAATGTTGGTCTTCCCCACATAAGGAGCGATATTGTTCGCCCAACGGTCTAAATCATATTTCATCTGTGCCAGGGTTGTGGTGTACTTGGTGAAATGTTGGTTGTGGGTGTAACTATGGCAGGCAAAGAGCCATCCTTCTGCTTTTAGCGTGTCTGCGATTTCCGTGACATCTTTTCTCCAAGCGGCCGTTTCGGGCAAACCATCGGTAATCCGATATCCCAAGACACCTTCATACCCAGTGAGCGCAATGATTCCCTTTGTTCCTCGCCATGAGAATTCCGGATGTTTGTCTACGTAATCGTCCAGAATCGGCATCGCATCCCCATCCCTTGTCTCGATCGTGTCGCCTGTTGGGGTAACGACTTCCGTCCAGACACGTTTGTCCGGACCGATAACAAGGCGGCTTGCGAAGCCGTCCTTTTTCATATAATCGTAATAGGATACATCGTCAACAGAAAAGACCAGCGGTATTTTACCTTTTGGCAGGTAAATATCTTTCGGTTCCATTTTGCCGGTATCCCCGTTTACTGTATACAGTTCATTGATTGGATATAAAATATACCCTTTTTGTTCCAGCAGAGGAAGCATCCGCTTAAACTCAGTGACAGTAAGCATGTTATTGTTATAGCCTTGGGCAGGCGATCCTTGATTGTCAAATGCAAGCTCCGGATAAACAATCAGACTGTGGCAGAAAATATGCTGGATGGTTCCATTATATTTTACAAGATTGTCTTTCAGTTCATTGATTTCGTTTATTTTTCCGGTTATCAAGTCCTTTGGATCATTGGGGTCAACCAGATCCTTGTGATCGTCCAGCAGTGCAATTGCCTCATCATAAAAATATCCGGGCAATAAGGCCTCTGCCTGATGAATTACATCTGAAATCTGTGCCTCACGATTTTGGGCTTCCTTCCATTGATAGAAGCCAAACGCCACAGCACCGATGACAGTCACTGCAATCAGCCCCACAATCAGAGTGACAACGCCGCGAAATATTTTTTCTTTGGCGGGTAACTCTTGTTTCTCTTCATATCGCATTTTAAGCTCCGTCCTTAGACTTGCCAGCTTTTGAGGTAGATCTCTTGTTCTGGCGTTAAAACGTCTATTTCAATGCCCCAGCTTTTCAGTTTCCTGTTGGCGATAATCTGGTCCATTTCCTTGGAAACGTCGATGACAGCGGGTTTTAGGGCTTTGTAGTGGTCTTTGATGTATAGGGCGGACATAATCTGGACCGCAAAGCTCAGATCCATGATTTCCGCGGGATGCCCATCCGCCGCGGCGATATTCACCAGCCGGCCGTCGGCAATGATGTGAAGCCGTTTCCCGTTGGGCAGCAGATATCCCATGATGTTTTTGCGGCTTTCGGTTTTGTCGGTTGCGGTGGCTTCAATGGCAGCCATATCGACTTCCACATTGAAATGTCCCGCATTGCACAAAATTGCGCCGTCTTGCATTTGCTCCATGTGTTCCAGGCGTATGGTTCCCGCACACCCTGTGGCCGTGACAAAAATGTCCCCCAGGGGCGCCGCCTTTTCCATGGTCATAATCGCGTAACCATCCATTTTGGCTTCCATTGCCCGGATGGGATTGATTTCTGTGACAATCACACTGGCACCCAGGGCGTCAGCCCGCTGGGCGATGCCTCTGCCGCACCAGCCGTACCCGCCGACCACCACGGTTTTTCCCGCAATGATCAGATTGGTGTTCCGCATGATGCTGTCCCAAACCGACTGGCCGGTGCCGTACCGGTTGTCAAACAGGTGCTTGCAATCGGCATCGTTGACGGCCACCATGGGGAATTTCAAAACTCCCTGCCGTTCCATGGATCGGAGCCGGAGAATCCCGGTGGTGGTTTCTTCGCAACCGCCCCATACTTCTTCCGCCAGATCAGGACGTTCCAGATGGAGCAAACCCACCAGATCCCCGCCATCGTCAATGATGATGTTGGATTTCTGGGTCAAAGTCATTTCCAGGTGTCGATGATATTCTTCGCCGGTCGCGGCGTGATACGCATATATGTTGATGCCAAAATCCGCAAGAGCCGCCGCCACGTCATCCTGGGTGGATAGCACATTGCTTCCGGTAGCCGCCAGCTTCGCCCCGCCGATGGACAACACTTCGCACAAATAAGCGGTTTTCGCTTCCATGTGGATGGAAAGGGATATCTTGATGCCCTCAAAGGGTTTGGTTTTGGCGAATTCTTCTTCCATTGCCCGAAGCAAAGGCATATGCTCCCGGACCCATGCAATCTTTTGGTGACCGGATGGCGCCAGGCTGATATCCCGGACTTCGTAGGGTTTTTGATTCAACGTATTGTTCTCCTTTATTCCACAGTGACGGATTTGGCCAAATTTTTGGGTTTGTCGATGTTGCAGCCCCGGTTTTTTGCCACATAATAGGCGAACAGCTGCAGCGGCACAACGGTCAGGATTGGAGTGCACTCGTCGATGCAGGTGGGAATGTAAATCCATTCGTCGCATTTTTTCTCGATTTCGGTGTTGCCCTCTTTGGTAATTCCGATGACATAAGCGCCACGGGCCTTGATTTCTTCAATGTTTGAAAGCATTTTTTCGAACAGCCGGTCCTGCGTGGAAAGCGCGAACACTAGGCTGCCTTTTTCCATCAGTGCGATGGTTCCATGCTTCAGTTCCCCAGCCGCGATGGCAAAGGAATTGATATACGAAATTTCTTTGAGTTTCAGGGATCCTTCATAGGAGACCGCCGCGTCCGGGCCTCTGCCGATGAAAAAAATCTGTTCCCGCTTATAAAACTTGTCCGCCAGTTTTTCGATGGCCTCTTCCTGGGTAAGCAGTCTTCTTAGTTTGTCCGGAATGGCAATGAGTTCATCCAAAACCCGGTGGTAATCGGTGTCGGATAAAACGCCTTTGGTGCGGCCCATATACAGGGCCAACAAATACATGCACATCAGTTGGGTGGTATATGCCTTGGTGGAGGCAACTGAAACTTCAGGCCCCGCCCAGGTATAAAACACGTCATCGGACTCTCTGGCCACGGAGCTTCCCACCACATTGACCACAGACAGGACTCTGGCTCCTTTTCGCTTGGCTTCCCGAAGGGCTGCCAGGGTGTCCAGGGTTTCTCCGGATTGGCTGATGGCGATGAACAGTGTGTTGTCGTCCACAAATGGATCACGGTATCTGAACTCGGAAGCCACGTCCACTTCAACCGGAATTTTGGCCAGCTTTTCGATGATGGATTTGCCCACCAATCCGGCATGATATGCGGTTCCGCAGGCGACAATATATACTTTGGTGAACTTCTCGATGTCGGCTTTGGTCATGGAAATCCCATCCAGTTTGATGGTTCCGTCGTCATTCAACCGGCGGTTCAGGGTTTCTGCAAGGCCATCGGGCTGCTCGTGGATTTCTTTGCGCATGAAGTGTTCATATCCGCCTTTTTCGGCGGCGTCCGCATCCCAGGTCACGTGGAACACGTCCCGTTTCACTTTGTTGCCGGCGGCGTCATATATCACAATGTCGTCCTTGGTCAGGACAACGGTTTCGTTGTTTTCAATCAAATAGATTTCCCTCACATATTTCAGCAGTGCAGGGATGTCTGAAGCAATGTAATTGCAGCCTTTGCCTAGACCCGCAACCAATGGCGCATCCTTTCGGACAGCCACGATTTTGTCGGGCTCGTTTGCGGAAAGTACGCCAATGGCATATGCCCCACGCATTTGAGCGACGGCACGGTTCACCGCATCTAGAAGATCTCCGTTATACAAAACGCCAATCAACTGTGCGATGACCTCTGAATCGGTTTCGGAACGGAATTTGACGCCGTGGTCCCGAATCAGCATTTCTTTTAGTTCCATATAATTTTCGATGATGCCGTTGTGAACCACCGTGATGGTGTCGTCCTGATTGTTGTGGGGATGGGCGTTGACGTCGGATGGCACCCCATGGGTTGCCCACCTTGTGTGCCCAATGCCGATATTGCTGTCATAGTCCGCATCGCCAATGATTTTTTCCAGATTTTCGATGCCGCCCACGTGTTTTCGGGTTTCTATTTTGCCATCGATGACCAGCGCGATGCCGGCGGAGTCATACCCCCGGTATTCCAGACGTTTCAGTCCGTCGATGATAATTTCTTTTGCCTTGCCGTCGCCTATATATCCAACGATTCCACACATATGTTTATTTCTCCTTATCCTAATTTAGCTGTAATCAGTTCGGCCAATTCATTTGCCATAATCGTCATCTGTTCCAGGTCTTCGCCTTCCAGCATGACCCGAACCAGAGGCTCCGTTCCGGACGGTCTGATTAAAACACGCCCGTTCCCATTCATTATTTCTTCGATTGCCTTTATTTGGACCACAATCTCTTTGTCTTTCAAGTATTTGTTTTTGTTTTCGGTTTTGACCCGGGCATTGACCAGGATCTGTGGATAAATGTTGATTTCATCCGCCAACTCCGAGGGCTTTTTGCCTGACAGTCGGATGGCCTTCATCACTTGAAGGGAAGACAGAGTGCCGTCGCCTGTGGTGGAGTGGTTCAGGAAAATGATATGCCCCGATTGTTCCCCACCCAGCATACATCCGGTCTGCTGCATGCTTTCAAGCACATAGCGGTCGCCCACCGCCGTGATTTCGATGTCGCATCCAATGGAACGGATATAGTTCAAAAATCCAACGTTGCTCATGACTGTCGCAGTCACCAGATTGTTGGGTAGAAGGTCCTTTTGCTTCATCATATTGGCGCAGATGCACAGCAGCTTGTCGCCATCGATAATCCGTCCTTTTTCGTCCACTCCGATCAACCGGTCCGCATCCCCGTCAAAAGCAAGACCGATGTCGGCCTTTTCGCGAAGCACAGTTTCCTGGAGCCAGGCGGGATGCGTGGACCCGCACCGATGATTGATGTTGGTGCCGTCCGGCTTGTCCCCTATGAGAACCACTTCTGCGCCCAGTTCGCGAAACACCATGGGTGCAACGGGAAACGCGGCGCCATTGGCGCAGTCCAGCACGACTTTGTAGCCGGCAAGGGACCCGTCAAAGGTTTCTTTCAGATGGTCGATGTATATTTGCTGAGCTTCTGTCTCTTCTTTAAGACACCTCCCCAACTTTTCGCCGGTTATGTGGCTGTTCACGTCAATGTCCCTGACGATGATATCTTCAATGGCGTCTTCAATGTCGTCGTCCAGTTTGAAGCCGTCGCGATTGAAGAATTTGATGCCGTTGTATTCAAATGGGTTGTGGGATGCCGAAATCATAACGCCTGCGTCGGCCTCCATGGTTCGAACCAAACAAGCGATGGCAGGGGTCGGTAAAACGCCCACCTGAATCACTTCTCCACCCATGGCCATAATGCCTGCCGAAAGGGCGTGCTCCAGCATGTCTCCGCTGATCCTCGTATCTTTTCCGATAATCACTTTGGGCCTTGGGTTCTTTTGGTCTTTGCTTAGAATATATGCCCCCGCCTTGCCCAAATTAAAGGCAAGTTCAGGGGTCAGCTCTGCGTTCGCAACGCCTCTGACACCATCGGTACCAAACAGTCTGTTCATCTCTAAACCTCTCTTATGTTGATTTGTATCTCTTTAGGCGTGGTAGAGTAGGCAATGCCGTTCTTTTGGGTTTCGACAACGATGGAAACCTTATGGGTTCCCGCCTTCAAACCTTCCAGATTAAGGCTCAGGGTGAAATCCCCTGCCACTAAACCTGCAGAAATTTCAGCGGACGACTGTACCGCCAAAAGGATTGATTGGGTTGGAAGATCTACTGCAAGACCCGTTCCCAGGCCATTTATTTTTAGGGTTCCTGAATTGTAGGTAAAGGTTTTGACCGTCATCGGATTGATGACAAGCTGCAGGGTGAGATCTTTTGATGTGGTCGATATTTCAACTCCGGCGGGCAGGTTCAACAGGATTGGAATATTGACTGAAGCGTTCAAACCACTGATGTCAATATCCGCCGCGGTGATGCTTTTAATGTCGGCTAAAGTATCTGTTGTCCCCTTGATGGTAATTTCGCCGGGTTGCTCTTTGGAGGACAAAACATAACCGTCTGCCACATTTCCGATGATGCCCAGATTCAAGGGCACGGTTTTGATGTCCAGCATGGCGACCTCAACCGTCACCTGTTCCTGAGACAGGAATAGATAAGAAATCGGGGTTCCGTCTTTATCCACAGCCAATAAGCCGGCTTCCAGTTCCTGAGGTGTGGCTTTGATGTCGGCGGCACGGACTACCGCTGCGACATAATTGGTTTTTTCGATGGACGAAGCGGCGCCGCTTACCTGAACCGTTGGTGGCAGAATCGAGATGTTGCCTGGTTCTTTGCCCACAGGTATGGTTCCCTTGTATTGAATCTGAACCGGTTTTTCGGCTGTCACAAGGGTTTCTACCGTGACGCGCACTTTGCTGCTGGAAATGGCTTGAAGTTTCATGTTGCCCGGAAGGGAAACCGAAAGTTCAACCTGGTTTTCTCCTTTTATAAGCCCTGAAACGTCAGCGGTCACATCTATTTCGGCCGCGGTCAGATCTTTCATGTCGGCACGTGTGCCGGAAATGGTCACACTCACGGTCAGGTTTCCTGGATCTGCAATGGCCAGGCCATCTTCCGCCAGAACCGAGACATTGATAAAGCGGACCGGTACGTCCTGGAACTTGCCTGTGGTTTCCGGGTTGATTTCTCCTACAACATACACCCAGAGGGCCAGGGCAACCAAAAGAGAAAAAATGATATTGACAATTTTGTTGTTAAACATCTTTTCTCCTTCCAAAACGTTCAAAGATATTGTTGATTCCAAAGACCGATGATTCCTCGGCTTCTGTATTCAGATAAATATTCAGCATGGATTTCTCGACGGTTTTGACATCCAGGAACCGATCCAGTTTGCCGTCTTCCGCCATGGAAACGATGCCGGTTTCTTCCGACACAATAAAAACAAGGGCGTCCGAGTTTTCGGTGATGCCGATTCCTGCACGATGGCGGGTTCCCAGCGCCTTGGAAATGGACTTGTTCTCGGTGAGGGGCAAAACACAACCTGCTGAATACAGTTTGTCTCCACGAATGATGAGGGCTCCGTCATGCAGTGGGGAGCCCTCGTAAAAGATGGTCTCAATAAGTCCCGACGTAATGTTGGCATCGATCAGGGTGCCTGTCTCACATATGTCCGTCAGGGCGGTTTGTCGTTCCACCACCAGCAACGCGCCGGTTCTTGTGGTGGACATGTTTTCTATGGCTCTGGCCACTTCCACGCTAATGGATTTGGCTCTGTTCTTGTTGACTTTGCCAAAGACGGGGCGGATCAGTTTGCTTCTGCCCATGTACTCCAGTCCCCGGCGAAGTTCCGGTTGAAAGACCACAATCAAGGCGATGATGCCCACGGTCATGGTGCCTTTGAGAATCCAGTTCAGCGTATAAAGCTGGAAAATATCGGATACGAAAAAAGCTGCAAGCAAAATCAACAAGCCCTTGACCAGCTGACCAGCTCTGCTTTCCCGGATGAAACCCAAAACTTTGTACACCACAAAGGCGACAATGAGAATGTCGATTACATCACTGATTCCGATTCCTGTCAATAAATTATTGACTAACTCTTTCATACGCCTCCACGGCAGGCGTTTCCGCCCAGCCTGTTATATTGCAATAGTTTAATATACCGGCTCCAAAAGGCCATAGTCCAGGTCTTCCCGTTTGTAGACCACGTTGACTGTGTCCGTTTCGGTATTGAGAAAAATAAAGAATGTGTGCTCCAGCATTTCCATCTGGACGATGGCTTCATCCACC
>Ga0315272_10001150_pt1 | contig 13196 bp, 11 predicted proteins | sample C3_middle_MG_FD_203918 | JGI IMG/M metagenome (GOLD analysis project Ga0315272, IMG submission 203918) | Sediment microbial communities from Yellowstone Lake, YNP, Wyoming, USA - C3_middle | ecosystem: Environmental > Aquatic > Freshwater > Lake > Sediment | place: USA: Wyoming | collected...
AGGAAAAAAACACGGTGGATGGCTTTCAACATGAGCAATACAACCCATCGCCGCAACACAACACAAGGAAGAAGCGAGGCCTGGGGATTCCACCAAGCAATCGACAAACCGCAGGACAAGGACGACAACCCGATACAATCGAGCCGCATTCTATACATTGCCATCAAAATACAGCATCCCGCCCTCTTTTGTCCAAGGGAAAATGCCACTTCCTGCAAGAGAATTTGCCGAGGCCCCTGTAGCAAAGCGAACGCAGTGGATATACAGACAAGCAGGCCTCCCGGCAAAAAACCGGTTGACTAAGTAAGACTGATCGTCGTGCCGCAGACAAGGCTGAGATCAACAGCGTTACTGAAAAGATCAAACAAAACCGATACCACGCAACAACAAGGAAACGTTACACGATTTCTCTCTGGGATTGTGCCAAAATCCGATTCCGTGATATACACAGAAAAGATGCTGCTATCTTTGCCCAAAGGAGACGCTCATGCCCCGCGACATCCCCATCGGTAACGGCCACCTGCTCCTTTGCTTCGACAAGGATTACTGCATCCGGGATCTCTTTTTCCCCCATGTCGGCCAGGAAAATCATGTCTCCGGCGACTTCTGCCGATTGGGGGTCTGGACCGACGGCCTCTTTCGCTGGGTAGGTCCGGGATGGCGGCTGGATCTGCTCTACGAACCAGACACCATGGTGACTCAGATCAATCTCTTTCACGACGAATTGGGGGTTTTAATCACCTGCCGAGATGCGGTGGATTTCCACGAGAATATCTATATCCGGGAGATGATGATCGAAAACCTGCGGCCCGCAACCAGGGAGATCCGCCTCTTTTTTACCCAAAGTTTCAATATCTCCGGCAACAGCGTTGGCGATACCGCCGCCTTCGACCCGGATACCGGCGGCCTGGTCCACTACAAGGGCAACCGTTATTTTCTGGCCGGCGGCTCGGTGGATGGAAACGAGGGCTTTTCCCAATTCGCAGTGGGCCAAAAAAACGGGAACAGCAAGGAGGGCACTTACCGTGACGCCGAGGACGGTGTGCTTTCCGGCAATCCCATCGCCCAAGGAACTGTGGATTCGGTTGCGGCCCTGCATCTTACAATTAAGGGCAATGACCTGGCCACCGCCCATTACTGGCTCGCAGCCGGAGATTCCTGGCAGGCCGTGCGGCGGCTCAACAGCATCGTCAAGCACAAAACCCCGCAAGCACTCATCCAGCGAACCGCCGATTATTGGCAAATCTGGATCCGTAAGGAAATGCCACGCCTTGATATTCTGCCGGCCAAAGTGGCGGATCTTTACCACCGCAGCCTCTTGGTCCTGCGCACCCAACTCGACTGGCAAGGCGGGGTGCTGGCGGCAAACGATTCGGATGTGATCCAGTTCAACCGAGACACCTATTCCTACGTTTGGCCGCGGGACGGGGCCTTGGTGGCCAACGCCCTGGACATGGCCGGTTACTCCATGCCGGCCCAGCGTTTTTATGAATTCTGCGGAGCAGCCATCGAACGGGAAGGCTACTTCCTGCACAAATACAACCCGGACGGCACCCTGGCCTCTTCCTGGCACCCATGGTTCAATAACGGACAACCCCAGTTGCCGATCCAGGAGGATGAAACCGCCCTGGTCATCTGGGCCTTGTGGAACCATTTCGTGCTCTACCGCGACATCGAGTTCATAAAACCCCTCTACAAGCCGCTCATCAAGAACGCGGCGGACTTCATGTGCCGATACCGCGACGAGGAAACCGGACTTCCCGCCCCATCCTATGATCTTTGGGAAGAACGCCGAGGCATCTTGAGTTTTACCGTGGGCACCGTCTTCGGCGGTCTTACCGCCGCCTCGCTTTTTTGCAGCATGTTCGGCGAAGAAGAAAGGTCCAAACAATATCAACAGACCGCCGCTGAAATCCGCGATGCGGCCGGCAAATATCTGTGGCGGCAAGAATCGGGCCGCTTCTGCCGGATGGCGTTCCGCGACGAGCAAGGCACTCTCCAGTTTGACGAAACCTGCGACAGCAGCTTGTGGGGATTGTTCGCCTTCGGCCTCTATGCCCCGGATGATCCGCGAATTGAGGTTACCATGAAAGCCCTGCGCCAAAAATTATGGCTCCATACCGAGGTGGGCGGCATGGCCCGTTACGAGGGGGACTCCTACCATCAGACAAACAGCGCCTACCCAGGCAATCCCTGGTTTGTCTGCACCCTCTTGCTGGCCGATTACCTGGCCACTCAGGCAAAAACCGAACAGGACCTGGAGGAACCCATCGCCATCTTGGAGTGGGTGGCAGACCATGCTCTGCCTTCCGGAGTCCTGGCCGAACAGCTCCACCCCGAAACCGGCGAACCGCTCTCAGTGTCGCCCCTCACATGGAGCCATGCCACCTTCGTTGCCAGTACCCAGCATATCTTGCGGCGGTTGGCTGCCATGCAGTCCTGTCCCACCTGCGGACGTTCTTCCCCTGTGCGCTTGCACGAAGAGGATTGGCTCGCCGCTCTCTATAACAAAGCGTGCGACACCATCCACGGTATCTGCAAGGTGCAGTGACACACCTTTGCCCGAGGCTACCTGCCCGACCAAGAAATCGTATTTCCGGTGGGCACGGGGAGGAGTTTCAATATCCACCCATGCCTCCGCTAAACTGCACAGGCATCATTTGTTTTTCCAGTGCAATTGCGGCTTGTTGCCATTACCGCAAATAAGGTAGTATGGCGGGAACCATCAAGCCCGAGGATACACGTTTCGCCATGCTTTTTCGCCTCAACATAAAAAACCGCGCCATCCTGACGCTTCTCTGCCTGTTGGTTCTGGCCCCGCTCGGCTGCAAGGAGGACAAGGCTCCGGAAAGGCTCGCTGTTCAGAAAACTCCGGCCCGTCTGCCCGGTTGTCAGGGCTGCCACCCGGAAGTCCGGCTTGACCCCAACCACAATCTCGCCTGCACCGGCTGTCACGAAGGAAACCCGGAGGGAGCAACCAAGAAGCAAGCCCACGCCGGACTCATCAGCCACCCCGCCCATCCGGAGCAGATGCAAAAATTCTGCGGCACATGCCATGCCCGGCAGGTGGCTGAGACCGCTTCCTCGATCCACTTCACTCTGAAAAAAAAGATCAATGCCATCCGGGACGCCTTTGGCGCCACCCTCCCCCTCGGTTCTCTAACGGAAATTCCGAAACATGAACCAATCGCCTCCCCTCTCGACCTTGTCGATGATCTGCTGCGCCGACGCTGTCTGCTCTGTCATGCATACAGTCCGGGAGATGGCTATCCGGAAACAGTGCGCGGCACCGGCTGCGCCTCCTGCCATCTGGCATACGGAAACGGCAAGATGACCAGCCACGCCTTTAACAAATCCCCGGCGGACCGCCAGTGCCTGCACTGCCATTACGGCAACTTCGTGGGCGCAGACTATTATGGCCGCTTTGAGCACGACTTCAATCTGGAGTACCGCACCCCCTACCGCACCGATACCACAGAAACCCGACCCTATGGGGTTGAGTTTCACCAATTGGCCCCGGACATCCACCAGAAGGCGGGCATGGCCTGTATCGATTGCCACAGTGGGGCGGAACTCATGGGCGGCCACACCGCGGCCACGGGAACAACTCCGGCCATCACCTGTCTTTCCTGCCATGGCTGGCGCAAGGGCTTGCCCCTCCCCCTAAGCAACCTGCAGGTTGAGACGAACCGGCTGGTGCTCACCACCCGCCTGACCGGCAAGAAACTCGTGGTGCCCCAACCGGTTCATCCGGCCCACAAGCAGTTCGAAAAAAAGGCTGATTGCACCGTCTGCCACAGCCAGTGGACTTATAACGATCAAGGCACCTACCTGCTGCTAACCGATCACCCCGAGCATCCCGCCTGGTCCAAACTCGGCGTGCAGGGCAGCAATGAAGTGGAGAAACAACTGGACAATCCCCCGGCGAAAGGGCCTTCCCTTCGGGATAAGCTCACGGGAGAACAAGCCCCGGGCCTGTGGATCAAGGGCTACGAATTGCGTCGCTGGGAAAATCCTCTGGTCGGCATTGGACCGGACGGCATGCTCCACATCTTCCGGCCCATCCTGGACCTGCATCTGTCCATGGTTGATGCGAATAAAAAGGTTATCTTCGACAATCTGGGCGTGGAGCCGAAACAACGGCGCTATCTTCCCTATACCCCGCACACCGTTGGCAAGGCCGGGGCGTTTTACAACGAACGGCTCAAACCCAACATCCCTATTGAGACGAAGCCATGAATTGTTCCAGACATCTTTTGAGAGCGCTTCTACCTGCCGGCCTGTTCCTGTGCGCTGTAGCCTTTTCCGGCTGCACGACAGTGCTCACCAGCACTCCCCCGCCAAAGGCTGCACCTCCAGCCAAATCGGCGCCCACGACAGGCCGTATCCCCGGAACCCAAAAGCCCTACCAGATTGACGGCAAAACCTACTATCCCCTGCCCTCTGCCGAGGGATATGTGGAAACCGGCATTGCCTCCTGGTATGGCAACCCATTCCACGGCCGCAAGACCTCAAACGGCGAGATCTACAATATGTACGACTGGACCGCAGCCCACAAAACCCTGCCCATGAACACCCGCCTCCTGGTGGAAAACCTTGGCAATGGTCGCTCCACCACGGTGCGGATCAATGACCGCGGCCCCTTCGTGGGAACCCGGATCATCGATCTCTCCTACAATGTGGCCAGGGATCTTGGCATCATGAAGGAAGGAACCGGCAAGGTCCGGATCACCGCCCTGGGCGAGGCCGAAAACATCCAACTGGCTGACAACAAAACCGCAGCCCGATTCCTGCCCCACGAGGATTTCCAGAAGGGTGATTTTTATGTTCAGATCGGCGCTTTCACCGTCCAGAATAATGCCGATCGGCTGAAGGACAAGATGAACAAGAGTGGCAGGGAGACCGAGACCGTCCGCTATGATCGGGGCGATCAGGTTTTCTACCGCGTCCAGGTAAAAGCCGGATCCACCCTGACTGAGGCAAAACAAATGGAGCAGACCATGGCCAAGGCAGGCTTTCCCAAGGGTTTTGTCGTGGCGCGATAACATAAAATACAATTTCTTGACAGCCGAAGGCCAATCGTTATATCCCATAACCATGGTTTGTTTTCTATAATGAAAGGCTTTGTTCCCCACTCTGCCGAGGAGGGCTGCCATGATCTTCAAAGTCTTCAAAAAACAGGAACTCGCCCGCCTTTATGAGCTGCTGGCCGTCAACGTCATTGTCGGCCCCGTCGCCAGAGGCAACGACCGCAACGGCAAACCCCTGTACGACTTCGATGTGATCTACGATTTTAACGAACTCGCCCTTGACTACACCCAGACGGTGCATTCGCCCAAACGCTTTGTCCTGCCCTACCATGAAACCCTGTCCACCTTTGCCGTAAGCCGCGACAACTGGGAAAAGCATGTCGACCTCAATGTCTACCGCCCCCTGGTCTTCTTCGGCATGCACGCCTGCGACATCAATGCCCTGAACAAGCTGGATCTGGTTCTGGCGCAAAGCACCTACCCAAATCCCTATTACATGGGCAAAAGGAAAAACCTCTTCATTATCGGCCTGGACTGCAACCCCGAGCCCCAATGTTTCTGCCGTTCCATGGGCACAGACTCCGCCATCCACGGCTTTGACCTGTTCCTCACCGATCTGGGCGGCAAATATTTTGCGGAAATCCTTTCCGCCACGGCCTTTGACCTTCTGAGCCAGATCAACTGCAAGGAGCCGAGCGCCAAGGACCACTCCCTTTACAAACATGCAACCAGCGGGAAGAGCAAGCACTACACCGCCGCGGTGGACACTTCGGACCTCACCAAGATACTCGACCTTGAATTTGAATCAAAAGCCTGGGAGCATTGGGGAGAAAAATGCCTCTCCTGCGGTACCTGCGCCAATGTCTGCCCCACCTGTTACTGCTATGGGGTTGAAGAGCATGTCGATCTCGACCTGAAACACGCCAACAAGACCAAGTCGCTCCACTCCTGCAACCTCATCGACTTTGCCAAGGTGGCTGGCGGGCACAACTTCCGGCCCAAAAGCGCCAGCCGACTGAAATACCGCTACTACCACAAGCATCGCGGCTTTGTTGAGGCATTTGAGGAGTCCCTCTGCGTCGGCTGCGGCCGTTGCGGGGAAGCCTGTCTTGCCGACATCACCCCCCCGGCGGTCATCGCCAGTGTCCGGGGCAAGGAGTAAGCCATGCAAAACAAACTCCACTTCATCGACATTCTCGGCAAAGGCACTGACGCACATCGGAAGGAAGACCCGGACAGCTTCGAGTACACCCTGCCCGCCGAGATCACCAGCATCTACCCGCTCACCGCCACGGAAAAGCTCTACCAGATCCAGATCATCGACCCCGACCAGCGGAACCGTTTCTCCTTCCGGCCTGGCCAGTTCGTCATGCTGGAGCTGCCGGGCATCGGCGAAGCGCCCTTCTCCATCTCCTCTTCCCCGGTGCGGCACGGCGATCTTGAGCTGTGCATCCGGGCGGTGGGCAATTTCACCAATTTTCTGGACCGGGTGGAACGGGGCACCAGGGTCGGGATCAGCGGACCGTTCGGCACCTCTTTCCCCCTGGAGAAAATGCAGGGTCAGGACATCCTGCTCATCGGCGGTGGTTTGGGCATCGTGCCCCTGCGCTCTCCCCTGTTATCCGTGCTGGAAAACCGGAGCAGATACGGGCGGGTGGACATCATGTACGGCGCCAAAACCCCGACGGAGCTGCTCTTTACCTACCAATACGAGGAGTGGAGACGGTTCGACATCAACCTCGGTATCACGGTGGATCGGGCGGACAAGAGCTGGAAGGGTCGCACCGGCCTGATCACCGAACTCCTGCGGGAACGCATCGCCCAGACAGAAAGCCTGCACGAGAACACCTACGCCATTGTCTGCGGGCCACCGGTCATGTTCCATTTCGTCTGCAAGATGCTGACCGAAGCTGGGCTGCCCATGCAGAAGATGTTCGTCTCCCTGGAACGCCGCATGCACTGCGGTCGAGGCAAATGCTGCCGCTGCAATATCGGCTCGACCTACACCTGCCTGGACGGGCCGGTTTTCGATTACTGGTCGGTGATGAACCTCAAGGAGGCGATCTGAGATGAGCGAACAACTCTCCTACCTTGGCGTCCCCCTTGCCCGGCCAAAGGTCGGGTTCTTCGAACTCAGCTCCTGCGAAGGCTGCCAGTTACAGCTATTAAACAACGAGGCAACCCTGCTCGATTTTCTCAATCTGGTGGAGATCGTCAATTTCCGCGAAGGCATGAGCGAACGCGCCGACACCTACGACATCGCCTTTGTCGAGGGCAGCGTCACCCGAAAAGATGAGATCACCCGCCTCACCGAGATTCGCAAAAATGCTAAGATTCTGGTCGCCCTTGGCTCCTGCGCCTGCTTTGGCGGGGTCAACCAGCTAAAAAACCGCTTCCGCGATCTGGCCTGGGTCAAGAAAGAGGTGTACGGCGACTTCCCCATTGAAACCATGGAAGTGCATCCCCTCGAGGATTTTGTCCAAGTGGACCTCAAGATCTTCGGCTGCCCCATCAAGAAAGAAGAGGTCGAGAGAATCGTCACCGATCTGGTGCTGGGCAAAACGGTGCACCATCCGGAATATCCGGTGTGCATGGAATGCAAGGCCAACGAGAACATCTGCCTGTTCGAGCTCGGGGAGCCCTGCCTCGGTCCGGTCACCAGGGCGGGCTGCGATTCTTGGTGTACCAGTAACCGCCGAGGCTGCTGGGGTTGCCGTGGCCCGGCGGAAGGGGCCAACCTCAAACTACTGGAAGAAATCATGCACACCTACGGCTTTGACAGCGAGACCATCCTCGACCGGCTGGAATGTTTTGGCGGCTTTGCCTCCTTCGCCAACACAATCCGCACCCAGGGCAAAAAGATCCCGGCCAGGAGGAAAAAATCATGAAGCTCTCCTGCGAGGTCGATGTCCACCACCTGACCAGGGTGGAAGGCCACGGTAACATCACAATCAGCATCAAGAACGGGGTGGTCAAAAAGGCGCAATGGGAGGTGGTCGAAACCCCGCGCTTCTTCGAGGCCATGCTGGTGGGCAAACACTGGGAAAACGCGCCCTATATCTGCGGGAGAATCTGCGGCATCTGCTCCATCGGCCACACCCTGGCCAGCATCCGGGCCGTGGAAAACGCCTTTGGCATCAAGCCCACGACCCAGACCGCAAATCTGAGGCTTTTGCTCAAGCACATGGAAACCTTACAAAGCCATATCCTGCACCTCTATTTTCTGGCCGCCCCGGATTTCCTGGGCGCGGGCAGCGTGCTGCCCCTGGCCAAGACCCATCCGGATGTGGTGCAGCGGGCCCTGCGCCTCAAGCTGCTGGCCAACGATGCCTGCGACATCATCGGCGGCAGGCGTCTGCATCCGACCCGGACCGTGGTGGGCGGCTTCACCATGCTGCCAGAAAAAGGCGAGCTGAAAAAAATCCGCCAACGGTTGATGTCTTCGATTCCAGATCTGCTGGCCTCGGCGGAGCTGTTTAAAACTTTTGCCATCCCCGACTTCAGCCGGGAAACGGAATTCGTCTCCCTCAAGGGTGAGACCGATTATCCCTTTATCGGCGGGGGGCTTGTCTCAACGGATGGGGTCGTGAAAAAAGAGTCCCAATACCGGGCCATGACCAATGAATACTGCAAAAAAGGCTTTACCTCCAAACTGAGTAAACTCTCCCGCCCATCCTTTGCCGTTGGCGCCCTGGCGCGGCTGAACAACAATTTCACCAAGCTTCACCCCACCGCACGGGAGATTTCCAAATTCCTGGGCCTTGTTCCGGTGAACCACAACCCGTACATGTGCAATGTGGCCCAACTGGTGGAATGCGTGCAGGTGGTGCTCGATTCCGTAAAACTCATCGACATTTTGCTTGGCAAACCCTGGCAGGAACCGCGCCAACAGGTAAAAGCAAAAAAAGGCGAGGGGGTCGGCGCGGTGGAGGTTCCCCGGGGCATTCTGTATCATTATTATAAATTCGACAAAGACGGCAAGGTTATCAAGGCGGACTGCGTCATCCCCACCAGCCAAAACCACGCCAACATCCTGCACGACATCGAGACGCTGGCCGACCAGTATGCCCGTAGCGGAAAAAGAGACCGGGAGATCGAGCTGTTGGCCGAGATGCTGGTGCGGGCTTACGACCCCTGCATCTCCTGCTCGGTGCATTAGCCGTGCCGCTGGGCCATGACGCTCAGGCTTTCAGGCAAAATAGGGGCATTTTCCGCACAAAAAATAATTCCAAATTTCCCGCAACAGGGTATGATATTCAGTACTTCACAAAGGATTTATACGCATGCCAACTGACAACGCTGCAAATATCAACGACCAGAATCGCCGGGAAAATTTCCGGATTGATGACCTGCTGGCAACCTCGGTGCAAAAAATCGAAAACGGCGTCGTGCCCGTGGCCAGAATTATTCCCGTTACCCTTTCCGACTCCGGCAGGCTTGGGTCAGGGCTGAACCCTCTGCCCCACGAAATCGACCCATCCTTCGCCCTCATGCTCCTTGAGGCCAACGCCAAGCTGGACCTCCTGTTTGAGTTCTACAAGATGCCCCGATACAACGAGGCCAAAGACCCCAAGCCCTCCCTTACCCAGTTGCTCCTCCAGATCAACACCAAACTGGACAGCCTCCTTGATTTTCATCTTGTTGCCCGACGACAGGAAACAACGCGGGTTGGGGAAGTAAGCCTGAGCGCCAGCGGAATCAAGCTTGTCTCCCATGAGACGCTTGCGGTCGGAGATATCGTTGAAGTCCAGATGCTCCTGTACACGGACCAACCCTGCTGGGTCGTGGTCGGCGGTTCGGTTGCGCGGGCAAATCCGCTCCCGGAGGGCGGCTGCCAGGTGGCTATCCAATTTGCCGCAACAAACGCAGCCATCGAAGACGCCATCGCCACCTATGCGCTCAGAAAACAAAAAGAACAACTTATCAGTCAGCGTTGGCTGTAATCCTAGCCTTTTCGGTTTCGGCGGGAGAAATCCTGCGCCAGTAGCTCGACATCAACACAATACGCATTCCACGGGAAAACGGATACCAACATGTTCACAATCATCGGCATAGCAGTTGTACTTGGGTCGGTCATCGGCGGCTACGCCATGGGACACGGAAACTTCAGCGTCCTGTTCCAGCCGGCGGAGGTGATCATCATCTTTGGCGCAGCCATCGGCAGCCTGATTATTTCCTCACCGGGCAAGGCGTTGAAAGTCATTGTCGGGCATCTCGGCGGTATCTTTGCCGACTCCCACCTAAGCAAGGCCCATTATCTGGAGCTATTACTGCTTATGAACGCCGTTTTCTTTAAAATCAAAAAAGAAGGGTTGGTCGCCATTGAGTCCGACATCGAAAACCACGAGAAAAGCCCGCTTTTTCAAAAATACGCCAACATCATGAAGGACAAGGAGGCGGCGGAATTCATCTGCGATACGGTCCGCACCATGCTCAGCGCCAATTACCCTGCTTATGAACTGGACAACCTCATGGAAATCGACCTGGAGTCCAACCAGCACGAACGAATGCTACCCGCCCACAGCATCACCAAGATCGGCGATGCCCTGCCCGGCTTGGGTATTGTCGCGGCGGTTCTGGGCATTGTTATCACCATGGGTTTTATCAACGAATCGGCCGAGGTTTTGGGCCACCATATCGGCGCAGCCCTAGTCGGCACCTTCTTTGGCGTACTTGCCTGTTACGGATTTGTCGGTCCCATGGGAAGTAAGCTGGAACACCATGCCCATGAGCGCGAAGCCTATCTCCGGGTAATCAAAACCTCCCTGCTCGCCGCCTATTCCACCAGTTTCATGGTGCAGTTCGCTGTTGAAGCTGGCCGCCGCGCCATCCCCGGAGACGATCGCCCCTCCTTTGCCGAGACTGAGGAGGCCATCAAGAAATGGAAGACAAAAGCATAATCATAAAGAAGGTCAAGAAGGTCCAGGGAGGAGGTGGCCACGGCGGCAGTTGGAAGGTGGCTTTTGCCGACTTCATGACGGGCATGATGGCTTTCTTCCTCCTCATGTGGCTGGTCAATATGGCCACCAAACCGCAAAAGGAGAAGCTTGCCCATTATTTTCAGGAGTACAGCATCTTTGCCGAGGGCGGCGCGGGCGGAAGCGCGGAGATGATCGCCACGGAGCAAGCCCAAACCGAGGCCCAGATCACCGTTACCCAAGCCCCGGCCGCCGCCGGAGCAACAACGGAAGGCGAAGGGACCGCCGCGGGTCTGGAACGACTCAAGGATCAACTGCAAAAGGAAATCGAACAACGCCTTGCCGATCTCAAGGATCAGGTACACATTGAAGTTTTTGAAGGCGGAGTCAAGGTGGACATCATGGACAAGGAGGGAAACCCCATGTTTCCTCTGGGCAGCACGACCCTGACCGAAAGCGGCCAGAAGATTCTGAAGGTGCTCTGCGACAACATCAAAAACACCTCAAACCGCATTGAAATCGAAGGCCATACCGATGCGGTGACCTACGCCAAGAAAGAATTCGGCAACTGGGAGCTTTCCACGGCCAGAGCCTCAGCCGCCCGCCTCGAAGTGGAAAAAAACGGCATTCCCTCCAGCCGCCTCCTCCGAGTCTCTGGCTATGCCGCCACGCAACCGATCATCAAGGAAAACCCTTTTGACCCCCGCAACCGGAGAATAAGCCTGCGCCTCTACCCGGAAAAGCAGGGCCAGTCCCCTGCCCAGACACAGCCCCAGACACCTGTTCCGCCGAAACCGCCGCAGCAGGCCCCGGCTCAGGTCGCCCCCCAAATCACGCCGCAGGCCCCACCCCTGGTTCACCCGGCACGGATGAAGTAACCGCACGGTAAGCTAATCAGCAACAGGAACCGCCGCCCGGTTTTCCCTCCACCGAGCAACAGGCTTCGCCGCTACGGCCCAGTATGGCATTGAATATTGCCTGGGCGCAACCCACTCCGCTTTGCACCCAAATCGCCTCAACCGGGCAATTCATCATGCAGGCCCCGCACTCCATGCAGGCGTCCTGTTCGATGATCCGCACCTTCTTGCCGGGCCCCATGGCAAAAACCTCCTGCGGGCAAACTTCCAGACACATGCCGCAACCGATGCAGGCATCCTGCTCAAGCCGTAACGTGGCAACGCCTTTTAGATATAAAAGCCTTCCCGTACCCATCAGTACAGCCTCCTTGCCAAGACCAGTAAAAGCAACCCACTTACTGCCGCCGCAATCTGCACCGGCACGGCAAACCGCATCTCCTTTTTCACCCCGGAAAGCGAGGTGTAGGTTGAGGCCCCGGTAAATTCCAGGCCGAGAAAAGAAGCAATTGCCGGAATGAGCAGCAACCAGGCCAAACCGGTAAGGGTGTTGCCCGATGCCTCTGCCCGGGAGAAAAAGACCGCGAGAAAAACCAGGGCGGCCATGACTCCTGCCGCTCCCCCCTTAAGGGAAAAGGCCCGCCCTGGCAGCACCGGCAGCAACAGGGGGGTCAGCACCGTCCCGGCACCGATTCCAACCCACAGACCAGCCACGGTCCAACCGCCATGCTCCCGCACATTCTCCCAGAAGGCCCCATCGCCAAATAGGCCGCTCGCTCCATACAGCAAAACAGACAGGGGCAGCGCCCATTTCATGGCGATAACGAGTTCCACCGGAACCAAGACCGCGCGTTCCGACAGGGAAAAAGTCTTGCGCCGCATCGCTGGGCTGGCCTGCATCCCATGAACCAGAAACTCCGGAATATCCCGGGCCATGACCGGCCCGTACACCACGCTAAAACCGCTCTGTTTTTTTACCGCATGCGCCGCAATGCCAGAGGCGCCAAGCTGGGGCACAACAAGCCTGCGATGCCGGACCAGTTGGGCAAGCCGGTTTGCGGCCACCTGGGCACAGAGCGCGGCAGTGCCAAAGGTGCCCTTGCCTGCCGCGCACCAGACATTGATCCCGTTGGTGTCAAGGACCAGAACCCAGGCGTGATGCCCATCCAGGGCAATACGCAGATGGTCGAAGCTCAATTTGTAATTGGCCGTGACCAGGACGGGCGAATCCTCGTGGGGGGCGCCAACTCCGTAAAGGCCCGGTTCAACGGTATATCGCATCCGCCCGAAACCCAGGCGAACCCGAAGCGCACCCCAGCGATCCAGACAGGCAAGCACGGTGGCAACCTGCGGCACTTGGCCCACCGGAGTCTCAAGCACGCCGACCACAAAAG
>Ga0315272_10001152_pt1 | contig 13191 bp, 9 predicted proteins | sample C3_middle_MG_FD_203918 | JGI IMG/M metagenome (GOLD analysis project Ga0315272, IMG submission 203918) | Sediment microbial communities from Yellowstone Lake, YNP, Wyoming, USA - C3_middle | ecosystem: Environmental > Aquatic > Freshwater > Lake > Sediment | place: USA: Wyoming | collected...
TTCGGCAACGACTTCACGGTGGAAGGCGGCAGCCAGCCCGACTACACCTTCTACAATGGCAAGGTCATTTGGATTGTCGAACATGTCGCTGACAAAGCTTTGATCTATTTTGAGCACGTCCGCAGGCAGGCGTTTAAGGTAAGTGAGCGATGAATATCCGGTGCCGAAATCGTCCAGTGCAAAGCGCACGCCCAATTCGCGGCATGCATGCATGATGCTGGAAACCCGGGTGATATCTTCCAGTGCACTGGTTTCAAGTATCTCCAGCTCCAGATAGCTGGGCTGTATATCGAGATGCGCATGGAGTTGAGATGTAAGCCTCGCCAGAAAATCGCTTTGCTGCAGTTGGTATGCAGTGATGTTTACGCTGACGGATATTTTTAAACCGTCAGCATGCCATTGGGTTAGTTGTTGCAAAGCAGTTTCTATTACCCACTCTCCCATCTTGAGACTGACGGGTGCATTTTCTATATTCGGCAGAAAGGCGATTGGTGATAGCAGGCCGCGTTCGGGATGAAGCCAGCGTATAAGGGCCTCGGCACCTATTACCACGCCTGTCTTCATGTTTACTTTGGGCTGATAATATAAAACGAATTCTTCTTGATCCAGTGCGAGTTGGATGCGCTCGACGCTTTCGCGTTGCGTTTGTACCGCCGCATCCTGATCGACATCAAACAGATGATAGCGGTTCTTGCCGCTTTGCTTGGCGATATACATGGCCTGGTCGGCGTGGCGCATTAACTGCTCGGCATCTACGCCGTCCTGGGGATAGAGCGTGACACCAATGCTGGCGGAAACTTGCAATAGGGCATTACCCAGGCTTACCGGTTTGGCTGCGGAAAGTAATAATCTGGACAGTACTGGTTCCCAATCTTGCGCACGTTCTAAATCAACCAGTACCGCGACAAATTCATCACCGCCGATGCGCGCCAGTGTGTCTCCGTCACGCAAAGCGGTTTTCATTCGTCCAGCCAGCGCAATCAACAGTGCGTCGCCAACGTCATGGCCGTATTGATCATTCACTGATTTGAAGCCGTCAAGATCAAGGTAGACCACGGCCAGAGACTGGTTGCGCCGTTGGCTCTGTACCATGGCTTGCTGCAATCGGTCGGCCAGTAATACGCGATTGGGCAAATTGGTCAGGGCATCATAGTGTGCGATGTGCTCGAGTTGCTTTTGATGTTCCTTTAACGGCGTGATGTCGGTGAACAGTGTTACATAATTCTGCACATTCCCGTCGCTGTCGCGCACCACGCTGACCGTTTGCATTTCTGCATACACTTCCCCATTTTGCCGACGGTTCCATATCTCGCCACTCCAGTGGCCATGTGTATTTATTGCGTTGCTTATTTCCTGGAAGTACTCCGGTTCATGCTGGCCGGACTCGAGAATGTTTTGATTTTGATTGAGTACTTGTTTGCGACTGTAACCGGTGATGTGTGAAAACGTATCGTTGATCTCGATGATAGTGCCGTTATGATCGGTAATCATGATGCCTTCACGTGCATGATCAAATACACTGGCCGCAAGTTGCAAACGGGATGCTGCCTTTGTTTGATCGATTGCCAGCGCGGCGAGCAGAGCTTCGTGCTCAATCAGTTGCAGGTCATTGTGGGTGGGTGTGTAGGCATGTCGGTGGTAAATGGCGACTGTGCCTAGCACCTTGCCTTGTGCCGATAGTATGGGTTGTGACCAGCAGGCACCAAGTTCTGCCTGGTGCGCGAGATCGATATACGGTGCCCAATAGGGATGCGTTTCAATATCTTCGATGATCACCCGTTCTCCCGTAAACGCAGCTGTGCCGCAAGCTGCTACACCGGGACCGATGGCTAACCCGTCAAGTGCCTGGCTGAAAAAATTGGGAAAACTGGGGGAAGCGCCATGTCGCAGATGCAGGCCGTCTTCATCCAGTAGCAGAATGCAGCACATCAATGTTGGATTGATGGCTTCCATATCGCGGGCTATTGCATCCAGGATAGTGGACAAGGGTACTTTGGTGGTGAGCATTTCCAGTATCTGGTTGCGGTGATGCTCGCGCAGCTCGGCCTGTTTGCGGTTGGTAATGTCGTGTCCTACGGCGAGCAAAACTTTTTGTTCGTTCAGGGTGATGCTGGTCAGGCTTATAACAAGATTGATTCTGATGCCGTTTGGTTTTTGAAATGCCCACTCGAAGCGTTGCGGTTGACCACCTAGCGCCATGTTTATCAAATGATCGGCATTTTGATTGGAGTTTTCAGGATCCGGTTGAACTAGAGTGGAGAAATCTGCAGGGGTGTGGTTGTAGATTTCGGCTTTGCCGGCAACGCCCAATATGTCCAGTGCAGCTCTGTTGCAGTCGATAAAACGGCCATCGGCAATGATCCACATGGGTTCGGGCGAGAATTCGAACAGGGTGACAAATCGCTGCTGGGTCTGCTTTTCTCGCCGGTTCTGTATCAGCAGCCTCGCGCCCATCGCCGCGAAGAGCACGACCAGCAGGCTTAAAAATGCGACTATCCGGTCGGTGTATTTTTTCCACAGATCGGTGAGGGTGAATTCCGGTACTTTGTCGAAAGGGGGCATGCGCAGTTTTCGCAAAACTTCTTCGACACCGCTATAGTCGGCAGGAACGGTGAAGCCGCCGATTCCGGCAGCACGGGCAGCAGCGCTGTTGGCGGGCAATGAAAGCAGTGCGACTGTAAGGCGGCGTGCGAGCTTCTCGTCGACCTGCGGCATGACCGCAACGGGCCATTCGGGGTAGAGTCGGGTAGAAGTGATATAGGGGAAAGAGGGAATGTGCTGCTGATTGAGAATTTTAATATCGGCAAGTTTGATCTTGCCTTCCTGCACCAGAGATTCGATTACGCCGGTGCGGATGAAACCAACATCGGCGCGACCGGCCATGACGGCATCTTCTACAAGGTCATGAGGCATGCCGGTGGAAATAAATTTGTCCTTGGCCGGCAGAGACACATTCGATTCCAGCATTTCAAAAGCTTGCATTTGATAACCACCCAGCGAGTCGATATTGGTGGCAGCTATACGTTTTCCTGCAAGGTCAGCCAGAGAATTGATCGTTGAATTATCGGCACGTGTAAAGATAAGGCCGCCAAAACTTGAGATTTCGTAATCACCCACGCGGGTAATTTGCGTGGCGAGTGGCGCGGACATTCCATTAAGACGCTTGACCAGAATGTAATGCCCTGGATTGGTCAGCACGATATCCACAGACTTATCTTGGATGGCGGCATTCAGATCGTGGTAATTGTAAGCAGTCAGTTCAATTTTTCGGCCGATTGATTTTTCAATGTGAGTGGCCAGCGGTTGCCATTGTTTTAAGGCTTGTTCTTTGGGGCGAAAAGCCAGTACGCCAAGCTTGATAGGAGGTTCTGCCTGAACCGGCAGATCAGCTAAAAGTAGCAGCAAGAGTAACAGTGCTTTGATTGATATTTTCATATGTGCCAAGTTGTCACTCCTGCAAATCCTGTTTCAGAAGCGAGTTTGGTTCGTTAACTTCTTCTGCGCCACCACAGGATGCCACCTGCGATTGCCAGCAATAAAGGCAACACAATTACAAAGCCAATGCTGATCAAGCTGAGCTGATTTTTGCTTAGTGTGATTACGCTGTCTGAGGTTGCTCGAGGCTGAATGTTGATGAGATGTTCTTCATGTGCCAGCCAGTTCACCATATTGATGCCGAAATCGATATTGCCGCCATTGCCTGAGTAGGCATTGGCCAGGAAGGAGCCGCTGCCGACAACGACGATACGTTGTTCGCGTTCATTTATTTTTCGCTGCAGTGCAAAAGCGAGCGTAAAGGGGCCGGGTATATCGCGCTCTTTATCAAAGTGTAGTGATTTCGGTATGGGATTGCGGCTGACCCAGCCGTTGCTGGCAACTTCTACCAGCGTGCTGTAGTGCCAGCCGCCATGTGTTTCGCTGTCAGCCTCGCTGCTGCTGTCTTCGCGTCCAAGTGCGCGTGCATAAGGGAATGCGGTGATCAGGTTGAAGTTGCGCGTGATCGGATGCGGTGGGTAGCTGGCGCCAACTGTCCAGTTGCTGGGCGCATTCATTTTTTGTGCATCAGGGTCGATAACGATACCCGGGGTGAGCAGTATGCCAAGCTTGGAAGCCAGACGCTCCAGCCCGTGCAAGGGTTCCGCATCCAGCAACCACAGCAGATTTCCACCGCCATCGATATAGTGCAATATTTTATTGACCTCCCCGGGCAGTAGATTGATTTGCGGCTGGGTTATCACGAGAACACTGCCATTGCCTGGAACGTCCTGTGCCAGAGCCAGATTCAGGCTGGCGATTTGAAAGCCGTTTTGTTTTAGTTTCCCACCAAAATCACCCAGCTCATGGTTGGCTTTTCCATCCAGCTTGCGTTCACCGTGACCATCCACATACATCAGTTTTTGCTCGGTGGTGTGTGCCAGACGCAGTAGCACGCTGGTGAAGGATTGCTCGTTGAACAGGGTCAGGTGTTCGCTGCGCTGGCCGTATTCCACCACCATCTCAAGGCTGTTGCGAATCTCTGCTTTGCGCATGGCCTGGGCATCCTTGACCGGGTCAACAAAGGTGAGGCTGATATCGGGTTTGTAGCGCTGATAGCGGCCGATCAGTGCGCGTATCTGGTTTTCAATATCCCTCCGTTCTGCACCGGTGCTGGTGGAGTACATGGTGGTGGTGACCGGGCCGCTAAGTTGCTTCAGGGTGTCCGAGCTGATGGGGGTCAGGCTGTTGCTGCCATTTTGCGTGGCATCCCAATATGCGGGGAAAAAGGCGACAAGCTGATATAGCGCAATCGCCGCGCATAACAGCAGCAGGCTATAGCCGAAATTTTTTAGTTGCAGGGAATAATGTAAAAGTCGTTTCATTATCAGGTAAGCCACTTATCCGTAAATGCGGGAGTTATGCAGACGCCTTATGGCCAGCAGCAGGCAAATGGAAATAAACAGCAGAAAGTATGCAAAATCCTTGCTTAATAACAGGCCGTTGCTAAAACTTTGAAAGTGCTGGGTGGGCGAGAGTGACTTAAGCATTATTCTGGTGTTGGGACCGGAAATATCTAGCAACCATAATGCAAATAGCGTGGCTAGTGTGCTTGTTGCGGCGACGATGGGTTGGGCTGTAAGGGTGGAAAAATACAGGCCCAGTGCCGTGTAACAGGCGGTCAATAGAAACAGACCTAGTATATTGGTGAGCAGCAGGCCGAAGTCAACATGGGTGCCCAATGTCAGCGTCATCAACATGAGTAAACAAGCGGCGATGAGCAGCGACAGGAACAGCAGCATGCCCAGAAATTTTCCCGCGATAATTTCCCAGCAGCTGACCGGAGCGGCCAGTAGCAATACAAGTGTCTGGTTACGGCGTTCTTCAGAGATCAGACGCATGCTGAAAATCGGTACCAGCATCATCAATACAAAGGCAACGGTACCCAGCAGGGGAGAGGCGATGGACTGGGTTGCACCGGGTGGATTCAGCAGCTGCGCATACTGAACCTGCTTTTGCAAAAAATCATCGAGAAGCAGGAGGAAAAACCACGCAAAAATAAATTGCAGCGCACCCAGGATGATCCAGGTAGTGGGTGCGGTGAACAGGCTGCGAAATTCTTTGTGGGCAATAGTCAGGATCATGGCATCAGTTCTTGCTGTTTTGGGTGATATGCACAAAGGCATCTTCAATATTGCCCTGCAGGGGAGTCAGTTGCTGTGCTTGCCAACCTTGTTGCGCGGAAAGTGTAAGCAGTGCTTCTGCTGTATTGCTTTCGATGCTATGCAGGATTTTAAAGCGTGTTGCAGATAATGCCTCAACGTTGATCACCCCGGGTACGCTATAGAGCGCCTTGACTTCAGGAGCCGCCATTAACGTGACAACAAAACCGGCCTGGTGGCCCAGGCTCTGCATGCGTACGCTGGTGTCGCCATAAATCAACTGCCCGCGCTGCATAATTTCAACGCGGTCGCAAATATTTTCCACTTCACCCAGCAGATGAGTGGAAAGAATCACGCTGTGGGCGTTGCCCAGTTCCCGGATCAGGGTGCGTATATCGCGAATTTGTGCGGGATCGAGGCCGACAGTCGGCTCGTCCAGTATGATGATGTCCGGCCGGTGTATGATGGCCTGGGCTATTCCCACGCGCTGTTGGTAGCCCTTGGACAGGGTGCTGATTATTTTTTGGCCGGCTTCATGCAATCCGCAGCGGCTCTTGGCAATTGCCAGTGCTTCTTTTATTCCTGCGCGTGTTACACCATGAAGTTTGGCAGCGTAAACCAGAAAGTCGTCCACGCGCATATCACGGTACAGCGGGAGATTTTCAGGCAAGTAACCGATGCAGGCTTTGGCCTGTTTGGGATTGAGTGCCAAATTAATGCCGCAAATTTCGATTTGCCCGGCGTCAGGGATCAAAACTCCGGAGAGGAGTTGCATGGTCGTGCTTTTGCCCGCGCCATTTTGCCCCAGCAACCCAAGCACTTCTCCGCGCTTAAGCTGCAGGGAAACATTGCGTATAACCTCACGCCTGCCCAGACGGCGAGTTAAATTTCGTGCATTTAGGGTAATCTGTGCGCTCATGCGTGATGTTTGAGGGTTGTGGGTTGGCGTGAATATAACCTAATATGAGCGTCCGTATAAATTCTATCTTGTGTGCAGGGAACCTGTAGCTTGAATCGTCGCACTAAAACACTTGAATTACAATGTCCCTATCCAATATCCCATGTATACATCTATGACGAGATTCAAAGTTAGCATAATTATTCTTCCTTTGCTATTGGCGGCCTGTGCCCATGCACCTCAGCAAGCATCGGCGGAAGATGATCCAGAACAGCATGTTATGGATATGTCTGCCGTATTGCCGGGCATCTCCGGGGAGAATGCGGCGGAATCTTATCCGAAGATGGAGCTGGACGAAAAAATGCTGTTTACTTTCCTGTTGTCGGATATCGCAGAGCAGCGGGGCAGGGCGGATATGGCAGCACAGGGCTATATGGAGCTGGCGAAAACAACACGGGATGTGCGGGTGGTACGCCGCGCCGCGCAGCTTTCATTAGAGTCGCGCCAGATGGACCAGGCGCTCGAGGCGTTGCAGATGTGGCAAGCGCTGGAGCCGCAGGCCGTCATGCCTAAACAGATGTTGATTACCGTGCTGGTAAGCGGCGGCAAGCTGGAGCAAGCGAAGCCGCATCTGCAGGAATTGCTGGCCGCGGACAAAAAAAATGCCGGACATAGTATTGAAAAAATTTATCCTTTGTTTGCCCGTTACAGCGACAAACAGGCTGTGTACAAGATGTTGCGTGAACTGGGGCAGCCATATCTGAATAGTGCGGAGACTCGTTGGGTGCTGGCGCAGGCCGCCGAGGCCGCTGGCCAGCATGATGATGCATTGGATGAGGCACGTGCGGCGCGGAGTTTGCGTCCCGATTGGGAGTGGCCGGTGTTGCTGGAAGCGCAAATTTTGCTGGTTAAAAATCCGTCTGCAGCGATCGCGCTGGAAAAGAAATTTATCGAGGATTACCCGGATTCCAATGACGTCCGTCTGTCGTATGCGCGTATTTTGCTGGAAAAGAAGGAATATAAAGAGTCGCGAAAGCAGTTCCAGGTGTTGCAGAGTAAGCAGCCGGCAAATGCCGAGCTGGCTTTTGCCATTGCACTGCTTTCGATACAAATGGGCGAGCTGGATCGTGCCGAGAAAGAGCTTAAGCACACACTTGAAGTTGGAAAAAGAGATAGTGCAACGGTGCACTATTATCTGGGGCAGTTGAATGAAGCGCAGAAGAAAGAGGATGTTGCGCTGCAGGAATATCAGCAAGTAAAAGATGGCGAGTTTATTTTTTCCTCGCGCATGCGTATGGCGTTCCTGTTGGTTAAAGCGCGCAAGCTGAAAGAAGCACGGGAAATTTTGCAGCAGACGGAAGCCAGAAACCCCCAGCAGCAGATGCAGCTAATATTGACTGAAGGACAAATTTTGCGTGATGCAAAGGAATATGACCAGTCATTTAAAGTATTGAGCCATGGCCTGGAAAAATTACCCGACCAGCCGGATTTGTTATATGAAGCGGCGATGGTGGCGGACAAGCAGGGCAAGCTGGAAGTTGTTGAAGAAATGCTGCGCAAGTTGATCAAGGTGGAGCCGGAGCACGCGCATGCTTATAACGCACTGGGATATGCCTTGCTGGAACGCAGGGTACGCATGAAAGAAGCCATGCAGCTGGTGGAAAAGGCATATCAGCTAGCCCCGGATGATGCCGCGATTATGGATAGTATGGGCTGGGGCTATTATTTGCTGGGTGATCTGGACAAAAGTCTGGAGTTTATGCGGCGTGCTTTTACGGCCTTCCCAGACCCGGAGGTTGCAGCCCATCTGGGCGAGGTGCTGTGGAAAAAAGGCAAGCAAGCCGAAGCAAAAATTACGTGGCAGGATAGTCTGAAATCCAATCCTGACAGCCCTGTTTTAAAAGCCATCATCAAGAAATTTCTGCCCTGATGCATCGATTGCACGGATTATTATTGTTGCTGCTGCTCGGAGCTTGTGCAACGCCCAAAGCACCCGTAGTGCTGCGTCATGAGCAGGCCACAGCCTCGTCATTTGCATTTAATGGCCGGGTAGCGGTGCGCCACCAGGGAGAACGCACCTCGGCCGGGGTGCATTGGACGCATCATGGCTCGTCGCAGGATGAGATTTTGTTGCTGGCTCCCTTGGGGCAGACGGTGGCGCGTATTTTTAGTAATAGTGAAGGGGTGTTGCTGGAAGCATCGGGAAAGCAATATTTTGACAGGGATGCAGAAAGCTTGACTGAGCAGGTGCTTGGCTGGCATCTGCCCTTGTCCGGCATGCGCTACTGGGTGCTGGCGCTTCCTGCGGCCGGTTCCGAAGCGGTGATTGAACGATCTGAAAACGGGCAGGTTAAAGTGCTGCGTCAGGATGGCTGGGAAATTAATTACACGCGTTACGCTACAGAAGCAGCGGATAGCCTGCCATTGCGCATGACCCTGCAGCGCGCAGACATGGAAATGCAATTGTTAATAGACGAATGGGAAATTTAGTTAAATCGCTGACTTGCCCGGCACCTGCCAAGCTCAACCTGTTTTTGCATGTAACCGGGCGCAGGGAGGATGGCTATCACCTGCTGCAGACTCTTTTTCGCTTTATCGATTTGAACGACACCCTGCACTTCACCCTGCGCGAGGATGGTGAGGTGTGCCGGATTAACGCAATTGAAGGTGTACCCGCCGAGCAGGATTTATGTGTGCGTGCCGCGCGGTTGTTGCAGCAGGAATGCGCATGCAAGCTGGGTGTGGATATTCAGCTGGAAAAGCGCATTCCGATGGGCGGTGGCCTGGGCGGCGGCAGCTCCGATGCGGCCACCACGTTGCTGGCCTTGAACAAGCTGTGGAATCTGGGATTGTCACGCACACGGTTGATGCAATTAGGGCTGACGCTGGGTGCCGATGTGCCGGTATTCGTTTTTGGTGAAAATGCCTTTGCCGAGGGGGTGGGCGAGCAATTGCAGGCTTTTCCGCTTCCCGACGCATGGTACGTGGTGTTGAGCCCCCCTGTACACGTCCCCACAGCCAAGATTTTTACGCATCCGGAATTGACACGTGATACGAATTCCATCACAATTCGCGCCCTTCCGATTGGACAGCGTTTCGCCACCGTTGGGTGGCTGGGTAATGATTTGCAGGCAATAGCGTGTAAATTGTATCCGCAAGTTGCTGATTATCTTAAGATTTTGAGTGATTTTGCACCTGCCATGATGACCGGTTCAGGCGCTTGTGTATTTGCCGAGTTTGCCAGCGAAGCGGCAGCGCAGAATGTTTTGCAGCAGCTGCCGAAAGAAATAAAGGGTTTTGTTGCGTGCGGTCTGGCGCAACACCCATTGCGGGATATGGTTGCATAAGATCAGTGCCGTAAAAAGTTAATTGGGGAGTCGCCAAGTGGTAAGGCACCGGATTTTGATTCCGGCATTCGTAGGTTCGATCCCTACCTCCTCAGCCAGTTTGTCCGGATAGGTTTTATCCGGGGTTAATGTGAGTCGAAGGGCGCTTGCGCCCTTTTGGTATTTACACTAATAACCAGTTGAATTTGCCAGCATAACTTGAGAGGTCGCTCGTGTTACATGAAAGCTTGATGGTGTTTACAGGAAATGCCAATCCTAAGCTCGCCGAAAGTGTGGCGCGGCATCTCAAAATTCCGCTTGGGCATGCTAGTGTAGGGCGTTTTTCCGATGGCGAGATCATGGTCGAGCTGATGGAAAATGTGCGCGGCAAGGATGTGTTTATATTGCAATCCACCTGCGCGCCGACCAATGACACGCTGATGGAAGTGATGGTGATGGTGGATGCGCTGAAGCGTGCCTCAGCTGGCCGTATTACAGCTGCGCTGCCTTATTTTGGTTATGGCCGCCAGGATCGTCGTCCGCGTTCAGCGCGTGTGGCGATCACCGCTAAGGTGGTCGCCGATATGCTGGCGGGTGCTGGTGTAGACCGGGTTCTGACGATGGATTTGCATTCGGACCAGATACAGGGATTTTTCGATATTCCGGTAGACAATATTTATGCCAGCCCGATTTTGCTGGCGGATGTGTGGAAACATAACTACCCGAATTTGATCGTGGTTTCGCCGGACGTGGGCGGTGTGGTGCGTGCACGGGCATTGGCCAAACGTCTGGAATCGGATCTGGCAATTATTGACAAACGCCGCCCCAAGCCGAATGTGGCCAAGGTGATGAATATCATCGGTGATGTGGCTGGGCGTACCTGTTTGATCATGGATGATATGGTAGATACCGCGAACACATTATGTGAAGCAGCGGCCGCGTTGAAGGAAAAGGGCGCGCAACACGTGATCGCTTACTGTACCCATCCGGTATTGTCAGGCACTGCAGTTGACCGCATCGAAAAATCAGCACTGGATGAGTTGGTTGTTACCGACACAATCCCGTTGCGAGAAGATGCGCGTAACTCGAAACGCATACGCCAGTTGAGCGTGGCCGAACTGCTGGCAGAAACAATACGCCGTATCAGCGACGAGGAATCTGTCAGTTCGCTGTTTAACGATTGATATCGTTTTAAGAACAAGTTTTTTGCGAGTGTCATTCCGACATTCGCGTAACCTGAAAACACCTGGTCGCGGGTGTTTTCGCATTGAAGTGGAGAAGTAAAATGAAAATCGAAATCAGCGCAACATCACGCAAGGCGCAAGGAACGGGTGCGAGCCGCCGTCTGCGCAAGGCCGGTCGAGTACCAGGCATTGTGTACGGCAGCAGTGAACCAATTATGATCGATCTAGATCACAACAACCTGTATCACGCCCTGCGCAAGGAAGCTTTCCATGCTTCTATTTTGACACTGGATCATGAAGGTAAAAAAGAACAAGTTCTGCTGCGTGATTTCCAGATGCACCCTTTCCGTCAGCAAGTCATGCATATCGACTTTGAGCGCGTACTTGCCGACAAGAAGATCCATATGAAAGTGCCGCTGCACTTCACCAATGCTGATGTAGCGCCCGGCGTAAAATCTGGCGGCGTTATCAGCCACGTGTTGAGTGAATTGAATATCGCCTGTTTGCCTGCGGCATTGCCGGAATTTATCGAAGTGGATCTGGCCCAATTGTCATTGGGTCACTCCATCCACGTATCCGATGTGAAGCTGCCCAAGGGTCTGGAAATTGCCGGTCACCATCACGCTGCCGATGCAGTGGTGACGGTGCAGGTTCCGCGTGGTGCAATTGAAGCGGCCGCTGAAGCAACCGAAGCAACTGCTGCAGCAGCGCCAGCAGCTGATGCAAAAGCAGCGGGTGCAGCAAAGCCAGCCGCTGCGGCAGCTAAACCTGCAGCGAAAAAATAAGCAACGATATACGCTTGTGATGAAATGCCCGTCATGTGTTCCTGGAATACATGACGGGTTTTTTCTTTGTATTAATGTAAACCCATGAGTGAAATTAAATTGATAGTTGGTCTGGGTAACCCCGGACGTGAGTACGAGGCAACACGCCACAACGCCGGCTTCTGGTGGGTGGACGAGTTTGCCCGGGCGCATCAATTTACCTTCAAGGCTGAAAACAAATTCCATGGGCTGGCTGCGCGCAGCGTACTGCACGGGAATGAGCTGTATCTGCTCAAGCCGCAAACATTCATGAATGTCAGCGGGCGTGCGGTGGGAGCATTAATGCAGTTTTATAAAATTGACGCGACGCAGATGTTAGTGGTGCACGATGAGCTGGACCTACCTCCCGGTAGTGCCAAGCTTAAACTGGGGGGCGGACACGGGGGGCATAATGGCTTGAAGGACATTATTGCCCATCTGGGGAGCCGCGATTTCTGGCGTTTGCGCATAGGCATTGGCCACCCGGGTGATCGTGCGGATGTGGCCAATTTCGTATTAAACGCACCGCGTCGTGAAGAAGAAGAGTTGATTCAGCAGGCCATGCAGCGCGCCCAGGATGTGGCGCCGCTGATCGTCGAAGGCAAGCTGGAAGCAGCAATGCTCAAACTGCACACAAGTTAATGTGCGGCTAAATTAAAGGAAATATTATGAGTCTCAAATGTGGAATCGTCGGTCTGCCTAACGTGGGTAAATCCACCCTGTTTAACGCGTTGACCAAAGCGGGTATCGAAGCCTCCAATTATCCATTCTGCACGATAGAACCTAATGTGGGCATCGTGGAAGTGCCGGATGCGCGCATGCAGGTGCTGGAGTCCATCGTCAAGCCGAAGAAAATGCAGTATGCGATTACCGAGTTCGTCGATATCGCCGGTCTGGTGGCGGGTGCCTCAAAAGGTGAGGGACTGGGCAACCAGTTTCTCGCCAATATTCGCGAGACGGATGGTATTTTGAATGTGGTGCGCTGCTTTGAAGACGACAATATTATCCATGTGGCTGGAAGAGTCGATCCGATTTCCGATATCGAAACCATCATCACCGAGCTGGCGCTGGCGGATTTGACCACCGTGGAAAAAGCCCAGGTGCGTAATTCAAAAATGGCACGCTCCGGCGATAAAGAGGCGGCGAAATTTGGCGAGTTGCTGGACAAGCTGGTCGCACATTTGAATGAAGGCAAGCCGGCACGTCTGATGAAGCTGGATGCCGAGCAGAAATTATTGCTGAAACCGCTGTGCCTGATGACACTCAAGCCGGCGATGTATGTGGCCAACGTGGCGGAGGACGGTTTTGCCAATAATCCTTTGCTGAAGCGCCTGGAAGAGTTTG
>Ga0315272_10001154_pt1 | contig 13171 bp, 9 predicted proteins | sample C3_middle_MG_FD_203918 | JGI IMG/M metagenome (GOLD analysis project Ga0315272, IMG submission 203918) | Sediment microbial communities from Yellowstone Lake, YNP, Wyoming, USA - C3_middle | ecosystem: Environmental > Aquatic > Freshwater > Lake > Sediment | place: USA: Wyoming | collected...
GAACGATGAGGCAGCCTGCTCGTGGACTTCGGCGATGCGCGACCTGCGTGCTTCGAGCGCGTCGATGCTCTGCAGGCGCGCTGCTTCGGCACGCTTTTGCGCTGCGGCAATGCCGTAGTCGGCGCCTTGGTTGATGAGCGGCATGCTGAAACTGACGCCTGCCAGCAGCGCTGCCGGGTGGTTGTTGGCGGCCGCCTTGGAGCCCGTAAGGATCCAGTTGAGCTGGGGTTTTTGGCCGGCGACGAGGGCCTGCGAGTAGCTCTCGAGTGCCTTGGCTTGCTCCTGCAGCTGGATCGTTTCGTTCGCGCGTGCGGCGTGCGCCTCCATGTCAGCCAACGGCGGAACGTCGAGCAACAACGCCGTCATGCCTTCGCTGCTGGGCATGGCGTCGCCGATGAAACGCTTGAGCCGGGTCTCGGCCTGGCGCACCTGCGACACCGACAGCGACTGCGCGAGTTCGGCCTGTCGCAGCGTCTTGCGCGCTTGCACGAGTTCGCTGGTGCGGCCACGATCGGCCTTGACGATCTGGTCCAGCACCTCGACCAGGCACGCCATCTTGCGCGCGTATTGGTGGTACACACGGACCTGCTGGCGGTGCCGGCTGCGCTCCAGCGCCAGCGAAACGGTCTGAAACGCGACTTGGTCCTGTGCCGTCAACTGCCCCAGGCGCGCGGCTTCCGACAGGCTCGTGCGCCAGCCGGTGAGCGACGCGATACGCCCCGCGTCATACAGCGGCGCACCGATGTTGATGCCCAACTGCGCCTGGCCACCCGATTCGGTCTCGGCAAACTTCGCCGATGTCGTGGCATGGCCCAGCGCGCCTGAGACCGAGGCTTGAATGAGACGCGCGGCGCGCGCTTCCTCGACCTCGCTCGCTGCAGCTTCGGCGAGCAGCGTCGCGGCGCCCACGGCGTTGCTGCGCCGGATCGCTTCCTTCACCATCGCCTGCAGGGTCAGGCGCGGTGCATTCGCGTCGCTGAGCACCGCGCCGGGTGTGCCGGCCATCGCCGGCAGCGGGCTGTCGGGCGCCTCCTCGTCAGCGCAGCGTTGTGCGTGGGCGGGCAGCGCCAGCGCGATCGACATCGCAAGCGTCACAGTGCAGCGGTGCAGGCCGCAAGAGGGCAGGGTGTGAATGCTCATGGTCAGGGTCGTGGCGCCGGCGCAGCGAGTGCCGCGCCGAGCGGTTTTCGAAGAGACGCAACCTTAACCGTGGGGCTTGGCGGGGGCGCCGCAGCCTTGCCGCGGAACGTGCTCGAACCAACCCGAAGGCGTGTCAAAGTGCCGAAACCTGAACTGCAGTTCTCGGCTGCGCTGCGGTGCGCAGGGGCGCGGTGACGGGACGCTGCCAACCCGGCGCACGCCGCCATCGGCGCCAGGCCGCAGCGCCTCGCGATGCATGGGATGCCGGCACGCGCCGGCATGACAACAGGCTCACCCATCCTGAAACGCTTCCTTGGACTTCAACATCGGCCGCAACAAATAGCTCATCACGCTGCGCTCGCCGGTGCGCACCTCGACCGAGCCCGTCATGCCCGGTATCACGGGCAGCGCCTTGCCGTGGGCGATCAGGCTCGAGGAGTCGGTTCGCACCAGGGCGCGGTAGTAGGTGGCGTCGGCCGCGGCGCCACGCTCCGCGTCGCCCAATGCGTCGGGGCTGATGGTCTCGATGCGGCCTTTCAAGCCGCCGTACATCGTGTAGTCGTAGGCGGAGAGTTTGATCTCGACCTGTTGGCCGACACGCACGAAGCCGATCGACGACGGCTTGATGCGCGCTTCGATCAGGATCCGATTCCCGATCGGCACGATTTCCATCACCGGCGCACCGGGCGCGATGACGCCGCCGATGGTGGCGATGCGGATGTTCTTCACCAGGCCGCGCACCGGCGACTTGAGGACGGTGCGGCGCAGCACGTCGGCGCGGCCGCTGAGTTGTTCGTTGATCTGCGCCATCTCGGTCTGCACCCGAACCAGTTCCGTGCTTGCCTCCTGGCGAAACCGGTTCTCGCGCTCCTGCACCTGCAAATTCAAGTCGTTCTCCTGGCGCAGCAGGCGAATCACTTCCATGTTGGAGATCAGGCCTTTTGCCGCCATCTTTTCCGACACGTCGATCTCGCGCCGCAACAGCGCGACGCTGCGCTGGGTCGAGCCCACCGCCTCTTGAAGGGAGCGTTTGCGCGCCTCGAACGACGCGGTTTCGCCGGCCACCATGTCGGGCAGCGCCGCCACCTCGGAGGGGAAGCGCAACTCGGTGCCGGTGGCCTCGGCATTCAGGCGCGCGATCGTCGCCTTCAACGCCAGGCGCTTCGCCTGGCCTTCGTTTTGCTGCGCCTCGAAGCGCGTCGGGTCGATCAGCGCGAGGTCCTGGCCGGCCTCGACCTGCATGCCTTCGCGCACGTTCAACTCGCGCAGGATGCCGCCCTCCAGACTCGCGATCACCTGTTCGCGGCCATCGGGGATCACGCGCGCGTCGGCACGCGTGATGTCGTCGACCCGCGTCAGGCTGGCCCAGGCCAAGGCCGCGCTCACCACCAGCGCCAGCAGGTACAACGCGAGACTCGTGCCCGGCGTCGCATCGACCACCTGCGCCGCACGCAGCGGTGACATGTAGGCCGAGTCGCCGCGCGATGGGGCGCGTGCTGCGTCGGGTTCACTGCGTCCGAACATGCTCAGGCCATTGCCTCACGAGGAAACGCCGGGCCGCCCCAAGTTTCCTTGACCCCCTCGGGGGGCGGACGACGTATGTCGTCGGCCTGGGGGCGCTCATGGGGAAACGCCGAGCCTGCCTGCATCGGTATCGTTGCCGGCCGACGCGCTTGCGGCACCTGGGCCGCCGGCGCGCTTGCAGCGGCGGCCGGTGGCGTGCCTGACAACGCCGCAAGCACCAGATGCTTCGGTCCGTCCAGGGCCACTGTCCCGGCGTCGACCACAACCACGCGCTGCACCAGCTCGAGCACGGCGGGCCGATGCGTGACGACGATCAAGGTGCGGGTTCCCACCGCCTCTTTCAACTGGCGCAGGAACTGCGCTTCCGACTGCGCGTCCATCGAACTTGTCGGTTCGTCCATCAACAGGATTTGCGGCTGCGTCACCAGGCAGCGCGCCAACGCGACGAGCTGGCGCTGCCCGCCCGACAACATGCCACCCATCTCGCCCACCGACAACTCCCAGCCCTTGGGGTGGGCTGCGACCACCCGGTCCAGGCCGGTGAGCCGCGCCACCTGGGCGAGCTGCGTCGGATCGACGTTGGCGCGGCCCATCAGCACGTTGTCGCGCAAGCTGCCGTTGAACAGGCGCGGCTCTTGCGAGACGAAACCGACGCGTCCGCGAAAGTCGGCCGGGTCGATCTGGCGCAGGTCAATGCCGTCGACCTGCACCATGCCCTCGGTGGGTTGGTAGAGCGACGCCAGGAGTCGCAGCACCGTGGACTTGCCGCTGCCGATACGCCCCAGGATCGCAACCCGCTCGCCGGCCGCGAACGCGATCGTGACGTCTTTCAGCACCCGCGGCGAAGCTTCGCCGGCGACGTCGGGGTAGGCAAAACTCAGGTTCTGCAGCGCGATGCGCCCGCTGACCTGGTGCTGCGAAAGATAGGTCTTGCCGGGTTCGCGCTCGGTGGGAAGCTGCATCATGTGGTCCAGCGCCAGCATCGCCGCGCGTGCACCTTGGTAGCGTGTGGCCAGGCTCACGACGCTGCCCAGCGGCGCGACGGCACGGCCGGCGAACATCACGGCGCCGATCAGCGCGCCACCCGTGACGACGCCGTCGCGAATCAGGTACACGCCCCACACCAGCATCACGAGCGTCACGAGTTGCTGCGCCGCCGCCGACAAATTGTTGGTCCAGCTCGACAGCGCGCGCGCGCGCAGCGCCGTTTGTGCCGCTGCCGCGGTCGAGTTCTCATAGCGTTGCAGGAAACGCCCCTGTGCGCCGGCGGCTTTCAGGTCTTCCAGGCCTTCCACGGCTTCGACCAACACGCCTTGCAAGTCGGCCTGCTGCGCCATGTTCGCGCTCATGGTGCGGCGCAGGCGCCCCTGGATCAGCGTGGCCAGTCCGAGAATCAGCGGTATCGCAACCACCATCACCCAGCCGAGCGGACCGCCGGTGGCGAAGATCATCGCGACGAACAGCACGACGAAGGGCAGGTCGCTGATCGCCGACAGCGTCGCCGAGGCGAAGAACTCGCGCACGACTTCAACCTGCGCCAGTTGGTGCGCATACGAACCGGCCGAGGCCGGCCGGTGTTCCATGCGAACCGCCAGCGTCTGGCGGAACAGCAGCGAGCCGATGATGAGGTCGGCCTTGCGCCCGGCCAGGTCGATCAGGTGGCTGCGCAGCTGGCGCGCCAGCAGGTCGAACAGCAACGCGAGCAGCGCGCCGCTGGCCAGCGCCCAGAGCGTGACGAAGGCCTGGTGCGGAATCACCTTGTCGAACACGACGGAAGTGACCAGGCCGATCACGAGCATCAGCACGTTGCTCATCAGCGCCGAGAGCATGGCCGAGCGGTAGTAGGGAAGGAAGCGCCGCAACGTGCCCCACAGCCAATGGCTGTTCGGGTCGCGCAGATGGGCATCGTCGAAGGCACTGCTCGGCGCGGCCACGATCGGTGTGGCGACAAAGGCGAAGCCCGTGTATTCGGCTTCCAGTTCCGATTCATGGGCCTCGACGGCGACATACTGTGCGCCCGGCATCACCACTTCATAGCGGTCCGGAGAATCGAGACGGCGCACGAGAACGCACGCGTCGCCGTTTCTCAGCAGCAACACGGCCGGCAACAGCAAGGTATGGATCTCGCCGATGCGGCGCTGGATCAGGCCCGCATTGAAGCCGATGTCGCGCATCACCCGCATCGCCTGGTCCGGGCCCATCGGTCCTGCCAGCGGCAAATCGGCGAGCAACGACTGCGCGGAACGCTCGCGCCCGTGGTGACGCGTCAGCCAGACCACGGAATGCAGCAGCGCGTCGTCGATCCCGCCCGGCGGCGGGCCGGTGCTGGGATTGGACGGCGCAGCGTCGTGCACCGCGGGACTAACCATGGAGGGGGTGGAGCGCATGAATCTCGCACGATTCTGGGCGCCATGCCCATCGCGCGGCGCCTGCATTTGCGGGGTGTTTGGTGCGCTGTTCGGCAGTGCGCGGCAGCGCGTGGGGCAGCGCGCTGCCGGCACGACATGCTGGCGCGGCGTCGCCGGCGTGCGTGACATCCGCTTACGGCCTTAAGCGAATCGCGGCGTCGCGCCGTGCAGCGCGTCACGCGTCTTGGCAGATGTAGGAAGTTGCCTGACACAGCGCGCAGAGCAGTATGGACTGTAGCGACGGAACTGGCCTGATGTTGCAGCCCAGTTCCGCGCCGCAGAATTCACCTCAGGTTGCAGCGAGCGGCCAAAGACCTGACGCTGCACCATCGTCCCTCGCGACGAGGGCCCATGAACGCAAGAGGAAGCCGACATGAATTCACAACAAATCCTGAGCGAAATCCGCGAAGCGAATCTGTCCTACCTGATGCTCGCGCAGAACCTGATCCGGGCCGACCGTGAACAGGCGATGTACCGCCTGGGCGTTTCGGAAGAAGGTGCGCGTTTGATCGAGCTGCTGTCGCCGGCACAGATGATGCGGATCTCCTCAGGCAACACCTTGTTGTGCCGCTTCCGAATGGACGACGACCTCGTCTGGGGCCTGCTCACGAACCATGGCCGTGTTGCCGCGAACGACACGACGAGCCGTCTGCACGCAAGCATCCTCATCGCCGGCCGGCACCACGAAGCGGCCTGAGCGCTGTGCCATCCCGGCGCAAGCCGGGATCCACGGCTTCGCAAGGCGCCAGTCGCTGCGCTTGGCTCCCCCCGCGCGACGGGATCACACATCGAGTGGCACGGGCGACGTGTCACGCAACAGGAAATGTCCCAATGCGCAACAAGAGCATCCTCATCGAAGCGACGCAAATCCAGCGCGCCGTCACGCTCATCAACCTCGGCGCGCGGCTGCAGGTGCTGGAGTCGGAGACCGATCTGTCGTATGAGCGGCTGCTTCGCCTGTACAAGGAGGTGGCAGGAAAGTCGCCGAGCAAGGGCCAGTTGCCGTTTTCGACCGATTGGTTCATGACCTGGCAGCCCAACATCCACGCCACGCTGTTCCTCAACATCCATGAGTACCTGAACAAGGTGGCCGAAATCGAGGAGATCGACGCCGTCATCAAGGCCTATCAGTTGTACCGGGAGCAGACGCGCGCCCAGGGCCTGGAAGAGTTGCTGTCGGTGACGCGTGCGTGGCGGCTCGTGAAGTTCGTCGACACCGGCATGCTGACATTGACCAAGTGCTCCAAGTGTGCCGGCAAGTTCGTCACGCATCCGCATGAAATTGCCAAGCACTACGTGTGCGGCCTGTGCCGCCCGCCGGCGCGCGCCGGCAAAGGCAAGCTCGCGGGTGGGATTCGGATGCACTGAATTGCGTTGGCAGGGACCGGCTCGGCTTTGGTGCCGAGCTTTCACGAAGTGGCACAATCCGGGCCCTTGCCGGTGCATACCGCAGCGGTGGGTCCGGAAAATGGGGTCGTGCTCCATGGGCGCTGGTCGCCGCTGTCTTCACCGTCGACGCTGGTGCGGCGTTTCCCGCGTCGCACAGCTCGTGTTGCTGCTGCTTTGTGCGCCGGCCACGGGCGCTGACTTCAAGGCGCTGGTCAGCCTCGACCCGGCCGACAGCGCGCGCGGATTTTTCAGCACGGCGGCACCTGCCGCGGCGTTGTCGAAGGCTGTCAACACCAACGTGCGTTTGCTGGTGTCGAAGGATCTGAAAGACTGCATGCGTGCCACGCGCACCGGTGAGAACCAGATCCTCATCGGCCCGGCCCACGTGGTTGCTTCGGCGCTGAGCCATGGTTACGTGCTGCTGGCCGTCTCGGGTTCCGCGGCCAAGTACGCCCTGGTGGCGCGCAACGGTGTCGCGCGGGTGCCCGATCTGGCCGGCGCGCGCCTTTACCTGCCGCAGCAAGACTCAATGCGGTCCTATGTGGCGCGGGCCTTGCTCGAACAGGACGGCTTGTCGTTGAAGTCGATGAAGAGCGTCGAGTACCGAAACACCAGCGGCGCCGGGTTGGTCGCCGTCGGCCTGGGCATGACCGACGCCACGGTGGCCGAACTGCCGGAGGCGCAGGAGTGGATTCAAGGCAACCCGGGAAAGGCTTCGATCCTGAGCATGAGCCAGGACGTCCCGGGCGGATTTGGGCTGGCCGTTCATGCCTCGCTTCCCGCTGCCGACCGCGAGCGCATCGCGCGCCTGGCGACCGAGCCGAACTCGCCGCTGCTGCCGATCGCTGAATTTCGCCGTGCCGTGGCCTCGAGCGAGAAGGCTTACGCCTATGTGGCGTCGCTCGGCATCGTGACTCCGGAAAGCCTGACCGGTGCGCAAGTCGTCGGCGCCGAGCAGGTGTTCGAGTTGATCGCCAAGGGTGCGGTGGTGGTCGACACCAGATCCGCCAAGGAATATGCCGCCGAGCGCATTGCCCAGGCGCTGTGGGCGCCGTATGGCGAGAAGAGCCTGAAAGAGCGCGACTACAACTCGGCGCTGGACGATTTTTCGGCATTTGCCAAACTCGATCGCAACAAGCCCACGGTATTCTTGTGCAATGGCCCCGAGTGCTGGAAGTCGTACAAGGCTTCGCGCGAGGCGCTGGCGATGGGCTTCAAGACTGTGTACTGGTTCCGAGGCGGTATGCCGGAGTGGCGTTCGCTTGGCTTGCCGACCTCGCGTGGTGAGATTGCTGCCGTGGCTGAAAGGCGCTAGGAGCCTGGGCGGTAGAAGGCGCTAGAGCGAAACGCGCGAAAAGCGAGGCCAGCTTGGTAGTACCGACAAGCCCATAGCCGAAGCTATGGGCGCAGGAGGTAATGCCGAGATGGACCGTTTTCTCGCGCGTTGCAGCCAGCGGCTTTCTGCCGCCCAGGCTCCAGGGAGCCTGGGCGCTACGGGCTGGTGCGCATGGTGCGGCGCAGAACTGCAATCTGCCGCGAAGAATCGCCACAATTTCACGACGCCCAAGCTTTCGCGAGCACGCCCACCCTCCAACACGCGAGCGCCGGGCCGAAACTAAAGGCTGACACTTCGGTGTCGAATTGTCTCCTCCTGGCACTTCAAAAGTGCTTTCAAACGGGTCCTGCTGGACCCGTTTTTTTTTGGCAGGGCGTCACACCACGCCCGGGTCAAGGCTCAAGTGGCCAAGCCCAGCGGCCGATATGAACGCGTAAGGCCGCCCACAACGGGCCAGTCACGAATAGGCAAGGGAATCGAGCCACCACCATGCTCGTGATCGTCGGCTACGTCGTGGCGCTGGGATGCATCTTCGGCGCGTACATCATGCACGGTGGCAACATCGCGGTGATCATCCACGCCTTGCCCACCGAACTGGTTGCGATCATTGGTGGGGCGCTCGGCGCCTTCGTCGTCAACAACCAACCCAAGGTGTTGAAAGCCACGCTCGGCGCGCTGCCGAACCTGTTGCGGGGCTCCAAGCACTCGAAGGCGCGCTACATGGAACTGATGGCGCTGTTGTACGACATTCTGCAAAAGGCGCGCAAGGAAGGTCTGATGGCGATCGAGGACGACGTCGAAACGCCGCAAGACTCAGCGCTGTTCCAGAAGTATCCCGCGATCGGTGGCGACCACCATGTGATGGTGTTCATCACCGACTACCTGCGCATGATGGTCTCGGGCAACCTCAACGCCCACGAGATCGAAAGCCTGATGGACAGCGAGATCGAAACCCATCATCACGAGGCGAATGGGCCGGCTGCGGCACTCGCGCGCCTGGCCGGCGCACTGCCGGCGTTCGGCATCATCGCCGCGGTGCTGGGGGTCGTGAACACCATGGGTTCGGTCGGTCAGGCGCCGGCCATTCTGGGCGCAATGATCGGCTCGGCCCTGGTCGGAACCTTCCTCGGCATCCTGCTTGCCTACGCCGTGGTCGAGCCGCTCGCCGGCCTGCTCGAGCAGAAGAACGACGAGAACGGCAAGGAACTGCAGTGCATCAAGACCACGCTGCTGGCCAGCATGCAAGGCTACGCGCCGCAAGTCGCGGTCGAGTTCGGACGCAAGGTGCTCTATTCGGGTGACCGGCCGACGTTCGCCGAACTCGAAAGCCACGTGAAGGGCAAGAAGTGACCGGCTCGCGAACCCGGCCGGTGATCCCGGCCCTTGCCGCAATCCAGCGCTGGGCACGTCAAGACAGTGGCCAGGAGCACAAGCATGGCCGGTGACTCAAAGAAGCTGCAGCCCATCATCATCAAGCGCATGATGAAGCGTGCGCATGGCGTGCACGGCGGCGCCTGGAAGATTGCCTATGCCGACTTCGTGACGGCGATGATGGCGTTCTTCCTGCTGATGTGGTTGCTCGGGTCGGTGACCGACGGCGACAAGAAAGGCATTGCCGACTATTTCAATACGCCGCTCAAGGTGGCGTTGTTGAGTACCGGGTCCGGTTCAGGCGACGCCTCGCATGTCATCAAGGGGGGTGGCAAGGACTTCTCACGCACCGCCGGCCAGGTGAAGAGCGGCGAAGTCCCTCCCGAGCTGAAGAAGATCAACCTGGCGGCGTTGCAAGCCGAACACCGGCGCAAGGAGATGGAGCGCTTGAAGGGCTTGCGTGAGAAGGTCGATGACATCCTCGCGCGCAACCCCAAGCTCGCAGCGATGCGCTCGCAGATCCGGCTGGACATGATCCGCGACGGGCTGCGCATCCAGATCGTCGACGAAAACGGCCGGCCCATGTTCGACACCGGCAGCGCCCTGGTCAAATCGTACATGCGCGACTTTCTTGCCGAACTTGGCAGCGTGCTTTCTGCAGTGCCGAATCGTCTGACGCTGGAAGGCCACACCGACGCCACGCCCTACGGTGGGGGCGAGGGCGGATACAGCAATTGGGAGTTGTCGAGTGACCGGGCGAACGCGTCGCGGCGCGAACTCATCCACGGCGGCTTGCCGCAGGAGCGTGTGATGCGCGTGCAGGGCATGGCGTCGATCTCGCTGTACGAGCCGCAAAACCCGCACAGCGCGGCGAACCGGCGCATCGCCATCATCGTCATGAACCAAGAAGCCGAGGCCCGAATCACCGCTGGCGATCCGCCCGAGTCCGACCTGGCCGCGCCGGCCACAGAGTTGCCCGCGTCCGCACCCGAGCCTGTCCGATAAGCCTGCGGCAACAACGCCTGCGCCCCAAGGCAGACCCAACCCGAACACGCCGGCGCCGGCGCTTGTTTCAACCGCTTGCCGGCTGCGCGAGCCAATCCGGACTGGTGTCGATCAGCAGTTCGTAGACCTTGAGTGCGTACCTGCCGTTCGACAAGCCGTAGTGGCAGTCGAACAAGGGGACTCCACACACTTGAACCTGAATCAAGGCTTTGAGGTCGAGTTCAAAGAAATCACCCGGCTCGAGTGCCAGCAATTGCGCCACCGTCGCCGGGGCCTGTGCCAGCGCGGCCACGAGTTCCACTTCAGCGGGCTGGATTTGCTCCTTGAGCAGGTTCACCCAACGTCGGTCGGGCTCGTTCGAGTCGCCCAGGGTGGTGGAATACAGCACGTCGCGGATCGGCTCGAGCGTCGCATACGGGATGCACAAGTGGATCGTGCCGCTGGTTTCACCGATCTCCAGCGTGAACGAGGTCGAAACCACGATCTCGCTTGGCGAAGCGATGTTGGCGAATTGCGCCAGCATCTCGGAGCGCTGGTATTCCAGCTCGAGTGGGTAGATTCCCTGCCAGGCCTTCTTGTAATCGGCGCAGATCGTGTCAACCAGGCGCTGGATGACGCGCTGCTCGGTCGATGAGAAGTCGCGTCCTTCGATGCGCGTGGGGTACTTGCCCGATCCGCCGAAGAGTGAGTCGACGACAGCGAACACGAGAGTCGGTTCGCACACGATCAGACCCGAGCCGCGCAGCGGCCGCACACTCATGATGTTGAAATTCGTCGGCACCACGATCTCGCGCAGGAAGTCGCTGTACTTATGCACTTTTGTGCCGTTGATCGAGATTTCCGGGTTCTTGCGAATCAGGTTGAATACGCCGATGCGGATGTTGCGCGCAAATCGCTCGTTGACGATCTCCAGCGTGGGCATGCGCCCACGCACGATGCGTTCCTGACTGCTCAAGTTGTAGTCGCGCACCTCGCCATCTGGAATCCCGTCTCCCTGCGCCTTCTGGCTTTCGCCGGTGATGCCCTGCAGCAGGGCATCGACTTCGTCTTGCGAAAGGGCCTGATCGCTCATGGGGTTGGCTCGCAGTGCGAGCCCGGTTTCTGCCGTATCGCCGGCACGAGGTTCTCAAGACGCGAGCGCGGCCCGGGGGCCGCCAGCGCGTGGCATGGGTCGAAGTATCGAATCGGCGCAGCGCCGGGATGCGCGAAATAGGCGGGCGTTTCACCGCCACGCGGTCCCTTCTGCGCTGCCCCGGCGTCGCTGCTCTTGAGGAAACGCACGGCCGCCCGAAGTTTCCTCAACCCCCACGGGGGGCGGACGACGTATGTCGTCGGCCTGGGGGCGCTTTCACGGGCTGCGCAGCGCGATGCGATCGAACCGTCACCGCTGCGCTCGATGCCCGAAGCCGTCACGCCGCGCGGCGTGACGGCGCAGCCGGCCAGGGCCGGGATCGCACCCGCCACTGCCGGTTGATCGGTGCAGGTTGCGCCCGCGCGCGGGGCGGTGGACTCGGGTCCACTTTGTCTCGTCACAGGGGATGCAGGCTGCGCCCGCACGCGGGGCGGTGGCGCAGCAAGGCGTGACCTGCGTCACGGCCAGACTCCGGCAAGTTCGAGGCGCGGCCAACGCAGGTGCCGATATGGGGCGCCTTCACCCTGCTGATTCGACTCAAGTTCAGCCGGGGTCTCGGAACAATGACCGGGCGCATCTTCCGCGCTCGCTTCAATGGCCGACGCCGACTCGCAGAACCGCAATCTACCCGCGTCGCAGCGCAAACTGCAAAAGGCCCGCGCCGAAGGCCAGGTGCCGCGTTCGCGCGACCTCGGGCATTTCGCGGCCCTGGCCGCCGGCAGTTTGGCACTGGCCGCGCTGCTGCCGGGCGTGGCCGTCTGGTTGCAGCAACAGTTGGCCAACGCCATGCGGCTGCGCCCCGGCGCGGGCAGCGACCCGGCATTCATGGCACAACGCCTGGCCGAGTGGGCGCAGGTCCTGTTGTGGGTCGCGGTGCCGGCCGGTGCCCTGATGGCGGTGGTCGCGTTCGCTGCCAGCCTGGGGCTTGGCGGCTGGAACTGGACGAGCAAACCGCTGCTGCCCGATTTCGGCAAGCTCAATCCGTTGACCGGCCTGCCGCGCATCTTTTCGAAAGCCCAATTCGTCGATGCACTGAAGGCCGGAGGCCTGGCGCTGATTCTGGGAATCGTGGGCGCGGTCTATCTGCGCAGTCACGCTGACGCCTTTGTCGGACTGCTCGGCATGCCGCTGCCCACGGCTCTGGGCCGGGCGAGCCAACAGGTGCTCGGCGGTCTCTGGTTCCTGGTGCTGGTGCTGGCACTGTTCGCGGCGATTGACGCACCGCTGCAACGCCATTGGTACGCGCAGCGCTTGAAGATGAGCCCGCTGGAGGCGCGCCAGGAGTACAAGGAGATGGAAGGCAACCCCGAGCTCAAGCACCGCATCAAGTCGCGCATGCGTGAAATGAGCAACCGCCGCATGTTGGCCGCCGTGCCCAAGGCCGACCTGGTGGTGATGAACCCGAGCCACTACGCGGTGGCGTTGAAGTACGAAGAAACGCGCATGCGCGCGCCCACGGTGGTGGCCAAGGGTGCTGACCTGATGGCGCTGCGCATTCGCGACGCCGCGCGCGGCGCCGAGGTGCCGGTGCTGGAGTCGCCGGTGCTGGCGCGGGCGCTGTACGCCCACGCAGAGCTCGACCGTGAAGTGCCGGCGGCACTGTTTGCCGCCGTGGCCCAGGTGCTGGCCTATGTGTACCAGTTGCGCGCGTCGCTTGCGGGGCAGGGCGCTGCGCCGGGCGAACTGCCGCCGCTGGATATTCCCGCCGAACTCGACCCGCACCACGGCCGTGACGTGGCTGAACCCGGAACTGCGCGATGACGCCGCAGCAGATCCTGGCTTGCGTGCTAGGAGCCTGGCGGGCTTTGGATCGGGCCCGCGCCGGGGCGAATTGCGGCGCCAATCTAGGCGCCGGCGACGCCGTGT
>Ga0315272_10001155_pt1 | contig 13160 bp, 14 predicted proteins | sample C3_middle_MG_FD_203918 | JGI IMG/M metagenome (GOLD analysis project Ga0315272, IMG submission 203918) | Sediment microbial communities from Yellowstone Lake, YNP, Wyoming, USA - C3_middle | ecosystem: Environmental > Aquatic > Freshwater > Lake > Sediment | place: USA: Wyoming | collected...
CCCTAGGGAGCCCCAGCAAGACCCCAAGTAAAAGCTTATAAACCCCCGGATAAGCCTTATACGGAGCCTGAATCTGAGCAATAGAGATGGCAAACCCAAGACGCAGAATCTAAAAGATAGAATTGAAAGTCTTTTTTATTTCCTCGAAGAGCTCCCTAGGCTTCACCTAGGCACCGAATCTAAAAGATAGAATTGAAAGGATTGTAGGCACGGCGGTGGAGCTAGCCCAGCAGATCAAGGACGTAGAATCTAAAAGATAGAATTGAAAGTCTCGGAGTCTTCAGCTTCAATGGCTCTGAACCACAGCACCCTCCTGAATCTAAAAGATAGAATTGAAAGAGTCATAGATGTCATAGCTGTTAGGCACATCAGTATTGTCTATAAGAATCTAAAAGATAGAATTGAAAGTAATTGGACTCTAACCCCATCAGACCAGATATAGCTATCACTACGAATCTAAAAGATAGAATTGAAAGTCCTGAAGTGCTTACAGAAAAAATAAATCTACTGTGCTTGGGCTTGAATCTAAAAGATAGAATTGAAAGCGCATAGGGTGGTGTTCATGGTGCTCAACGGAGAGCCGGTGCTGAATCTAAAAGATAGAATTGAAAGGCCGAAGAACCTTCTGAGCCTCGGGTAGCCCTCCAATATCCCGAATCTAAAAGATAGAATTGAAAGGACGACATGGCGAGTAAAATATTAGATGTAGTCAGGGAAAGAATCTAAAAGATAGAATTGAAAGTCTCGACGGGTGCGGGCTTAATCTGGGGGGTTGCTGTATTTGAATCTAAAAGATAGAATTGAAAGATGTTTATAAAGCTGGTTACAATACTAGTGGTGGGGTGAGCGAATCTAAAAGATAGAATTGAAAGTACTACTATAGGGATGAGCCTTCACGACATTACTATACGTACGTGAATCTAAAAGATAGAATTGAAAGAGATGCAGACAGCGACCGCCTCCCTAACGCCTTACTCTACATTGAATCTAAAAGATAGAATTGAAAGTCTCAGTATACTTCAGAACGTTATCCACAGTCCTTTCGATGTTGAATCTAAAAGATAGAATTGAAAGCTCGTATCTGGTGAAGGGGGATCCACACTTAGGGCAGATCCGGAATCTAAAAGATAGAATTGAAAGCCACAGGGATCACCACGGGCACCTCGTAGACTTTCTCTATGGAATCTAAAAGATAGAATTGAAAGCTCTCCAGCCTTCGTTTTCAATTCTCATGATTTTCCCAAATTTGAATCTAAAAGATAGAATTGAAAGCTCGGGTCTGTGAGCAGGAGGATCGGCTGCTTCAGGTACCAGCCGGAATCTAAAAGATAGAATTGAAAGATGTCCATCCCGTCATAGCCAAGCTTCTTAGCAATCTTATTCAGGAATCTAAAAGATAGAATTGAAAGTGCAGACATTAAGAACAAATACCTACCGATTGAGGATTACCAGAATCTAAAAGATAGAATTGAAAGACTTGGCGGCTAGTCTACGTACTCGCTAGCTTCCGGTAAGGGTTTCGAGCACCTTTTGACTGGGTGCGCAGCAGAGTTCTTCGAAGCTGAGGCACTTAACGTTTGCTGTATTGGAGTTTGCCAGTTTCTCGCAGTTCTCCCTCGTGGAGATCAGTAAGACGCCGTCTACGTCTAGTATCTGGGGGATATTGCTTAGGCTTCCCACCTCTTCCCCTAGGTTCAGGCTTCTCTCCGTCGTTACCTCAACGATGTAGATGCGGCCCTCTATAGCGGTTAGTAGGTCTATCTCCTTCGACCACTCTTCACCGTAGTCTACCCTAAGTCTAGGGACTGCGGGGACACCCATACTTATGAGGCGCGAGTACACCTCATACTCTAGGAACGACCTAGTACAGAGAACCGCATTGATGTACTTTTTCAAGGCCCCGGCTGTAGCACTTTTCTTCGGTAGCCTACTGAAGGCCTCTACGTGGTCTACGTAGTACTTAATCACCGCACTACGGACCTCCTCCGGAAGGTTCGTAGATTCGGCCGCGCCCTTAACGAACTTGGAAACTACCTCCGAAATACTACTTCGCCTATTGGCCCTATCCCCGCTCACTGCGCGGGTCTGTAGTTCTAAAATCACCTTATCACCGCCCTCGTCCAGCATTCTCCTACAGGAGCCTTCAACTAACTCAACTACAGTATCGATATGCCCGTACATACCTAGCTCACAGAAGAGCTGACACACTAGCTCAACTCCTTCCTCAGCTAAAGTACTCCAAACCCTATGAACCTCTAGGGGTTCCGCCGCTCTAATCTTGATACTCCTCTCAAAGTTCTCTGCGGAGTTGGCACAGACTCTCCTATTATCGAGTTGCAAGGCGGTGTACATGGAGTACGCGAGGGTCTTTCTTTTAGCTAACCTTAGTAACTCTCCGCGCAGCTCCAATAGGGTTCTCATAGCGTAAAGACCCGCACTTAAAGGCTTTACGTACCCTTCCTTCTTGTACTTGTTTAAGCCACCTAAACGGTCTATGGTCCACGCAACCTCGTCTATTACACTCTGCTGATACTTCTGAGTAATTTTTACCAGAAGGCCGCCAACCTCTTCTAGAGAGTCACGGATCTCCCTCCATTCATAGCTAAATACCTTTCCAATAATGGTATCGAAATATTTGCTGGGTTTAAGCTCTCCCGGTCCTTCCCCAGATGCTTTTTAATGAAACTCTCGTAAAGCATGCTGAAGAGGTATCTTAGAACCTCTTCATAGACCTGGGTCCTTAGAACCCGCATTACAGCTCCCACTAGGGGAGTCTACAATAAAAACATTTATACCCCCTTTATGAGTAGTTACAGGGTCTCTTTGAGCTCTCCACAACCTTCGCGGGAGGAGTTACTCCTTAACTGGGGGGCTAGGATCGGGGCTGTCGCGTTTGTCGATAGGGTTAAGGCCTCGCAGATCGAGAACATCATCGCCTCTCTGGACATGGTTGAGGGTAGGGAGGCCTTACTGCTGACAGCCCTCTTCGCGCAGAGGCAGGCTAAGAGACTAAGGAGAAGTAAGAACATGGCTAGGCTCATTAGGCAGGCCATGCTCGAGCTCTACGATAAGAATCTCTCTAAGGAGGAGGCTAGGGAGGTACTCAGGATAGCTAAATGGGTCTTCGAGGCTCTGCAAGAGAGTGGAGTCCCACTCAGAAGGGAGCAACTTGATAAGCTAACCCTTAAGGATCTCCTGGCTATGCTTAAGCGTTAGTAGGTGGGCTTACTTGGGTTACGACGATCTAGATAGGCTCGAGGTACTTACTGTCGTTAATGGCAACCTAGTTAATAAGACTCCGCTGCGCGTTGGGGTGGGTGAGGAGGCTCCTCTAGGTTCATCAGTAGACCTACCATTACTCAGGGTGAGATTTGCTGACGGTAGGTCCTTCCCAGTTATACCCGGGAGTAGCCTGAAGGGAGCCCTACGTAGCCTGGCCGAGGTTATAGCTAGGGCTAGTGGTTACGATGTGCACGACCCCTGGGATTTCCGCAGAGCTGAGGAGGAGGCTAGGGAGGGTAAGTTCTGCATAATATGCGGGATCTTCGGGAGTACCGAGCTGGCAAGTCACGTACGTGTGTACGACGCATACCCCATTGACGGAGGGCTTACGTTTACTAAGACGGGGGTAGGGATTAACAGGGACTTCCGCGGGGTTCAGCCGGACGTACTCTACACGGAGGAGCTCGTCATACCTGGAGTTAGGTGGAGCTTTAGGATGGACGTAATAAACATACGCGTATTCCCGGAGCCTAAGGATGAGCGTGGGAAGGTACTACATCAGGTTATAGAACTCCTATCGAAGGGGTTTGTGCAGGTGGGGGCTAGGAAGACCGTGGGCTGCGGCCTCCTAAGGCTCAAGGAGGCTAGGTACGAAGTATATGAGGTTAGGAACGGCCTACTAGAAAAAACCTACGAGGGTGGTGTAGTCTAGATGCCCCAGCTGTGGATCTCCCACTCCGTACTACTGAGGGAGTGCCTCATAACGGGCTACATAGTGGCTAAGAGCCCTCTGCGCGTTGGGGTGGGTGAGGAGGCTCCTCTAGGTTCATCAGTAGACCTACCATTACTCAGGGTGAGATTTGCTGACGGTAGGTCCTTCCCAGTTATACCCGGGAGTAGCCTGAAGGGTGTCTTCAGGAGTACCGCTATTCAGCTGGCTAGGGCTAAGAACCTGCGTGTATGCAGCGGCTTAAGCCGCGGGACCTGCATGGACTCTGAGTACTCGGCCGGGGAGTCCCTCCTAGAGCGGATAGAGTCCCTACTCAGGGAGGGCTTGGTCTCCGAGGCTCTGGAGGAGTTCGACAAGAGTGCCTGCCTCCTATGCAAGGTCTTCGGAGCCCCCTCGTTCGCGGGTCACGTAGTCATCAGCGACGCCTACCCCATCGACGAGAACGGTAACGTACTTGAGACATTAACGGGGATTAGAGCTGGGATAGCCATAAACAGGAGGACGGGTGCGACATACCCCGGCGCGCTCTACCACGTAGAGTACGTAGAGCCCGGGTCTAGGTTTAGGTTCTCGATATACTCGACAAACCTACCGAACTACGCCCTAGGGCTTCTAGCAAAGATCCTGAGGCTAATGAACCAAGGTTGGGTCAGGATCGGTGGCTTTAAGAGCAGGGGGTTCGGAGAGGTCGGTGTAGAGAGGTTATCGTTCTCCGCTAGGGGCCCCTTCATTAGGGAGTCGAAGCTGGAGGCGTTGGACGAGAGGGACGAGGAGGTAGACCTGAAGGACCTGGCCGAGAGCTCTAGCGGTTGGTTGGTATGTAGGGAGGGTAAGGCGTGGGACTGCCTAGCTAAGCTGGAGGAGGTGTGGGACCGTGCTAAGCTTGGTTAAGGTTAAAAGGGAGAGGCCGAAAGCCCGTGACGAGGTTACCGACCTCGTCGGCCGCATGGAAGTAGCTCTCAGGACTTGCTCGAGGAGACTGGGGGACCCTGTGGATAGCTACCTCCACATAGGGACCGGCTTCCCGCAGCTAAGCGTAAACCTTAGTGAGCTCAGGAACTACCTAGGGAGAGCTAAGACGAGGGCGGAGTTGGAGAGAGCTCTGGAGGAGGCCGACATTAAGATCGTTAGGGACTACTCCTCGTTCTTCACTGTAGGCGGTAAGCTGGTAATACCCGGCAGCAGCATAAAGGGGAACGTTAGGAGTAGGATAGAGCTCAGCTTCGTACCTAAGGATGGTACCGTAAGGTCGTGCCTAGCGAGGACTACTAGGCAACCGGTAAGCCCCCCACCCCACGGTGCACAGGGGTGGAGGCACTTCAGGATCTGGTCCAAGGCCTTGAACTTCGCACGTGAGGAACCCTGCGACTACAGCGAAGGTGAGGGCGGGGTCTGCCTGGTCTGCGACCTCTTCGGCACCGCGGGGCTCCAGGGGCTTATCAACTTCAGCGACTTCGTAGGAGTTAGCGTAGATCGCGCTACCCTAATGTACCTCGACATACCCACAGGGGAAAGACTTGAGGCGGTCCCACCTGGTAGTACGTTCCTAGGCCGCGTAGAGTTTAGGAACTTGAGGCCCGCCGAGCTAGGCCTCCTACTGTACGGGATGGGGCTAAGGAACTCGAGGGAGGGTAGGCCAGTACTCCTAGGTAAGCACAAGTACAGAAGACCCGGAGTAGTACTAGGGGTTGTAAGGTACTCTGTTAACTCTCTAGAGCTGGCTGAGCTCTCGAAACCTCTCAAAGTCCGCGACATAACCGTAACACCTAGGGGTAAGGTAAGTGGAGACGCCCTCGATAGGCTCATCGAGGCCCTCATCAGTACCACACGGGAAGAGTTCGGGGATGAGCTAGAGGATATCGATGAGGTGGGGGAGCTTGTGCGAATTGAAGCTAGTGCTTAGGGAACCCTACCCCGTATACAGAAGCCTGAGGGTACCCATATGGGAGGATGAGAGGGTAGTTAGCATAAGGAGGGTCAGTACGAAGGACGTAGAGAGGTTCGAGAAGGCCCTTAAGGAGCTCAGGGAGGTCCTCGTTAGCGTAGGCAACTTCTCCGCAGGTCTGGGCGAGTGCGAGAGGTTACGGCGCTTAGCGGATGCTGTAGCCATATTCTACAAAGCCCCCCTAGTGCAGGAGGTATCGCCGGTAGCCCCGACGCCTACTAAGGCATACATACTAACCCTCCTCCTAGGGGATACGGCTGTATTAGGTGAGGAGGAGCTAGACAGGGTGGTTAAGGATCCATTCGAGTTCTCGAGGGTCATAGCTGGGAGAGACTTTGGAAAGCTCGTGGGCAGTCTACCGGTGGCCAAACTGCTCAGCAGAGACGTTGGGGAGCTGGTGTACAGTATGTGGATTGCGTTTCCAGCCGATACGAGACCCGGCTACAACACGTCAAGTCTAATAGCCCACCTACTCCTAACCTCGGCAGTAGCCTGGGCCCTCAACTACGGGGTCGACGCGTGTGAGGAGAGTACGATACGCCTTGCAGCACTTCTCCACGATATAGGTAAGGCATCGGATCCGGAGCGCCACGTTGAGGAGTCCCTGAGGATAGCAGACTACCTACTTAGCGGGGTAGTCCCACCCGATAGGTTAGATGAGGTGAAGAAGTTGATAAAGACGCACCACGAGGTTGATAGCCCCCTGAAGAGTGCCGACGAGGTAGCCTCCGAGGCTGATAGACTGAATAACCTAGTTAGGGAGGTGCTTGGACCCAGGCTGGAGGCTCTCGAGAAACTTATAGGCAAGAGGAGAGATAGCTGGGACTTCTGGAGGAACCTTTACAGTAGGCGGGAAGAGCTGAGGGAGAGAGACCTCGTACTAACGGAGGACCCGGTTAGGGAGTTAAGCGAGACCTTCCTGAGGGAGGTCACTAGGAGGAAGGTTAGGGAGGTATCTGCCAAGGAGTTACCGGAGCTGAAGGTAGTACTAGTAGACATAGCCTCCATCCAGGACTTTGTGTACAGAGCCCAGGAGCTGAAGGCCGTAGCCGCGGCAAGCAGCATCGTAGACCTCATAACTCAGGCCCACATACTTATCTACCTCAGGAGTCAAGGATTTAGAGTACCGCCGGAGGCTGTAGTGTACTCGGGCGGGGGCAATATCCTAATGATCGTACCTGGTAAGGAAGTCCAGAGAGTCCTAGACTATCTTGAGGACTACAGCAAGAACCTCCAGGTACTAGGGTCCCCACTAAGCATAAACTACTCCGTAGCTAACTTCTCAAGCAACTACCAGCACTTAAGCAGAACACTTGGAGAGGGGCTGGCCCTACGTAAGGTCTCGGTGAGGCTACGCCGCGACATTAAGGAGATCGTAGGTGATCGCGATACCCGTGCTGAGCTGTGTAGACTATGCTACAGCGACCTAGCCGTAGAACACGTTGAGACCCCCGAGGGCAGGGTCCCCGTCTGCAGGCTCTGCAAGAGACTATATGAGCTCGGAGTCGAGATCCACTTTAGCTCTAAGTGGTCCTCGGAGATAAGTCTAGCCGGAGACTCCTTCTCAGCTAGAGAGGCTTTCGAAAGGGATTGGAAGGAGGTCTCTAAGTGGATTATGGAGATAGTATCCGGTCACGACCCGGAGGAGCTACCCAACCCACCTAGGCTCAGGGACTACTCCGTAGTGAAGTTCGACGGGAACCTCATCGGCTCATTCATGCTGGACTCGATATCGTTTACCGACGCTGTAGAGAGGAGCTTCAGGATAGACCTAGCTACTAAGAGGGCTTACTTTAGAGCTCTTGAGGCTCTCTACGAGGCCCTGAAAAACGTAAAAGGGAAGGTTGTAGCCAGGAGGGAGGTTGCCAGAGTTTTCCTGGGTACGGCCTACATGGGGGGAGACGATGGTCTCCTCATAGTCCCGTCCTGGGTCTCCATACCGCTAGCACAACTCCTAGCCGAGGAGTTCGCTAGAGAGCTAGGACTCGCTAGGGGGCTTGTAGTAGCCGTAACCGGGGGTCACGCCAGGATGAACCTGTGGCTGCTTATAGACTGCGCCTCCGAGCTTATGGAGAGAGCTAAGGGGGTGGCGAGGACTGCCGGTAGTGCCGTCGTATTCGACCTCTACGAAGGTACTACCCCATCCGGGAAGGAGGCCGTCGAGAGACTCGCCAAGCTCTCAAGGAGACTCAGAGAACACCGCGAGCTAGCCGAGGTGTTGAGCCAAAATAGTGTTGCTGAAAGCTCCCAACCCTACCTAACGGTACTCGAGGACCTGTCCAAGGGACTCGCACCCGAGCTGTGGGGCGTGCTCTCCATAGTACTTAACACCAACCTAGTTAACTCCCCCTGGACTCGAGAGGTCGCGGTTAGGGCTTACTCCAAGGCCGTACTTAGATGCTTCCAAGCCTCCAGGAGACCGGATGAAGGTGAGGAAGACATGCACGAGTACCTCAGAAGCCTCAGGAGGGCTATACTAGACTCAATCAGGGAGGCATCTCGGTTCAGGCAGGTTAGGGGACCCGCGTACGCTAAGGAGCTTCTCTACCTCTACGTCCACAAGGCCCGCAAGGAGAGGGCCTCCTCGGAGGGAGCAGAGGGATCGTACGCTAAGCTCCTCGACCTACTAAACAGGAACCTGTTCGATAGCTCAGGGAAATTCAATGCGGAGGGTAGTACGGCCCTAGCCGACCTCCTGGTTTTAATCAAGTTCGCTAAGGGTGGTGCGTGGTGATAGCGTTCGATCTAGAGATTAGGAGCGTTACCCTGCTCACAGTAGGTGGAGGCACCCCCGAGCTCTTTGGGGCAGACATAGCCTTCACTCGAGTAGTGGATGCTGAGGGCAGGGTTAGGGTATATATACCGGGCAGTAGCGTGAAGGGAGCCCTACGCTCAGCTGCTAGCAGAATCGCAGAGCACTACGGCTTTAGGTCTTGCGGAGAAGTGAAACCGGAGCGCATAGTGCGCGCACACAGCAGGGGAGTTTGCGACGTCTGCGAGCTCTTCGGCTACCCAAACCCCGGTGGTGTAAGGTCGCCGCTGGTGGTTAGCAACTTCGAGCCCGTAGATGACTTAAACAACCGGCTGATTCAAGTAACACACGTCTCTATAGATGCTAGGAGGTCTGTAGCTAGGAGGTGGGCCCTCTACGTTGTAGAGTACGTGGTCCCCGGAACCATCTTCCGCGGCTCCCTATACTTAGACCCCTCAGCTAGGAGGCTGCTTCCCCTGCTGCTACTAGCCATTGCCGAGCTTAGGACCGGTAGGTTCGGCAGAAGGTCGTTAGTCGATGTTAGGTTAGTCGACGGCGGGGAGCTAGACAAGCACATCGATAGTAGTTGGAAGGGGCTCCTGACGTCCCTAAGGAAGTGGCTGTGGGTGGGGGTAACATGATACCCTCGCAACTTCTCGAAGCTGAGATAGAGCTCCTAAGCCCAGCGATAGTGGTATCTAGGGTAACGAGGAGCGGGTACGTTAGGCCCCTAGACTGTATCCCAGGCTCTACGCTGAGAGGGGCCCTGATCACGGCGCTCTACAGACTCGGCTACATCGAGGAGCGGCAACTGAGGCAGGAGACTGAAGAGCCCTCTATCCTCGCATCCCCAGCGTACCCGATTGCACAGCTGAGTGAGGCGGGTAGGGTAACCCTCCGCCGCACCCTGCCAGCAACCCCAGCTACCTTCAAGTGCAAGGTCTGCGGTAGTAGCTTCCTGAACCTAAGGGAGATATCTGTACAGCTCACGAGCTCCAGCAGTATACGGCTCCCGGTAGAGTGCCCCGAGCACGGTCCGGCAAAACCTCTCTACTCCTTACCGGTCTACGTACACGACGGTGATGTCAGGGTCTTTAGACCTAGGATGATCCACGCAACGTCTGTGGCCATAAACAAGCCGCTCGGTACAGCTATGCGCGGCATGCTATTCAGCTACGAGGCGATCGCTGAGGGTACGAGGTTCTGGGCTAGGTTAGCCTTACCGGATAGCATAGCCGGGAAGATCCCGGAGAAGCTCGAGGTAGCCGTAGGTAGGGGGAGCTCTAGAGGCTCCGGACGCTCCGTGGTCAGGATTCGGAGCAAGGTAGGTACTGAGGGTCGTAACCCGGCGTCCACGGTCTTCGTAGTTCTCTCGCCCCTAACCCCTCTGAGTGAGCTCACCTACCGAGGTTGCAGGGTTAGAGTAGGTAGGGTGCTTGGTAGAGTGTCGAGGGTTCTCGGCGGGTGGGACATGGCGTTGGGGAAGCGCAGGCCAGTAGTCGAGTTAGTGAGGCCTGGGGCTATAGTTGAGGCTAGGATAGACTGCAGCAACCTGGAGGAGGCTAAGACCTTTGCGGCACTCGTGTCACACGGAGGTATCCCGGTGAAGCTCTTCGATACGTGGTTGACTGGAGTTAACGTACTGATTTCGGTAGAGGAGTACGAGAGGCTCCTCGGTGAGACCATTGGGTAGCCGCATGGAGTTTGAGGCGAAGTTCGTAGGGGTACTCGAGTTCATCACCTGCGGCCCCCTCCATATTGGAGGGGAGAGGGTAGGTAACGAGCTGCGTCTCCTGAGACTGCACGACGGACGCCTGCTAATCCCGGCCTCAACGTGGAAGGGGGCTTTCAGAGGTCTTGCTAGAAAACTAGCACTATCCCTACCCCTAAGTAGTGTTGAGAGATTAGCCGTGGAGAGGGTCTCAGATCCGGCATCTAAGCTGGAGAACGTCAAGGATCTCTTAGAGGACTTTAAGAAGGCTCTTAGAGGAGTTCCGAACTCTCTATTCGAACCGGGTGATGTACTGGAAGTCCTCAGGGAGATCGGTTACGATGAGGAGCTCAAGGAGCCTGAGGATCCAGCCGGCATGTTGGTAAGTTACCTAGAGTACTATTGCCCGGTCGGAAGGCTGTTCGGTAATGGGGTGCACTCAGCTAGCACGAGGTTCTCTGATACACTACTCGAAGTAGCCACTGCTCGTAGACCGGGTATAGGGATTGAGAGAAGAACCGGTAAGGTTAGGAATGATGTACTGTTCTTTGTAGAGTCGATTCCGCCGGGTACCGTGGTTAAGCTAGTGATGGTTGGGGAGGTGAGGAGAAAAGGTGATAATGCTTCGATGCTCCTAGCATCGCTACTAAAGGCTGTCGATGCCTTGGGAATCAGCATCGGGGGCCGTAGGAGCGCTGGTTACGGACAGCTTAACCTAAGAGGCTGCCACTTCTATGTAGTCGAGTTCCGTAAGGATAGGGATAAGTTCGGCGAGCTACTCGCCAACCCGTTCAGGTCGGACCGCTTAGACTTGAATAGCTTCACCTCATGGCTAAGGGGCGGTGATTAGATGAATGGGAGGACCCTAGTAGTAGCGACTTGGGGGCACCCGGCCCAGTGGCATAACGTGTTGTACTCGGTAGGTACTAAAGTCCGGGACTTTAAGTGCTGTACTAGCCTAATACCTCTACTTAAGTATCTTGAAGGAAAGGAAGTTGATGTAGCTATAGTAGCCTTAGATAGCCTCGCGGAGAAGCCTAGAAAATCTGTGGATAGCCCCTGCTACATATGCTACGAGAGTCTCTCAAAAGAACTCGAGAACCCCCTTAAAGATGGGTACAGAGAGCTCAGGGAAGCTCTAGAGGCTTTCTTAAGGAAATTCTTCCAATGTCTTACTGAGACCTACGGTAGCGCCATGGATGTGAATCTTAAGCGCGTTGTAATCGGGCCGGCCCTAGGCTCTCCAGGAGGGAACTGGAGATTCGAGGGTAGCGCCATGGACTTTGAGGCCCTGGTCTTAGGGGAGTTAGGTAGGCTCTGCCTCAGGGAACGTTACAGTAGGCTTATCCTAGACCTCACCCACGGGGTGAACTACGTGCCTTCGATAGTAACGCGCCTAGCCTCTAAACTAGCAAGTGTATTGCTTGTAGCTCACGAAGATCTAAGAGAGGTGAGGCTGACGATTTACAACAGCGACCCAGCAGTTCAGGACGGTAAGGCCAACATCAATGTAATAGCAGATGAGGTTGTAAAGCACGTTCAGCCCCTACATAAACTCCCTCCACCCGTAGAGCTAGAGGGTTCGACCGACGTACTGGGTAGCTCCTTAAAGGGCTGGTACTACGGCTTTGTAAAGTACGTAGTATCCTCACTCTACTACCCACTCCCACTAGCACTACATGAGCTCGCCCTTCAGAGCTATTGCGTATCTCCTGAAGACCCCATTGAGGAGATCCTGAGCCTATGGACAAGCCACGTCGAGGTAGACTACCAGAGCTTAAGAGTTAGGAGAAGGCTGAGCCTATGCCCTGACTCCATCTACGCGATTTTGCTTACTAAGGCGGTATGCAGGAGGTTAAGCCCATACAGAGGACCTCTAGACGTTGAGAAGGCCAAGGGGTTAGCAAGGGTCTACGAGAGCGTACATAGAGCACTCTACGAGCTTATAAATCACGAACTAAGCTTACTTGAGAAAGGCCTTAAGGAAGGGAAGATACCTGCTCGGCAAAGTACGGAGAGTAAAGAGAGGAAAGCGGATAAGAGAATAATGATAGCTCACGCAGGTCTCCAGGAAGGTCTTGTAGAGGTGGATCCAAGTGGTAAGATGGGGTATGTAAAGGATGTCAGGATCATTTTAAATAAGGAGGCCAAGCTAGTCCTAGACACATCTAAGAAGTGCGGGGAGTAACCCGGAAATGTTTTCCCACATACCCGAAGGCCCTATATACATAGCAATGAAGTTACCCTTCGAACCAGTTGAGTGCTGGAGAGTGCATGAACCTATTGATGGGTGGAGCTGGCTACGTTGCGAGGACGTTGATTCTCTCTTCAGGGAGGTGGTGAGAACTGTAAAGCATGGATACGAACCACCCATTCTGTCTGTACAAGGACCTGTAGACCTTCTAAGGGTAGAGGATTTAAAAAACCTCGTAGACCCAGTGATTGAGGACTGCCTTAGGATACGCACCAGCACCACGATAAGCAGTAGCTCTAAGCTATTTGAACTAGCTTCCCTGGTTAGGATAAGGTTAAGGCCTCTAACCGTAGTAGCGTGCTTTAGAGGAGTTAAGGTGGCTGAACTACTTCGTTACGGGATTATCCCGCTCATATGGGAACCTCGACGACTATAAATTTTGCTCAAACCTAGGATCTAGCTTTGCTACAGAGATGCTCCAGCTGTTAGTCCAGGTTACTTCAGCTTCTCGAGTAGCTTCACCACCCACTTCCTCGGCCTCAGTACGGTGCCGTCTACGTAGGCTAGGTACCTGTCCTCCAGGTCCTTTACGTCAGCTTCGGTCAG
>Ga0315272_10001156_pt1 | contig 13158 bp, 14 predicted proteins | sample C3_middle_MG_FD_203918 | JGI IMG/M metagenome (GOLD analysis project Ga0315272, IMG submission 203918) | Sediment microbial communities from Yellowstone Lake, YNP, Wyoming, USA - C3_middle | ecosystem: Environmental > Aquatic > Freshwater > Lake > Sediment | place: USA: Wyoming | collected...
GCGGGAAAGTGTCTCGATGCGATTGTAGAGCGTAGTCCGATTGACGCCCAGCAGCTTGGCGGCCTGGCTCAGGTTGCCTTGGGCCAGCTGCTGCGCTGCCTTGATGTAGGCACGTTCCCAGTGTCGAAGCAGGCGGTCGAGACTGAAATCCTCTCGCTTGTCGGCAGAACTGAGGTGTGCCAGCGCCAGTGCTTCGAAGTCCGCGGGATCAGCCGGTCGTCCCGGCATCGCCGCGCCGATTCCGGTGGCGGCATCTGCGATATCCAGTTCGTCTTGCAGGGCCGCGTGGCTGATCTCGGTAGCCGGGTGCTTGGCAGTGAGGCGAATGACAATGTTGCGAAGTTCGCGCACATTGCCTGGAAATAAGTAGTCGCGCCACAACTGCCGGGCATCGGCTGAGAGGCTGAAGGGGGCCACGCTGAACTGCCGGGCGAAGCTGTTGCGGAAGTGATCGAGCAGAAGAAAACGGTCATCGTCGAGGTCGCGCACCGGCGGCACGCCAACGGTGAACACCGACAGCCGATGATAGAGGTCAGCGCGGAAACGCCCCTCACGTACTTCGTTTTTAAGGTCGCGGTTGGTCGCTGTGATGATCCGGGCCCGGGACGTGCGCGACTGGGTTTCGCCAACGCGCTGGTATTCGCCGTTCTCGAGCACGCGCAGCAGTTTGGGTTGCAGGTCAAGTGGCAGCTCACCGACTTCGTCGAGGAAGAGTGTTCCGTCCGCGGCTTCCTCGAAGTAGCCGGCACGTGCGCCGGTAGCACCGGTAAAGGCGCCCTTGGCGTGGCCAAAAAGGGTCGGCTCGACCAGCGATGGCGCGATGGCGGCGCAGTTCAGTGCAAGGTAGGGGCGTCCGGCGCGGTCCGACAATCGATGCAATGCACTTGCGACGAGTTCCTTGCCACTGCCGGACTCGCCTTCGATCAGCACCGGGAACGGCGCACTTGCGCACTGCCGCATTTGGCGGCGTAAATCTGTCATCGCACGGCTGTCGCCGATCAGCAAGGCGTCGCCAGCCGGCTGGATTGTTGGGGTGGCAGCGCCGACAGCGACAAGCCGCAGCAGGAGTTGCAGCAGCCCTTGCGGGTCGGCAGGCTTGGCGACGAAGTCGGCAGCGCCAAGGACCCGGGCATGCCGGGCATTGACGTCGTCATTCTGCCCGGACAGCACGACTATGCGGATTTCCGGCTCGCGCGCGAGCAAATCGGAGATCAGGGCAAAGCCTTCGTCAGGACGGTGCGGCAGCGGTGGCAGGCCCAGATCGATCAACGCGGCGACCGGACGGGTTGCCGATTGGGCAAGTCGATCCAGGGCCTCGCCTCGCGTCGATGCCGAGAGAATATGGAAGGCGCGCCCAAGGAAAAACGCCAGCGAATCGACGATCAGGGCGTCATCGTCGACGATCAGGAGCGTTGGCAGCGGAGGTGTCGCGGGTTGATCGCTCACGGCCAAGATGCGAATGTCGGAAAAAGGAAATGATACAGGAGCGCAACGCGGCACATGGTGCGGGGTTGCACCCCGGCGCTTCTGCTAGAATCCGCCGGCCAATATTACCGCCATCGCATGAACAACGATCCGCTCGTCAGCCTGACCGACGTCAATTTTTCCTACGACCGCCGTGCCATCTTGAGCGGGATCAACCTGACCATTCCGCGTGGCAAGGTTGTCGCGATCATGGGACTGTCGGGTTGCGGCAAGACCACGACGCTGCGCCTGATCGGCGGCCAGCTCAAGCCGTCGTCCGGCGTCGTCAAGGTCGATGGCCAGGTGGTCCACGAACTCGATTCCGACGGCCTCTACGACTTGCGCCGGCGCATGGGCATGTTGTTCCAATTTGGCGCCCTCTTCACTGACATGTCGGTTTACGACAACATCGCGTTCCAGATGCGCGAGCATACCGACCTGCCCGAGGAGTTGATTCACGACATGGTGATGATGAAGCTCCATGCGGTCGGTCTGCGTGGTGCTGCCAGCCTGATGCCTTCGGAACTGTCCGGTGGCATGGCGCGGCGCGTGGCGCTGGCGCGCGCCATCGCTCTCGATCCCATGCTCATCATGTACGACGAACCCTTCGCCGGCCTTGACCCGATCTCCCTGTCCATCGTCGGTGAACTTATTCGCAAGCTCAACGACGCGCTGGGTACCAGTTCCATTGTGGTTACCCACGATATTCAGGAATCTCTGAAAATTGTCGATTATGTTTATTTCGTCGCCGCCGGCAAGATCGTCGCCGAGGGAACGGCCGACGACATCAGGCACTCGACCGAACCCTTCGTTCACCAGTTTGTCTGGGGCGAGATCGACGGGCCGGTGAATTTCCATTACCCGACCCAACGTCCCTACGGCGATGAAATGCTTGCCGGCCCCGGCAAAAAGGCGGTGTGGTGGTGAGCGCGCTGCGCCGCATCGTCGAGGGCCTGGGGCGACGCGTCACCACGCGCATTTTCCGCCTGGGTTTTGCCAGTCGCTTCCTGCTGGCGACACTACTTCACTCGGGCACGGCGCTGCGGCGCTTTCAGCTAACCATCCGCGAGATCTATTTCACCGGCGTCCTCTCGCTGATCATCATCCTTGTCTCCGGCCTGTTTGTTGGCATGGTGCTTGCGCTGCAAGGCTACGACACGCTGCAGCGCTATGGTTCGACCGAGGCGCTGGGCATCCTGGTTGCGCTTTCTCTGGTACGCGAACTCGGGCCCGTGGTGTCAGCGCTGCTCTTTGCCAGTCGCGCCGGCAGCGCCATTACGGCCGAAATTGGCCTGATGAAGGCCACCGAACAGCTTTCCGCCATGGAAATGATGGCAGTCAATCCGATTGCCCGCGTCGTTGCCCCGCGTTTCTGGGCCGGCGTCATTTCGATGCCGATTCTGGCGGCGCTGTTCTCGGCCATGGGTATCTTCGGCGGCTATTTGGTTGGCGTGCAATTGATCGGCGTCGATGCCGGTTCCTTCTGGTCGCAGATGCAGGCCTCGGTCGATTTCCGCGAGGACATCATCAACGGCGTCATCAAAAGCTTCGTTTTCGGCGTTATCGTCAGCTGGATCGCCGTGTTTGAGGGCTATGACTGCGAGCCAACCGCCGAGGGCGTTTCCGGTGCCACTACCCGTACTGTGGTCACTTCATCGCTGGTCATACTGTTTTCCGACTTCATTCTCACTGCATTCATGTTTAGGGGTTAGCCATGAACCGAGCCACCATCGATCTCTGGGTTGGAACTTTTGTCGCCATCGGACTGGGCTCCCTGTTGTTTCTCGCTCTCAAGGTTGGCAACCTGGCGGCATCGAGCACTGGCGAAACCTACCGGGTCATGGCCGAATTTGATAACATCGGAGGCCTCAAGGTGCGGGCTCCGGTGAAGAGCGCGGGCGTTGTCGTAGGTCGGGTGTCGGATGTGAAGTTCGATGGCCAGTCCTACCGGGCAGTGGTGGCGATGAATGTTGATAAACGCTACCAGTTCCCGCGCGACACGATCCTGACGATCAACACCTCCGGTCTGCTCGGCGAACAGTATGTCGGTTTCGAGGTGGGTGGCGACAGCGAGATGCTCAAGGATGGCGCGATGATCAAGAAAACACAGTCGGCCGTAGTTCTTGAAAAGCTTATCAGCCAGTTCATGTTCAACAAGGCGTCCGACGGCAGTGGTGGCGGCGACAAGAAGTGAGGGCATCAAGGTGAGAGCTGCGATATCGAAGCAAATCTCGGCGTTGGCATGCGCAGCCCTGTTGCTGGGCGGTTGTGCCAGCTCCGGTCGCAAGGATCCCCTTGAGGGCTTGAATCGGGCCATGTTCGGTTTCAACGAAGCCATCGACAAGGGCGCCATCAAGCCGCTGGCAACAGGCTACGACGCCGTGCTGCCCTCGCCCATCAAACGCGGCGTTTCCAATTTCTTCGGCAACATCGACGACATCTTCATCGGTGTGAACAACCTGCTGCAGGGCAAGGGTGTTACCGGCTTCAGCGACCTCGGCCGCTTTGTTGTAAATAGCACCGTCGGAATCTTTGGTGTCATCGACATTGCCAGCAACATCGGCATGGAAAAGCACGACGAGGATTTTGGCCAGACTTTCGGCCGCTGGGGCGTCGGCCCGGGACCTTACGTAGTCGTGCCTTTCTTCGGTCCGCGCACGGCGCGTGACACCTTTGGCCTGATCCTCGACGTCAAGGCCGATCCAGTGGCGCACATCAAGAAGGTTCGGGCCCGCAATACTTTGCTAGTTACCCGTGTCATCAGCGATCGTGCCCAACTCCTTCCTGCCGACAAGGTGATTGAGGAAGCCGCGCTGGACAAATATTCCTATATCCGCGACGGCTACCTGCAGCGCCGCCGCAATTTGATATACGACGGCGATCCGCCGCGCGAGAAGGAACTCGAATAACCATGTACCTGAGGAACATCGCGATGAAGTCCATATTTGTCCTGGCGGCATTGCTTTGCCTCAATGTGGGTGCAATGGCCGAGGAAACCGGGCCCGACCAGCTCATCAAGAACATCACCACCGAGGTCCTCGACATCGTTCGCAAGGACAAGGACATTCGGGCGGGCAGCCATAAGAAGGCCATCGACCTGATCGAAACCAAAGTGCTGCCGCACTTTGATTTCTCCCACATGACGCGGCTGGCCTTGGCGCGCGACTGGAGACAGGCCACCCCTGCGCAACAAGCCGCACTAATCGAAGAGTTCCGCTTGCTGCTGGTTCGCACCTATTCCAAAGCGCTGACCGAGTACAAGAACCAGACTGTCGATTTCAAGCCGTTCAAAATGCAGGCCGGGGAAACCGACGTCAAGGTCCGCACCCAGATTGAGCAGTCCGGCACCAAGGCAATCGGCCTCGACTACTATCTTGACAAGCAGGCCGCTGGCTGGAAGGTCTATGACATTGAAGTTGCCGGTATCAGCCTGATCACCAACTACCGCGAGTCGTTTTCGAACGAAATTCGACAAGGTGGCATTGACGGACTGATCAAGACCCTGCAGGCAAAAAACAAGAGCGGCGAAACAGTTGCTGCCAAAAAGGCCTCCTGAAGCGATGATCAAGGCTTCGGGCGACCGTATGGAAGTCGATGGCGCGATGACGCTGCCGACTGCGGCTGCCTTGTTGAAAGCGGGCGGTGTCCTGATCGCCGAGGGCAAGACTACGGTTGATCTTGCCGCCGTTACCGAAGTTGATTCTTCCGGCCTGTCTGTTGTTTTCGGTTGGCTGCGCGCGGCAAAAAGCGCAGGCAAGTCCATACGCATTGTCAATCCGCCCGGGAATTTCATGAGCCTCGCCGAGGTATACGGCGTGGCTGACCAATTGCCGCGCTGAACGCGGCGTCTGTTGTTCAGTCGCCGCTCGGGCTCCCGCACCATGTCGTCCGCCATCCGGATCACCGGAGTCACCAAGCGTTACGGTGCCACGCAGGCGCTTGACGGGATTGATCTTGACATCGCCGAGGGCGAATTTTTCGGTCTGCTTGGGCCAAATGGCGCCGGCAAGACCACGCTGATTTCGGCGTTGGCCGGACTGGTGATTCCCGATAGCGGTCGACTCGAAGTCATGGGGCACAATGTCCAGACCGACTACCGGCAGGCGCGCCTGAAACTTGGCGTGGTGCCGCAGGAGTTGGTGTTCGACCCCTTCTTCTCGGTGCGCGAGGCACTGCGCATCCAGTCGGGCTACTACGGCATCCGTCGCAACGATGACTGGATTGACGAGATTCTCGCCAACCTCGACCTGACCAGCAAGGCACAGGCCAACATGCGGTCACTTTCGGGCGGCATGAAACGCCGTGTGCTGGTGGCGCAGGCCTTGGTGCATAAGCCGCCGGTGATCGTGCTCGACGAGCCGACGGCAGGCGTTGACGTCGAGCTGCGCCATGGCTTGTGGCGCTTCATTCGCCGCCTGAACGCCGAAGGTCATACCATTGTCCTCACGACGCACTACCTGGAAGAAGCTGAGGCCGAATGTCAGCGTATTGCCATGATGAAGGCCGGGCGCATTGTGGCGCTCGATAGCACTGCCAATTTGCTACAGCGTTTCGGCGACGGCACCAACAATCTTGAAGAGGCGTTCATGCGCGTGATGAAAGAAGCAGCGTGATGAGCCCCCCACGCTCACTACGTTCGCTACCTCCCATGAAATCGCCCGAAGCGGTGACGGGGGGCGGCATTTCACCTTGGGGCGGCCCGGCGGCGAAATGATCAGCTTCCTCACCCTGCTCGAAAAAGAAGTGATCCGTTTCTGGAAAGTCGGCTTCCAGACCGTCGCCGCCCCGGTGGTCACCGCGCTTCTGTACCTGCTGATTTTCTCGCATGTACTCGAAGCGCATGTCCGCGTATACGACGATGTACCCTATACGGCGTTTCTGGTGCCCGGACTCATCATGATGTCGGTGCTGCAGAATTCCTTCGCCAATTCCTCTTCCTCGCTGATCCAGTCCAAGGTCACAGGCAGCATCGTTTTCATGCTGCTGGCGCCGATTTCATGGCGCGCCTTCTGGGCTGCTTATGTCATTGCCGCCGCGCTGCGTGGCTTTCTCGTCGGCCTCGCGGTTTTTTTGATGACCCTTGTCTTCGCAGGCGTGCACCTCGAGGCGCCGTTGTGGATCCTGACCTTTGCTTTGCTTGGCGGAGCGGTACTGGCGACGTTGGGGGTGATCGCTGGCATCTGGGCCGACAAATTCGACCAGCTTGCCGCCTTCCAGAATTTCATCATCGTGCCGCTGACCTTTCTGTCCGGCGTGTTCTATTCTGTTCATTCCCTGCCGCCGTTCTGGCAGCAGGTATCGCACTGGAACCCGGTCTTTTACATGATCGACGGTTTTCGCTATGGTTTCTTCGCCAAGTCGGACATTTCGCCGTGGACCAGCCTGGGCGTAGTCGCACTATGCTTCGTCCTGCTTGCCGGTCTGACGCTGGATCTGTTGCGACGTGGCTATAAATTGAGGATGTAGACATGCTTGACCCGAAACAAATCGAACAGTGGATTACGGCAGGTTTGCCCTGCGACCAGATCAGCGTGGATGGTGATGGCCAGCATTTTCAGGCGGTGATTGTCAGCGCCGCATTTGCTGGGCTCAATCGCGTACAGCGGCAGCAGCGTGTGAACGCCATGCTCAAGGAACACTTTGACACCGGTGTGTTGCATGCGTTGTCGATGCAGTGCTTCACGCCCGACGAGGCCGCGAAACGTGGATAAGCTGCTGATCGAGGGTGGGCGCCCTCTTTCGGGCGAAGTGGCGATTTCCGGAGCGAAGAACGCCGCGCTGCCTCTGTTATGTGCGGCGCTGCTGACAAAGGAACCACTGACTCTCGCCAATGTGCCGTCGTTGAACGATATCGGTACCATGCTCAAGCTGTTGGCGCAAATGGGCGTCAAGGTAACGCGCGAGGCGGATACGGTGACGCTGGATGCTGCCATGCTGGACAATCCCGTCGCGCCATACGAGATGGTCAAGACCATGCGGGCGTCGGTACTGGTGCTGGGACCGCTGGTGGCGCGTACCGGCGAGGCCAAGGTGTCACTGCCGGGTGGCTGTGCCATCGGTGCGCGACCGGTCGACCAGCACATCAAGGGCCTGACCGCGATGGGCGCCGAGGTGTCCGTGGAGCACGGCTACGTCCTGGCAAAGTCACCAAGGTTGCGGGGTGCACGGTTGTTTACGGACATGGTCACCGTGACCGGCACCGAGAACCTGATGATGGCGGCTTGCCTCGCCGACGGTGAAACCGTCATCGAAAACGCTGCCCGGGAACCCGAGGTGGTTGACCTCGCCAACTGCCTTGTCGCCATGGGGGCGCAAATCTCCGGTGCCGGAACTGACGTGATCCGCATCCGTGGGGTCGAGCGCCTGCATGGTGCGACTCACCGCATCATGCCCGATCGCATTGAGACCGGTACTTTTCTGTGTGCCGCTGCCGCAGCGGGCGGACAGGTCAGGTTAACCCGGACATCCGCCAGCTACCTCGATGCGGTCATCGACAAGCTCATGGATGCTGGTTGCGACATAAGCATCGAGCGGGATGCCATCAACCTGAAGGCCCCGACGCGGCCGACGGCTGTGTCCATTCGTACCTCACCTTACCCCGCTTTCCCCACTGACATGCAGGCACAGTTCATGGCACTCAACGCCACTGCCACCGGCACTGCGGTTATTCGGGAAACCATTTTCGAGAACCGATTCATGCACGCGGTCGAACTCATCCGCCTGGGCGCAGACATCAAGATCGACGGCAATTCCGCCTTCGTTACCGGCGTACCCAAGCTTGAAGGCGCGACGGTTATGGCCACCGACCTGCGAGCATCGGCCAGTCTGGTCATTGCGGGCCTGGTGGCGCAGGGCGAAACGCTGATCGAGCGCATTTACCACCTTGATCGTGGCTACGAACATCTCGAGCAAAAACTCGCGGCCCTGGGTGCCCGCGTGCGACGGGTAAAATAGCCCCATGTCCGACGCAAACATGATCACGATCGCTCTTTCCAAGGGCCGCATCTTCGAAGAAACGCTGCCACTGCTTGCTGCGGCGGGTATCGTGCCCGATGAAAATCCGGAGTCCTCACGCAAGCTGATCATCGGCACCAGTCGTGCCGACGTTCGGGTTGTCATTGTGCGTGCCTCCGACGTGCCGACCTATGTGCAGTATGGCGCGGCCGATTTGGGTATCGCCGGCAAGGACGTGCTGCTGGAGCACGGCGGCGCCGGCCTCTACCAGCCGCTTGATCTCAATATTGCCAAATGCCGCATGTGCGTCGCTGCTCCAGTCGGTTTCGATTACGCAGCCGCAGTGCAACGCGGCGCGCGGTTGCGCATTGCGACCAAATACATCAACACGGCGCGGGAGCATTTTGCGTCCAAGGGCGTGCACGTTGACCTGATCAAGCTCTATGGCTCGATGGAACTGGCGCCACTGACCGGGTTGGCGGAGGCCATCGTCGATCTGGTATCCAGTGGCAACACCCTAAAGGCAAACAAACTGGTTGAGGTCGAGGACATCATGCCGATTTCCTCGCGCCTGATCGTGAATCAGGCTGCGCTCAAATTGAAGCGGGAGCTGCTGCAGCCGGTGATGGACGCCATCGCCAAGGCGGTAAAGTGATCGTTCGGCGTCTTTCATCGCGCGAACCGGAGTTCTTGTCGACGCTCGACACGCTGCTGGCCTTCGACAACAGCACCGACGAGGCCATTGAGCGTACCGTCGCCGAAATCATCGGCAACGTACGCAAGCTGGGCGATGCCGCGGTGCTTGACTACACCCGTCGCTTCGATCAACTCGATGCATCCTCGATGCTGCAGCTAGAGTTGCAGCCGGCCGAACTCAAGGCAGCTTTCGATGGACTGCCCATCGCGCAGCGCACGGCGCTCGAAGCCGCTGCCGCCCGCGTTACGAGCTACCATGAACGGCAAAAGGTTTCATCGTGGGAATACACCGAGGCCGACGGCACGCGCCTGGGGCAAAAAGTAACGCCGCTGGATCGTGTTGGACTCTATGTGCCCGGCGGCAAGGCCGCCTATCCCAGTTCGGTGCTGATGAATGCCCTTCCGGCCAAAGTGGCTGGGGTCGGGAAACTCATCATGGTTGTGCCGACACCGCGTGGCGAAAAGAATGCGCTGGTTCTTGCGGCCGCTCATCTGGCGGGCGTTGACCAGGTTTTTACTCTTGGTGGTGCCCAGGCTGTGGCTGCGCTGGCCTATGGCACCCAGACCATTCCCCAAGTGGACAAGATTGTCGGCCCGGGCAACGCCTATGTCGCCAGCGCCAAGCGCCGCGTCTTCGGTACTGTCGGCATCGACATGGTGGCCGGTCCCTCCGAAGTTTTGATCATCGCCGACGGTTCGGGTGATTCCGACTGGGTGGCAATGGATCTTTTCGCCCAAGCGGAGCATGACGAGCTGGCCCAGTCAATTCTGCTCTGCCCGGATGCCGGCTTTATCGAGCGCGTGGCGGCGAGCATCGAAAAGTTGCTGCCGACCATGCCGCGTAAAGAGGTGATTTCCAAGTCACTTGCAGGGCGCGGCGCGTTGATTCAGGTGACCGACCTTGACGAAGCTTGCGCTATAGCCAATCGCATCGCCCCGGAGCATCTCGAACTTTCAGTCGCAGAACCGCGCCAACTGGTTGGCAAGATCCGCCACGCCGGTGCTATTTTTATCGGCCATTTCGCTTCCGAGTCGTTGGGTGACTATTGCGCCGGCCCCAACCATGTGCTGCCGACTTCGCGTAGCGCGCGATTCTCGTCACCACTGGGTGTCTATGATTTCCAGAAGCGCTCCAGCTTGATTGAAGTGTCGCAGGCAGGCGCCCAAACGCTTGGCCCGATCGCGGCTACACTTGCTTATGGCGAGGGACTGGCAGCCCACGCTCGCGCCGCCGAGTTGCGCATCAAAAGGTAGTCGGTACCCAAGCGGCGAATCACATGCGTCGTCCGACCGATTTGCCCTCCTCTAGAAGGTTTTCACAAGGATGTGAATATGCGAACAGTCAGGTGGCGCGGACAGGCGAACTTTGCAATGATTTTCTGTGCAGCGATCCTGCTGACGCCTGCATTTTCCGAAGCTTCAGATCCGTCGTTGAACCGCAGCGAGAAAAATCCACCGGCCTCTGCGCCATCCAAGGCGCAGGGTGTGTCCATGACGGTCGAGGAGCGCTGGGAGAAAGTGCAGAACACGGTGAGGCCAGACCTTGTGGTCGCGATGTGTGAGGCGTTTACCAAAGACTTCCCGAACAGCAGGTACAGCCGGGCGGAAGCGATTTTGGTCGCTGGAGCAAGCAAATCCTTGGCTGCCACCCGGTCCGCACAGCTTTCGCTTGATGCCATTGACGATACGTCGGGCGATAGCGCTTATCGCAACATGCTGACTTCGGCCATGCGCGGTGATGGCGATGCTGCCTATCGAATCGCAGGGATGTATCGCCACGGCGCTAATGGGCTTGCGCATGATCTGCGTCGCTATGAGCAATGGCTGAATGTCGCAGGCGCACTAGGGCGCGGTGACGCGAGTTGGCAGCTGGCCGAGATTTACAACCGCAAAGGGCTGGTTGCAGAAGCGGCGAGACTTGAAGCGATGGCCCGTGGAATGGGTTACCGCGCCCCCGAGCGGCTCCCAAGCAAGGCGCAGAATTTCTGATTTTTGAGCGATTGGGCTAGCGTAGTCTGTCGAGTTGAGGTGCCCTGGACTGCTGCATGACACTGATAACAATTGTCACACAAGTATCGGGCGATGCATTCGGGATATACGTGCAACACACTGATAGAATTGGTTAATTATTGGTTTTTCTGGCATCTGGGCAGCACTTGGCGGGTCCGCTAAATTCGTTGACATCCATTTTCTGCTGTGATTTACTTCACTCATGCCGTCGAAAGACGGATGTTTTAGGCAAACCCGGCGAAAGCCGGTGACGCAAAGCTTAGGGGCTAAAGGACCGAAAGGTTCGATGCTTGCCAGCTGCCGTACCCAAGACCGGGTTCGTCAACGTCACCAGCATGGCCGGCACCCAACTTACAGGAGTGTCGACATGAAAACCAACCAATCCATCAAGAACGTAGCGATCGCTGCCGCTTTCGGTATCGCGACCCTGTTGTCCCCCGTCGCAAACGCCGCTGGCGAAATAAATGGCGGCTTCACCCTGGCCATGGCCAGCTCGGAATATGCTCCGGCCTCAGTCAATGTGATGGAGCAGCGTTGGGAGGCTGTGCAGCAGGCAGCTCGTCCTGACCAGATGGTCAAGCTTGGCGAGGCGTTTGCCAAGGACTTCCCGAACAGCAAGCATGGCGATGCAAACAAGAGCCTGATTGAGGGAGCACGCAAGTCCCAGACCGCTTTCCGTGCCGCCCGCCTCAGCGCCGATGCCATCGAAGATGCATCCGGCAACGATGTCTATCGCAACGAGCTCACCAGCGCCCTGCGCGGCGATCGTACCGGCGCACGCCGTGTAGCCCTGATGTATCGCGATGGCACGAATGGCCTGTCGGCCAACGCACACCGCGCCCAGCAGTGGCTGCAGGTGGCTTCCGAACTCGGCTGCGGTGTTTCCAGCTGGCAGGTTGCCGAGATGTTCAACAGCGCCGGCCAGATCGCCGAAGCGGCCAAGTTCGAAGCCAAGGCCATCGCCATCGGCTACCGCCTGCCGGCCCGCTTGCCGACCAAGTCGATGAATATCTGATCGCCGTGGCGTAACCGGCGGCCCCCAAGGGTTGCCAGACCACAGTCCGAGGCGTCCCGCCAAGCAGGGGGACGCCTCGGCGCTTTTGGGGCAGGCGATTTTTGTGCGAACTGGATGGCCAAAGCGCACGACATGTGACGCAGCAGAACTTTCCACGCTGGGTTGTGGTTGCCATAAAATTCAGCTTCCCCGCTGATTCCTGGATTTCCTCCCAATGAGTTCTACTGTCCTTACCGCGCTCTCGCCGCTCGATGGCCGCTATGCTGCCAAAGTTGAACCGCTGCGCGCGCATTTTTCCGAATTTGGCCTGATCCGCAACCGCATCAAGGTCGAAGTCGAATGGTTGAAGGCGCTGGCGGCCAATCCTGATATTGCCGAGGTGCCGGCATTCTCGAAGGACACGCTGGCCGAGTTGGACCTGGTAATTTCTGGTTTTGCGGTGTCCGATGCCGAGGCAGTGAAGGCCATTGAGGCGACGACGAATCACGACGTCAAAGCCGTCGAATACTGGCTCAAGGAGCGCTTCAAGAACAACACCGAAGTTTTGCGTGTTACTGAATTCATTCACTTCGGCTGCACGTCAGAAGACATCAACAACACATCACACGCATTGATGCTCAATGATGCGCGGACCGAAATACTATTGCCGGGGCTGGACCGCGTCATCGAACGCTTTCGCACCCTGGCGCACGACCTTGCCGACCTGCCCTTGCTCGCCCGCACCCACGGCCAGCCAGCCACGCCGACCACACTGGGCAAGGAAATGGCCAACGTCGCCGCGCGGCTGATCCGTGCCCGTGCCCGCGTTGCCGATGTCGCCATGACGGCCAAGTTCAACGGCGCCGTCGGCAACTACAACGCCCATCTGTCGGCTTATCCCGATGTCGACTGGGAAGGCTTCGCCCGCCGCTTCATCGAATCGCTGGGCCTTGCCTTCAACCCCTATACCATCCAGATCGAGCCGCACGACGCCATGGCTGAACTGTTCGACGCCATGGCCCGCGCCAACACCATACTCA
>Ga0315272_10001158_pt1 | contig 13146 bp, 12 predicted proteins | sample C3_middle_MG_FD_203918 | JGI IMG/M metagenome (GOLD analysis project Ga0315272, IMG submission 203918) | Sediment microbial communities from Yellowstone Lake, YNP, Wyoming, USA - C3_middle | ecosystem: Environmental > Aquatic > Freshwater > Lake > Sediment | place: USA: Wyoming | collected...
TATTCCCCTGCGATTTGCCAATAATGAGGAGGCTCTGCTTGAATAGCTTTTATAAAAATTTGTCCATGTGGCTGGTCATCGGCCTCACCATGATCCTGCTTTTCAACCTGTTCAACAAGCCGCAATCATCCGTGGTGGAAATGAGCTACAGCGATTTTCTGACCAGTATTGAATCCGGCCAGATTTCCTCGGTAAACATCCAGGCGGATGAAGTTACCGGCAAGGGTAGCGGCGGCAAGGATTTCAAGGTCGTCACCCCTCCTGCTGACTCAGAGCTTATTCCCATTCTGCGCAAGGCCAAGGTCAACATCCTGGTCAAACAGAAGGAAGAGTCGCCCTGGTACGTCACTGTCCTGGTCTCCTGGTTCCCCATGCTCCTGCTCATTGGCGTCTGGATTTTCTTCATGCGCCAGATGCAGGGCGGCGGCGGCAAGGCCATGAGCTTTGGCAAAAGCCGGGCCCGCCTCTTGGACAAGGATCAGACCAAGGTTACTTTTGCCGATGTCGCAGGCATTGAAGAGGCCAAGGAAGAGCTTTCCGAGATCATCGATTTCCTCAAAGACCCCAAAAAATTCACCCGCCTGGGCGGCCGCATCCCCAAGGGTGTTTTGCTTGCCGGCGCCCCAGGCACCGGCAAAACCTTGCTAGCCAAGGCCGTGGCCGGCGAGGCAGAGGTTCCCTTCTATTCCATCAGCGGCTCCGATTTTGTCGAAATGTTCGTCGGTGTTGGTGCTTCCCGGGTGCGTGATTTGTTCATCCAGGGCAAGAAAAATGCCCCCTGCATCATCTTCATCGATGAGATCGACGCGGTGGGCCGCCACCGTGGCGCAGGCCTGGGCGGGGGCCACGATGAACGAGAACAGACCCTGAACCAACTGCTGGTCGAGATGGACGGCTTTGAATCCAACGAAGGCGTCATCATTATTTCGGCCACTAACCGTCCCGATGTGCTTGACCCGGCCCTGCTGAGGCCCGGCCGTTTCGACCGGCAGGTGGTGGTGCCGGTGCCAGACGTAAAGGGGAGGGAAAAAATCCTGGAAGTCCACGGTCAGAAAAAAGCCATCGCGGAAGATGTGAAATGGGAAGTAATCGCCCGTGGCACCCCAGGTTTCTCCGGGGCCGATTTGGAAAACATGGTGAACGAAGCCGCGCTGCTCGCAGCTCGGGCCGATGCGGACAAAATCACCATGGTCCACATGGAACACGCCAAGGACAAAGTGATGATGGGGGCCGAACGCCGCAGCATGATCATCACCGAGAAGGAAAAAGAAATCACCGCCTATCACGAAGCAGGACACGCCTTGGTGGCCATGCTCCTGCCCGGCACCGATCCCATCCACAAGGTGACCATTATCCCCCGGGGCCGTGCCCTTGGCCTTACCCAGCAGCTGCCGGTGGATGAAAAACATACCTACGCCAACTCCTTCCTCCAAAACAATCTCTGCATCCTGCTCAGCGGCAGGGTGGCGGAAGAGCTGACCTTTGGCGAAATCACCACCGGCAGCGGCAATGACATCGAGCGCTGCACCCAACTGGCGCGAAAAATGGTCTGCGAATGGGGCATGAGCGAAGAGATGGGCCCGCTGTCTTACGGCAAGAAGGAAGAACAGATCTTCCTGGGCCGAGAAATTGCACAACACCGTGACTACAGCGAATCAACGGCAGTCCGGATTGATGACGAGGTCAAACGCATTATCCTGAAGGCCAACGAAAAGGTCCACCAGTTGCTTTCGGAAAACATTGCGGTTTTGAAGTCCATTGCCCAGGCGCTCCTTGAAAAGGAAACCCTCTGTCTGGAGGATATCGAAATAATCATGGGTCTTGGCGACAAGACGCCCCCTGCGGCGGAGATTTCAGCGTAACAATAGCCCAGCCGGATAACCGATGCCCCTGCTTACACTTTCCAAAACACTGAGCCCTTTGGCGGTCTGCCCGCCCAAAGGGCTCACGCATTTTCAGGCCGCCCCGTGCAGATCATAACCAAAAACAAAACCATCGCCTTTGGCTCCCGCCCTCTGGTCATGGGCATTCTCAACGTTACCCCGGACTCTTTTTCCGATGGCGGCCGCTTTACCCAAGCTGAAGCCCTCGCCACCCAGGTCAAGGCCATGCTGGACAGCGGAGCGGACCTCATTGATGTGGGGGGAGAATCAACCAGACCCTACGCCGAACCGGTATCGGAACACGAAGAGCTGCGTCGGGTTCTTCCTGCCATTGCCTGCATTCGCTCACTGCATCGCAGCATCCCGATTTCCATCGATACGACCAAGGCGGAGGTGGCGCGCCAAGCCTTGAACGCAGGCGCGGATATTATCAACGATGTGAGCGCCTTGCGCTTCGATCCCGAAATGATCAGGATCGCCATTGCCCATGAGGCCCCGGTCATTCTCATGCATATGCGCAAAACTCCCAAAGACATGCAGGACGAACCGGTGTACGATGATGTTATCCAGGAGATCACGGATTTTCTGGTTGAACGGATATCCTGGGCAACACAACAGGGCCTTGACCGGCGACGGATTATTGTTGACCCCGGCCTCGGATTCGGCAAAACTGTAGCGCATAACCTGACAATCCTTAAAAATCTGCGCACATTTAAAAATCTCGAGTGTCCGCTCCTGATCGGACATTCCCGCAAGGGTTTCATCGGCAAGCTCCTCGCCCTGGAAGCCCAGGAGCGAGATTTGGCAACGGCCATGATTTCAGCCTATTGCGCCACACAAGGGGCGGATATTCTTCGCGTTCATGACGTGGGGAAAACCATGCAGGCGGTTCGTCTGCATGAGGCCATACTCCAGACGCCTTAAAGGAAACGACCCTTCCCATGGATGAGACCAAACCGGAACCCGCTGCAAACTCCTTCCAACAAAAGCTGACACGCTACCTCAAGTATAACGAGGAACGCAAAGCCAAGGCGGTGCTTTTCAACACGAATCAGGGCAATCTCCTGCTCAAGGTTCTCCCCTATCTGCTCCACAGCAACTACCCGGACCTCCCCGGCTTTGTCGATGATGCGGATTGTCCCTATGGCATTCATCTCTTCAACCCGACAGAAGAATTTCCCCACGAGCTCTTTCGTCGCTATTTCCCAAACTCAACAGCCATGCGGATCGACAGGCCTTCCCCGTTCACCGAAAAACCCTGTATTCACTCCCTAAAAACCATCGGCAGTATTGGAACCATCGCCCAGTCGACGATTTCCGACTGCGATTACTGGGTCAGCATCCGCAAGGAAGAGCTTGGTAAAAAGGGGCTACAGCTTTTGCAGGAGAAATGCAAAGGAATCGAAGAATGGGCGACGAAACGGGGCTCGGAGGTCCACTTCTTTTTGGTGGACATTGATCAGACCAAGGAAAATAACTTTGAGGCGGAGACGGATGAAGAGTCGGCGGGCTCCGCCCTCAAGCTCCTGCTCAAGGATGAGCTCTTCCGTACCCATATTCTGGTGGCCGGCAAAATGCTCCTCTGGTGGTTTATCCCCCCAGGCCTTACTGAAGGCGAATACCGGACCTTTGTCCAGAATCTTGTTTCGCGCAACAAACTGCGGGTCAATGATTTTGTTGATCTCGGCTATCTCTCCGACATCCCCAAATCAGAGATTTTCGGGGCCTGCCTCTGGCAGATGAACAAGGCGCTGGACAGCCCGTTCAAGTCGGTGATCAAATTTGCCTATCTCGAACTCCTCCTGCGCGGAGAAACAACCACCCTCCCGCTGTTCTCGGACAGAGTGAAATGCCTGGTGACCTATCCGGAAAAACTCCCAGCCGCTGAACAGGGCGCCATGGACCTGGCCGAGGTTGACCCATATATCCTGCTGGCCCGTGACATCATCGCCTTTTACGCCCAGGAAAAAGCCGAACAAAAAAGGGCCTCCCTGATCCAGGAATGCCTTTTTCTCAAGACGCTTGAGGGGGTTGAGTCACAAAAAAATACCAAATTCGGCCAGACCAGTCACCTGAAAGCAACCATGGACATGATGCAGGCCTGGCATCTTCTCCCTGAAGATTTCAGCCACTTCCTGCGCTTCCGCGATTGGAAATACAAGGAACTCATCACCTTTGGCGCCAAGGTCCACGATTATCTTATTGAAACTTACAAAAGGCTGCGCTGGATATTTAAAAGCTTTGGCGAAGACACCGGCCTGACCATCACCGAACGAGACATCTCCATCCTGGGCCGTAAACTGTTCACCTTCTATGAGCAGAAAGAAAACAAGATCGAGTATATCCGCAGTGTTGCCCGCGACCTGATGGCGCAACACCATATCACCATCCACATCACCAAATACGAAGGCGAGTTTCACTACTATGCCTTTCAGGGACAACTGGACCACGAAACAGTAAAAAGCAATGTGGATTCGGTGATCAAGCGGGAAAACAACCTGGTTCGGCTTATTGTCTGGCTCCTGGTCAATGGCATCCTTTCCGCCAAAACCCAACTCCATCTGACAAAAAATTTCCTACCCATCGATCTGGTGGATATCCAGAAGCTTACCGAACTTCTGATAAAAACCTTTCCCATCATTCATTTTTCCCGCATTTCTCCGGCAAACCTGCTCAAGCGGGAAACCGTGTTGCGGGCGCTGGCCATCGTCAATTTCGAAAAGGAACCGGTGAAAGGGTCGAAAACCCTAAAATCGACCATGGTTACGGAGAACAGCTACGGCGAATACTTCATTCAGGAATACACCACACCAATCCAGCTGAAAAACGTAATACGCGCCCTGCTCACCCAACATTACGTGAGCCGCTGGAACAACAACCTGGAGATTTTCATCCCGGCACAGAACGAACAGAACTATATCAAAACCCTGATCGAACGATAATCCCAAGCCCAGAACAACCGACGAACGCCATGAAAATAGAACTTTACCGCACCATTCTTTGCCCGCGCTGCCTGTATGTAAGCCGCATCCTGAAAAAGATTGTTGCCAGATCTCCCAACCTCGACCTCGAAACCATCGAGGTCGCCACCAATCTGACCCGGATTCGTCAAGTCGGGATCAGAACCGTGCCCGCGATCAGAATCGGCAACGATGTCCTCACAGGGTTCATCCTCACCCCACAGATGATCCGCCGTTTTATCGAACAACACCTGTAGTGTACCCCTGCTACTGAATCAACCGCCGCCGGAGAAGATACCCGGCCAGCCATACGGCGCAGCCAGTAGCCAGGAGAGAACCAAGAATTTTCAGCAGGATTGGTTCGCCGAAGCGACCATAACAGAGAATGCGGGCCAGGCTGACGATGGGAGTCAGAGGCAACCTTTCAAGAAAGCCCCTGACAGGCGGGGCCATGGTCTGCACCGGAAAGAAAATCCCGGAAAAGAGAAAGAGCGGGGTAATGACCAGCGAGGTGAAGTAGTTAAAAAAATCGTAATTTTTCGCCAACGCCGTCATGATCAGACCACAGGCGGAAAAAAACATACCGGAAAGAAACAGCACCGGCAACAGGGCAGCAACCCAAGGGGAAGGCATCACCCCGAAAAGGGGTAAAGCCAGCAACATGATGACCCCAGCCAACACCCCCTTGCTCGCCCCCCAGACAATCTCCCCCAGAACCAGATCAACAACGCCAAGGGGGGTCATCAAGATGGCCTCGTAGGTTTTCTGCACGGTGAGCCGGGTGTAGGAGCCGTAGGTCGTTTCCAGTGCGGCGCTGTACATCACCGCAGAGGCAACCAGCCCTGGAGCGATAAACTGCAAATAAGTGAGTCCATCCACCGGTGCCATGTCCCGACCCAGCCCATAGCCCATGGCCAGGAGAAACAGCAACGGCTGCCCCAGATTGCCGATCAGAGTGGCCAGGATGTGCTTTTTCCAGACCCGCCCGTTGCGTAGCCAGATTGTCCAGAAAGAGAACCCGTTCATGTTTCCCTCAACGACCTGCCGGTGAGTTGAATAAAAAGATCCTCAAGATTGGCCGGACGCCGAACCCAGCTGCCTGCTTCACCCAACACCTTCACCAGGTGGGAACAGTCCTCCCTGGCATAGACGTACAGCTTCTCCCCCACCCTTTCCTGCGTGGCATTGCACTGCCTGAACGAAGTCTCCAGCGCGTCAAGCTCGGCCGCCGTTCCATCCACCTCGAAAACCTCCAACCCGACCATATCCGTGATGAGCTGCCGCGGTTCACCCTGCACCACAACCTGACCATGGTCCAAAATCAACACCTGCTGGCTCAGACGGGAAACCTCTTCGAGATAATGGCTGGTCAGGAGCATGGTGGTTCCTTGGGCCTGGAGAATTGCGAGGCGTTCCCAAATCAGATGTCGGGCCTGGGGGTCAAGACCGATGGTGGGTTCGTCCAAAATCAGCAACTCCGGTTCGTTGAGCAGGGCGCGAGCCAATAAAAGTCGCCGCCGCTGCCCACCGGACAGATACTCGATGATCTCGTCCCGTCGGTTGTGCAGAGCAAAAAAATGCAGGAGTTCTTCGACACGCTGACGGGCAAGGCGACGCGGGATTCGGAAATACCCGGCATAGGTGCGCAGGTTCTCTTGCACGCTCAAATCTGGATCAAGACTGTCCGTCTGGGGCACTACCCCGATACGGGCTTTGATCTCACGATGAAAACGCGGCGCCTCCAAGTCAAAAATCCTGATTTCGCCCGCGCTTTTTTCCACCAGACCGAGCAGCATGTTGATACAGGTGGTTTTCCCGGCCCCGTTGGGACCAAGAAAACCAACGCATCGACCCCTTTGGATGGAAAAGGAAATGTTGTCCACCGCCAGTCTCTCGCCGAACCGCTTGGTAAGACCGGTAACGGAAACTACGGGACTGCCGATGGCGGCCGGAATCGATTCCGGTTGGGAGATTGCCTCAATCATGGCGCCACTATACCCGATGCCCGGCCCTTCCCGCCACCATTCCCTGCGCCCACCCTGCATCCGTCCGCCTTCCTCCAAAAAAATAGCCTCGCGCTTGACATAATATAACATGTGCTATATTATAAAAATAACAAGTGACATAAACAAAAGGAACATACCATGGAGTGGCTGCTACTCATCCACCAAATACCCGCCAAACCCGCCTACTTTCGAGCCAAGATCTGGCGCCGCCTGCAACAACTCGGCGCGGTGGCGATCAAGCAATCAGTGTACGCCATGCCCCGGCAGGAGCAAACCCTGGAGGATCTTACCTGGATCGTTAAGGAAATTGCCGACGGCGGCGGCGAGGCAACGATGATCGAAGCCCGCTTTCTTGAGGGGTTGAGCGACCCTCAGGTTATCGACCTGTTCCACGCCGCACGGGGAAACGATTACACAAAGATTCTCACCGAGGCCCAGGCCTTTCGGGAAGACTGGCACTGCCAGACCGGAGAATCAGCCGCCGACTGCCTTCTTGAATTCCGGGGTCGTCTGGAAAAACTGCGAAAACAATTCACAGAGGTGGTGCGGATCGATTTCTTCAAGGCACCGGAACAACTCCAAGCGGAAACAGCACTGCGCGATCTCGAAACCGCCCTCATCGAACACAGGGCAACGGAACCCGCCGCCCCGATCAGAGGCGGCGGGGTTGCCGGGCTAACCGGCAAGATCTGGGTAACCAGAAAAAATGTCTATGTGGACCGAATCGCCTGCGCCTGGCTGGTGCGGCGGTATGTTGACCCGGACGCCCACTTCAAATTTGTAGACAGCAACCAATACTCTCCATCCTCGGAAGAGATTCGCTTCGACATGACCGAGGCCGAATACACCCATGTCATGGGCAAATGCTCCTTTGAGGTGATGGCAGAGCGGTTCGGGCTCGTTGACACGGCCCTGACTCAGGTAACCAAAATCATCCACGACATCGACCTCAAGGAATCCGCCTTCGGCCTGCCGGAAACCGCCGGAGTCCAAGCGCTTCTCGACGGCATCACCGCCACCACCGACGATGATTTGGAACGCATCAACCGGGCCAGCATGGTGCTGGACAACCTACTGGCTTTTTTCAAGGGCAGGGGCAACTGACATGAAGGAGGAACTCACCGTGGTAGCCAAACCAACATTCAAGGAAATGTTCCGTTACTGGCTCAAGCTGGGCTTCATCAGCTTCGGCGGACCCACGGGCCAGATTGCCATCATGCACAAGGATTTGGTTGAAGAAAAAAAATGGATCGACGAGGATCATTTTCTCCAAGCCCTCAACTTCTGCATGATTCTTCCCGGCCCCGAGGCACAGCAACTGACGGTGTATATCGGTTGGCTTCTGCATGGCACCCCTGGCGGCATTGTTGCAGGAACCCTATTTGTCCTGCCTTCTGTCTTCATCCTGCTGGCGCTCTCCTGGCTCTACGCCGCGCTGGGCCATGTCCCGGCAGTGGACGCCTTGTTTTACGGGCTTAAACCTGCAGTGGCCGCCATTGTCGCCGAGGCGGTCATTCGCATCGGCAAGAAATCGCTAAAAAATGAGGTGCTCATTTCCCTGGCCGCCCTCTCCTTCGTGGGCATCTACTTCCTCCACATCCCGTTTCCGGCGATCATCCTCGCCGCCGGACTCATCGGCCTAGCCGGGGGCGTCATCGCTCCCCTGAAATTTGCGGTCAACGACAAAAACAAGGAAACCTCTGCGTCCGGATACGTCATCAACGATACGGATTCTTCTTCCCGGGAAGGCCTTGCCACCTGGCGCCACTCCCTGAAAGTCATCCTAATCTGCCTGCCCCTCTGGTTTCTTCCCGTTGGAATTCTTGGGCTGTGGCGGGGCTGGAACGACATTTTCGTGGATATCGGCATCCTCTTCAGCAAGGCGGCGATGGTGACCTTCGGCGGAGCCTATGCGGTACTGGCCTACATCAGCCAGCAGACGGTTGACCATTATGGCTGGCTGCGTCCTGCACAAATGATCGACGGCCTGGGCCTGGCGGAAACCACCCCCGGACCACTCATCATGGTCACCCAGTTTGTCGGCTATCTCGCCGCCTATGGCCAGGCCCATGGCCTGCAACCGGCAATGGCAGGGCTCATCGGCGGCTTGCTCACCACCTGGGTTACCTTTGTCCCCTGTTTCATGTGGATTTTCGTCGGTGCGCCCTACATCGAAAAAACACGTAAAAACGTCAAATTGGGCGCTGCTCTCGCGGCTATCACCGCTGCGGTGGTCGGCGTGGTCCTGAACCTGTCGGTGCTGTTCACCACCCATGTTCTGCTGCCGGAAGGCAAGGGCTTTGACTGGTACGCCCTGGCCGCAGCAATAATCGCCTTTGTCGGCATGCTCCGCCTCAAGTGGGGAATGATCCCGGTCATTCTCGGCTCAGCCCTGGCAGGGTTTGCCTGGAAGATGTTCATCCAATAATAAGGAGGAAACACCATGCCCCCAACCGAGAAACATTTTGAAACCAGCCTGAGAAGAACCGGCAAGGACTACGCCGATCTGCACCGCTGGATCGACGACCCGGACAACAAAAACGAGCGCCACGACTTCACCCGCATCTGGGATTTCGGGCCGCAGATCGCCGCGCAATTCGGCGAGGAGGGGGTGCGGGAGTACATCGAGCACCTGCGCGAGGACATGGAGAAAAAGTTCAAAAAGATCAGGCATCAGTACAAGGACGCCATGGCCGAGGCCCAGGTCTACTTCGGCATCGCGCCAAAGGAGGAATGACCATGGACTACCGCATTGAGCAAAAGGATATCGACCTGCTCCGCACCGCAGGGATGAACGACGCCGACCTGGACCACTCCCTGAAGGTAGCTGCCAAGGCCCTGGAAATCGCCCGCCGCACCGGAGCCACGCTTGACCTTGAGCTGGTGGGACGGGGCGCGCTCTTCCACGATCTGGGCAAGACCGCCACCCACGAGATCAGCCACGGCAGGATCGGCGCGGAACTGGGCGCCAAAATGGGGTTGCCCCAGGCAGTCACCGCCATCATGGAAAAGCACATCCGGGGCGGCCTCACCGAACCCGAGGCCGTGGAGCTAGGCTTGCCGGTCAAGGATTATACCCTGCATCGGTTGGAGGAACGGATCATCATCTATGCCGACCGTTTGGTGGACATCATCCACGACGGCATTGTGGAAATCAACGAGGAAGCCGAAGCAGAGGCCCGTTTTGTCGAGATACTCAACGGCTATCCCAAATACGGCAAAACCGAGACCACCCTGAAACGCTATTTAGGCTATCATGAAGAAATCCAAGGGCTGATCGCAGGACGGATCATTGATGCGCCGAGCCTTGCGGGGATGCTGGCCCAAGGCGGTGTCACCCTGCTGGATGTCCGGCGTAGGGCCGACCACGAGGCCGCACCGGATATGATTCCCGGCGCAATCTGGCGCGACCCGGAACGGATTGCGCAGTGGGCAGAAGAGCTGCTTGCCGGGACCTCCACCGTCATCTACTGCGCCAAAGGCGGTTCGGTGAGCCAGTCGGTGAGCAACACGCTTCGGGGAAAAGGTATTGCTGTCGCCTATCTCGACGGCGGACTCAAGGCATGGAATGGCCTCCTTCCCCATAACAAGAATCGGGAATAGAGGATGACCCTTTCTCCATTCAAACTGCTCTGCGGGGTGGGGTTGCTGGCCATCTTCAGCAGCACCATCTCCAAGAGCCCGGCGCTCCCCCTGTTTGTCAGCCACCTGGGCGGCGGGCCTGCCGCAGTGGGGTTGATCGCCTCGATCTCTGCGGGCACCGGTATTCTGTTCAGTTTTCCTGCGGGCATCCTTTCGGACAAGATTGGTCGGAAGCGCATGCTCCTGTTTTCCGCCATCGTCTTCGCCACGGCCCCGTTTCTCTATCTGGTGGTTCGGGAACTCTGGCAGCTGGCCTTGGTCCGCTTCTATCACGGTCTGGCCACCGCCATTTTCTTGCCCGTGGCCATGGCCATGGTCTCGGATCTTTTCCAGAAAGGGAGGGGTGAAAAGATGGGTTGGTTTTCCACCGCCACTCTGCTGGGGCGCTTTATGGCGCCGGCCCTGGGCGGCGCCATTCTCGGTTTTTACGCAGCCGGCCAGACAAGCAGTGTCAGCGCCACCGGCTTCCACATCCTCTACCTTGCCTGCGGGATTGCCGGACTTGCCGTTTTCTTCAGTCTCTTTTTCCTTCCAGACCTCAGCCAGAGTACTCCAAAAAAACCAGGTCCCCCTCCGCATTGGCGCGCAGGAGCCGAAGAACTCTTGCAACACAAAGGCATCATGCTAACCTGCGGCGTGGAAGCCGCCATCCTCTTCGCCTACGGAATATTTGAAACCTTTCTCCCTGCCCGCGCTCTCATGGCGGGACTCAACCCATACCAGATCGGACTATGTCTTTCGTCCCAGATCATCACCATCGCCCTGGCAAAACCGGTCATGGGCCGATTCTCCGATCGCCATGGCAGACCACAACAAATATTGGTCGGCGCGGTTGCGGCAGGCATCTGTATCGCTTTTTTCTCAATAGCCGGGTCTTTCATTGCCCTGCTCGCTCTAAGCATCCTTCTGGGGCTGACCATCTCGGTGGTCACATCCGCCAGCGCCGCCCATATCGCGGACTTAAGCAAAGACGGCGCCCAAGGCTCGGCCATGGGCATCCTCGGTTCCATCATGGACATGGGTCACAGCCTCGGACCATTGCTGGGCGGCCTTCTCGCCGCCTCTCTTGGCCTGCCCGCCTCTTTCCTTGGCGCCTGCGCCGTTTTGGCAACGGCAAGCCTGTTGTTTTTCATCTCTCAAACCAAGCCCGCCGCCTGAACATCCACGCTCCCCAAAAACATCAGATAATTTGAGGGAATTCTTGAGAGAACAGCAAATCGTTGTTACTGTTTTATTCCATATTCCACTATTTGCTTCTTTTCCTGTTTTTGGTAAAAATCCGGAGGACACGCCGTGCCCCAGACAAAAAAAATCTCCCTTAGCCAAAATGACGCCTGCCCCAAGGAGCATCCGGTTACCTCCGACTTCAGGAATCGACTTCCGCAAATAATTGATCAGGTGGTGGACACCTGCTACAACAACGCCTGTTTTGAGCACGTCGAAGCGGAACCGCTGCCCAGCCGCCAGCACATTATTGACATCCTAGAATCCTGCCGCGACATCCTTTTCCCCGGTTATTTCCGCAACCAAGGCATCGATAGGGTCAGCCTCAAATACCAGTTGGGGTTGGAAATTTCCGGCCTCTATGAAAAACTGACCCGCGAAATAACCAACGCCATCCGGCATGAGTGCCTCCGCCACGACACAAGCTGCCAGCACTGCGAAGACACGGGCAAGGAAAACGCCTTCAATTTCATCAATTCGCTCCCCGCCCTACGGGCGATTTTGGCCACGGACGTACGGGCAGCCTATGAAGGCGATCCTGCCGCCGGCAGTTTCGACGAAATCATCTTCAGCTATCCCGGCATTTACGCCATCATGGTCTACCGGGTTGCCCACGAGTTGTATACCCTGGGAGTCCCCATCCTGCCTCGCATCATGAGCGAATACGCCCATGGCATTACCGGGATCGACATCCATCCGGGCGCCACCATCGGCGACTCATTTTTCATCGACCACGGCACCGGCGTAGTTATTGGGCAAACCAGTGTCCTCGGCCAACGCGTCAAGCTCTATCAAGGCGTCACATTGGGCGCCCTTTCCTTCAAACGGGACGACTCCGGCAATCTTGACCGCCAGAGCAAACGCCATCCAACCATTGAAGACGATGTCACGGTCTATGCCGGCAGCACTATCCTGGGCGGCGACACCATCATCGGGGCCAGATCGGTCATCGGCGGCAACACCTGGCTGACCCAGTCCGTACCTCCGGACACCAAGGTCTTGCTCAAATCCCAAGAACTCATCATGAAAACCACGCAAAACCAGCCGGTAAAATAAAAACTGGATATTCTTGAAAACTTCGTTTAGATTGCTAAGTTCAGCAAGAATGATGACCGGGACGATGCGTTTAACCCCCCGTATTTATACGTAAAGAGTTGCCTGTAATTTTACATTTTTCCCTGTCGAAACAACGTTATTTTGGTTGCACCCGTTTCTGCCCCGCGCACAAAGGGGTGCAACCCTGAAAGTTTACACCATTATAAACCCAATCAGAATGGAAGGAGATGAGTCTATGTCCCGGAAAATGGTCACCATTGATGGTAATCAGGCATGTACCCATGTGGCCTACGCCACCAGCGAGATCATCACGATCTACCCCATCACCCCCTCTACTCCCATGGCGGCGGAATCCGACACCAAGGCAGCCTCCAA
>Ga0315272_10001160_pt1 | contig 13139 bp, 11 predicted proteins | sample C3_middle_MG_FD_203918 | JGI IMG/M metagenome (GOLD analysis project Ga0315272, IMG submission 203918) | Sediment microbial communities from Yellowstone Lake, YNP, Wyoming, USA - C3_middle | ecosystem: Environmental > Aquatic > Freshwater > Lake > Sediment | place: USA: Wyoming | collected...
CGTTCCTCCACGCCCTCTGTGGATAATCGGGCCGTCCCCCACGGGGAGAGTTCGGGATGAGGGCGGTTGCGCCCGTATTCGCGTTACCCTCGACAGCGCGACAACCCCGCCCGTTGAACCAGCAAAGCAGCAACTCCAACCCCCGGAGTGCCGGGCGAACGGGCTTGTGAATTTCACGCCTGTCCTCATTATGGGGTCTCCGGCCATTACACCATGACCATCGCCGGAATACTTTATTTGCCATGAACTGCACCCCGTTTCCAATGGCCCGGTTGAAGGTTCTGCCTCTGGCGCGGCGCAAAAGCCTGTGCCGCATCGAGGACGTCCTGCGCGACCCCGCCGCCGAACCTCCTCCCTGCCCTGACGCCATCCGCCCCGTGATCGAAAATTGCGCCCGCCAGATTCTTGCGGCCCGCGCCCGTCAGGCTTCCGTGATGCTGATTTACGGCGCGCATCTTCCGCGTAACGGCGCCGCCTTGATTTTGGAGCAAATGATGGTTCGTGGCTGGATCACCCACCTGGCCACCAACGGCGCGGGAACCATTCACGACTGGGAATTCGCCTTCCAGGGGAAATCCACCGAAAGCGTTCGCGCCAACGTGGCCACCGGCACCTTCGGCGCCTGGGATGAAACCGGACGCAATATTCACCTGGCGTTGCTCGCTGGCGGGATGCGCGAGGAAGGCTACGGAAGAGCCTTGGGCCGTTTTATTTTCGAGGACGGCGTCAACCTCCCCACCATTGAATCCCTCGAGCAAAACCTGCGCACAAACCCCGGACATCCACTCGCGCCCGCCATGGCGGACCTCCTCCAGGCCATGCTCTCGAACCACCTGGATGCCGGACGCCACGCGGTGTCTCACCCGTGGAAACACACCTCCGTGCTTGCCTGCGCCTATCGTCTCGGCGTGCCGCTCACGGTCCATCCCGGGATTGGCTACGACATCGTCACCAACCATCCCCTGTTTAATGGCGCGGTGATCGGTCGCGCCGCCGGTGTGGATTTCCGTTACTTCGCCTCGGCTGTGGACCGACTGGACCATGGGGTGGTTCTCTCCGTGGGCAGCGCCATCATGGGACCGCAGGTGTTTGAGAAAAGCGTGAGCTGCGTCAATAACCTCCGCCTGCAGGAGAATCGTCCCACGCTCCATGATCATTCCATTTACGTGGTGGACCTCCAGGACGGCGGCCAATGGGATTGGACCCAGGGCGAACCGCCCAAGACAAATCCCGCTTATTACCTGAGGTTCTGCAAGAGCTATTCGCGCATGGGCGGTCAGATGCACTACGCCTGCATCGATAACATTGCCTTCATCCACAGCCTCTATCACGCCCTTTTAAAGGAATCCGCAACAAAGTGAACTTTTTCGCGCGCGCAACAAAACACCCCAAACTCCATGAACACAGCCCGTTTTAAATCCATCACCGAACGCTACACCGGTCTGCGCGTGGCGGTGATCGGTGACTTTTGTCTGGACCGCTACCTGGAGATCGATCCCGCGAAAACCGAAACCTCCATCGAAACCGGCCTGGCGGTTCACAACGTCCTGCGCGCGCGCCCGCAACCCGGCGGCGCGGGCACCATCGTCAACAATCTCTGCGCGCTCGGGGCGGGTGAAATCAACGTGGTGGGCATCGCCGGTGAGGATGGCGAAGGTTGGGAACTCCAACGCGCCCTGCAAAACCTGCCCGGAGTTCGCATGGAGTATTTCATTTCCACCCCCCTTCGCCAGACGTTCACCTATGCCAAGCCCATCGAATGTTCTCCGGGCAAACCCCCGGTGGAATTGAACCGGCTCGATTTTAAGAATTGGACCCCGACACCCCCATCACTTGAAAATCAACTCTGCGAATCCATCCGCGCCTTGATAAACGAGAAACAAGTGGATGCCATCATCCTGCTGGAACAGGTCGATGTCGCGCAAACCGGTGTTTTGAAAAAGGGAGTGCTCGCGCAAATTCACGAACTGACGAAGGCCCAAATCCAACGGATCGTCGTGGCCGACAGTCGGCGCGGTTTGAAGAATTTCCCGCCTTTCATCTTTAAAATGAATGCCGCAGAACTCGCCCGGCTTCTGAATGTGGAAAATCGCTTCAACCTGGATGAGATCCGCGCAAGGGCGTCCGAATTGGCCAAGCGTCAGGGCCATGCGGTGTTCGTCACCCTGGCGGAAAATGGAATGGTCGGGGCTGACGCCTCGGGACAAACCGCCCATGTCCCCGCCCTGGCCGTGCGCGGCCCCATCGATATTGTGGGCGCGGGAGACGCGGTGACGGCCAATCTGACCCTGGCGCTCGCCTCCGGGGCGTCTTTAACCGAGACCCTGGAAATCGCCAGCGCCGCAGCGTCCGTGGTCATTCACCAACTTGGGACCACGGGTGCCGCCACGGTTCCGGAAATATCCCATCTTTTGTCGTTGGACGCGGCGCCGTACGCATCCTGAAGCTTACTTCGCGGATGCCGCGGCCAGCTTCTTCATATACTTTGCCGGTTCCTTGGTGAAGTCTTTCAGGCAGGACTTGCAGCAGAGTTTGACCTCTTTGTCCGCATACACAAACGTGAAAGGCGCGCCCATGTCCCCGCCGAACTTGTCGCCCGAGACCAGGCAGGTCGTCAACGTGTAGGGGTTTTTCGCGGCGGCCTCCTTTGCCGCGGCGTCGATCTTCTCGATAAAGCTCTCCGGCGATTTTTTAAACTCCGCCGGGCAGCCACTGCAGCAGAATTTGATTTCGCGCCCCTTGTAAATCTCGGTCACCGGTTTGCCCATCTTGCCCAGGGTCTGCCCCGAAACGATGCATTTGGTCAATGGATAGGGCGTGGCTTCGGCCTTTTCATCCGCCGCCGCCGCTTTAAAACCCGCGCCCAGCAGCGCGGAAACCGCGAGAATGCCCGCCAGATATTTTGCAATATTCATAATATTAAATAATAACAACTATTCGATATTAGCATCATATCCGGGAAACGCAAACCAACCGCCCGCGCCGTGGCGGACGATCCTTTGCTATTCCAGCTTGCGGGCCTTGATCCGGGCCAGGGCCGCGCCGCCAAATATTCCGGCGTCGTCACCGAGCTTGGTGGCGATGATGTTGATGCCTTTGAACGTGCCGGGGAAGGTGTAATCCTTTGCGGTTTCGAGAATGACCGCCATCATTTCATCGGCCAGGGCGGCGATGACTCCCCCGCCCAGGATGACCACTTCGGGATTGAGGATGTTGATCAGGTTGGCCACGGCAATCCCGGTGTATTCCGCGGCTTCCTCGACAATTTTCTCCACGAATTTGTCCCCCTGCCGGATGGCCTTGCGCAAATCCCCGCTGCGCATGTCCTCCAGCGAATTGCCGAGCATGTCGGTAAGAACCGTCTTCTGGCCCTCTTTGACGGCGCCCTGGATTCTGCGGAAGATCGCCGTGCGACTGGCCAGCGCCTCGAAGCAGCCGCGGTTTCCGCAACCGCATTTGGGGCCGCCGACCTCGATCACCATGTGGCCGATTTCGCCGGCGGTGCGATTGAATCCGTAATACAACTTCCCGTCCACGATGATGCCGCCCCCGATGCCGGTGCCCAGGAAAATGCCGATGGCGTTTTTCACCTTCGAGTCCAACTCCGTCTCCACCACCCCAAGGGTGCAGGCGTTGCAGTCGTTTTCGATGAATACAGGCAGCTTGAGCTGGTCTTCCAGGGCGCCCTTCAAATCCACATTTTCCCAACCCAGATTGGGCGCGAAAATCACGCGGCCGGACTCGGGATCCACCGCCCCCGGCGCGCCGACCCCGACGGCGCGCACCTGCTTGAGGCTCAGGTCGCATTCGTCCACCGCGTCCTCGACACACCGGGCAATCCGCTCGATGACCCCCTTGGCCCCGCGCTGCGGCTTGGTGCTCATCTTAAAGCGGCCCACGCATTCGATCTGGGGCTTGAACACGCCCGCCAGAATTTTCGTTCCGCCGAGGTCCACCCCGATCAGATATTCCTTCTTATCGCTCGCTTCAGCCATAACGCCTTTGTTTCATCCGTGGTTTACTTCCCGTTGAGCACCGCCTCGATTTTATGCCGCAATTCGGAGTTCACAGTATCGATGGGCCTGTGGCCGCTCACGATGGTGAAATCGTAAGTGGCCTGCAAGCGCTGGAACTGCTTCTGCAGCAGACCCTGGTAGGTGAGAAAACTGTCGAACCAGTCGCGGCTCAATCCAAGGTCGATGCCGCTTTCCCAGTAGTCCAATGCGGTATGCTTTGCGAAATTACGCTGGACAAGATCTTCCGGGGCGACATTCAAATAAAAAACCGCGTCGGGTACCAGCGCCATCCCGTAGAGATTCGTCAGCCACGCCTGGTCCATCCCCCGCACCATGTCGCGCGCCATCAGCGTGTATATGTAGCGGTCGGCCAGAACCATGGCGCCCGCCTTCAAGGCGGGGATGATGGTGTTCTCGAGCTGGTCGGCAAAATCCGTGGCGTAGAAGAGGCTCAGCGTGATCCGGCTCAGCACATTGCCCTGCTTGGCCAGTTCCAGCTCCTCGCTGACGAGATTCGAGAGTTTCAGCCCCACGCGCACGGTCGAGTGCCCGCTTCCCTCGAGCCATTCCACCAGCCGCTCGATCTGCGTGCTCCGGCCCGAACAATCCGCGCCTTCCACCACCACAAGTTTGCCCACCAGCTTGTCCAGGTCCACTCCGGGAATCCCGTGCCCGTAGAAACGCTTGGGCGTGTGTTTGGGCGCCTTGACGTGGAGCTTTTCATTGTGCCGGAAGCGCAGGAGGGGCGTCGAGGCCGGGGCGGGTGCGGAAACGGGAGCGGCCTGCGGCGGAGGTGTGTAAGGAATGTCGTCCATGTTGAAAAAAAGTTAGCTTTTGGGCAGTTCGAACGCCGAAAGATTCAGCCGCGCCGCAACCAGTTCGCGCACCAGGTTTTGCTGGGTCTCGATGGGCTGGTTGGCGTCGATGACCAGAAACTTGAACTCGCCGCTCATGTGGAGGTATTGGTCGAGAATTTGCCCCTGGAACAACTTGAAGCTCTCATAAGGGTCGTTCGAGAGTTTCAAATCCATGCCCGCCTCGAAATACTTTAACTGCGGGCGGTTGTCCAAAATCCGCTGCAGGGAAACATCCAGACGCGATTTAAAAAAAAACGTCAGATCCGGCAAAAGCGCGAAATTATAATTTCCGCGCACCCAGTCCGGCGGGCAGCCCCGGACAATGTCCCGGGCAAACGCGGTGAAGATATACCGGTCGCACAGCGCGATGTAGCCCGCGCGGATCAGGGGAACGATCTGGCGCTCGTAGCGGTCCGCAAAATCCGTCGCATGAATCAGGCTGAAGGTCGTCGGCGTCAGCAACTCCCGCTTCTTGGCCTTGCTCGTCGCCGATTTGACGAGCGTCGAGGAATTCCACTCGGAAAAAAAGACCTTCAACCCCTGCAGTTCAAGCCACCGTTTAAGCAAATGGATCTGGGTCGATTTCCCCGAGCCATCGAGTCCCTCGACCGCTATCAAACGCCCCGGATAGCCCTGTTCCGCAAATGTCTTCCACATGATCGCCCCACACTAAGATCCGCCCGGCAAAATGACAATCCTCGTTTCAACCTTCTCTCCAGTCTTTACTGGACACCGGAGATGCGATACGAATGAAGCCATGCAGCAACCCGGTTATTCAATCCGACGAGCCACGTTTGAAGATGTGCCATGGCTGCGTTCCCTTTGGAAGGAGGCGCAACTGCCCGCCGACGATCTGGAAAAACGATTCGTCGAGTTTCAGGTCGTGTTTGGCGACAAGGGGGAGTTGCTCGGCGCCATCGGATTGACAATGGTGCTCCGCCACGGTCTTCTCCATGGCGAGGCCTTCCTGCACCCGGAGATGGAGGATGCGTTGCGTCCCCTGCTCTGGGAGCGCGTGACCAGGCTCGCCCGCAATCACGGTCTGGTCCGGCTTTGGACCCTTGAAGAGGCCCCCTTTTGGAAACACTTCGCCGGGTTTAAAGAGCCGACGCCGGAGGAACTGGAGAGGATGCCCGCGGGCTTTGGAGACGCTCACGCCCGCTGGACCACCCTCCAGCTCGCCGATGAAACCATCATCAGCCCCCAGGGACTCACGCTGGACGAGCATCTGGAATTATTCCGCCAGAGCCAGAAGGCGGACGCTCAAAGAATGCGCCGCCGCGCCAGTCAGTTGAAAACCCTGGCGGTCCTCCTGGTGGTTGCGCTGCTCGGCCTGATCGTGTGGGGCGCCATCATGTTAATGAACCGCGGCGTTGCCATCCCGCCCCGCTGATTCGCCCGTCTGCTCCGTCTGTTTTCCGGAGAAATCCTCCGCATGGTAGGAACTGCGCACCAGCGGTCCGCACGCCGCATGAACAAATCCCATCCTCCGCGCCTGCCGCGCGTAGTCCAGAAATTGCGCCGGCTCAATGTATTCGATCACAGGAAGGTGCCCGCGCGTGGGCTGTAAATACTGGCCCAGCGTCAGAATGTCGCAATCCACGCTCCGCAGATCCGCCATGGCGGCCAGCACCTCCTCCTGGTTCTCCCCCAACCCAAGCATCAGGCCCGATTTGGTGTAAACGCCGCGCCCAGCCATGGCCCGCGCCTTTCGCAGGACGCTCAGGGACCGATCATAAGTCGCCCGGGAACGCACCGATGGGGTCAATCGCCGCACGGTTTCCAAATTGTGATTGAACACCTCGGGCCGGGCTTCGAGCACGCATTCGATGGCGGCGTCCCGATCGTTGAAATCAGGAGTCAACACCTCCACCACCAGATTGGGAACCAAGGCTTTGACCGCCAGTATGGTTCTCCGGAAATGGTCCGCGCCGCCATCCGCAATGTCATCCCGCGCCACCGCCGTGATGACCACATGCCGCAAACCCATCCGACGGGCCGCCTCCGCCACCCGGGCCGGTTCATCGGGATCGAGCGGCAGGGGTTTGGCCGTGCTGATGGCGCAAAAACCGCAGGCGCGCGTGCAGCGGTCCCCGCCAATCATGAACGTCGCGGTTCCCCGGCTCCAGCATTCCCAATGGTTCGGACACCTGGCGCTTTCGCAAACCGTGTGCAGATGCAGTTCGCCAAGCAGGGCGCGTGTGTGGCTGTAGGTGTCCGTCGTGGGCAGCGGCATGCGCAGCCAGGCGGGCAGGCGCGGACGTGAATGGAGTCCCCGCCCCGCCGGGTTCGAACTTGTTGTTTTTTCTGACTCGGAAATCATCCCAACCATTCTAGCACCCGCCCCATTTCCCGCAACCCGCCAATCACCGGCGCCTTCCGCCGAATTCCAATCGGGAGAACACCACGGCTCCAAGAATCAGCCCCATGGCCATGAAATAAGTCCGCGTGACCTGCTCCCCCAGACACCAATGCGCCCACGACATCGTGCTGATGGGAATGAGGTTGTTGAATAGGAACACCTGGCTCGTGGGCCAGCGCCGCAACGCGTTGTTCCAGAGGGCAAAAGCCGCCACCCCGCCAAAAAGGATGCAATAGCCCTGTACCAGCGCCAGTTTCGCGTTCCAGACCGGGGGATGCAGGGCGGTCTCCACCAGGGCCAGGGGAAGGAGCAACACCCCCGCCCGCCACATGGTGTGCGCCGTCAATGACACCCCGGACAGCGTGGCGCCGAGCGTGCGGCACTGATGCCCGTGATACGCCCAAAGAAGGCTGGCGGATAACCCCAGCAATTCGCCCGCCCAGCGGGTTTGCGAGCCGCTCTGGCCGTTGGATTGTTCCAGCGCCGGCCAGAACAACAGCAGGACGCCCGAAAACGCCAGCACCGCCGAAAAATAGCGCTGCGCCGAGCGCCAGTTCTTTTCGGGCCGGCCTTCCGCCAGCAATGTCCACACCGGCGCCGCCCCCAGATAGAGGGCCACATGCGAGGCGGAAGTGAACCTCAAAGCCCAATTAAACGCCACGATATAAACCGCCAGACTCGCGCCCGTGCGCCACCACAATCCAGACCGCTCGGCGCGCGTCGGCGCCGCCGCCCGCCCCAGCCAATGTGTCCACCGCAGCACCCCCAGCAGGAGCAGTCCCGCGCACAAAAACCGCGTGCAGCCGACCCAGATCGGCGGCCACGTCCCCACCAGCAATTTGACGCCGGCATTATTGCCGCCCCACAAAAAAACCGCGAACAACAGGCTTGCAGCAATCGTGTTCTTTGAACTCAACCCAAACATTGGGCCATGAGTTAGGCCAGTGACAGCCCGCAACGCAATGACAATATGCGATGAATAATCGCCCCACCGCTTCAGGGTTTGGCGTCCCGGCCCTGGCCGCCGAGACGCTCGCATTGCCAGCCAGTTCGATAATATCCACCCCCATTCCCCAGCCCCGGCGGCGCGGCATGTTTGTAGCCCAGCTCCGAAGACGCCAACATGTGAGGGTTCGCGGCGCGTTTGAAACCGGTGGATCCATGGTCGCCATAAGCCGGTCTGGAGACCCGCGCTCCGAAGACCGGCGATCCGGAGGCGCCAGTTACCCTGCATTCTCCACTGGCCTTTTTCGGCTTTCTGAAGCATTTCGTCTTACACCCAAAACCGTAAAACCAATCCATTGTGATGTTGATAGTGCCTTTGGATTGTGGCACCTTTGTTTAATCCCTATGGACAGTCACCGCATTGAATGGAGTGTAAATATCGCACTGCCGCGGAATCCGACCGCACAGCACTGATTAAATCGCATGAATTCGTTTGAAAATCGGAACAAGGACGCCTCGGAAGGCCGGAAGACCATGACCATCCGGGAACGTCTCACGCTGGCCATGGCTCTGCTGATGGCCCTCTCCATAACCGTCTTTACGGTTTTCCTTTATTCCGAGCAACAACACGCCCTGATGGATGGCGTGGATGGCAAACTGGAGACGACGGCCCGCATGGCCCAGGCCCTGTTGCCGCCAAACTACCATGACCGCATCACCGGGCCGGGTTCGATCCCGGATCAGGAATACCAGGGCATCGTCGATCGTCATAACCGCTTGTGCAAAAGCTTGGGGCTGGAATACTTGTGGAGCGTGATGTCCCTGGACGGCCGGATCGTTTTCACCAGCGCCACCTCCCCTGATAAGGAGGTCAAAAACAGAAGGCACGCGGGCTTTTTGGAAATCCACTCCAATCCGGCGCTTTACGCGGATGCGTTGAGACGCGCCACAAAGGAAGTGCAAAACAGCCATGACCAATGGGGAACATTGCGGGTGGTCCTTGTCCCCTATCAGGACCAGCGGGGCCGGACTTATTTGATGGGGGCTGGCATGAGGCTTTCCGAGGTGGACCGTGAATTGATTATCCTGAAGATGGAAAGCCTGGGCGCGGGACTGCTTTTGTTCCTCATCAGCATCGCGGGAATCTACCTGCTCGCGGGCACCCTTGCGCGTCCGGTGGAAAGGCTCACGGCGACGATTGAAGCGGTTTCCGCCGGAGATCCCGCAATTGTGGCTTCGGAAAAGGGCGCGCGCGAACACATCCTGCTGGCGCGCCGCTTTAACCAATTAAACCAATCTCTCCATAACCAGATCGACGAATTGGCCCGGCAGCGGGAGAAAATGAAAATCACCCTCGAATCGATCGGAGACGGGGTGATCGTGACGGATGGAGCCGGGCGTGTCACCCTTATGAATCCGGCGGCGGAACGGCTGACGGGCTGGCCTTTTGCGGAGGCGACGGGCAAGCCCTTGCCCGAGGTGTTTCATATCATCGACGCCCAAACCCGCCAGCCCGCAAGCGATCCGGTGGCCCGCGCCCTGGAATCGGGCCTGGTGGCCGGATTGGCCGGCCGCACGGTTCTCATCGCCCGCGATGGCGCGGAGCGGCAGATTGCCGACAGCGCCGCCCCGATCCTGGAGAAAAACGAGGCTATCGGCGTGGTGCTCGTCTTTTTGGATATTACCGAGCGGATGCTGAACGAAAAAGAACTCGAACGCAGTCGCGCCGAGTTAAAAGCGGTGTACGACCAGGCCCCGCTTTTAATGTGTGTGATAAACCAGTCCCGCGAGGTTCTCCATGCCAACCGGGCGTTCGCGCGGTTTGTGGGAAAATCGGAGGAGACACTGCGCTCCGGCCGCCCGGGTGCCGTGCTGGGATGCATCAATGCCCTCGATGACCCCCGGGGTTGTGAATACGGCCAGAATTGCGAGTCCTGCGCCCTCCGTCTGGCCATGAGAAAAACATTCGACACCGGTTGCGGCCACCAGGCCGTCGAATACCGCGCCACCCTCCAGCAGGAAGGCGCTGCGCGGAAAATCGTGATGCTCGCCTCCACAACGCTCATTCAAACAGGCGGGCCACCGGTCCTCCTGCTCTGCCTGGAGGATGTCACCGACCGGACCAAGGCCCGGCAATTAATTGCGGATTCCCTGCGCGAGAAGGAAGCCCTGCTCAAGGAGGTCCATCACCGCGTCAAGAACAACCTCCAGATCGTCAGCAGCCTCCTCCGATTGCAGGCGGCCCAGATCGACCATCCCGTCGCCAGCGCCGTCCTCCGTGACATGCAGAACCGGGTGCGAACCATGGCGCTGCTCCATGAGAACCTCCACCGCTCCAAGAGCCTGGCCGAAATCAACCTCGCCGAGTATTTCCACAGTGTCTGCGCCCAGTTGCTTCGCTCCATCTGTTCCCAGCCGGACCAGGTCAAACTGGAAATGGACCTCGCCCCGGTCCGCCTGGATGTAAACCAGGCCGTCCCTTGCGGCCTGCTCCTCAACGAGTTGGTCTCCAACAGTCTGAAACACGCCTTTCCGCAGGGCCGCCCCGGCGTCGTTCGCGTGGAGCTGCAGCCCGTGCCCGGAGGCGGCGCTTTGCGCCTGTGTGTGTCGGACGACGGGGTGGGTCTGCCTCCCGGTTTCGACATTCAAGCCTTGCGCACCCTGGGGCTTCACCTGGTCTTCGATCTGGCCCGCCAGCTCCATGGCGAATTGGGGGTTCGTTCCGATAAAGGCGCCGCTTTTGAGGTGGTCTTTACCCCCGTCAACGATTATACTACCGCCACTACCAATGAATAAGACGCGCATCCTGATTGTCGAGGACGAGGCCATTGTGGCCCTGGACATTCGCCGCCAGTTGACCGATCTGGGTTACGATCCCGTCGCCCACTCCATGCGGGGTGAGGAGGCCGTGGCGCTTGTGGGGCAGTTGCACCCCGACCTGGTCCTCATGGATATCCAGTTGGCGGGTGAAATGGACGGCATCGCCGTGGCCCGGGAGATTCGCGAGCGGCTGGCCATTCCCGTCGTGTTTTTGACCGCATTCGCCGGGGACGATACACTCCACCGCGCCAAACTCGCCGAGCCTTACGGCTACATCGTCAAGCCGTTCGAGGACCGCGAACTGCGCACCGTGATCGAGATGGCCCTTTATAAACACCAGGCGGAAAAGAATCTCAGGGAGGGCCATGCCGCATTGACCGCGATTATCCAGGACGCCATGGACGGTTTCTATTTCATCGACGCCCAGGGCCGCATCCTCGAGGTCAACGAAGCCTACTGCCGGATGACCGGCTATTCCCGCGAAGAACTGCTCCAAATGTCCATCGCCGATCTCGCCCTGGACGAGACTTCCGACCAAATCCAGGGCAGCATCGCGAACCGTATGCAAAACGGATTCGAGCGCTTTGAAAGGCGGCAGCGCTGCAAGGACGGGCATGTGGCGGAGATCGAGATCAGCCCCGGTCTTATTCCGGGAGACCCGCCCCGGCTGTTCGGCTTCGCCCGCGATGTCACAGAGCGCAAACACCTTGAGCAACAATTCCGCCAGGCCCAGAAAATGGAGGCGGTCGGGCAGTTGGCCGGCGGCGTGGCCCACGATTTTAACAACATTCTGGCTGCGATTCTCATGCGCCTGGAATTACTCAAGGAGGAAACCGGGCTGAGCGACTCGGTGCGCGCCGACCTCAATGAGCTTACCGCCGAATCCGAACGCGCCGCCGCCCTCACGCGCCAGTTGCTCGCGTTCAGCCGACGACAAATCTTTGTCGTCAAGCCGGTGGACCTCGATGTTCTGATCAGGGATTTATTCAAGATGCTCCGTCGGTTGATTAGAGAAAACGTCGCGCTGGATTGGGTCTGCAAATCCCCGCTGCCGCTCCTCAATGCCGATCCCGGCATGGTGGAGCAGGTCATCATGAACCTATGCGTCAACGCCCGGGACGCCATGCCCGACGGCGGACGCATTACCATCGACGCCCAGCCCGTGGTCATCCGGGAGAACACCGCCGAAAATCACCCCAACAATCCTGAAAGCCGTCCAGGATCGTATGTGTGCTTGAGTATCACAGACACCGGCTGCGGCATGGACGAAGGAGTGCTCCAGCATATCTTTGAGCCGTTTTTCACGACCAAGGAGGTCGGGCGCGGCACTGGTTTGGGCCTTTCCACCGTGTACGGCATTGTCAAACAACACCAGGGCTGGATCGAAGTGGAAAGCGTTGTGGGCGAGGGAACCTCCTTTCATGTCTATTTTCCCACTCTTGCGGCGGTCAACGGAGGGGCGCAAAACGACCAGACAATCCCGGCGCCTGAAGGCGGTGGAGAAACCATCCTCGTGGTCGAGGACGAACCCTCCGTCAGGCGTCTGGTCTGTATGACACTCGAACGCCATGGTTACAAGGTCCTCCAGGCATCCAACGGCCCCGAGGCCCTTGGCATATGGAAACAATGCCGCGCGAATATCGACCTGCTGTTCACGGATGTCGTCATGCCCGAGGGAACCAACGGCTGCGAACTCGCCGACACTTTTCGCAAAGACAAGCCCGAACTCAAAATCATTTTAACCTCAGGATTTACCGAGCATCTCTCCGGCCTGAACAACCAGCCCGGACGGTCTTATTCCGTCCTGCCAAAGCCCTACGTTTCGTCCGCGCTTTTGGCCGTCATACGCGCTTCCATCGACCAGTCGTGACCGGCAACGCGCTCAAAAACATCCTGACTGGCGGTCCTCCGCTTTCTGGCTTCCGCCCGCGCCTCCCTCTGGCGCGCGTCTCCGCCGCGTCCTACTCCCCGCCAGGATGGAGATCGTCTCCGGGATAAAAAGCGCCGCGCAACAGCAGGTTCAGTTCATGAACCGCAAGGCTCAGGTCGGCAAAGCTATTGGCGGTCGCATCGTCCACCGTTTCGATGTGGAGTCGTTTTTTGACACGTTGAAAACGAAGGCTCAATGCCAGGGTTTCC
>Ga0315272_10001161_pt1 | contig 13133 bp, 11 predicted proteins | sample C3_middle_MG_FD_203918 | JGI IMG/M metagenome (GOLD analysis project Ga0315272, IMG submission 203918) | Sediment microbial communities from Yellowstone Lake, YNP, Wyoming, USA - C3_middle | ecosystem: Environmental > Aquatic > Freshwater > Lake > Sediment | place: USA: Wyoming | collected...
CGAGTTGCGCCGCCCGATCGAGCGCGGCGCGGGCGGGATGCTCGCCGCCACACTTGATGGCGACTTCGCACTGTCCGCACCAGCCCCGGTCCACTGCGATCAGCGGACGAGGCCCGGCACCCGCGACGAGCGCCAGCCAATGCGCTGGCGACAGTCCGCCGAGACAAGGCACGCGCACGGCATGCTCTCCTGCGACGGCGGCGGGAACCTTGAGGCACTCGACGCGCACCGTGCCGTCTCCGGATGCGGACGGAGCCTCCGCGAAACCATTGGCCGCCAGAGCCCCGGTCGGGCAGGCCGCGGTGCAGTGGCCGCAGCCTATACAGCTTTCACCGACGACGAACTTGCTCTCGGCGACTTCGATACATGTGACCGGGCAGGCATCGCGGCAGGCCGTGCAGGCGGTGGCATCGAGGCGCAGTGAGATGCAGGCCGCCGCCAGCAGGCGAACGCGACCATCCGCTTCGACTGCGCTCCACGCATCTGCCGTCCATGCCGGCGACGCGGTGGTCACGGGGTGTTCCTTCGGCCACCATGGCGTCGCCTGAACGCCAGCCAGGTTGGCAGTCCGATCGCGGCAAGGCCTGCGAGCCCGGCCACGAGCCTCTCGTCGCGGGCATCGTCGCCGCGCGCGGGATAGCGCGCTGCAAGACGGTCGACGACCTCGGCATGCTCGACCCAGTCGAGTGCAGCGCCGTTGATCCAGCGCATGCGCGCGGTGAGCCACCACCAGCCGACCCAGGTATGGCGGCTCGCTTCCCAGCGCGTCGCCGTATGGCAGGTGGAGCATTTGCGCGCCAGCAATTCGTCCGACAACTCCGCAGCGGCCACCGCGGAACAGGCAACCGTTGCGACGGCGGCGACGGTCACGGCGAACTGGGGCAGGCGCATGCGACGGCGCTACTTGATCGAGCGCTTGAAGAAGCCCTGCAGGGCATCGCGGCAATCGGGGCAGAGCGTGAGGTGTGTGGCCGGAAGGCCGGCCTGGGCCAGCGCCTTGGTCATGATCGCAATTTCCTTCTCGCGCGCGAAGGCCTTGTCGCAGGACGTGCAATGGCGCCAGACGCCCAGCGTGGTGTCGGCACGTCGTTCGGCGTGGCGCTGGCGCTTCTGCTCCTCCGTGTCCGGCGCTACGCCGTGGCGGACGATGGAGCGGGCAGCGATGCGTGCCAGCGGCGCATAGGGGGAGGCCGGCGACGTGGCGGCGATGGTCGCGGCAAAACGGGGCAGCGCGCCGAACAGGCAGATCTGCGCGAAGTCGGTGGCGGAGACCGCCGGCTGCGCCTCGCCGAGCAGGCAGGCCAGGGTTTCCATCTGCATCGCGGCATGGTCGGGCAGGTCATGCAGCGAGTCGCTCATCTCGATGCCGGCGGCGTGGCAGGCGTTTTCGATTGCATCCACGCAGGGGCCGTTGGCCGAGCCGTCGACATAACGCGCGAGGTTGAGCGTGGCCGGGGTCGGCGGCTGCAGGAAAAGATGCGCGTAGTCGACCAGCAGGGATTCCTGCGTCGGAAACTGCTTCATGGCTTCGTCGATTGCAGCCAGGTCGGCCCCGGCATCGATATGCAGTTCGTCGCAGATATCCGCAAGGTCATCGACCAGGTTGTCGCGGAAGGCTGCGTAAACCTCGGGGCGGGTTGGTGGCAGGAAGGCGTTGGCGAGAGTGAGCCAGAGGGCTTGTTCGGTCAGCATGGGGGTCCCGACGAAAAAGATGGCGCGCGACCCGGTCGCGCGCCATTGGAAGATACCACTGCTCAGGCGCGGGCGGCCTGGGTTGCTTCTTCCGCTGCGGAGAGCTTCGGCGAGGCGGACAATTCGAACAGCTTCTCGCCGAGGCCGTAGAACATCGAGACGATGGTGAAGCCGAGCAGGATGCTCATCCATTCGGTGACGGAGGGGGTGTAGGCGATCAGGCTGTTAAGGGAAACCCCCTTGAACATCGGCACGACCTGGCCGCCGACGATGAATTCGTAGCGGTTGATGTACATGGCCACCAGCACCAGCACGGCCGAGGCCACCTGCCAGCCGACCTTGCGGTTGGTGCCGGGATTCATCATGGCGAAGAAGGGGACGGCCAGCCCGATCCATATCTCGAAGTGGAACAGCGGGGACTTGACCAGCTGGTGAAAGCCTTCGAGGCCGTCGAGGTTGCTCCACAGGCCGGTCCACATGCGCGTGAGGATCATCACCAGGGCGATGCCGATCAGGGTCGCGAAGACCTTTGGCAGCTCGTCGGTGCTGGCCAGCCGGCGCAGCGTTTCCGGCATGCGCTCGCGCTTGAAGCCGTAAGCGATGTAAGCCGAAAGCACGATCATCGCCGCGCCGGAGAGGGCCGCGGTCAGCATGAAGTAGATCGAGGTGAAGGAGCCGTACCACATGGGGCGCATCACCATCGAGCCGAACAGCAGGCCGAGCATGCCCGAGGCGAGGATCACCGCGACGAAACTGGCAGTGCCGATGAAGTGCGACAGGCCGCTGTCCCAGTCGTCCTGCCACAGCAGGTAGAACTTGATAATGAGCAGGGCGAGGTCGATGGTGTAGAAGACGCCCATCCAGAACATCGGGCTCATCACCTGCAGGCCCGTCGGCACTGCCCAGAGCATGCGGAAGGGATGGCCGAGTTCGAAGGCCAGCACGGTGAATCCCGCGCCGAGGGTGATGATGGATAGCCAGATGCAGCGCTTGGCGATCGGGTAGAACTGCTTGAAGCCGAACACCATGGGCATGGCGGCGATCATCGTCAGGCCGGACGAGGTCAGCGCGAAGAAGACGTAGGTCGGGATCTGCGCGCCCCAGTTGATGCCGTCGCTCAGCATGTTGAGGGCGCGGTGGCCTTCGGCGACCTCCATGTACATGCACCAGGCGAAGGTGATCAGCGAGCCGATCAGGCCCCATTTCCACATGTTGCCGGCCACCGACGGCGTACGGCCGAGGTTGAGGCTGATGCGCAGGAATTCCATGGCGCCGACTTCACGGTAGAGCTCGCCGAGCATCCTGAAGACTTCCGCGAAGTCGCGCGGCTGCTTGATTGCGATCATGACGTTTCTCCTTAAGCCTTGTTCACTGCGCGGTTGGACGGTACCGAGCCGCCTTCGCCGGTGAGGTAATAGACCTGCGGCTTGTTGCCGAAGTGATCGAGCAGGCGCATGCCGTTCTTGTTGGCGATCAGCTTGTTCACCTCGCTTTGCGGGTTGGCCAGGTCGCCGAAGAAGCGCGCGCCCGGCGCGCAGGTGACGACGCAGGCCGGCGTGTAATCGCGTGTCGCCGGGTTCTGCGGATCCAGGTCGGCCAGGCCCTTGGGCGCCTTGCTGACACGGTGGTAGCAGAAGTTGCACTTGGTGACCACGTTGCGGGGGCCGACGCCGACGCCGTGTGCCCAGTCCTGCAGATGATCGGGCATGCGCCAGGGCGGGTTCCAGTTGCGTCCCTCTTCGCCGATCAGCGAGTGCCCATCCTCGCTCGGAAACACCTGCATGATGTCCGGACCACCATACGTCGGCGGCTGGTTCTGGAAGAAGCGCACGCCGTAGGGGCAGGCGATCATGCAGTAGTGGCAGCCGATGCAGCGATCCCAGTCGATCAGCACCTGGCCGTCCTCGGACTTGTAGGTGGCACGCACCGGGCAGACGGCGACGCAGGACGGGTTCTCGCAGTGCATGCACGGACGCGGGAACCACTTGATCTGCGCATTCGGATATTCGCCTTCCTGGAAGAAGATGACGTCCTGCCAGTGTTCGCCCGGGGTACGAGTGTTCTCCATGCCGCAAGCGACGGTGCAGGCTTGGCAGCCCACGCATTTTTCAAGGTCGATGACCATTCCCCACTTTGCCATGATGTGCTCCTCAGACTTTCTCGACGCTGACCAGGCCGCTGTGGTAGCAGGCGAGGCCGGACAGCGGCTCGGACAGGTTTTCGGTAATTTCGTTGGTGCTGCCGGAGGGCAGGCGGTCCTTCGCCTCGGCCCAGCGGCCCTGCGCCCAGTGGCCGTGGATCATCGGCAACACCACCGTGTCGGGCCGGGTGGCCTCGGTGACGCGGGCGATGACCTCGATGGCGCCGATCTTGTTCTTGATGCGCACGCGGTCGCCGCTCCTGATGCCGCGCTTGGCCGCCGCCTGCGGGTGGATCTCGAGGAAGACGTCGTGCTTGCCGCCCTGCACCGGCTGGATCATGGCCGAGGCATGCGGCAGGTTCGAACTGCGGCCTTCGGCCTGGCCGGCGAGCTTCGGGCTGACGAAGTGCAGGTCGCCGTCACCGCCGTGCTTCGGTTCGACCCACTGCGGGAAGGGCGCGCGTTCATGCGACAGGCCGAACTTCTCCTGCACATACTCGGCATGGTGCTCGAGTTCGGTGACCTTGATCTCGAACTTTCCGGTCGGCGTCGGCATGACCTTTTCCTTGACCTCGGCCTCGGTCAGCACCTTGTTGTAGCCCTTGCCGTCCCACTCGTAGAACACGCCGTCCTTCTGCAGGTAGGCGTAGGGTTTGCGGTACCAGACGCCCTTCTGCTTGAAGGTCTCGAAATCGACCACGCCGTTGTCGCCGGGCTTGTCCTTGAAGCCTTCGCACATCCACTTGATGATGTTCTCGGTGTTGTCGACTTTCTTGTAGTAGTCGGCCATCGGCCCCTTGATGCGCTTGCCGATCTCGATCACCACGTCGCCGAAGGTCTTGGTGTCATAGAGCGGCTTGACCGCCGGCGTGCGGATCATGGAGATCGGATAGCCTTCGTATGGGTAGGTGTCAGCGATCTGCAGCCGTTCGAGGTAGGTGTTGTCCGGCAGGATCAGGTCGGCGAACTTGTTGGTCTCGCCGGGATAGGGCGAGGTGTCGATGACGAACACTTCGCGCAGCGCATCTTCCCATTTGGTGCAGTCGGGGCCCGAGAAGATGGGGCCGGTCATGTAGAACATGATCGTGTCCATCTTGTAAGGGTCGCCCTTGAGCATGTTGATGCCGTTTTCCTGCATCATGTTCTTCGCCAGGGGCCATTTTTTTGTCTTGATCTTGTCCAGGCGCGGCTTCTTGCGTTCCGGCGCCTTGGCGTAGTCGTCCATATAGTCCTCGACCTTGATTGGCAGTTTGGCCCAGGCCGTCTTCATCTGGTAGCCGCGCAGGCCGCCCTTGGCGAACATGTTGCCGGTCAGGGCGTTGAGCGCATGGATGGCCATGCCGTTGTAGACGCCGTTGGTGTGCGCCGAGGCGCCGCGCTCGAACAGCGCCACGGCCGGCTTGGTGGTGGCGAACTCGCGCGCCACGGCGATGATGTCCTTGGCGGGAATGCCCGAGACCTTCTCGGCCCATTCCGGTGTGCGGTCCTTGAGTTCGATGTTCCACCATTCGAGCACGCCGACCGTCCATTTTTCATGGAATATCGTCGTGCCGACCTGTGGTTGGGGCGCGGGCTTCTTGTCGTGATCCAGGGCGGCGTGCTGCGCGGCCACTGTCTTCTCGTACGCGACGACCTTGGCCTGTTTCGCCAGCAAATCATCCAGCTTCTTGGTCAGCGCGGCCCTGGCTTTGTCATCTCCCTTGGCGGCCTTGACGGCTTGCTTCAGCTTGCCGATCTCGGCCTGGACCTTGGCCTTTTCCTCGGCGGCTTTTCTGGCGGCCGCTTCCTTCTTCGCTGCGGCAGTGGCATTGGCCTGCTTCCATGCCTCCACGTCTTCGGGCTTAATCACGGCACCGACTTCTTCACCGGTCTTGAAGCGATTGACGCCATCGACGAAATCGCCGACGAAGTTGCGGTCCCACAAGCCTTCGGAGAGGATCACGTGAGCCATCGCCAGCGCCAGTGCGCCGTCGCGTCCGGGTTTGACCAGCAGCAGCCTGTCCGCGGCGGAGCCGGTCGTGTTCAGGTGGACGTCGACCACGGTGACCTTGGTCTTGGGCGCCTTGGTGCGCATCTTGCCCCAGTTCTGCATGTTGCCGTTATAGGGGCGGAAGGCTTCGAGGAAGCCGGCGCCGAAGACCAGCAGGTAGTTGCAGTTCGAATAGTCGTAGGCGCTGTAGGCGTGGTGGCCGTCCATGAAGTGCTTGACGGTTTCCGAGGCATCCGAGCACATCGAGGAGTGGCCGAGGTTGTAGTTCGGTGTGCCGTAGAGCTGGCCGAACTCACCTAGCAGGCCGACGTCGGTGTAGCCCCAGCCGCGGCCGGTGAGGGTGGCGTAGCGGTGCGATTCGCCCTTTTCGCGCAGGGCATTCAGCCGGCCGGCGACCGTATTCAGCGCCTCGTCCCAGCTAATCGGCACGAATTTCGGGTCTTCGTTGCGGCCCTTCTTCGGGTTGGTGCGCTTCATCGGCCCCTTGATGCGGTCGGCATCGTAGAGCAGATAGACGCCATAGTGCCCCTTCGGGCAGAGCTTGCCATTGGACAGGGGATTGTCGAGCGTGCCGTAGATGGCATGGACGCGGCCATTCGTCGTATACACATCGATGCCGCAGCGCGCGGGACACTGCGCGCAGAAGTTCTTGTTGACGATGGTGGCGGCAGCCGGCGCAGGCTGTGCCTGAACCTTCTTGATGGTGGTCAACTGGCTGCCAAGGCCGACGGCGCCGACTGCGCCCGCGGCACCCGTTGCCTGCAGGAAGCGGCGCCGGGTCAGTTTCGGGTTAAGGGCCGATTCACTCATGATCGAAATCCTCCTGGGTTGCTAAGCTCATTGAAGATGGTTCTGTCCTCATCTCTGCATGAATCGCGCCAAACAGATGGCGGCCAAGGTGGTTACAATCGTTACCGGACGGTAACTTTGAGACAGAGGATGAAGACTAAGCAGTTACCGGCAGGTAACCCGACGCGACGCCGGACGCTGATACGGCTGATGCGGTTGATGGGTCTTGCACTCGCCCCGGTCGCCGCTTCGGCGCAGACCGATCTGCCACGCAAGCCCCTGCGCGTCGGCCTTACGCCGGCCTTCGTACACGATGACTATGGGGTCATGGAAGAATGGCGTCGCTATCTGCAGGGCAAGCTTGGGCGCCCGGTGGAATTCATCCAGCGCGACAGCTACCGTGAAACCATGGACCTGCTGCGCCTGGAGAAGCTTGATTTCGCCTGGGTTTGCGACTACCCGTATCTCAGCCTCAGGGACCTGGTGCGCCTGCTGGCCGTGCCGCTCAACCAGGGGCGTCCCTTCTATCGGTCCTACCTGATCGTCGCGGCCGACGATACGGTGCGCAAGAGCATGCGCGACCTCAAGGGCGCGGTCTTCGCCTATGCCGATCCCTATTCGAACACCGGCTATCTGGCGCCGCGCTACCAGGTGCAGCAGCTTGGCGAAAATCCGGCCACGTTTTTCCGCAAGACTTTCTTCACCTGGTCGCACCGCAAGGCCATCGAAGCAGTGTCCACCGGGCTGGCGCAGGGCGCGGCGGTGGACAGCTACGTCTGGGACACGCTGGCGCGGGTGCGCCCCGATCTCACGGCCAGGACGCGCATCATCGACCGTTCCCCCGAATACGGTTTTCCGCCCGTCGTTGCCCATCGCGGTGTGGGCGAAGAAGACTTCCGGGCAGTTCAGGCCGCGTTGCTGGGCATGCGGGACGACCTCACTGGCAAGCTGCTGCTCGATCGCCTCAACATCGACGGCTTCGTCGTCGGCGAACGGCGCATGTACGACGACGTGGCGAAAATGATGCGCGCCTTCGGCGAGTACCGATGATGCGCCTTTTCGACCTCAGCCTGCGGCACAAGGTGCCGCTGTGGGGCAGCCTGTTGATCGTCGTGTCCACGCTGGCGGTATCGACGGCGCTGATGTTCCGTGCCTACGACGACCTGAAGCAGGATTTGCTGGCGAGCTCGGAAGGCCTTGGCCACACGCTGGCCAAGACACTGTTCCCGGCGCTGCTGCACGACGACCTGTGGCGCGCCTTCGAGATCGTCCGGTCGCCCTTCCACGAGGACGCGACGCGCAGTCCGCGCGAGGTTGAAGCCATATTCGTGGTCAATCCGGAAATGCAGATCGTCGTTGCCAGCGATCCCCTGCGCCTGCCCACCCTGTCCGCCCTCGCCGACATCGGCGGCGACCGGGCGCAACTGGCGCGCGCCCTTGCCGCGTCGCCGCTCGGCGGCACCCGCGCCTTCGACTTCGACGATTCACCGCGGATTTACTTTGCCACCCCCATCGCCGAAGCCGGCCGCCAGATCGGCGTTCTCGTCATCAGCCACGCCAAGGCGGGGGTCCGGGGGCGCTTCCTCGACCTCGCGGCGAGCGGCGCCCTGATCGGCGCGCTAGTCCTCGCCGTCATCCTGCCGATCAACTGGTATTGGGGGCGGCGCATGGCGCAGCCGCTGGTCGCGCTGGCCAGCGGCATGGACGCGCTAGTACATGGCCAACCCTCGCAACTGCCGCGCGAAATGTATGCCTACCATGACGAACTCGGCCAGCTGTTCGACGCCTACTGCGACGCCGCCACTGCGCTCCACGACAAGGCGCTGCTGGAGCAGGAGGTCCTGCGCTCCGAGCGTCTTGCCGCCGTGGGCCGGCTGGCGGCCGGCATCGCCCACGAGGTGAACAACCCGCTGGGCGGCATGCTGATGGCTTTGGACAACCTCAAGCAGCGCGGACCGCTGTATCCGGCCGTGGCGAAGACGATGGCCCTGCTCGAACGCGGCCTGCAGCAGGTCGCCGGAACGGTGGGCGCGCTGCTGGTCGAAGCGCGCGTGGCACCTCGGCCGCTGGCAAGCCACGACTTCGACGACGTGCATACGCTGGTGGAACCGCAGGCGACGGCGCGGCAACTGGCCCTGCACTGGCATGTCGAGGTGCCGGACAGCGTTGAATTGCCTGCCGGATTCGTGCGGCAGATCCTCATCAACCTTCTGCTCAATGCGATCCAGGCCAGTGAGCCGGGCGGGCGCGTGCGGCTGCATGCCGTGGCTGCCGCCAACGATCTGCGGCTTGTCGTAGCCAACGCCGGTGCACCCTTGCCCGACGCCGTGCGCGAGCATCTCTTCGAGCCTTTCGTCTCCGGTCGCGTCGGCGGCCATGGCCTCGGCCTTTGGGTTACCTACCAGACGGTCATCCAGCTCGGCGGCCGGATCGCCGCCGATTGCGGCGAGGGCGAAGTCGTATTCACCGTGACACTGCCGCTGAAGAAGGAGCCTGCATGAAACCCCGCATCTGTCTCATCGAGGACGACACGATCATGGGTGAAGCGCTGGTCGAACGCTTCGACATCGAGGGTTATGCCTGCGACTGGTTCCAGCGTGGGCGCGAGGCCATGCTGCCCTTGCAGAACAAGCGCTTTGCCCTGGCCGTCAGCGACATCCGACTGCCGGACATCGGCGGCGAGGAGCTGTACCTTGAACTGCGCGGCAGCGGCGTGGCCCTGCCGCCCTTCCTTTTCATCACCGGCCACGGCGCCATCGACCAGGCGGTGCGGCTGCTGAAGCTGGGCGCGGCAGACTACCTGACCAAGCCGCTCGACATCCCCGTGCTGATGGACAAGGTGCGCAGCCTCTGTGCCCGCACCGCGCCGGCTGCGTCCGGCGTACCGCAACTGGGCATTTCCAGCGCAATCCGCGGCATCGAGGCGATGCTGCCGCGCGTCGCCACCAATGCCCGTACGGTGCTCGTCACCGGCGAGTCCGGCGTCGGCAAGGAAGTGGTGGCGCGCGCCCTCCATGCGCTCGCTGATCCCGGCGGGAAGCAACCCTTCGTTGCGGTCAACTGTGGCGCCATCACCGAATCGCTGCTGGAGACCGAACTCTTCGGCCACGAGAAGGGCGCCTTCACCGGGGCGGTGGCGATGCGACGCGGCTGCTTCGAGCAGGCCAGCGGCGGCACGCTTTTCCTCGACGAGATCGGCGAGATGCCGCTCTCCATGCAGGTGAAGCTGCTGCGAGCGATCCAGGAGCGCAGCGTCGTGCGCGTCGGCGGCGAGCGGCCGATTCCGGTCGACATGCGCCTGATCTGCGCCAGCAACCGCGACCTCAAGGCCATGGCCGGGGCCGGGCAGTTCCGCGAGGACCTTTACTACCGCATCCACGTGGTGCAGATCGACGTGCCACCGCTGCGCGAACGCCGCGAGGACATCCTCTGGCTGGCCGACCGCTTCCTGGCGGAATTGTCGGGCGACGGCCCGCGTCGCCGGCTCGATGCCGCCGCCGAGCAGGCGCTGCTGGGACGGCCCTGGCGCGGCAATGTGCGCGAGCTGCGCCATTGCCTCGAACGCGCCTGCATCCTCGACCCGTCGCCGCTGCTGGGCGTCGATGCCATGTGCGGCAAGGCGGGATCCGCCGCCGCGACCGAAGCGCCGCGGACCCTGGCCGATCACGTGGCGGCGAGCGAGCGCCGTCATATCGTCGAGGCGCTGGCCGCGAACGGCGGGCGCATCGCCGAAACGGCCGCACAGCTAGGCATCAGCCGCAAGAACCTGTGGGAGAAGATGCGCAAGCTGGAAATCCAGGGGCCGGCGAGGGAACCTGGCTGATTTAATGATTCCACAATATTGGAAGGGTAAAAATGGTCAGACCATCAACCCTCAGGAGTCGCCAGTGTTCGACCGTCTCTACAACGTTCTGTTTCTCTGCACCGGAAATTCAGCCCGCAGCATCCTGGCCGAAGCCGCGCTCAAAGCCATGGGGCGCGGAATCTTCAATGCCTACTCTGCCGGTAGCCATCCAGCCGGCTTAGTCCATCCTCTCGCCGTTGAACTGCTGGAGACGACCCAGCTGCCGCCACAGGCAGCGATGCGGAAAGACGAAAGCTCTTCTTCGCCGCCTTCAACCAGGTGCAACGCAGCCTGTCAGTTTTCGTCAGTCTGCCGCTGGACAAGCTCGACCGTCTGGCCCTCAAACGACGTCTCTACGAGATCGGCAAGACTTAGAAAGCCCTGAATTGCCGTGCACCATCGGCTACAATATTTCCATATTTCCATTTTAATGGAATCAACGTTATGCAGACATCCCAGGCAGTAGACAAGCTGACCGCGCTGGCCCAGGAAACGCGCCTCTCCATCTTCCGCCTGCTGGTCGAAGCCGGCCCGGAAGGCATGAACGCCGGCGCCATCGCCGAGGCGCTGGACCTCGCGCCGCCGACGCTGTCCTTCCACGTTGCGCACCTCGCCCGCGCCGGTCTGGTCGCCTCGCGCCAGGAAAGCCGCTTCATCTTCTACTCGGCCAGCTTCCCCGCCATGGACGAACTGATTGCCTATCTAACCGACAACTGCTGCCAAGGCGGCGGGCAGTGTTTGCCCAAGACCGCGGCCGCCACTTCTTCAACCACTGCCCGTTCCCGCCGCAAGGCGGCTTAGGAGTTTTCATGTCCTTCAACGTTCTTGTTCTCTGCACCGGCAATTCCGCCCGCTCCATCCTCGGCGAAATGCTGTTCAACCACCTCGGCCAGGGCCGCATCAAGACCTATTCGGCCGGCAGCAAGCCGGGCGGCGTGGTGAATCCCGTCGCGATCGAGACCCTGCAATTGCACGGCGTGCCGTGTGAAGGCGCGCGCAGCAAGTCCTGGGACGAATTCGGCCCGACCGCCGTCCCGCCAGCGCCGACTTTTGATTTCATCTTCACCGTCTGCGGCAACGCCGCCCGGGAAACCTGCCCGGTGTGGCCCGGCCACCCGACCACCGCCCACTGGGGCATCCCCGACCCGGCCCACGTCGAGCCGATGGAGGCGCGGCGCGAGGCTTTCGAGGAAGCCTACCAGTCGCTGAAGAAGCGCATCGCGGCCTTCCTCGCCCTGCCGCTCGAAAGCATGAGCCGCGACGAGGTGCTGGCTGCCGCCCGGCGCATCCACGAAGGAGGCTGAAATGTCCGCCCAATGCGAAACCACCGCCAAAATTGCCGCCGGCGCGCCATTGAGCGTGTTCGAGCGCTACCTGACGGTGTGGGTCTTCCTCTGCATCGTCGCCGGCATCGGCCTCGGCCAGTTCCTGCCGGCGCCCTTCCAGGCGCTGGGGAAAATGGAAGTGGCCCGCGTCAACATCCCGGTCGGTCTGCTGATCTGGGTGATGATCATCCCGATGCTGGTCAAGGTGGACTTCGGTGCCTTGCACGAGGTGAGGCAGCACGTGCGCGGCATCGGCGTCACGCTGTTCGTGAACTGGCTGGTCAAGCCGTTCTCGATGGCCCTGCTCGGCTGGCTGTTCATCCGCCACCTGTTTGCCGACTATTTGCCGGCAGACCAGATCGACAGCTACATCGCGGGGCTGATCCTGCTCGCCGCCGCGCCCTGCACGGCCATGGTCTTCGTCTGGAGCCGGCTCACCAACGGCGACCCGCTGTTCACCCTGTCGCAGGTCGCGCTCAACGACACCATCATGGTGTTCGCCTTCGCCCCGGTCGTCGGCCTGCTGCTCGGCATCTCGGCGATCACCGTGCCGTGGGACACGCTGGTGACCTCGGTGGTGCTCTACATCGTGATTCCGCTGGCGCTGGCGCAGCTGTGGCGAAAGGCGTTGCTGAAGAAAGGCCAGGCGCATTTCGATACGACTATGGAGACAATCGGCCCATGGTCCATCTCGGCGCTGCTGGCGACGCTGGTGCTGCTGTTCGCCTTCCAGGGCCGCGCCATCATCGAGCAGCCGCTGATCATCGCGCTGCTGGCGGTGCCCATCCTGATCCAGGTGTTCTTCAACTCGTCGCTCGCCTACTGGCTCAACCGCGCGGTCGGCGAGAAGCACAGCGTCGCCTGCCCCTCGGCGCTGATCGGCGCATCGAACTTCTTCGAACTGGCGGTCGCCGCGGCCATCAGCCTCTTCGGCTTCGAGTCGGGCGCCGCGCTGGCCACGGTCGTCGGCGTGCTGATCGAGGTGCCGGTGATGCTGCTCGTCGTCAAGGTCGTCAATTCCAGCAAGGGCTGGTACGAAAGAAAGGAAACCGCATGAAAACCCTGCAAGTCTTCGATCCCGCCATGTGCTGTTCCACCGGCGTCTGCGGTGTCGATGTCGATCCCGTGCTGGCCCAGTTCGCCGCCGACCTCAAGTGGCTGGGCGAGCAGGGCGTGAATGTCGTCCGCCACAACCTCGGCCAGGAACCGGCGGCCTTCGCCGCCAACCCCGCCGTGGTCAAGGAACTGGAAGCCGGCCTGCATCGGCTGCCTATCCTGGTCGTCGATGGCGACATCGTCGCCACCGGCCTCTATCCCACCCGCGTCCAGCTGGCGCAGAAGCTGGGCCTGAGC
>Ga0315272_10001162_pt1 | contig 13130 bp, 9 predicted proteins | sample C3_middle_MG_FD_203918 | JGI IMG/M metagenome (GOLD analysis project Ga0315272, IMG submission 203918) | Sediment microbial communities from Yellowstone Lake, YNP, Wyoming, USA - C3_middle | ecosystem: Environmental > Aquatic > Freshwater > Lake > Sediment | place: USA: Wyoming | collected...
CCTGCCCGGGCGTTTTCATGAGAGCGGTTTGCGGCTGAAGGCCGATGGCTGATGGCAGTTTTGTCGAAGCGGTGCTGTGGAAGGGCTTCGGGTTTAACCGGTGAATCAGGCAGTCCTACTTCTGGCCCACGGCGCGCCCGGGCGCGTTGAGGATATTCCCGAATACCTCGGCTACGTGCGCGGGGGCCGCCCGACGCCCGCTCACATTGTCGAGGAAGTCCAACACAGGTATTCCGCGATCGGCGGCGGCTCGCCGCTGCTGGCGCGCACCCGCGAACAGGCCGAAGCCCTCGAGCGCGAGCTGGGCGTCCGCGTGTATTTCGGAATGCGCAACTGGCATCCGTTCCTCAGGGAAACGGTTGCGCGGATGAAAGCCGACGGCGTCGAGCGCATCGTCGCCGTGTGCCTGGCGCCCCAGTACTCCAAGGCGAGCGTCGGGTTTTACTTCCGGCGCCTGCAGGAAGCCAAGGTCGAGGCCGCGCTCGATGCCGAGATCGTATGGACGAAGACGTTCCACGATTCTCCCCTGCTGGTCGAAGCCTTCCATGAGCGGCTGGCGCCGCTGCTGCCTTCGGCGAAGGTGCTGTTAACGGCGCACAGTCTCCCCGTACGCGTTCTGGAGCGCGCGGACCCCTACGACGCAGAAGCAAGAGCCACCGCGGCCGCTGTCGCCCGCCGCGCCGGTCTGGCCGCCTGGGACTTCGCCTACCAGAGCCAGGGTTTCACGGACGAAGAATGGCTAGGACCGTCGGTCGAGTCCCGCATCGGCGAATACGCCGCCGCGGGCGTTCGCGAGATGCTGGTTGCGCCGGTCGGCTTCGTATGTGACCACGTCGAGATCCTTTACGATGTGGATGTGCTCTTCCGAAACTACGCGCGCGATCGCGGAATCGCGCTCAGGAGGCCCGAGTCCCTAAACGGTTCGCCCACGTTCATCCGGGCGCTGGCCGAGGTGGCGCGGCAGAAACTATGCATCGAGTAGTCATCGTCGGCGGCGGTATCTCGGGACTCTCCACGGCTTACTATCTGGCCAGGCACGGCATCGGCTCGACGCTCATCGAACAGCGCGGCCGTCTCGGCGGCGTCATCGAAACCGAGCGCATTCATGGCTGCGTGCTCGAAGCCGGCCCCGACAGCTTCATCTCGCAGAAGCCCTGGGCGTTGCAATTGATCCGCGAGCTCGGCCTCGATTCGGACGTCATCGGCTCGAACGACCACCTGCGCGTCACCTACGTCCTGAAGAACGGCCGGCTCGTCCGGCTGCCCGACGGCCTGATGCTCATGATTCCCACCCGGATTCTGCCGATGGCCGCGTCGTCCCTGCTCGGCTGGGGGACCAAGATCCGCATGGGGATGGAGTGGTTCCGCGAGCCCAGGAATGGCGCGGTCCCCGACCGCTCCGTGGCCGATTTCGTCGCGGAGCACTACGGCCGGGAAGCGGTGGATTATCTCGCCGAGCCGCTGCTCGCGGGAGTCTACGGCGGCGACCCGGACAGGCTCAGCGTCACGAGCGTGCTCCCCCGTTTCGTCGAGCTGGAGCGCAAGTACGGCAGCCTCACCAAGGGCGTGCTGCACGAGCGGCGCCAGGCCGCGAAACAGTCGCAGGGCTTGCCGCTCTTCCAGACCCTCAAGGGCGGTCTCGGGCAACTCGTCGGCGCACTGACGGAGCGCTCCGGGCCGGCGCTTGAAGTCCTGCACGGCGCGGCCGAGACGGTCGAGCGGCAGGCGGCCGGATACCGCGTTCGCGTGAATGAAGAATGGGTGCCGGCCGATCATGTGGTGCTCGCGGCCCAGGCGTATCAGGCGGGCGCGCTGCTTGGGCCTGTGGATGACCGGCTGGCGGCGCTCCTGATGGCGATTCCCTACTCCAACTCCATTACGATCTCGCTCGGCTACAAGCGTGCCGGCTTCCGGCACCGGCTGAACGGATTCGGCTTCCTGGTCCCGAAGAAAGAGCGGAAGCTGATGATGGCATGCACCTGGGTCGCGACGAAGTTCTCAGACCGCGTTCCCGGGGACAAGGTGGTGCTGCGATGCTTCGTCGGCGGCGAGGACGCGGGGTCGCTTTCCGTTTCCGACGAAGGCCTGATCTCGCGAATGCGCGCCGAGCTGAGGGACGTCATGGGCGTCACGGAGACGCCGGTTTTTACACGCATCGCCCGCTGGCCGCGGTCGATGGCCCAATACACGGTGGGCCATGGGGACCGCGTCCGTGAGATCGAAGCGCGCCTGGAGCAGCTTCCGGGCCTGCACCTGGCCGGCAACGCCTACCACGGCATCGGCATCCCGGACTGCGTGCGGATGGGAAAGGAAGTGGCGGACAAAATCGCATGCTCCTGCGCTCAGTAGTCGTCTGGTTTGCATTGTTGTGTGTTGCCGTCGCCAATGGCGCGGTCCGCGAGGGCTTGATCCGGCCCCGGTTCGGCGAACTGACCGGCCACGTGGTCAGCACGATTCTTCTCTCGGCGGCCATCCTGCTGGTCGCATGGTTCGCCATCGGCTGGCTGCGGCCCGCGGCCCCTCGCGATGCGCTCCTGATCGGCGGCCTCTGGCTTACGCTCACCCTGGCCTTTGAATTCCTTGCCGGGCACTACCTCTTCGGCCACCCGTGGAGCAGGCTGCTGGCGGACTACGACCTGCTGCGCGGCCGCATCTGGGTCCTGGTGCTGGTGGCAACGGCCTTCGGGCCGCTCGTGGCCGCCTACGGACGCCTCTTTTCTTCCAGGTAGTGCCGCGCCTCCGGCACGGCTGCTCGAATGCGAAAGTATGCTCCCGGGCTTTCTGCCCGCGCGGGGAAGGTAAAATGGAGAGCCAATGGATGAACGAATTTCTCCGGCCGGGCGGCTCGCGGGTACGCTGCGTCTTCCGGGCGACAAGTCGATCTCTCACCGCTACGCAATGCTCGCGGGCATCGCGGAAGGCCGGTCGGTGCTGCACAACTATTCGACGGGGGCCGACTGCGCGTCCACGCTCGGGACCCTGCGCGCGCTCGGGATCCGGGTTGCGCGGGAGGGAACGGACGTTACCATTTCGGGCTGCGGCCTCGACGGATTGACGCAGTCCCGCGAGATGCTCGACGCGGGCAACTCGGGCTCGACCATCCGCATGCTCTCGGGTATTCTTGCCGCTCAGCCGTTCCCGACGCAAATCACCGGCGACGAGTCGCTCTCGCGCCGGCCGATGGGCCGGATTCTGCATCCGCTCGAACTGATGGGCGCCTGCATTTCGGCGCGCGACGGGCGCTATCCTCCGCTCGCGATCGGGCCGGCCAGGCTGCACGCGATCGACTACACGCTGCCGGTTGCGAGCGCGCAGGTCAAAACGTGCGTTCTGTTCGCGGGCCTGTACGCCGATGGAACCACCACCGTGAGGGAGCCGGCGCGGACGCGAGACCATACGGAAGTGGCGCTCCGCGAGTTCGGCGCCCAGCTCGATGTCCGCCCGAAGGTCATCGCCATCGAGCCGCGGCCGCGGCTTCTGGCGCGGGAGCTGACCGTGCCCGGGGACCTCTCTTCGGCGGCGTTTTTCCTGGTGGCGGCATTGCTCGTGCCCGGCTCGCGTGTCGTGATCGAGGGCGTGGGACTGAACCCGACGCGGTCGGCGCTGCTCGATTTCCTGGTGTCGATGGGCGCCGGCATTCAGGTTCGCAATCTCACCGTCCACGGCGGCGAGCCCGTCGGGGACATCGAGGTGGCCTACTCGCGCGTCCGCGGCGGAGTGATCGAGGGGAACCTGACTGCGGAGGTGATCGACGAGATTCCGGTGCTCGCGGTCCTCGGCGCCGCGAGCGCCGAAGGCCTCGTCGTGCGGGATGCGGCCGAGCTGCGGGTCAAGGAAACCGACCGCATCGCGACCGTCGCGGACAACCTGCGCCGAATGGGAATTGAAGTCGAGGTATCGGCCGACGGACTGAGTGTTCCCGGCGGCCAGCGCTTCCACGCGGCGGAGCTCGAATCGTTCGGCGACCACCGGATCGCGATGGCGTTCGCGGTGGCGGCGCTCGCGGCGGACGGGGAATCCGTCCTGCACGGCGCGGAGGCCGCCGGCGTCTCCTTCCCCGAGTTCTTCAGTCTGCTAAAGAACTGTGGGTGAGTTGGTTGTGGGGTGTTGGTAGTGGGCTGTGGGTAGTGGGGTGGATGCCGGCCAACAACCGACAACCGACAACCAACAACCTACAACCCTTCCCCAAACCCCACGTACTGCACTTCTTCTTCCAGCTCCAGGCCGAAGCGCGCTCGGACCTGCGCTTTGAGGGCTTCGATCAGCTCTCGAAGCTCGCGCGCCGTGCCGGCGCCCGCGTTGTAAATCAGGTTTGCGTGGTAGTCGGCCACGTGGATATCCCCGCGCGATTGTCCTTTCGATCCGGCCTGTTCGAGAAAGTACGCGGCCGGAATCTTGCCCTCGCGAACTACGCGCTCGGGCACCTGCGCGGCGATCGCGGGCGGCAACTCCGCCAGGATGAGGTTCTTAAAAACGCTGCCCGCGCACTTCATCGTGGGCGGGAATTTCTGATTGCGGACGGTGACAATCTCCGTCGCCGTGCGCCGCAATTCATCGGCGTCGGCGGGCGCCAGCGCAAGCTGCGCCGAGAAGATGATCCAGTCCTTGTGGCTCTTGAAGACGCTGTCGCGGTAGTGGAAATCGCACTCGGAGGCGGCGAAGACGCGTACGCGCTCGCCGTCGAAGAACCGCACCGTTTCGGCGACTTCCGACATCGAGTGCCCGTAGGCGCCCGCGTTTCCGTAGATGGCCGCGCCGAGCGATCCGGGGATTCCGGCTAGCGTCTCGATGCCTTTGAGCCCGCCTGCGACGGCGAAATCGACCACCTCCAAAAGCTCCGCACCGGCGTCCGCCATCACCCGGTTTCCCTCTCTGCGGATACTCCGGGCGGTGAAGCGCAGGACGATGCCGGGGAAGCCTGCGTCGGAGGCGATCAAATTCGTGCCGCCCCCGATCACGACGAACGGAACGCCGCTTGCGCGCGATGTGGCCAGTGCTTCGACAAAGGCTTCCACCGAATCGGTCTCGGCGTAAATGTCCGCGGGACCGCCAATGCCGAAACGCGTGTAGCGGGCCAGCAGCGCGCCCCGCGAAACCTGTAAATTGGGAATCGAGCCGAGACGGCCGAAAGTTTCCTCGATAACCACCATGGGACAAACCATTATAGGCGCTACATTTTCGGGATTTCCCGCGGAAGGCATGGCGTTCCTCCGCGCGCTGAAGCGAAACAACCGCCGCGAGTGGTTCCAGCCGCGCAAACCTATTTACGACGAGAAGGTGCGCGCGCCGATGGTCGAACTGGTCAACGCGCTCGGCGCGGAGATGATGGAGTTCGCTCCGTCATACGTTCGAGAGCCGCAGGCCGCCATCTACCGCCTTTACCGCGACACGCGTTTCAGCCCGGACAAGACGCCCTACAAGACCCACATCGCCGCGATATTTCCCCGCCGCGGGTTCGAGAAGCACGCCTGCGCCGGGCTGTACTTCAGCGTCTCTCCGGAAGAGATCGAAGTTGCGGGCGGCGTCTACATGCCGCAGGCCGCCGAGCTGCGCGCGATCCGCCTGCACCTGCTCGACAGGCACGAAGAGTTCCGCTCGCTGCTCGCGAACCGCGCGCTGCGCCGCCTGATGGGCGAATTGCAGGGCGACCAGCTTTCGCGTGTGCCCAAAGGGTTCCCGGCCGGCCACCCGGCGGAAGACTTGGTCCGCTACAAGCAATGGCTGCTGTTCCTCACGCTCGATCCCGCGCTCGCGACGTCGCCGAAACTGCTGCCCGAGTTGACGAAGCGGTTCCGCGCGATGATGCCGTTCCTAGAGTTTCTGAACGCGCCGCTGGCCGGCGTCCAGCGGCCCCGGCCGCTTGAAACAGCCCCCGCCGGCGCCGTTGAAATCATTCGAGCATATGGCACAGGCGGTTTCGCCTGCGTGCGGCTTCAGGCTGCGAAAAATGGTTCTGCGGACCGCTCCCTTTGGTCGCGGCTCGGTAACAGTGTGCCGAAACCGAGCCGCGACCAAAGGGAGCGGTTGGCGCGCATGGTCTTGCCTGGTCCTGCAACAACCGGAACAGTCCACGGGTCCGGACGGCGCGTTTCCTAAGGGAACGGGCTTCGGGCTACACTGTCCCTGACATGACTGGCCGGAGAACTTTTCTGCAAACCGTAGCCGCATTGGGGACGTCCGCTGCCGCGCGGGCCGCTTCGCCGCCGCCGGCGGAAAGCGTCCGGCAATACTGGGTACGTACACTGGCGCGGCTCGCCGATCCCGTCCTCCACCACCTTGCCGCGGGCACCTTGAAGCGCGCCATGCCGGTGGAGTGCGTGACCGGCGACGTCGCGGACCGCCGCAAATACACGTATCTGGAGGCCGCCGGGAGGCTGCTCGCCGGCATCGCGCCCTGGCTCGAACTCCCACTCGAAGCGGGCGCCGAGCGCGACCTGCAAGAGCGCTGCCGCAACCTCGCCCGGCAGGCCCTCCGCTCCGCCGCCGATCCGGATTCGCCCGATTTCCTGAATTTCCACGAGGGTGGCCAGCCGCTGGTGGATTGCGGCTTTCTCGGCCAGGCGATCCTCCGCGCCCCCAACGAGCTATGGAACAAGCTGGATCGGCCGGCGCGGAAGCACCTGGCCGCGGGCCTCGCTTCCTCGCGCGCCATCCTGCCGGGCTTCAGCAACTGGCTGATGTTCGCCGCGACCGTCGAGGCCGCCCTCTCCCGCATGGGCGAGCCGTGGGATGCGATGCGCATCGACTATGCTCTCCGGCAGCACCAGCAGTGGTACGTCGGCGACGGCACCTATGGCGACGGCCCGCGCTTCCATTGGGATTATTACAACAGCTTCGTCATCCAGCCCATGCTGGTGGACGTGCTGCGCGCCGTCGCGCCGCACAACCGCGCCTGGGAACCGCTGCTGCCCGATACCATGGCGCGCGCACGGCGCTACGCCGCCGTCCAGGAGCGTCTGATCGCCCCCGATGGCACGTTCCCACCCGTGGGACGTTCGATTGCCTATCGCTGCGGCGCGTTCCACCTGCTGGCGCAGATGGCCCTGCTTGGAGAATTGCCCTCGCCCCTGACCGGCGCGCAAGTGCGCGGGGCGCTTACCGCCGTCATCCGAAAGACCCTCGATGCCCCCGGGACCTTCGACGCCGAGGGCTGGCTGACCATTGGGCTTTGCGGACACCAGCCGCATCTCGGGGAATCTTATATCTCGACCGGCAGTTTGTACCTGTGTTCCACAGCCCTGCTGCCGTTGGGTTTGCCGCCGTCGCACCCGTTCTGGGCGGCGCCGGCTGAGGAGTGGACTTCGCGGCGCCTCTGGGGCGGAGATGATGCCCCCGCGGATCACGCCATCTAAAGATTCACCGCAGAGGCGCGGAGGACGCAGAGAAAATTTTCTTTGCTTCCTCTGCGTCTCTGCGCCTCTGCGGTGAGATCCTACTTTTAGCTAAAACTCGATGCGGGCGTCCAGCTGTACGCTCCGGTGGCTGCTGCCGCTGGCGTAGACAGTCCCGAAATCGTAGTCTCCCACCGTCATGCTGCCCATGCCGAGCCCTACGCGGTTGAACGGGTTCGTGGCGGACACGCCAACCCCCACGGTCGCCCGCTCTTTAATTGGAAACTTCTTGCTCATGCGGAACTGCTCGGAAATGGAACGCGGCCCGCGCAGCCCGTCGAGGACTCGGGGCGCGGTTCCGGTCCTTAGCGGCACCCCGTTTGTAGTCATCGGCACATTCGCGAACGCAGCGGGATTGATGTACGGTGTCCCGTTGTTGAAGTCCGCGCTGGTTGGCGCACCTCCCAGCGTCAACGGCTGGCCGAGTACCACATCCGGCCGGATGGAACCAAAGCCAGCCGGCGTGTTCAGCCCGGAAGAATAGACAGACAGCGGATACCCGGAGTGGTAGCCTTGGATCGCCGAGAACTCCCATCCGCCCAGCACCCAGTTGGCGGCGTGGAGGTCGAAGCGTTTGCCCTTCCCGAACGGAAGATCGTACACCCACGTCAGCTTGAGATTCTGGGGGTAGTTGAACGTCGTGATCGAGCGTTCCAGTTTTCGGTTGTAAGGATCCTGGACATAGGCGTAGTAGTCTCCGGGGCCGGCGCCATCCACATAGCCCAGGGTCTTGGACCAGGTGTAGGCCCCGATGAAGCCCAGGCCGTTGGTCAGGTGGCGCGTTACCGTGAGCTGTAAGGAGTTGTACAGCGAGTTGGTGTTGTACGGGAACGCCTCGATAACGTCGATATACTGCGGGAACGGCCGCAAGGCTTGGGCGACCGTGTATTCCCCCGCGGGGAATCCCGCATAAGGGATGACCTCGGGGTGGTCCGAAGCCATATCGTTCAAAGTGTCCCCCAACGACAGGAAGGACGCGGGGACTCCGTTGAGCTGGCCGAAACCCGAACTGCTCGAGTGGCCCCAAAGCCGGGTGCCTTTGTTGCCGACGTAAGCGACCTCGACGACGGTCGACTTGGGCAGTTGGTACTGGATGGTGAAATTCCAGTTCTGCGTGTAAGCCGGCCGGTTCGCATCGGGAGCGGTGGTCTGGTATGCGTCGAAATTTCCCGAGGCCGGGTTGGTATCCGGGAGGACCGCGGTAAGACTCGGGAACGGCTGGCTCAGGTACATCGACGGATCGTCGATAAACCCGGTGGGGCTATGCCCGGCCTTCACACTGATCGAGGCGTTGTACCCGTAGGTGAAGCCGCCGTACCCCCAATCGTTGCGGATCGGAGGCGTGTTCAGCATCGCGTATCCGCCGCGCACCACCATCTTGTCCGACACCTGGTAGGCGAAGCCGAGCCGTGGGCCGAACTCCTTCCAGTATGTGTTGCTGGGGTTCTTAGCGAACACCAGCGCGCCCGGAAGGTTGCCGGCGTCCGGATTCGGCGTCGTGAGGTCGATATAGGAAACCCGTCCCGTCCGTTCGAAGAATGGCGGGATGATTTCCCAGCGCAGCCCCACGTTCAAAGTCAGTTTGGGTGTGATCTTCCAGTCGTCCATCGCATAGAACGCGTGATGGGGCTGCCTGAAGCCGCTGCTGAGCGGATTGATGCCCCGGCTGGCGCTCGATACGGCGCCAAGCAGGAAACTCGCGAAGGCGTTGCCGGTGACGGGGGAATAGCCGGGCATGTCCGTCTGGGCCGGAGTGAATTTGAAAGCTCCGGAGCCGTCTGGATTCCGCTCGTTGTAGTAGTAGCGGTTGTACTGGTATCCGAAATGGAAGGTGTGAGCGCCGCGGACCCAGGTCACGTCATCCTGGAAGACCCAGCTTCCGTTCGCCGACGGATACAAGCCTCTCGAGCCGATCTGTGCCAACGTCCCGCTCTGGTATTGCGTGCCGCTGAAGTTGAACGTCGGGAAGAATGCGTCCGAAGTATTCTGTATCCCGAGCTTCGAAGCCCAGCCCTGGTTGATCGTCTCCGGGCGGGCGCCGTTCTGGTTGTAGAAGCGGTTGAATCCCGCCGCAACGCGGTTGATGATCGTCGGGGTGAGAGTGGAAGTGAACGACGCTCTCGCCATTCTGCCCGGAGTGTACTGATACTTCCAGGGCGACGTCAGCAGGCCGGGAGCGGGTGCGTAGTACCGCCTGTTGGCATCGGCGTTCTGTTGCCGGTTCCGGTAGCTCTGGTTGTAGTACGCGGAGAAGTGGTGCTTCTCGGCGATGTTGTGGTCGATCTTCACGCCGAAACTGTGCAGGTCGAAAAACGGGCAGCAGCCGCTGACCTTGTCGACGTTGTTGATCATTTTATTGTAGGTCGGGTCCGGAATCCCGATCTTGAGGATGTTCGCCGCGACCGGGTCGAACGCGCTGGGAGAAATCTTGTTGCCTGCGAGCGGGTCGCGAATGGCGTTGCCGTCAGGTCCGATCCTGGTCGACTTGGGATCGAAGATCTCCCCGTAGAGGATCGGCCTGCCCAGCGCATCCGTCCCCACCTGCGTGCCCGAAAGAGCGTTGCCGGTGTAAGCGGGGTCGAGCAGTCCCGAAAAGTCGCCCTGTTTGAAGGCGGGCGTGGGCAGCGTGGTAAACCCGCTGAAACCGATTTGATTGTAGTGGTCCTTCTCGAAGTTCGTGAAGAAGAACGTCCGGTTCTTTCCGTTGTAAATCTTCGGAATGTACACCGGGCCGCCGAGCGAATAGCCTTCATTGTTCTCGCGGTACTTGCTCTTCGGCGTGCCGTTCACCTTATTGGAAAGAGGCGTCGAGTTCAGGGCCTCGTTCGACATGTAGTAGAAGCCCGAGCCGTGCAGCGTGTTGGTGCCCGACTTGATCGCGAAATTGGCGACCGCCGTCTGCCCGCCGTTGTATTCGGCGCCGACCACTCCGGTCTGCATCTTGAACTCGCTGATCGCCTCGGCGGACGGGCTGAACTCGCTGTTGTTGCCGCCCGACAGATCGGACCGGCCGAGCGGAATGCCTTCGATCAGGATCTCGTGCGAATAGTTCTGCCCGCCGTTGATGGAGCCCTGGAACGTTTCGCCGGTGGTTCCCGGAAGGCTGGTGAAAATGAAGTCCTGAATCTGGCGCTGGCCGTCGCTAAGGAAGATCGGCCAACTCTTGTACTCCTCCGTCGAGATGTAGCGCCCCATCTCGGCGGTTCCGGCTTCGAGCAGCGGAGGCGTCGCGCTGACCGTCACCGACTCGGTCAGTTGGCCTACTTCCAGGCTGATGTTCACGGTGAGTGTCTGGGCGACGCGCAGGATCACGTTTTCCGCGCTCGCAACCCGGAAACCCGCGGCCGTGACTTTGATGGTGTAGTTGCCCGCGAGCACATACGGGAAAGTGTACGCGCCGGCGGACGTTGTGGTTGTCTTGGATTCTACGCCAGTGGCGACATTCTTAGCTGTAACGACGGCGCCGGGTACGACGGCGCCTACCGCATCCAGTACTGTGCCATTCAGCGTTCCGACGGAGCCCTGTCCCCAGGCCACGCCGATTATCAGGAGCAAACAGCAAACAACAAGTGCAGCCTTGTAACACCGATGCATTCGTTGACTCCCTTTCGGGCCGATTGCAGCGTGAAGGGCGGTCCCTTACGCCGGTGATACACGCAGCTTGGGTATATCTCTCCTACCTGCAACACCGGCATGCGCACTTGCGCAACGTATACCCCACTCCCTCCACCCTATTCAAGCCTCTAGACTTTATAGCCTTGTCAAGAATCGGTGTCAAGGGTATTAGTTTGTGATTCACCGCGAAGGCGCGCAGAAAATTATCTTTACCTTATGCGTTCTCTGCGTTCTCCGCGCCTCTGCGGTGGGCTGATTTTGTGGCGGAGGAAGAGGGATTCGAACCCCCGTGCGAGTTACCCCGCAAACGGTTTTCAAGACCGCCGGTTTCAACCACTCACCCATTCCTCCACTTCCAAAACTAGCGGATTCCGGCGGCGGATTCAATCCAGGCGGCCCGCTTCCCGCGCCGGCTGCGCGATTCCGCTCCTTCCGCACCCGCGGGGCAGGCCGTTTGGCCTGCCTGATGCAGAGCTCACCGCTATACTGTTAGATTCTGGCTATGACTACACGAAAAGCAGTGCGATACAAGGACGCCGGTGTAGATATCGATGAGGGCGGCCGCGCGGTCTCGCACATCAAGAAGCTCGCCCGGGCGACGTTCACGCCGGGCGTCATGACCGACATCGGCGCTTTCGGTGCCGGGTTCCAGCTCGCCGGGTGGACCAAGCCGGTGCTGGTCAGCTCCGCCGACGGAGTCGGGACGAAGCTCAAAGCCGCCTTCCTCGCCAACCGGCACGACACCGTGGGTCAGGACCTGGTCAACCACTGTGTAAACGACATCGGCGTCCTGGGCGCGACACCGCTGTTCTTCCTCGACTACTATGCCACCGGCAAGCTCGACGCCGAAGTGGCGCGGCAGGTCGTCACGGGGCTCTCGCGCGCCTGCCGCGAGAATGGCTGCGCGCTGATCGGCGGCGAGACCGCCGAGATGCCCGGACTCTACGCCGCCAACGAGTACGACCTGGCGGGCTTCATCGTGGGCGCCGTCGAGCGCAAGCGCATGCTCACCGGCGCCGCCATTTGCGCCGGCGATGTGCTGCTCGGCCTGCCTTCGACCGGCCTGCATACCAACGGCTATTCGCTCGCCCGCAAGCTGCTGTTCGATGTCGCGGGCTACGGAGTCAAAACCTTTCTGCCGGAGTTGAACAGCACCGTGGGCGACGAGCTGCTCAAGGTCCACCGCAGCTATCTGAAGCCGATCCAGGCGCTCGCGGCAAAGGGCTTGTTGAAAGGCGCCGCGCACATCACCGGCGGCGGCATCACCGACAACACCCCGCGCATTCTTCCGCCGGGCGTGAGAATCGAAGTGGATACCTCGGCATGGCGCGTGCCGCCCGTCTTTGAATTGCTTCGCCGCCTCGGCCGCATCCCCGACGCCGACTATCGCCGCACCTTCAATCTCGGCATCGGCATGATCCTGGCCGTCGGCAGCCGCGGTGCCAACCGCGCGCGCAAGCTGCTCGAAGGGCTCGGCGAAACCGTTTACGAAATCGGCCGTGTCGTGCCGCTCAAGCGCGGAGCTCCGCGGGTCAGCTACCTATGAAGAAGAAGCTTGGCATTCTCATCTCCGGGCGCGGCTCGAACTTCCAGGCGATCGCCGATAGCGTGGCGGCGGGCCGCATCGACGCCGAAATCGCGGTGGTCATCTCGAACCGGCCCGAAGCTCCCGGCCTCGAAATCGCCCGCGCGCGCGGCCTTGACGCCGTTTGCATTCCGTCCAAGGGCCTGGACCGCGAAGTCTACGATCGGATGCTCGTCGCCGAGCTCAAGAAGCGCTCGGTCGACCTGGTTTGCCTTGCGGGTTTCATGCGGCTGCTCAGCGCGTATTTCGTCCGCGAGTTCCCGCTGCGCATTCTGAATATCCACCCCTCGCTGCTGCCCTCGTTCCCCGGTCTCGACGCCCAGCACCAGGCGCTCGAACACGGCGTGAAGATCAGCGGCTGCACCGTGCATTTCGTCGATGAGTTCCTCGATGCCGGGCCGATCGTGATCCAGCGCGGGGTGCCCGTCGCCGACGGCGATACACCCGACACCCTGGCCGCGCGCATCCTCGAACAGGAACACCAAGCCTACACCGAGGCGATCCGCATTGTCCTGGCGGGCAACTTCCGCATCGACGGC
>Ga0315272_10001165_pt1 | contig 13113 bp, 11 predicted proteins | sample C3_middle_MG_FD_203918 | JGI IMG/M metagenome (GOLD analysis project Ga0315272, IMG submission 203918) | Sediment microbial communities from Yellowstone Lake, YNP, Wyoming, USA - C3_middle | ecosystem: Environmental > Aquatic > Freshwater > Lake > Sediment | place: USA: Wyoming | collected...
CAGATAGCTGGCCAGCGCCTCGCGCTGCGCTTCGGTCAGCTTGATCTGGATGTGGCTGGGCTTGTGCATGGTGCCCAGCCAGCCATTCTTGAGCTTGTCCTGCGTGATGACGACGGTGATGATGTGGCAGCCTTGGCAATACTCGAGCGCGAAATCGCGTCCATCGGGCGGCAGCAGTTTCTCCCAATTCGCCTGGGTGGGATTTGCCGGAGTCTTGAGCGCCGGCAGCGGCAGGTTGTGCGACAGGTAGTCGGCCAGCGTGAGCAGTTCCTTCTCGCTCAGGCGTTGCAGTCCTGGGATCGCCTTGCTGTGGCCTTGCAAGTAGCCCTGCCACTCTTCGCGTGTGTGTTTTGCGCTCAGCAAGGCCTTGACTTCATCGGCGGGCGCCCGGCTCGCGAAGGTCTTGGCCAGCAGCGTTCTGCCGCCCAATGGAATGAAGTCGAACACGTCGGCTGCCCGTGTCGGCAGGGGTATGAGAAGCAGTGCGGCGAGCAACAGCAAGGCAGCGCGCGCGAATTGACGAAAAATGTTCATGGCAGCCTTTAACATGTCTATGGCGTTGATCAAAAGCGCAAATCAGGCGGAACGTCGTCGAGCTTTATCGGCATGTTAATGGCCGAGTAGCGCGCAAACTCCTCGCGCTCCTGCGGGCTCATCTTCAACTCGCGGTGAAACGGCGACAGGAAAATGTTGCGCCAGGCCTGCAGCTCGCGCTCCTGCATCAAATAGCCCGCGAACAGCGAGTGACAGTTTTGGCATCCGTTCCATGCCAGGTCGCGTCCATCGGGCGGCAGCGCTAAGGCGAGATCGTCACGCTTGACGGCAGCGTCGGGCAATGGCAGGTTGCCTGCCAGATAAGCAGCCAGCGTGGTGAGCTCGCGCTCGCTCAATGCCTGCTTGCGCGCAACGACGAAATCGCGCCACTGTGGTTCGGTGCGGCGCGTTTGCGTGATCACCCGCAGTTGCGCCAGATCGGCGGGGGCGCCCAGCAGATCGAGCAGCAAGGCCCGGCCGCCCTTGGGCATGAAAGAGTGGTCTGCCCCGGCCGCCTGCGCCAAGGCGAAACAGGCCAAGGCGACAACGGCCAGGAACAGCCGTCCCGCACTTGCCGTCCGTTTCATGATCCGCACTTTGCCGCGGCCCAGTCGGCGAAGGAAAACACCGGCACGCGCAGTTCGGCGCGCGCGTTTCCAGAAGAAAAACCCTCACCCCGGAGCAAATCAAGCCCGACAACCGTTGCGTCGTCGTAGAACTGCTCGGCGCAGGCGCCGCAGACCAGCGCTGGAATGTCCTCAACCACCACGAGCCGGTCGTCTTGCCAGAACGCGGAGCGCACGTGGCTGATGCGCACGTTGACGCTGCCACAGTTCGCGCAGGTCAGGGCCGTCTGCTGTTCAAGCGCGTCCATCAGCCGACCAGCTTCTTCGCCGCTGCGACGATGTGACTGGCGTTGGGCCGCATCCAGAGAAACATCTCAGGTGCCGCCGGCGGCGGCGCGTCGGGGAAGGCCACACGCTTGAAGCGCGCGCCATCGACGTTCTCCGCCACGCGTGCGATCACTTCCGCGCCCGGGCAAAGCGTGTAGTACGACTGATCGACGGTGAGCAGGCGCTTGGTCTTCTGCACCGACTTGACCAGCGTCTCGGTATCCATCTGCTTGAGAACGCGCAGATCGATGGTGTCGACCTTCATGCCCTGCTTCTGCAATTCCTCGGTTGCCTTGAGCACCTCGGGCATGCCGCCGCCGGAGCCGACGATGGTGATGTCGCTGCCGACCGTGCGCACGGCGGCCTTGTCGAGCGGTGTCGTGTACTGCTCATTGGGCACCTCCTGCATCTCCGAGCGCAGTCCATCCGGCCAGAGGTAAACGACCGGATTGGGATCACGGATCGCAGAGACCATCATGCCCTTCGCATCGAGCGGATTTGACGGTATGACGGTCTTCAGGCCGGGGATGTGCATGTAATAGCTGTCGATCTCGTAGTCCGAGTGCTGGCCGCCAAAGCCCGGGGTCTGCCCCGTCATCTCGAGGATGAAAACGATAGGCATGGACGCCTTGCCGCCGGTCATGGAGCGCAGCTTGCCCGCATGGTTCTGCAGCATCTGGAACACCATGCCGTTGCCCTGGTAGGGGATGTAGGTCACGGCCTTGGAGCCGGCCAGGCCGGCACCCAGGACGCACCCCGCCATCCACATCTCGTCAATGCCGGTGTTCACCACGCGTTTGCGTCCGAACTCCTTCTCGAGATTGATGACGGGCATGCCGGGCGTGGAAGCCACCGGCGGAGTGAGCTCGAAGATCCAGACCATGTTCTTGTCCTGGCGCATCTCGTATTGCACCGCCTCGAGTACCGAGTACATGAAACTTTTGCGTGCCATGGTCTTCTCCTTAACCAAATTGCCGGGCGGCGACTAAGCCCTCGACGAAAACATGTTTGAGACCGTCCTCGGGTTGGCAGAACGGCTGCTGGTCGGCCCAAGCCGAGGCGTCGATCGCTTCCTGCTTCGCGGCGGCTTCGATCTCATCGGCCCTGGCGCGCGTCAGCACACCCCAGTTCACGAGCGTGTTGCGGCAGATATCCACCGGGTCGCGCATCATCCACGCGCGCACCTCGCGCTCCGGCCGGAACGAAGTGATCGCCAGCGGGTCGTAGCCAAACGCGCCGAGCTGGCCGGCCTTGGCACCGGGCGCGCCCCAGTGGTTGTAGTAGCGGTAGGTCTTGGCCTCGATCAGGGTCGGCCCGTCGCCGGCGCGTGCGCGGTCCACCGCAGTCTTGGCGGCGTTGTACACCTGGAACACGTCCTGGCCGTCCACCACCACACCCGGTATGCGGTAGGTTCGGGCGGCATCGGCGATGTCCTTCATCGGGCACGAATACGAATAGTGCGCATACTGGTGGTACAGATTGTTCTCCAGCACATAGATGAAGGGCAGCTTCAGCAAGGCCGCGTTGTTAAGCGCGCCATGAAAGGCTGGCGTCGCATAGGTTCCGTCGCCGCCGAAATTGACGGACACCTGCTTGCTGCCGCGGGCGCGAAAGGCGAAGGCCGAGCCGGTTGCGATCACCGGGCCGGGGCCTATCATGCCGTCGGCACCGATGAAGCCGCAGGACGGGTCGCAGATGTGCATCTCGCCGCCATAGCCGCCGTTGAGGCCGGTGGCGCGGAAATCGTATTCGGCAGCCATCTTCTTCATGTCCACGCCTTTGGCGATGGCGTGGCCGCTGGGCCGGTGCGTGCTGTAAACAACGTCGAGCTGGTCGAACGCTCCCTTGTTGTTCAGCGCGGCGCATACGCCTGTGGCGACGGCCTCCTGACCCGGATAAAAGTGGTTGTAGCCTCGGAATTTGGGATCGGTGATCATCTTGTCAACCATGGTCCGCTCGTACCAGCGGATACGGACGATGGTGTTGAACATCTCGATCAGCTTGTCGCTGGGTAGATCCTTCGCCCAGAAGCCGATCTCGCCGTCTGCCCAGGCACTCGGGGTCATCAGCGAGACCGCCGCGCCCGCGCCGGCCACGCCTTTGAGAAATGTCCGCCGGTTGGCGAGCGCAAGCCCACCACCACCGGCCGTTTCTTGCGAAACTTCGCTGCATTCAATTTCAGACATCGGAACCCTCCAATCGTTGCGCGTGTCAGTCGCGTGCAACCAGAATAGTGGTATGCCCATCGTTCAACTTGAGAATTATCAAAAGCGGCAAAAGTAGGTCGCCGGTGTTGCGTTGCGTTTCACCCTTAAAATCCTATCCATCCAAGGAGCGTTGCAGCGGGTCCACGATCCGTCAGGCTTGGGTATTCTTCAACGACGCTTGCCTGATCTATTTTTCCCACAGGTGAGTCGCATGTCTGAAATTGTTGTCCCCCCCATGAGATTGTCCGGTTTGGAACCGGTCAGCATCGGCACTTTTTCAGTGGGGGAAGGAACTGAAGGTCTGTCCCCCTCTCAATCAGTTGAGGACAGAGCTGAAGGTCTGTCCCCAATAGCTTCATTTGTCAACATCGGCGAACGCACCAACGTGACCGGCTCCAAGGTTTTCGCCCGCATGATTCTGAACGGCGCGTATGAACAGGCGCTTTCGGTGGCGCGCGGGCAGGTGGAAAACGGCGCGCAAATCATAGACATCAACATGGACGAAGCGATGCTGGACAGCGCCGCTGCCATGGTGCGGTTCTTGAACCTGATCGCCTCCGAGCCCGATATCTCGCGCGTTCCGGTGATGATAGATTCGAGCAAATGGAGTGTGATCGAAGCCGGGCTGCGCTGCGTGCAGGGCAAAGGCATCGTGAATTCCATCAGTATGAAGGAAGGGGTTGACGAGTTCAAACGCCAGGCAAAACTGGTGCGACGTTATGGCGCGGCCACGGTCGTGATGGCGTTTGACGAACAGGGCCAGGCCGACACTTATGCGCGCAAGACGGAGATCTGCGAGCGCGCTTACCGCATCCTGGTGGATGAAGTCGGCTTTCCGCCGGAAGACATCATCTTCGACCCCAATATCTTCGCCATTGCCACCGGCATTGAGGAACACAATAACTACGCGGTTGATTTCATCAACGCCACGCGCTGGATCAAGCAGCATCTGCCCGGTGCCAAGGTGTCGGGTGGCGTCTCCAACGTGAGTTTTTCGTTTCGCGGCAATGATGCTGTGCGCGAAGCGATCCACACGGTATTTTTGTACCATGCCATTCAAGCTGGCATGGACATGGGCATCGTCAATGCCGGCATGGTGGGTGTCTATGACGAGCTGGAGCCCGAATTGCGGGCTCGGGTCGAAGACGTGGTGCTGAACCGTCGGCCTGACGCGGGCGAGCGCCTGGTCGAGATTGCCGAAACGGCCAAGAGCGGCGCCAAGGACGAAAGCCTGCGCTTGGCATGGCGTGGCACGCCCGAGCAGCCGGTGAGCGTCGAACAACGTCTCAGTCACGCCATGGTGCACGGCATCACGGATTTCATTGTGGCGGATACCGAAGAGGCTTATCAGGCGATTTTCCAGAAAGGCGGGCGTCCGCTGCACGTGATTGAAGGCCCTTTGATGGCCGGCATGAGCATCGTCGGTGATCTGTTTGGCCAGGGCAAGATGTTCCTGCCGCAAGTGGTCAAAAGCGCGCGTGTGATGAAGCAGGCGGTGGCACATTTGATCCCCTACATCGAGGAAGAAAAGCGGCTCGATGCAGCCGCTGGCCGCGACGTGCAAACCAAAGGCAAGATCATCATTGCGACTGTCAAGGGCGACGTGCATGACATCGGCAAGAACATCGTCACCGTGGTCCTGCAATGCAACAACTTTGACGTGATCAACCTGGGCGTGATGGTGCCCTGCCATGAAATTCTGGCGCGCGCCAAGGTCGAAGGTGCCGACATCGTTGGTCTCTCGGGCCTGATCACGCCGAGCCTGGAAGAGATGAGTTATGTCGCCGGCGAGATGCAGAAGGACGATTACTTTCGCGTCAAGAAAATCCCGCTGCTCATTGGTGGTGCCACCACCAGCCGGGTGCACACGGCCGTCAAAATCTCGCCGCATTACGACGGCCCGGTGGTCTATGTGCCCGACGCATCGCGCAGTGTCGGCGTGGTGCAAAGCTTGCTGGGCGAGCAAGCCGGTGCCTTTGTTGCCGAACTCAACACCGATTACGAGCGGGTGCGCACGCAGCACGCCAACAAAAAACAGGTGCCGCTGTGGCCGCTGGCGAAAGCGCGCGCCAACAAGACACGCATCGCGTGGTGCGACTGCGCGGCTACGCAACCCAGGTTCATCGGCCGGCGCGCTTTCAAGAATTTTGATCTGGCCGAGTTGGCCGGGTTCATCGATTGGGGCCCGTTCTTCCAGACCTGGGACCTGGCCGGACGCTTTCCCGCGATTCTCAAGGATGAGGTTGTCGGTGCCGAGGCCAGCCGGGTCTATGCCGATGGTCAGGCCATGCTGAAGAAAATCATCGAAGGCCGCTGGCTGACGGCCAATGCCGTGGTGGGCCTGTACCCGGCGAATTCGGTCAATGACGACGACATCGAGTTTTACACCGACGAGAGCCGCAGCACGGTTGCCATGACCTGGTATGGTTTGCGCCAACAAGCCGCCAAGGAGGAAATTGACGGCAGCCTGCGACCGAGCCGCTGCCTGGCCGATTTCGTGGCGCCCAAATTGGACGCCACCGGTCAAGCGACCGGGTTCCAGGACTACGTCGGGATGTTCGCCCTGACCACCGGCTTGGGCGTGGAGAAACGAGAACAATCTTTCTTGGCCGGGCACGACGATTATTCCGTCATCCTGCTCAAGTCATTGGCCGATCGGCTGGCCGAGGCTTTGGCCGAGTGCCTGCACAGAAAAGTGCGCACCGACCTGTGGGGTTATGCCGCGCAGGAAGCGCTGACCACCGAGGAAATGATCGCTGAAAAATACCAGGGCATACGTCCGGCACCCGGCTACCCGGCTTGCCCGGACCACAGCGTCAAACAGGACCTGTTCAACCTGCTGGACTGCGCCGACATCGGCATGGGTATCACCGAGAGTCTGGCCATGACGCCGGCCGCCAGCGTCAGCGGCTTCTACCTGGCCCAGCCCGAGAGTCGGTATTTCAGTGTCGGCAAAATAGGTGCCGACCAGCTCAAAGACCTGGCCGCCCGGCGCGGCGTGAGCGAACAGGCGCTACAGCGTCTGTTAGCACCGAATTTGTAACTCGGGCAAACCTGAAAGAAACTGATGCAACCGATACTGCAAGTCAAGCTTCTCAGCAAGTCCTTCGGCGAGCGCCGGGCTGTGTCTGCGCTCTCTTTCGGTTTGAAGCAGGGTCAGACGCTGGGCTTGATCGGTCCCAACGGTGCTGGCAAGTCAACCACGGTGAGCATGCTTTGTGGCCTGTTGCGACCTGACTCGGGCGAGGTCTTGTTGCATGGGGTGGCGATGGGCCAGGGCAACAGCGCGGTCAAACGCCAGATTGGGCTGGTGCCGCAGGAGCTGGCCTTGTTTGAGGATTTGTCAGCCCGCGAAAACCTGAAGATATTTGGAGCGCTGTATGGCCTGCGCGGCAGCGCGCTCAGAAACCGCTGCGACGAGGTGTTGGCTCTGGTCAATCTGGGTGACCGCGCACGCGATCTGATCGGCACCTATTCAGGCGGCATGAAACGCCGCCTGAATATTGCTGCGGCCCTGCTGCACGATCCACAATTGCTGATTCTGGACGAGCCCACCGTCGGCGTTGATCCACACAGCCGCAATGCCATTTTTGAAAGTCTTGAGACACTCAAGAAACAAGGACACTCGCTGATTTATACCAGCCACTACATGGAAGAAGTGGAGCGCCTGGCCGACCACATTGTGGTGATCGACCACGGCCAGGTCATCGCCGACGAAAGTCCTGCTGCCTTGTATTTGCGCCTGCCAGCCAGGGCCGCCTTGCATGTGGATTTGCAGCAGGCGATCACGCACGACACCTTGCGTCTGCTCGAGACCCGGCCCGGCGTGACCCATGTCGTGAGCGCTGCGCAAAGCCTGGATATTGCGCTCAGAGAGACCGACGATGCCTTGCTGGTGCTTGAATGGCTGGTGGCCCAGGGCTGCCGACCTCTGTACTTCGCCACCGCCAAGGCCAGGTTGGAAGATGTCTTTTTGGCCCTGACCGGCCGCACTTTGCGAGACTGAACCATGACCGCCTTGATCGCCCTTGTCCGTAAGGATCTGATTCTTTTTCTCGCCAATCGACGCGCACTGCTTCTCACCCTGAGCATGCCCGTGGTGTTGGGCGCATTCTTTGGCTTTTTGTTTGGCGGCTCCGGCAGCCCGGACAACATCAAGATAGAGATCGCCGTGGTGTCGCAGGACGACAGCCAGGTAAGCCAGCAAATCGTCGCCGGCCTCAAAGCCGACGCCTCGCTGCATACGCGGGATGTGACCTTGGCTGAAGCCCAGGCCCTGGTCCTCAAGGGCAAACTCAATGCCGCGGTCGTGATTCCGGCGGGCTTTGGCGAGGCCGCCGGAGCGGCGCTGTTTGGTGGGCGCGCCAAGCCCGAGATTTCCATCTTTTACGACCCCTCGCAAAGTGCCGTGTTGGGCATGGTCAAAGGTCTGTTGACCCAGCAAGTGATGCAGAAAGTCAGCGCTGAAATGTTCACTGGCAAGTCGGGTCAGAAATTCATAACGCAAAGCATAGAACAACTGGATCAATCCGCCCAGACCGACGCAGCCAGCAAAGAATTGCGCGACTTTCTAAGAAGCCTGGAGAAGTTTCAAACCAGCAATCAGAATCCAGCGACGGCGCAGGACGCGTCCAGAAACGCCGGCGGCTTGGCCATGCCCTTCGTGACCCGCGATCAGGCGATGAGCGCAGGCCCTAAGTACAACGGTTATGCGCACTCCTTTGCGGGCATGTGCGTCCAGTTCATTTTGTTCATGGGCATTGACAGCGGCATCAGCATCCTGCTGGCGCGTCGCACCGGCTTGTGGAGCCGGTTGCTGGCAGCGCCCATCGGCATGGGAACGGTTTTGGCTGCGCGCGCCATCTCCTGCGCTGTGATCGCATTGGGACTGTTCGCGTTCGTGTACCTGGTCGCCGGCATATTTTTCAAGGTCAGCATTGCCGGCAGTGCGCTGGGCTTTGTGGGGGTGGCGGTGTGCTTCGCGTTGTTTACTGCCATGTTTGGCCTGTTTATCGCGGCTTTCGGCAAGACGCCGGAGGCCGCGCGTGGACTGGCCATTTTTGCCACGCTCGTGATGGTCATGTTGGGTGGCGCATGGGTACCAGCGTTCATCTTTCCGCAGTGGCTGCAGACGGCAACACTGGCGGTGCCGACGCGCTGGGCGGTGGACGGCCTGGACGCCATGACCTGGCGTGGCCTGGCCTTGGACGCGGCGTTGCCGGCGATGGGCGTTTTGCTTGGGTTTTCCCTGTTGTTCGGTGGGCTGGCGCTGTGGCAGTTTCAACGCGAAAACAAGAACTAGATTTTCAATCCTGCTTACGCCGCAGCGCAATTCGCTGTGCCAGTACCAGAGCGCAGACGCCAACCAGACTCAGGGCCAGCAACAACCACAGGCCGTGACTGTAGCCCGCCTGCGGCGTCCACATGGCGCCCAGCAACAAAGGCGCGCCGGCGCGTGCCAGTGCCAGCGGCACACCCAGCGCGCCATTGAGGGTGGCCACCAGTTCCTGGTTCACGTACTGCGCCACGGCGGTTCCCTTGACGATGGTCAACATGCCGTTGCCCAGGCCGTAAAGCAGCACAAACAACAGTACCGCCCAGAGTTGTCCTTGCGTCAGCAGCGGTGCCGCCAGCAAAGCGACCAGCCCCAGCGGGATCAGACCCGGAATCAGCCGGTTCGCCAGGTGCAGGTCGAAATGGTGTTCAAAGAAAAACAGCAGCAAGCGACCTGTGACTTGCAGGACCCCGATGCTGGCCGGTATGGCAATCACCCAGAACTCGCGCAGGCCGTTTTCACGCAGCAGGCTCACCATGTGGGCGGGCAGCGCCACCGTCACCGCCATCATCAAAACGACAAAGACGCCGATCAGCAAAAACGGGGCACTGCGAATAAAACGTGAAACCTGGTTGAAAGCAAGGCGGTCAGCCGACGCTACCGGCGGCAAAGGAGGTGGCGCCCCGCGCAGCGTGAGCGCGTGCAGCGGCGCGCACACCAGCAGATGCAGCGCCGCCAGCGGCAGGAACGCCATGCGCCAGCCCCAAGTCGCGATCAGCCAGGCGGTGAGCGGCATGAACACCGTGCTGGCCAGGCCGCCCAGAAAAGTCATGATGATGATGGCACGGCGAAAATCGTTGGGGAAACGCCGGGTCACCACCGCAAAGGCCGGTGGATACAAAGTAGCGGCCATGGCCGCGCCCAACCCGGCCCAGACCGCATAGAACCCGGCCATACTGGTCACGCTGCCATGCAGGGCCAGGCAAACCGCGGCCAGTACCGAGCCAGCGGTCATGACGAGGCGTTCATGGCCCTGGTCAATCCAGCGGCCCACCGGATAGGCCAGAAAACCCTCAACCAGCAAGGCCAGACTGAACGCCAGCGACGACTGCATCCGGCTCAAACCGAGCGCATGTTCCACCGGCTCCATCACCAGTGCAAAAGTGTAGAAAATGCTGCCCCAACTGATCAACTGAGCCAGCGACAGCCAGCCGACCATGCGAAAGGCGGGGTGAATCGGATTTTTCAAGATGTTCGCAACGCGCGCCGGTATTGCATGGCTTCGGCCACATGGCTCACCTGTGTGGTTCGCGCACCGGCCAGATCGGCGATGGTGCGCGCCACTTTGAGCGCACGGTGCGTGCTGCGCCCAGACCAGCCCAGGCGCGCGGCGGCGACATTCAGGAACTTGGCGGCGGCCTCGTCAAGCAACAAAAAGCTGTCGATTTCCTGGCCTTGCAGGGACTGGTTGGCCTTGCCCTGGCGTGCCATGGCGCGCGCGCGGGCGGCGCTGCAGCGCGCACGGATGACCGCGCTGGATTCGCCCGGCACGGCTTGCATCAAATCAGCCGGCGAGACCGCGGGCACTTCCACATGCAGGTCAATGCGATCAATCAGGGGGCCGCTGAGTTTGCTTTGGTAGCGCGCCACCTGGTCCGGTGTGCAGCGGCAGGCTTTTTGCGCCGAACCCAGGTAGCCGCAGGGGCAGGGATTCATGGCGCCTATCAACTGAAAACGGGCCGGAAACTCGGCGCGCCGGGCCGAGCGTGAAATCGTGATCAACCCCGACTCCAGCGGCTCGCGCAGGGCTTCCAGCGCGGCGCGAGGAAACTCGGGCAGCTCATCGAGAAACAACACACCATGGTGTGCCAGGGAAATTTCACCCGGACGTGGCGGTGAGCCGCCGCCGACCAAGGCCACGGCACTGGCCGTGTGGTGCGGGCTGCAAGTGGGCCGTTGCGCCCAGCGCGCCAGCGAGAAACGCCCGCCCAGGCTGGCGATCGCCGCGCTTTGCAGGGCTTCATCGGTTGTCATCGGTGGCAGCAAGCCGGCAAACCGGTGTGCCAACATCGACTTGCCCGTGCCTGGCGGCCCCATCAGCAAGAGACTGTGACCACCGGCAGCGGCAATCTCCAGCGCCCGTTTGGCCCCGAGTTGCCCCTTGACATCGGCCAGATCAGGGTACTGCACCATTTCCAACCGTGGTCTTGAGATGACGCGCGACCAGCCTGCTGCCGGCGCTGGCGGCGGCGCGTCTGGCGCTTGCGCTAAAAAATGCTGCACCACATCGAGCAAATGCTGCGCGCGATAGACCTGGGCATCGCCGACCAGCGCAGCTTCCTCGGCGCTGTCAGGGGGCAACACCAATTGCGTCACCACCCGCTCGGCGTGCAAAGCCAGGCTCATGGCCAGGGCGCCGCGCACCGCCCGCAATTCGCCCGACAGCGACAGTTCCCCGGCAAATTCATACCCGGTCAATTTGGTGCCGTCGATCTGACCGCTGGCGGCCAGAATACCCAGGGCAATGGGCAGGTCAAAACGGCCCGAGTCCTTGGGCAAATCAGCCGGTGCCAAATTGACGGTAATGCGTTTGTTGTGCGGGAACTCAAGCCCCGAGTTTTGAATGGCGCTGCGCACCCGCTCACGCGCCTCTTTGACCTCGACATCGGCCAGCCCGACCAAGGTAAAACTGGGCAGGCCATTGGCCAGATGCACTTCCACCGTGACCGCCGCTGCGTCCAGCCCCAGCAGGGCTCGGCTTTGAACCAAAGACAAGCTCATCGGCATTCCTCTCCAAAAGAGTGCGGCAGCAAATCAACACCATCTGCACGCGCACCGGCGCAGTGCAAACTGTTTTTTTATACAGACATCTTAACGCAAGCCATTTGAATCGGTTTACAGGGGCAAGACAAGTGTTGGCACGGCACTTGGCACGCTCCGTGCTTATGGTTGGTGTCCCTTCACTTTTTCGGAGTACTTTATGAAGTTCAAAGCAACATCTACCATCATTCTGTGCACGCTGCTGGCCAGCATGGCGGCCATGGCGCAAACGAAAGTGCCCGAACCAGATTACACGTTGTCCTACAACGTGGGTGCGGTCAGCGACTATCGCTTTCGCGGCATGGCGCAAACGTCGTTCAACCCGGCATTGCAAGCGGGAGTTGACTTCGCGCACAAGAGCGGTTTTTACCTGGGCACCTGGGGCTCCAACGTTTCCTGGCTCAAGGATTACGCGGGCGCCACCAAAGGCGCTCTTGAAATCGACTTGTACGGTGGTTTCAAGGGGGAAATAAGCAAGGATTTCACGTATGACCTGGGCCTGATCACCTACCAGTACCCCGGCAACAACGCCGCCACCAACGCCGACACAACCGAGTTCTACGGCGCCTTGACCTATGGCCTGGTGACTGCCAAATACAGCCGCAGCACGGGCAACTTCATCGCCAATCCGAACAGCGCCGGCAGCGCCTACCTGGAAGTGGCGGCCAACATTGACTTGGGCAACGGCTTCACGCTGACGCCGCACCTGGGTCGCCAGAGCATTGCCAATGTGCTCAACAACGCAGGGGACTGCACGGACTATGCGCTGACGCTTGGCAAAGATTTTGGCAACAGTCTGTCGGCCAGCGTTGCGGCCATAGGAACCAACGCCGACAAAGGCTTCTACACCGACTCGCAAGGCCGATTCTTGGGCAAAAGTGTCTTGGCGCTGGGCCTGAAATACAGCTTTTAACCGCGCCCCGTCTTCAATTCATCAGGAGCATTCATGAAACTCGTTACCGCCATCATCAAACCCTTCAAGCTCGACGAAGTGCGCGAAGCGCTCTCGGCGCTGGGCGTGCAGGGCATCACTGTCGCCGAAGTCAAAGGCTTTGGCCGACAAAAAGGCCACACCGAACTCTACCGCGGTGCCGAGTACGTGGTCGATTTCTTACCCAAGGTCAAGGTCGAAGCCGCCGTCTCCGACGAGCTGGTGGAACGGGTGATCGAGGCCATTGAAGGCGCCGCGCGCACCGGCAAGATCGGTGACGGCAAGATTTTTGTCTATGACATCGAGCAGGTCATACGCATCCGTACCGGTGAAACCGGCGTGGAGGCACTATGAAAAAGTTATTTATTTCCCTGACGCTGGGTTTGAGCGTTCTGTTTGGTGGCGCGGCCGCTGTGGCGCAAACGCCGGTGGCTGCGCCGGCAACCACCGCCG